>Ga0181554_1003162_pt1 | contig 14098 bp, 13 predicted proteins | sample 011ome_16_FD_145602 | JGI IMG/M metagenome (GOLD analysis project Ga0181554, IMG submission 145602) | Coastal salt marsh microbial communities from the Groves Creek Marsh, Skidaway Island, Georgia - 011503CT metaG (spades assembly) | ecosystem: Environmental > Aquatic > Marine > Intertidal zone... | reverse complement strand
GCGTTCTACACACTGGTCCCCATACGACCGCGTTCGCGTGGTGAACGCCGATCCTTAAGGACTTTGCCCGGCGTCTCTCTCCGCCCAGCCCTCGATTTCAAACCCCGACCTCGGCGCCTTTCAACTCCGCTTCTGACGCCTTTCAACTCCACCCAACTCCACCCAGGTTCGCGCCAGTCGCGGAGCTTTGGAACGGGCGCGCGGCGATGACGGGGTTGATCTTGACGTTCGTCATCGAGGGCGCGCTCGGGCACGGGATATTCAGGGCGTGACGCGACGCGATTACGCGACGCGATGGATGATGGACGGAGGATGGATCGACGGAGGGAATGGGGCGCGGGCGTCGCGACGCCGAAGAATACCTGTAGTATCACTTTTTACAGTATGCGGATCTCATCACCGAATCCCACGTGCGCTTTTTCGATCTGATGATGGCTCGTCCGCGGCGCGTCCACTTCTCGTCGCGCGCGCTCGCCGTCTCCCGCGTGCATCTTCGCGGCGTCGAGGACGAAGACGCGCCCCACCCCGCGCGCGCCCAGATCCGCCGCGCGCGCGTCGCGTCGACGGCGAGAGGAGGGAGGCACGTCGAGAGAGCGCGCGTCGACGCGACGCTTCGTCGGTTAGTTAATATCTGCGCGGAGTAGGAGGTGCCGCGCCCGATATTTAGCTCGCAGGGCGACGGTGCGAGACGATGCGCGCGGCCGCGTCCGCGACCGCGTCCACGTCGTCCTCGCGCGCGTCCTCCTCCTCCTCCCGCGTCGGATGCGGGGCCCGACGCCACCGCCGCCTCGAGCGCGCCGCGCCGCCGCCGCGGCGCCGCGGTGGGGCCCGAACTCTCGTGACGACGACGACGATGAGCTCCAAGCCCGACCCGAGCCCGCTGAACGGCAAACTCCATCGCGCGCTGCCTCTCCCCATCTCGACGCCGCAAGGGTACATGTGGAACGAGATCCGTAAACTTCGCCCGTCCACCGCGGAGGAGGCGGAGTGCCAGCCCACGAAGGACTCGTGCAGCATCGAGCGCATCGCGATGAAGTACGACGAGCGGTGCTGCGCGTGCGACGGGTGCGGGATCGTGAAGACGAGATCGTTCGGCACGTCGCGCGTGAAGCGATCGCGATCGACGCAGGTGGGAGGAGTCGCGTCCGTCGCGTTGGTCCCCATACGACCGCGTTCGCGTGGTGAACGCCGATCCTTAAGGACTTTTGCTGTCGTCCCTCTCCGCCCACCCCTTCCTTTCAATCCCCGCCTGACGCCTTTCGACTCCCCGCCCCGACGACCCCACCCTCTCGACGACATCAGATGAAGTGTCTCCTCTGCGGCGGCTTGGGGTACGTCCGCGTGTGCACGACGCGCGTCGAGCCGGACTTCAGCGCGAGCGGGAAGGACTCCATGCCCGCGGACTACGATCCGTATGGTTTGGGCTTGCCGAAGACGCCGAACGATCCGCTGTGCGAGCTAGACGAGGACGGCAAGTCCGTCGACGGGAGCGACAGGACGTGGAAGCCGACGATGGAGTGAGGCGCGTTCTGTACGAGCGAACGTCGGGGTGGAGTTGAAAGGCGTCAGTTGAAGTTGAAAGGCGTCGAGGGCGGGGATTGAAAACGTGGTGTAAGCGGAGAGATGCGCCGGGAGATAAAGTCCTTAAGTAACGGCGTTCACCACGCCAACGGGGTCGTACGGGAACCAGTGTATGGGACGCACCTGAGTGAGGAGGGTCGTTCCGCGCGAGCGAACGATTTGATCGGTCGGCGACGCGCGGTACCGTGTGATTTTTTGGGGCGAACGGAACGGACGGACCGCGCGTTTGGCGACGCGCGCGTCGTTTCGCCCCCGGGGTGGGGATAGGGGGATGGGTTTGGGTGGGGAGAAAGCACTACAGTACTGTATCATCAGCGGTTGTAAGCGTGGCCGCGAATCAATTCTTTCGTTTCGTTCGTTCGCGAAAAGTACATTCTTATAAAAAGTTCTCCTCTCCCCGAGGGTCTGTCTGTCTGTCTTCTCCCGTCCCCCCCATCCCATCCCGTCCACGCACTCCGTCCCGCACGCGTCTCACCTCACCGTGCCCTCGCTCACTTCGTCTTGTCCGAGATCTCGCGCTTGCACATCGGGCAGCACCGGTTATCTTCCAGCCACGGCCGCAGGCACTCCGCGTGGTACTGAGGGTAATCGTCCACACGAGCGTTGATATCGGGGTGCAGTTGAAAGGCGTCAGAAGCGGAGTTGAAAGGCGTCAGAAGCGGAGTTGAAAGGCGTCAGAAGCGGAGTTGAAAGGCGTCGAGGTGTGTCGGGATTGAAAGCGAGGGACCCTGGGCGGAGAGAAACGCCAGGAGAGAAAGTCCTTAAGGATCGGCGTCCACCACGCCGACGCGGTCGTATGGGAACCAGTGTGAGAGAACGCGCCCGATGCCGACACCTCGGCAGCGTCGTCACCGCGTCGTCCTCCTCGAACGCCATCCGGCACACCGCGCAGTCCTCCGATTGGCTATCGTCGTCCATCCGATTCTCCTCTTGATTCGCTGACGTGTCATAATTATCACCGCCACGCCGTTTCGACGACAGCACGGAGGACCAGGGCTCCACCGGCAGCGCGTCGATGACGTCGTCGGGCAGGCCCCTCGACTGGAGTTGAAAGGCGTCAGTGGCGGAGTTGAAAGGCGTCGCGGCGTGTGTGTCGGGATTGAAAGGAAGGGGTGGGCGGAGAGACACGCGCGCCGGGAAGTAAAGTCCTTAAGAAACGGCGTTCACAACGCCAACGGGGTCGTATGGAAACCAGTGTGAGACCCTGAACGTGCCTGCGTCCCCATGCGTTCGCCCAACGCGGTCAGATCTTCGTACGTCATCGCGTCCGTGTCGACGCCGTCGTCGTCGCTGTACACGACGCCCGTCTCCTCGTCCACGGCGTGTCCGGCCATCTGGAGCATCCGCGCGCGCCACTGCGCGCGTTCTTCTTCCATCAGCGCGCGCGCGAGCGCGACGGACTCGTCCTCGTCCTCGTCTTCGTCGGCGGCGCCGCCGACGACGCCCGCGGCGGCGTCGTAGTCGCCGCCGCCGAGCGCGAAGTACGCGCGCTCTTGCTCCTCGAGCATCCTCGCGAGCGCGATGGATTCGTCCTACGACGAGTAAGGGGAAGAGGAAGAGGCGGGCGGCGGCGTCGGGGTGAGAACGGATCCGAGGCGAGGTCGCGCCGACGAAAGAAAGAAATTCGAAGGGGAACGACAGCTGTCGCAGCGCGCGTCGACCGCGCTCGTCGGGAGGATGCGGGTGGATCTCGCGCGCGACGCGCCTCTTTCGGGGACGGCGCGACGACCGCGGCCGCGACGCCGTCGATCCCCTCGTCGCCCTCGGAGGACGCCCCCGAGGACGACGACGCCCGCGGCGCGTTTTCCGCGTCGTCGCGCGCGTCGTCGTCGTCGAATACGTCGTCGTCGTCGTCGTCGCGGAACACGCGCAGTTCGCCAGAATAATGCGTCGTCGTCTTCGCCGCATGATTTCCTCCGCCGGCGCTCGCGAGGCGCGGCTTGCCGTTGCTTGGCGGCGTCGACGGCACGGACGCGTCGCGCGGTCGTCGTCGCGGCGGCGTCGCCGCGGGCGCGGACGGCGGCGGGATGTCGACGCGTTCGCTCATCTGGCGGGGGCGCGCGGCGGCCGCGCGAGACGGAATGAGAGATGCGTTTCGGTCGTTCCGAGGCCGGAAGCCGGGGGAACCGAGACGGAAAAATGCTTCCGTTGAAAACGAGAGCGATGCCGACTATTTCCTCCTGTCCCCCCTCTCCCCATCCCCCGTCTCCAGAGCGCGACGCGCGAGGAGTCGTCGCGGCGCGGGCGCGCGCGATGCCGCAGACGCCGTACGACGCGGAGAAAGAGCGCATCGCGCAGGACAGGAAGGAGAAGGCGCAGCGCGATGTCCTGAGAGCGCGCGCGGCCGCGAGAGCGGCGGAGAAAAAAGTCGCCGCGATGCGGACGCGAGGCGCCAACAAAAGCAACGACAACGCCGACGCCGACGCCGACGCCAACACCTCCCCGCGCTCGGCGCGACGCATACGAGACGACGCGAGCGCGAGCGCGTGGGGGCTCGCGCCCGCGGCGTGGAACGCCGCCGGCGGCGAGGTCGTCGACCTCACCTCCGAGGTGCTCTCGCTGCGGCGCGAGCAGGCGCGATGGGAGCGCGAGAGGACCGAGCGCGTCGACCGCGAAGACGCCATGGCGAAAGAGATCGAGCGCACTTCCAAAGCGAACGAGGAGCTCGAGGGCGCGATCGACTCCCCGGTGAAGCTCGTGGTGAACCTCCGGGGGGGGGGCGCGGCGGGAGGGCTCGAGAACGTGCCGCCGGGGGGGACGGCGCAAATCTCGTCAGGCGAAGAACCCTCCGAGCCGCAGCCGGGACTCCACCCGGGGCTGCCGCAGACGGTGGAGCCGCCGCCGAGGGTGCTCGTCTCCGTCACCGCGAACGAGGGGCACGTCGCGAGCGTCGTCACGGAGATGCGGTTGCTGCGACGCGAGATGCGCGCCGAGCGCGAGCGCGCGTTTCAAGCCGAGGCGCGTTTCGTTTTCGCGCGTTCACACTGATCCCCGTACGACCCCGTCGGCGATGTGAACGCCGATCCTTAAGGACTTTACTTCCCGGCGTCTCTCTCTCTCCGTCGCTCTCTCTCGTCCGATGAAGCGTCGTCCACGTCATTAAATAACTAACCAACCAATCACATCACTTCCCGCCTCGTCGCCCACCAATCAAACGACCCGCAGGCGAGACAAGAGAGACAGCTGGCGAACGTCAAGCGCGGCGCGGAGAGCGCGATGCGCACGGCGGAACGCGTCGCGGAATCGCACGCGGTGTACATGCAGCAGGCGATGCGCGCGGCGGAGTTTCGCACGAACACGATGGGGATGCTGCTCCCGAGCAGCAAGCGGCAGTGGATGGCGACGCAGGAAAAGTTCAACGCCGCCGACGTCGCCGAGGAGGCGCTCAACAAGGCGCGTTCCGTCGTTTATCTCACACTGGTCCCCATACGACCGCGTCGGCGTGATGAACGCCGATCCTTAAGAAGGACTTTCTCTCCCGGCGTCTCTCTCCGCCCATCACCCCTTCCTTTCGATCCCGACACACCTCGACGCCCGCCTTTCAACTCCACCCCTGACGCGCCTTTCAACTCCACCCCGACGCTTTGAACGATGGACCCTCCTCGACCGTCGTCAGATCAAAAACGGGACGCCGAAATCCACCGGGTCGCTCGAGGAGGTGCAACAGGAGATGCTCGAACGGCGACAGAAGCGGCACAGGGAGCGGCTCGGACGCGTCGCCGTCGCCGCCGCCGCGTTCGCGGTGGCGACCGTGCACGCGAACGCGGCGGCGGCGAAAGCCGCGGAGATGGAGGAGGAGAAGCAGAAGCACATCAGGCGCGTATTCTATCTCGCACTGGTCCCCATACGACCGCGTCGGCGTTGTGAACTTCATTCCTTGAGGACTTTCTCTCCCGGTTCTTCTCTCCGCCCACCACCCCTCGGTTTCATTCGATCCCGACGCACGCGCCTCGACGCCTTTCGACTCCGCTTCTGACGCCTTTCAACTCCACCCCGACGTTCGTCGCTTCGCTTCGCACGACGGAACGACCCTCAGAGAGGAGCAAGAGGCGTTGGATAAGCTCGCGTTCTTCAAGGTCATCACGGATTACTTCTCTCCCGTGTACTTCATGTCCGACGAAGAGAAGCGACGGCGCGAGGAGATTCGCATGCGGAAGCAGAGCGCGCGCGCGGAAGAGGCGAGGAAGCGCGCCGCGGAGGAGGAGGCGGAGCAGTACCACGAGCGCGAGGCGAAAAAGACGCAGCGCGCGTGGGCGGCTCGCGCCGCGGAGAGAGACGCCATGGACGAGATCACCGCCGCGTTCGACGACGCCGAGCGCGTCGTCCTCAAGACGTTGCGGCGCGTCGCGCAGGACGCGCGCGCGGAGGCAAAAGCGCTGGGGGTGAGCTTGATCGACCGCCCCGCGCGTTTGAAAGAGGGCTCGCCGTCGTTTGAAAGGGTCTTCGGCGCGGTGAAGGAGGCGCGATCGCGGACCAAGGCGGCGTTGGAAAACGTCAAGAGTCGCGCGCTCGGCGAGATTTTCGCCGCGCAAGAGGCGGGGTTCGTGACGGAGACGTGGCGGAAGCAGTCGGACTCGCGGTACCGCGCGTTCTGCGGGCTGCTTCAGTCGCTGCTTCAGAGTTTCGAGAAGGCGACGGCGGCGGTGGTGGCGAATCCGGAGGCGCCGGCGGAGCCCGAGGTGCGTACGAACGTTTTTCACCCGTCCCTCGGTTTCAATACTCTATTATCTATTCCATCGCGCCTTTCAACTGACCGATGAACGAACTTGTGAAACCAACCGCCCTCCCGCAGTCGCACTTCGACGTCGGGCACAGGTTCAGCACGTTGTCCGCGGAGGTGGACATACCGAAGGGCCTCGCCGCGGACACGATGACGCTCCTGATGCCGATCGCGAAGGAGCTCACGCGAGATGCCGCGGAGACGCGAGAGGCGATCGCGGTGGCGGCGGCGGACCAGACGGTGCCGTTGCGTCACTGCCTCAAACGCGCCGACGACGCGATTCGCGCGTCCATCAAGCGCGCGTTGAAACCGTTGTGCGCGGGGGTGAAATCCGGGCGCGCGTACGGCGAGGTGTCGAAACAAGCCAGGAACGCGATGTTCAACGTCATCACCGGCGCGGAGTACGAAGTAACGGCCGCGTTGAAGGCGTTAAAACCCGCGGCGGTGTACGCCGTGTGGGCGACGGTGAACACGTCGCCGAAACCCGCGGGGTTCGTCGTCGGCGGCGAACGCATGGACGAGCAGATCCGGAAAGTTCGCGTCGAGCTCGCGAGGTATAAAAACTCCCTCGAACGCGTCATCGCGTCCGTCACCGTCGCCCTCGGCGACGCCCTGTGCACGGACAAGAACCCCGCGGACGGCGAGGAGGGCGAGGGCCCGTACGTCGACGCGCCGCCCGCGCCGGCGCGGATGCTCAACGGCCTCCTCCCCGTCGTGCGGAAGATGCGACGCGTCGCGGAGGGTTGGAGCGGGCTCGTGGACGACGTCGCGAGCGCGGAGGTGCGTTCTATCTCACACTGGTCCCCATACGACCGCGTTCGCGTGGTGAACGCCATTTCTTAAGGACTTTTGCCGTCGTCTCTCTCCGCCCACCCCCCGCTTTCAATCCCCGCCCGCGACGCCTTTCAACTCTGCTTCTGACGCCTTTCAACTCCACCCCGACATTCGCTCGCAGGCGGGCGCGACAGGCGGGTTCCCGTCCACGGTCGCGGTGGACCTCGTATCCGTCGCGGGGTTCGCGCGCCGCGCGCTGGAAGCCGCGGGAGACGACGCGAAGGTGGTGATGACGGCGTGCGCGTGCGATCCGCCGCCGCGGGAGAAGACGGACGCGGAGCTCATGGAGGAGGAGGAGGGCGAGAAGGACCCGAACGCGCCGCGGAAGAAGGAGACGATCGAGCTCGAGGCGAAGGCTGCCGCGGACGGCATCGTGGACGCCGCGACGGCGACGGCGAACAAGATCACCGCGCTCGCCGCGTCGTTGAAGGACGCCGTCGCGGACCCCACCGCCGGGGACGACCAGGACGCGGAGTTCTTCTTGGACCCCGAGGACGCGGTGCCGACGCCCAAGTCGCTCGCGGACGTCCAAGCGTTAACTGCCGCCGCGCGGGCGTTACAAATCGCCATGCGCGACGTCTTCGACGACCTCGCGGAGGATGTCCGCGACGCGAGTCTCGTGACGCGCGACGCGATGCCCGAGTTGCCCGAGGAGGCGGCGATCGAAGTCGGCAGCGACAGCGGGCAGGCGTTGGACGAGGGCGGCGGCGAGAGCGACGACGACGACGAGGGCGGCGGCGGCGGCGTCATCCCGGCGTTCGGCGCGAAGGCGAAGAAGGATGCGAAGGGAAATCTCGTGAAGAAAAAGAAAGGCGGCGACGACGAGGAGGAGGAGGAGGAGGAGGAGGAGGAGGATGTCGTGGCGATGGCGAAACTTCGCCGCGCGCGAATGGCGGCGCAGGCGCGACGCGACCTCGGCGAAGCCGCCATCGCCGCCATGCGCGACGCGGAGACGACCGCGAAGGAAGTCATCGAGTCCGCGATGCGCGACGCCGGCGCGGCGATGTTCGCCGCGCTCGACGCGGAGGACACGCGGTGGCGGCGGCTGCCGCACCCGCCGTGCCCCGGCGTCGTCCACCTGGGCGTCGCCGCCGCCGCGGCGGCGGCCGCCGCCGCCGCGCTCCCCGAGGAGGACAAGGACGTCGAGGACGAGTGGGAGGCGGACTCGGTGAACGGGATCGGCGTCCAGGTGCGTTCTGGTTACACTAGTCCCCATACGACCGCGTCGGCGTGGTGAACGCCGATCCTTAAGGACTTTCGCCGGCGCATCTCTCCGCCCATCCCTCGCTTTCAATCCCCGCCATCGACGCCTTTGAACTCCAACTGACGCCTTTCAACTCCACCCCGACTGACGCCTTTCAACTCCAGACGGACGGCGGGCCGAGAGAGGACGCGGAGGAGGAGGAGGAGGAGGAGGAGGAGGAAGCCGCGCCGTCCGAGCCGGAGACGTTGCCGTCGCAGAAGCCGGGCTGGCGCGCGCCGCGAGATATCTACCTCCTCCTCCGCACGTACTTCCAGAGCCGCAAGGGCGGCCTCAAGGCTGCGGTGCTCGACATGGATAAGGTGCGTTCTTCTCACACTGGTCCCCATACGGCCGCGTCGGCGTGGTGAACGCGATTCCTTAAGGACTTTCTCTCCCGGCTTATCTCTCCGCCCAGGGTCCCTCGCTTTCAATCCCGACACACCTCGTTGCCTTTCAACTCCGCTTCTGACGCCTTTCAACTCCACCCCGATATCATCGCTCGTATGGAACGACCCTAAGCTCGAGAAGGGCGGCTTATCGCGCGGGGAGCTTCGGTACCTCGTCGTGCAAGCTGTCCCGGACGTCACGATCCGAGAGTTGAGGCACTTCGAGGTGGAAGTCGCGGACGTGCGGAGCGGCGATTGCGACGGCGACGGCGACGGCGAGGCAGAGGGCGCCGTCGTCGTGAGTTTGGAGGCGCTGAGGGACCGCGTGCGGAGCGCGCAGAGGGCGCACAAGGCGGCGCGGGCGAGGATGGCGCTCGGGAACGCGCTGCCGCCGCCGGACGACACGGGGGGTGCCGATGGGGTTGCCACCGCCACCGCCGCCGCCGCCGCGCCGTCGTCCGTCGCCGGAGAGAGCGAAGCGTCCGCGCCGCCGCCGTCGAAGAAGCCTCCGACGAAGAAACCGCTGCCGCCGTCCAAGGGCGGCCCAAAACCGCCGCCGCCGCCGCCGACGCACCGCCCCCCCGACGTCCGCGGCCTCGACCGCGCTTTATCCGCGCTTCGAGACGCGTTCGAGCGCGAGGGCGACGACCTCACCGCGCGCGCGCTCTTCGATCGCTTCGACGGCGACGGCGACGGCTTGCTCGACGCGGATGAGTTTCGAGTTTTATGCCAGACGCTCGTGCCGTCGTTTAGCCCGGCGGAGACGCGGTTCGCGCTCGCGCACGTGTTCGAACGCATCGAAGCGGACCCGGACGAGGACATCATGGGCGAGCTCGCGATCGTGCATCTGATGAAGACGTCGCCGCCCGCGCACGGGACGATTCCGTTCGTCGCGTTCGAGGAGGCGATCAAGAGTTTAGGGCACCGAGACGAGGAGTGAGGTGTCTCGTCGTAGTGACGCGCAATATTTCGCGTAAAGAGTGTCTAGCAGACTGGAGCGAAGCTCCTGTCTATAGACACCAGCTGTACGAACGTACGTGTACTGCTCTCAGACTCGACTCTCATCAATCATCACGACTTCAGTTGGAGCAGTCGACCCTCGCACTGCGCCTTTCGAAACGTCCAGTAGTTGGCGCGGATCACGTCCGTCTTCGCGAGCGTGCTGAACGCCCAGATCGCCTCGCGCGCGCGCGCCGTGGACGTGTCGGTTGACGTTCCGTCTTCCCCCCCGCCGTCCTCCCCGCCCCCCTCCCCGCCGCCGCGGGTCAAAATTTCCGCGAGCAGTCCGAGCGCGTGCCGCGAAGGCGCCGGCGGCGCGCACGGCGTCTCGCCGTCCATCGCCGCCGCCGCCGCGCTCGCGCTCGTCCTCCTCGTCTTCACGCCGCCGGGAGATCGCTGACTCGTCTCCATCGGGTCGCCCTCGTCGTCCTCTCGCGACGACCCGCCGCCGCCGCCGCCGCTCGCGACGCTCGTCCACGCGCCGCAGTGCCGCCGCGCGACGCGTTCGCCGCGCGCCCACCCGACGTGTTTCAATCGCAGAAGGCCTCGCGCGTAGTTCCACGCCGACTCGTTGTCCGGCGCGAGGTCGATCTTCGCCTCGACGTACGCGAGCTCGTCGTCGACGACGGCGAGCGACGGCCGTTCTATACAAGCGAATGTCGGGGTGGAGTTCAAAGGCGTCAGTTGAAGTTGAAAGGCGTCGATGGCGGGGATTGAAAGCGACGGGTGGGCGGAGAGATGCGCCGGCAAAAGTCCTTAAGGATCGGCGTTCACAACGCGAACGGGGTCGTATGGGAACCAGTGTATAGAACGCACCTGACGGCGAAGGGACCGCCGCGTCGGACGCCGCGTCGGACGCCGCCGCCTCGGCGGCGGCGCGTCCGACGACGCAGTGCCATCGCGCCGACCACGCGCTGTTGTTTCGGACGTCCGCGTCGATCATCCGCGACGCGTACGCCTTCTCTTCCTCCCACAGCCCGAACCGAGCGACGACCCAGCCGCGGTGGCTCCACGCGTGGTAGTTTTTCGCGTCGGCGTCGAGGGCTTCTTCGACGACTTTCAGGTTTCGACGCGCCGCCTGCGATGGGTCGAGGGGAGACGCGTGTCAGGTGTGCGGGGACGTGATTGGTGGATAGCTTTTCACACGTGTCAAAACGTGTGGTCAAAACGTGGGGTCGCGTGGACATAAAGCGAGCGGTCTTCTTCGTCGCGTCTCACCTCCGCCGTCCCGACGGCGCCGACGCAGAGCCTCACGTGATTCCAGACTTGGTAATTCTTCGGCGTGCGCAGCGCCTTCTTCTCCGCGAACGCGAGCTCGTCTCGCAGCGCGTGTGGATTTTTCGCCAGGTTCTGAGGGTCGGAGATCAAGACCCAGCGGCGGTGCCACGCGGTGTAGTCCGCGCCGTTGAGCGCGATGCAGTGTTCGGTGACTCGAAGCGCGCGCTCGGAGCGCTCGTCGGACCTGAGGGTCGTTCCATACAAAGCGATGGCGGGGTGGTGTTCAAAGGCGTCAGTTGGAGTTGAAAGGCGTCGATGGCGGGGATTGAACACGAGGGATGGGCGGAGAGCGACACCGGGCAAAGTCCTTAAGGATCGGCGTTCACCACGCGAACGGGGTCGTATGGGGACCAGTGTATAGAACGCACGCGACGATCGCGCGAAAGTACGCGGACGCTTCCGCGTGCTCCTCCGAGTAGGCGATGCGGACGACTGCACGGACGCGCGGGATGGGTGGACGGAGTGCGAAGAACGTCAGGGAGGGAGGGAAAGAGGAGAAGAGAGTTTGTCGGACGCGCGAACGACGACGACGACGACGGGGGAGGACGGCGCGAGCGATCGAGCGATCGATCGGGTTCAGATCGATCGGATGCGAATCTTCCGCGGAGAAGGAGGAGGAGGAGGGGACGACGACGACGACGCGCGACGGACGCACCCGGGTTCGCGCTCTCGTCTTGCGGTATCGGCGCGACGTCCGCCCACTCCACGCGGTCGCGGTAGGGGACGCGCTCGTCCTCCTCGGACTCAGAGGAAGACATCGCGCGGCGACGACTGACGACGGTCGTGGTGACCAAACGATGACACCGCACGAACTGAAGAAATAATATTTTGATGAGACGAATAAATATGATAAAGAAGCTGAGGCGCCCGAGAAGCGCGCGTCGCGCCGTAGGTACGTACGAGTACGAGTAGTTTCCACATGTAGTGACAAGAGAAGTAGGTAGTCTACACACGCGACGAACACTCAATCAGATGGACAGCAGCGTCAGCGCGCGCTCCAGCGACGGCCACAAGTGCGGCGCCGCCTCGCACGCGTCCTCGACGGCGCTCAGCAACTTCTCCCGCCGCCGCCGCGCCTTTTCGAGATCCGCGACGACGTCCTCGTCGGAAGCCAACACGCGGTGCCGCCCTTCGACGACGTCCTCGAATCGCTTCCGCATCCGCGCGCTCTTCGCCGCCTCGAGCTGGAGCACCTCGCGCTCGCGCGCCTTGGCGTCGCGATCGGCGCGGAGCGTTGATTCCTCGACGCGTAATCGTTCGATCTCCGCGGAGAAGCGATCCGCCTTAGGGTCGTTCCATACGAGCGAACGTCGGGGTGGAGTTGAAAGGCGTCAGTTGGAGTTGATAGGCGTCGAGGGCGGGTATTGAAAGCGAGGGACCCTGGGCGGAGAGAGACGACGGGAAAAGTCCTTAAGGATCGGCGTTCACCACGCGAACGGGGTCGTATGGGGACCAGTGTGAGATAGAACGCGCCTCCGTCGCCGCGCGGACGCCGTCATCCTCGAGGCGTTCGATGCGCGCGTCCGCCTCGGCGCCGCCGGATTCCGTCTCTCTGATGCTCTTCTTCAGCGCCGCGCACGCCTTCTTGAGCCCCGCCTTGGTCATCTCGTCCTTCTTCGCGGCTCGGCCCTTCAGAGAAGCGGAGGAGGAGGACGATCCCCCCTCGTTTCTCGCCGCCGCCGACAGCGCCTTGGTCTGAATCAGCTGCCGCTTGTAGATGGCCTTCTCCATCTCTTGTATGAGCTTCTCCTGTCGCCGCTTCAGCTCGCCGTGCTTGTGCTCCATCCGGTTGATCTCTTTGCGCATCGCGTTGACGACGTCGTTGCCGACGTCGGGGTCCAGCGCAGCCTGCGTCTCCTTCTCGAGCTGAATCTTCCGCTCCCACAGCATGATCTGACGCTCCGCCTCGACGACGTTGGCGAGCGTGACCCTCTTCTCCTCGACCGCAGCCTCAATCTTGCCCTCGAGCTCCACCGCGGCCACCTCCAGGTCCTTCAGCTCGCCGACGATCTCCGTCTCGAGGACGTGGTTGTCCGTCAGGAGCGCGTCTTTGCGTTTTAAATGCTTCGCCGACAGCTCGTTGATTCTCAGAGTGTCCTTACGCATGTGCTCCGTCGCGCGGTCCAGGTCGCGCACCTCGCCCTCCTGGCGCTCGTGGTTGGCGTCCAGCCGCGTCTTGCGTCGCTCCAATATCGTGCGCTCCGCGCGGAGCCGCTGCGTTTTCTCCGTGAGGGTGTTGTTTTCGTTGACGAGCGCGACGAGCTCCGTCTGATGTCCGACCCACCGCCGCTGCAGCTCTTTGTTCTCCTTCGCCGTCGCGTCCGCCTCCTTGTGCATGCTCTTGATGGTCGCCTCGAGCGGGCCGAGGTTCTCGCCGTCGTCGCCGTCGCCCTTGTGCTTATCGAGCTCCAGGTTGAGCCGCCCGACGTCCTTGACGCGCTTGTTGATCTCATCCGCGCGTCGTTTGATTTCCAACTCGTACTTTTCAATCGTCCGCGTCTTGTCCTTGAGACTCGCGTCAAGAGCCTCCATCGTCTCTTGCAACGCCGCGACGTGCGTCTGCGCGTTGAGCGCGTCGACGCGCACTTTCGCGATGTCGTTCTGCAGGTTCGTCACCGCCGTCTCCGCGGCTTTGATGTCCTTTCGCGTGGCGCGCGTCGCAGCGACGGTCTGATTCGCGCCCTTCTCCACGGTGCTCTGCTCGCCAAGGTTACTCAGCACGCGCTCGTCGATCGCTCTGCGGTCCTCGCGCGCCCTCCCGAGCGCGTCGTCCGCGTCCTTCTCCTCCGCCTTGAGCGCTTTCGCGCGCTTCCGCGCCGCGTCGAGCGTCGCCTCGGTCTCCTCGAGCGTCGTCGTGAGCTTCTCGTGCTGCGCGGTGAGCACCTGTTATGACGCGCGACGATTTGATTGGTGGAGGGAATCCACGCGTCAGAAACGCAGGCACGCGATTGGTGGATAGCATGTACACGTGTCAAAACGAACGTGAGGTTCATCACAGCGCGCGAAAGAACAGCACGCCCGCCCGCCTTAAGGAACGGCGAGCAACACGCGAACGGG
>Ga0181554_1003160_pt1 | contig 14100 bp, 16 predicted proteins | sample 011ome_16_FD_145602 | JGI IMG/M metagenome (GOLD analysis project Ga0181554, IMG submission 145602) | Coastal salt marsh microbial communities from the Groves Creek Marsh, Skidaway Island, Georgia - 011503CT metaG (spades assembly) | ecosystem: Environmental > Aquatic > Marine > Intertidal zone... | reverse complement strand
AAGACGGTCGCGTCTACAGAAAAAGCCGGAGCCGCCGACCCATTCGACAAGCTCATGGCAAGCAAGTCGGGGTCTGCGACAAGCTCCGGGGTATTAGACCCAATGGGAATAAAAAAGCGACGGTCCGAAAACCGTCGCTTAGAAATTTGAACTGAGTCGTGATTAAACTCTTCGGCGGATTTCGGCACCGTCACCAGGAACGGGTACCACATTCTCTTCCGGGAGCACTACCGTTCCTTTTTCGAAGTCTTCCGCTTGCACGGTCGCTTTCAGATCGTAGAACTCCGATTCGGTATTTTCCATTAGATCACGGAATCGAACATATTTGCCTGTGTAAGCAGCGTAGCGACCCATGATTGCGGTGGCGGTGGATTCAGCGATCTGGCGAGCCTCGTTGATCGGATTGCCGCTCCGAGCGCTTTGTATCCAAGTAATCAATTCCTGTACATTGCCATCTTTATCCATGACGTTGAATTTCGGAATCGACACATCCTTGCCCTTGAGCTTTCCTCCCCCTTGGACCTCTCCTTCCGTTCCCCGGAAGAACTCGCCCACTCGTGGATAGGTTCCGCTAATTTGGCGACATTGGCTGTGGATGTGAACACCATCTCCATAGTCCAAGTCGAGACTGAAGAAATCGTAATTATTGCCCGACTCCCGGCGCGCCCTTCCGCCAAATCCAATCGCGGATTGCGGCGTCCGGCCGAGGTACCAATTGGCCACATCGATATTATGCACATGCTGCTCGCCCAAGTGATCGCCAGACATCTGCCACCAGTTGAGCCAATTACGAGCGAGGTAATCCGCATCGCTCCACCCCTTCTGACGTTCCCAGATCCAGGGTACCGTGCCATTCCAGCTTACCGTTCCCCCAAGGATTTCCCCTATGGCGCCATTCTGGATCTTGGCCGCATTCTCCATGTAGCCAATGGTGTGACGACGTTGTGTGCCAGCCACGATCGCCAAGCCTTTTTTCTTCGCTCTTTCGCCTGCCGCGATCACGCGGCGACAGCCAGGCGCATCGACAGCCACTGGCTTCTGCATGAGAACATGCTTCCCTGCTTCTACGAGCGTGTCCAAATGCTGAGGACGGAAGGAAGGCGGTGTAATCAGCATTACAAATTCTGCATCGGATTCCGCTACCTTCTGGTAGGCGTCCCATCCAACGATACACTTATCCCGACTGACCTCGTACTTGTCAGCTTGCTCGAAAGCCTTGTCCTCGAAGGCGTCCGCCATTGCCACGTACTCCGCCTCTAGGCCAAGCATATCGCAGGCTTTGATGAAATTCGGGATATCCCGATTCGAGCGTCCACCGCAGCCAATGACCGCGACTTTTACTTTTTTATTCTTTGAGACAGCAGCTCTTGCCGTGCTCGAGAGTAGTGTGCCTGCGGCAGCAACTGAAGTTGCCGCAGTCTGGACGAATTTGCGTCGTGAGAATTCCATAATGGTTGTGATTGGGGGTTGAATTAGGTTTCGCACCGAAAGTTCCCGTCCCCTCGGCAGCGCTAAGTTCTAGTAAGATTAACTCTTCCATAGGGGAATTTGGACTGATGTCCAGCCAGTGTGACCAATCATTTTAGCCAAAAGGTTACCGAATTGACAGTTTACATTCTTCGCGAATGCCACCAGTACCACGGGCTTCTTTCTACAAACCATTGATTCGAAAGCTATTATGTTCGATCTTTTCCGAAGCAAAAACAGCAATCCAAAGGACGATATCCTCTCCGGACTCACCGTCGCCCTCGCCCTCGTGCCCGAGGCGATCGCGTTCGCCTTCGCCGCTGGAGTAGACCCACTCGTAGGCCTGTGGGCCGCCGTTTTCATGGGATTCATCACTTCCACCTGCGGCGGGCGACCTGGGATGATATCCGGAGCGACCGGGGCGATCGCCGTGGTTGCGGGCAAGGCGGTCCAGCATGGAGACGCCTTGGGCGAAGGGCTCGGCCTGCAATACCTCTTCGTCGTGATCATGCTGGCGGGAATCATTCAGATCCTGTTCGGAGTCCTCAGACTGGGTCGCTTCATTCGACTGGTTCCGCACCCGGTCATGATCGGTTTCGTCAATGGCTTGGCGATTGTGATTCTAATGGCCCAATTCCCCTCCTTTCGGGATCTCAAGACCGACGAATGGCTGACGGGCCAACCGCTCCTTGTCATGGTAGCCCTTGTCGCCCTAACCATGGTCATCATCCAGTTCTTCCCCAAGATTACCAAAGCCGTGCCCTCGTCACTGGTTGCGATCGTCACGGTGGGCGTCATTTCCTTCCTCCTATTCAAGGACACGGCCACGGTATCGGACGTTCTCGCCAAGGCACCCGGAAATCCGGAAGGGAAGCTGTCCGGATCCTTCCCTCTTCCCGCTTTGCCCACGGGCATCGCCTGGGGAACGGAATGGGGGTTTCTGCTCAAGACTGCCTTTATTGTCGCCATGGTAGGAATCATCGAGTCGCTCATGACCCTTCAGCTGATTGACGAGATCACCGAAACTCGGGGTCAAGGCAACCGGGAGTGCGTGGCCCAAGGAAGCGCGAACTTTCTCTCCGGCCTTTTTGGAGGTATGGGAGGCTGCGCTATGATCGGCCAGTCCCTCATCAACATCAAATCGGGTGGTCGAGGACGCCTCTCGGGAATTTCTGCCGCGGTTGCTCTGGCAATCTTCATTATGGCTGCTGGAGCCGTCATTGAGATCATACCAATCGCGGCCCTCGTTGGAGTCATGTTCATGGTCGTCATTGGCACCTTTGAGTGGTCCTCGCTCAAAACCTGGGGCAAAGTCCCCTTTTCTGAAATCATCGTGATCGTTGCGGTCACACTCGTGACTGTGGTTCTCCACGATCTCGCCACCGCAGTATTTATTGGGATCGTACTGTCCGCCCTCGTTTTTGCCTGGGAAAGCTCAAAACACGTTTTTGTGATCGTGGAGAAAGATTCTCCCGACGAGCGCATTTACTCGCTTCAAGGGTTGCTCTACTTTGGGTCGGTTCGTGAATTCACCGACAAATTTCAGGCCAAGTCGGACGTTAAGAACATCGTCATCGATTTTGGGCATGCTCGTGTATGCGATATGTCAGGACTAGAGGCCATCAACGCGCTGGCGGATCGCTACCGCAAAGCAGGCAAAAACCTGCGCTTGCGCCACCTTTCTCCCGATTGCCGTTCCATGCTCAACAAAGCGGGTACTATGGTAAACGTGGAAGTCCTTCCAGACGATCCAAGATACACCGTAGCCAACCTCCGCAAGGATCTAGACTAGAGACACCTAATCGCAAAGAACGAGTAGCACAGTGCTTCAGCCTGAGTTCCCGCCAGGCCGGGACAAGTCGCAAAGGTGGGGCACGACCTCACTCCTTCGCTAAAGCTACGGCGGTGCAAGCCGGGGGTGTCATTTAAGCCGTTCAACCAACGCGGCTCGCCGGGCCGTCCTGTCCCACCTTTGCGACTGGCCATAAGGAAAAACGCTCTCGCCTCCCTTACGATTATTCATGATTGCCAAACGATGGGTTAATTCATTCACTCGCCACTATGCCTCACACCCGCTTTAACCGACGCCATTTTGTAAAATCTGCTGTTGCCCTCGGGGCCAGCGGATTTCTATCACGGAATGCTTTTTCCAAAACCAGCCCTTCCTATCCCCTGAAAGGACGACTCTACAAGACCCTCAAAATCAATATGATTCGCATCGAGGCGTCGCTAACGGAAAAGTTTAGAGCAGCCAAAGCCGCCGGATTCATGGGGGTTGAGATGAACTCACCCGGCATGGATGTTGCAGAAACTCGTGCGGCGATCGCGGCAAGCGGTCTGCCTGTCGATGGCACGGTTTGCAGTACCCACTGGAAGATTCGCCATTCCAGCCCCGATGCGACGGTTCGCGCCCAAGCCTCGGAAGACTTGAAAACAGCGATCCGCGACACACACGCTGTCGGCGGTCATACCGTTCTACTCGTTGTCGGTAAAGGCGAGGATGGACCGGAGTCAGAGATTTGGCCAAGATCCGTCGAGAACATCAAAAAAGCCCTTCCTCTCGCAGCGGAATTGGGCGTATCCATTGTGATCGAGAATGTCTGGAATCAGTTCCTCTACAATCATGACGGAGATTCCAACCAAACCGCTGACGCATTTGCGAAATACGTGGACGAATTTCAATCCCCCTGGGTGGGTATGCAGTTCGACATCGGCAACCATTGGAAATACGGGTCCATGGGAGATTGGATACGGACTTTGGGGAAGCGCGTCATCAAACTGGATGTTAAAGGATTCTCGCGTACGGAAGGCAAATTCATGCAAATCGGTGAAGGTGACATAGATTTCGAAGACGTACGCAAAGCGCTATTGGAAATCAACTACCATGGATGGGTCGCAGCAGAAGTTAAAGGCGGCGACCTAAACGAACTAAAGAAAATCTCCGCCCAGATGGATCGGGTCTTCGCGCTTTGAGGCGGGTCATTTCTCTCTTTTCGACAGTTTAATCGTAGGAGCGGCTTTATGCCGCGATCCTGTGGGGCTAATCGCGGCATAAAGCCGCTCCTACAGGGAATTACCTTTGGGATTTAATTCACGGAGACTGTGCCTGACAAAGCACTACACCGTTCTCGGAGCGCCAAGCCGGTCCTCACTACCTCAGTCGACGCTCAAACGAGGGTCAATTCTCATCAGCGCTTCTCGAAAACCCTGCTTCCGCACGGTCGATTATGATCTCCTTGAACCGTTCCCGATCCGATTCATCGAAGGCCTCGGTGCCTTTTTCAAAGGAAATCACCGCTTTTCTTCCGGTCTCGTCTTTCACGGTTATGGCAAAGTTTTCCAGGGTCGTAATGAATTTAAGCTCAAGCTTGCGTCTCAATCTCGAATTGACGAGTTCCAGGTCTTCCATCTCCTCGACCACATTCAATACGCGATTGTATGGCCCATAGGTGCCAAACTCCTGCCCCACATTCACCAGCCCCATCTGAAGCTGCACAGCGAACACGCCCCCCACGAGGAAGATCGCCACCAGAATTATTCGAATCAGACGTTTTCTCGTTTCGCGTTTAATCGTTCCTCCCCATCGTAGTAGTCGAGGGAGTCAGAGCGAATAAATTTATGCTTCGGGAGCGGCACTCCCCATTTATGACTGTCCGGATAGTAGCAGCACTCGCCCGGAGGGTTGTCGGCGACTACATAGAGGACAAGGTCGTCATCGCTGTTGTTTTCAATTTGATGGGCTTGACCCGGTTTGAATAAAAACGCGTCGCCAGAACCGATAGCAGTCCAGCCGGTTTCATCGCGAACTCTCCCCTATCCAGAAATGACATGATAGAACTCCCACTGGGAGCTGTGCGAGTGGTACGGGTACGGCGCCTTACCCGGCGGTACGCGGCAGATTTCAATATCGAAGGGATGCCTTTCATTTAAATCCGTTGATTCCGGAATCCTCCCTAACTCTTCGGAAATATCCTTGCCCGCACCCTCATATTTTCCGCCTGGAGAAGACCACTCATGCTCGATTATTTCGCTCGTGTTTACCTTGTTCATTTCCTTTTCCTCTCTTTAGCTTCTCAGCCCCGCATCAACTCGCTTTTAACGCGCCACAGTTCCAGCATTCGCCGAATCCCTCTTCGATATGCTGGCCACATTCGGGACAGTCCCACGGCGCCACGGGAACGCTCAATTCAGTATCCAATTCCTTAAACAATTTCAGCGCTTCATCGTATTGATCGTCATTGAAAACCCAAAGCTCCGGCCAGACTTCCTTGTAGGGCGCATTGCTGTTTTTCAAAAGCGTCTGAATGCCGTTTTCCTCCAGCAGAGACTGGTACATTCCCACGCGACTCTGATCGGCATTCGTGTAAATTCGCTTCATCGTCCTTTGCTTTTCAGGATCATACAAGGGAAAGAAACCAATTCCGACTTAATACGATTGCCCGATCCCTATCTATGGATCAAATCAAAAGGGGTTGCAAACGATTTCAGAGAAATCGGTGTTAAACGCCGATTAGGCGGAAGATGCAATCGCTATGGGGCTCAGGCTATAGCACTAAGTTGTTGGACTCTTAAAAGGCGCTTAGTATTTAGAAAGCCGCAAAGGTAGGGCTCGACGGCCCGGCGAGCCGCGGAATTGAGTCTCATGCTTCGGCTCGCCGGGCCGTCGAGCCCTACCAACCATCATTCGCTATCTAAACGCGCTTTGGTCGTCTGGAATCGATTTCAGTAGGCGTTTCAATGCCTGTACTTTCTCTGGATGATCGACAGCCACGTTTCTTTGCTCCGACACATCTGACACCACGTTGTACAATTCGTAGACTGGATCCTCCAGACCAAGTCGAATCAGTTTCCAATCTCCTTGAAGCACCGCCTGTTTGCCACCTCTCTCTCCAAATTCCCAATACAAAACACGTTCCTTCGTGTTTATCTTCTCACCCAATAAAAGAGGTAGCATAGAGACTCCGTCGGTCCTCGGGCTTTTGACGTCGATCAAATCGCACACCGTAGGCATCAAATCCTGAAAAGCGGTCACATCATCGACAACCCGACCCGGATTGATCTTATTCGGCCAGCGAACGATCAGTGGCACGCGAACACCCCCTTCGTACAAATCCCGTTTCATGCCTCGTTTCTCCCCATTGGAATCAAAGAACTCCATGTGATGGTTCCCTTCCTGGTGAGGGCCGTTGTCACTAGAGAATAGAACGATCGTGTTATCGTCTATTCCCAGAGCTTTAAGGAGATCGAGAATCTTTCCGACATCGTCATCGATACGTTTTATCATGGTCGCGAATCCCTTTTCCGCTAGCGGCCATGGCTTGTCCGAAAACTCGCCGCGATCCGGTACCTCCATACCACGATCGTACCGGCCACCTTCGTTGTTGGCGTGCGGAATATTCAACGCATAGTACAAGAAGAAAGGCTCATCCTTGCTTTCGCGGATGAAGCGGAGCGCATCCTGGGTAATCAACTCCGGAGCATAATCGTCCGCAATTTCCGCTACCCCGACCCCTTCGCGTTCCACTGGGGGATTTTTGAAGGCGTCCATTTGCACATTTCGGAGAGACTCTCTGACACCATTACGCACTAGAAACGATGGATAGAAATTGTGAGCATGAAACATGTTCACGTATCCATAGAAATGATCGAATCCGCTGTTATTCGGATCATCGAGAGGAGGCGGATGTCCCACCCCCCATTTTCCGATGCAAGCCGTTCTGTAGCCGTTTTTTTTGAGAACGTCGGCCACGGTCGTCTCTGTCAGTTGCGCAAACCCATTTCCGCGAACAGAGACATGTCCGGTGTGCAACCCTGTCATCAAAACCGCCCGAGAGGGAGCGCAAACCGTGGATCCCGAGTAGTGACGGGTGAAGCGGACTCCTTCATCAGCCATCTGATCCAGGGTCGGTGTTTTCAAAGTGATTTGCCCATAGGACCCCAAATCGCCATAGCCCAAATCATCGGCAAGTATGTAGATGATGTTCGGCTTATCTGCAGCCCGGGCGAGCGAACCCAGGAAAATTGTTAATAGAACTAAAAACGCTTTCATACGCAGTTAATGGATCGAACTAGCGAAACGCTTTAGCGACTATTCACTAAAACTGGGGCATTTTCCAGTCGTCGTATTCATCCGTTCCATGCCAGGACTTTTGCGAGTGAGGGGCCGGCTTGCCGTTGACGGGCTTACGCTGTTTCTCAGGAGCGTTGTCCACTTCCAAAGCCACTTTGTGCCAAAGGGCCGCCAAGGTTTTCGTTTTTTCGGGATAGGTCTTCGCTAAATCGTTCTGCTCGACACGGTCTGTGACCATATTGTACAACTCCCAATCGTGCCCATAGAAGCTAACCGCTTTCCAGTCGTCCTGCCGAATGGCGCGACAAGTGCCGAACTGAAAATAGAGCCAATCGTGACCTTCGCGTCCCTTGCCTTCGATTACCGGGAGTAGTGACTTGCCCTGGAGGCTGACGATCTTCTCGCCATTGCGCTTATTTGGATACGTCGCGCCCGTGACATCTACAAATGTAGCCATCACATCAATCAAGTGGCCGGGGCTGTCGTCCCAGCCACCCGCATTCGCCACTTTGCCGGGCCAATTCACAATGAGGGGCGAGGAGATGCCGCCTTCGTGTTGCGTTTGCTTGTAGTGGCGAAAAGGGGTGTTACCGACGGTCGCCCAGCTGGCATCGTAAAGGTAGTAGGAATCGGCCTTCCAAGGAGGGATGTCCGTATTCCTGCTTCGTTCAAACGGACAAGCTCCGTTGTCCGAACAAAGCAGGATCATTGTGTTCTCCCTCAGGCCTTTTTCATCCAAATATTCAAGCAACCGTCCTATGTTCTGGTCGACGCGATCCACCATAGCGGCAAAAATGGCCATACGAAAGCTTTCCATTTCTTTCTCCTTTTTGCTGAGCGAATCCCAAGATTTCATATGATGAGGCAGTTTGGGTAGCTCCATGTTCTTCGGGAACATCCCCAAGCGTTTCTGTTTTTCGAAACGCTCCTCTCGGAGCGCTTCCCAGCCCGCATCGTAGCGACCGAGATACTTTTCAATGTCCTCCTTCGGCGCCTGAAGCGGATAGTGGGGAGCGTTGAACGCGATGTAGTGGAAAAATGGTTTCCCGGTTTCAACCGAATTGTCGATAAACTTCATCGCGTAATCAACATTCGCATCCGTCATGTAGAAGTCTTTGTCGAAATCGTTCCATACCTCCCCGTTCATCCGAAAGGTGTCGTCTCCTTTAAAAAAGTCCGTCGCGCCCGACAAGTGACCGAAATATTGCTGGAAACCATGGTCGGTCGGCTGGTCGTCCAAATGCCATTTGCCCGTCATCGACGTGGCATATCCCGAATCCCCCAGCACCTCAGCAACCGTCACCGACCGATCCAAGGCCTGATTTCCCGCTTGATAGGTGTAGAGACCGGTCAACAAACAGATTCGCGACGAGTGGCATTTAGCGGTATTGTAGAATTGGGAGAATCGTAAACCTTGATTTGCCAAAGAATCGATGTGTGGCGTCTCAATTTCACTCCCATAGCAACCGAAATCGGCGTAACCGAGATCATCCACCATCATGAGGATAATATTGGGACGATCCTCAGCGTTTGCAAAGGGGAGCAGAGCGAAAGCCAGTAAAACGGCTACGCGATGAAAGAGGTTTATTGGGGGGATATTCATGATTAAGGTGATGATTCGAAAATATGGCACGGCCGCATTCGACCTTCAATGTTCTTCTTTATTTCCGTTCACGCAATTCACAATGGACTCATTTCAAACGGATTGTTCCGAAAGCCGTTACCTTAATCCATTCCAGAGCGAACCGAAGCGGGCGAACGTATATTTATTTGAAACCAGAACTTCTTTTCCTACGTTGTCCTGACAAACGCTCAACTTGCTCCCTACGATGAAAACACTTCCCCACTTATCTTCCCAGAGATCCATCACCACCCTCGTTGCTGCGATTGCATTTGCGGCGACCTCATTTGCCTCTGCCAGTGACTCTTGGCCCACTTGGAGAGGGACTTCGCTAACCGGTGTGGTTGAAGGATCCAAGCCACCGGTCGAGTGGAGTGAAACCAAAAATGTGAAGTGGAAAACCAAGATCCCTGGATCGGGTCTGGCGACACCGGTGATTTGGAAGGACCGGATTTTCCTGGTCACTGCAATTTCTAAAGGAGGGGCGACCTCTCCTGCTCCCGCTCAAGTCAACAACGATCGGCGACCCGCAGGCGACCGAGCCGCAGGTGGAGCCGGACAACGGAGACCCGGCGGCGGAGGCGAATTCAATCGCGAAGAGGTCTTGAAACAGTTTGATAAGGACGGGGATGGCCAACTCAATGATGAGGAACGCGCGGCAATGCGAGCCAGTTTTGGCGGTGGCGGAAGAGGTCAAGGTGAGCGCCGCCCCGGAGGAGGAAGACCCAATCGCGGCGGACCAAGAGGAGGGGGCGGCCCTGCGCCCCAACAAGAGCATGACTTCAATGTAATGGCCATTGATCGCCATTCCGGTGAAGTAATCTGGAGCAGAACGGCAAGTTCCCAGACTCCCCATGAAGGCCATCACGCGACTAACGGATTCGCATCCGCCTCTCCTATTACCGACGGCGAGCGCCTTTGGGTCTCGTTCGGCTCAAGAGGCATCTACTGCTACACCCTCGAAGGAGATAAAGTGTGGGAAACTGACTTAGGAGACATCCGATCTAGAGGAGGATTCGGGGAAGCGGTTCAGCCGGCGCTCGCAGGAAATCACCTCATCCTTACCTGGGACCACGAAGACCAGTCTTACATTGTCGCCCTCAATAAGAGCACAGGCGAGGAAGTCTGGCGGAGAGAGAGGGACGAACGCACCTCCTGGACCACTCCCGTAGTCGTCGAAGTAGATGGGGTTCAACAGGCCATTGTAGCGGGATCGAATAAAACACGCGCCTACAATCCTGAGAATGGAGATATCATCTGGGAAGCCAGCGGGCTCACCAGTAACGTGATTCCCACTCCCGTGATTGGAAACGGTATCGTGTACGTAGCTAGCGGATACCAAGGTAGAGCCGTTCAGGCGATATAACTGTCCTCCAAAGGAGACGTTTCAGAAACGGACAACATTATTTGGAGCGCCGCTCACAGCGCACCCTATGTCGCCTCACCTGTACTGTCCAACAACCGCCTTTACATGAACAAGGGCAATGATGCCTACTTCACCTGTTTTGACGCCTCGACCGGCGAGGTTCTGTACCAAGACGAGTCACTGGAAGGCATACGTGGCGTGTACGCCTCACCCGTTGCCGCAAACGGACATATCTACATCGCGGGAAAAGAGGGATCCACCGTCGTCATCAAGGATTCGGATACCTTTGAAATTGTGTCCGTAAACACGCTCGACGACCCCATCGATGCCTCACCTGTCATCGTCGGCGATCAAATGTTCATCCGTAGCCACACCCATCTGTACTGCCTTTCCAACGAAAGCTAAGCCAACGGCAAGGCCCGGCGACCCGGCGAGCCGCAAAAGACAATCTCAATAAACGCGGTACTCATGCCCCGCGTTGCCCTACCCTAGCGCATCCCAATGTCGCAAACCACCAATCGGCAAAACGATTCAGAGGGCCTCGAGGATCAACTTGGGATCGTTCGTCGTCACCGAGTTTACTCCGATGTCTCGCATGCGGCGTGCCTCTTTGGGTTCGTCGACGGTCCAAACATTTAGTTCCAAACCCCCATCCTTTAAAGCCGAAACCAGTTCAGCAGAAACGCCTCTTCCCGATTGGCCGCCAAATCCTTCTAGCTGCAGCGATTTCACGGTTCCAATAATTTCCCCAACCGAAGGTCTGAAACTACCATCGGGCTGTTCGTCTAGATAAGATAGCCAGTAGGCGGCGGCTCTGGGCCTTTGCGCTTTCAATTCGGCCAGCGATTCTTGAATGAAAGAGATTACGATGACCCGTCTCCAATCGTGACCGCCCGCATCTATCGCATCGAGAAGTGGCTCCACAATTTCTGGCCCGCACTTGATCTCAACGACCCAAGTCAATGAGGACGGGCTTGCTTGCATCGCTTCTTCAAGAAGCGGAATGGGCTCACCTTTCCACTTCTTGCCTTTCCAGCCACCGACATCCAACCCCCTGAGATCATCCCAGGCTGTTGCAGCGACAACTAGGTTCTTCCCTGAAACCCTTTTCGTATCATCATCGTGTATACAAACCACCTGACCGTCAGCAGTTAGGTGGACGTCACACTCGACACCGTCTGCCCCCGACTCCCAGCCTAGCCTAAATGCGGCCAAAGTGTTTTCAGGAGCAACCGCAGAATACCCCCGATGGGCGATGACCAGCGGAATTCCTGAGCGGCTAGGCACTTGCTTAAACCCTGATCAAGGCCAACGCCCGCAATCGTTCGAGAACGAGGCGAAAGGAACTGGTAAACCGCTTGGGAGTAAACCCGACTCTCTGGATCAGATTGTTCAAGTCCATCCATTCACCCACCTCAATTTCATCCATATTAAGCCGGAAAGGTCCACTGCCTTGCACCCGATACACCTCGATAAATTCCTGGCCCGTTTCTTCGCAAGGATTCAGCTTAAAGAGAAACTCCAGCTCGTTGGTGGGCTGCCATCCAAGCTCTTCCATGAGTTCTCGGTGAGCCGCTTCCCGATAGTCTTCACCTGTATCCACATGTCCCGTGCACGACCCGTCCCAAGCGCCCGGCCAGGTGTCCTTGTTGACAGAACGCTTTTGCATGAAGATTTCGTTCTCGTCATTAAAGACCAGTATATGAACTGCCCGGTGCCGCAACCCTTCCGCGTGAACTTGTTCTCTCGGCCGCTGGCCGATCACGTTGTCGAATTCATCTACGATGTCGAAAATATCTTCTTGCATGGAATTTGGTTCGTCGAGAGCGTGTCGAGCTCGCCTACACAGCACATTCGCTCGTGCAAAATTACCAGCCTATTTATCAGATTTTTCTCCATGTCTAAAATTCCTATAGAAATCATCGCTGAAGCCCTAAACAGCAACAACCTAGATCAGGATACGATATCCAAGGTGATGAACGACATCGCGCACATGGCCCAGGTGCTGGCGGACGAGGAAAAGGCCCAGCGCGAACCCGTGGTTAAGAAGCAATTCATAATCGTCTTAAGTGACCCAAGAGGAACCGTTCCCGACGAGGACTACGTGGGATGGGTCGTACAAATTCCCGAGGACGACAATCCGGGCACGGCCATCGAGCGCATCAAGCGCAGCGCCTATGAGTACAATATCTCGAAAAAGGGCCGCAAGTATCCGGTCAAGAGCATTGGCGAAGCGTGCGAAGCCGTTGGAGCCAAGTTTCAAAAAGAGCAAAACGTATCGATCAAGACGAAGCTCCCCGTTACCATTTTGAAAACCGACAACGTGCTCCCGAAAATCGAGGAAAACGAATAGCGCAGGTCCTAGAGAAGCCGCTCATCCCGACCTTCGACACGAACTCAATGCCATAACGGGCAATCGACTAACAGGCGTCTTTTCGACTAGTCCGCTCCTTGCCGGCGCTAGGACTTGAGCTCGACTTCCATATCCGGTCGAGGAATGCGCCATCCCCGCTACCAGACCTCTTTCCTTCATGGCTGGTTTTGCCCCGCTCGCGATGCCGCTTTCGATCCTCACGGAATGCAGCCAATTGCTCTTCGTCCAAGTGTTTCTCGATCGCGAGAGTGCGCTCTTCCATTAGAGCGTGAAACTGGGGTCGCATCGCCTCGTGCACTTCCATCATGGCGTTTCCGAATTTTGTCACTTCCGCTCGTACAAGAGGTATCTGTTCTTCCGAAAGCGAGAGCGACTTCTCCAAGCGTTCCATCATACGGTCCACTTGGACGCGGTAAATATCACGAGGTGAACGCTCTGCGCGAGCTGACCGATCGACTCGATTCTCGCGGGTCTGCTTCAAATAGTAGACCGTGCCGCCAACGCCAAACAAGCCACCGATCGTAAAAACAACGGCCAGAATAACGACAGCGCTAAATTTGCTTTTTTCGCTCATAGATACTCCGTCCAGTCTACCCGAGTCAGTGCCTCATCGAAATTCTCCACAACTTCAATTTCATTTCCTGTCAGCTCAGTAACCTCAACCGTGGATGTGGTCGTAATTGCCAATAACGCGGAAAGCCCGAGGCAGGCTCCCAAAGAAATGCGGGCAAACGGCTTCGAAAACATTTCAATAACGCCATCCAACATACCGACGGCGGGATCCGGCCGAGCTTTTACCGAAAGACGCAGCTCCCTCTCGAGGCGGGCCCGAACATGTGGACGTACATCGATTTCCGGAGGAACTTCCTCGCGGCTCTTCTTTATGATTTCATCCCAAGTGGGACTGATCTGTTTCCTGTGCGATTCCATTGTTTATCAACAGTTTTTTTAGTTTATTACGGGCGCGGAAGCTCTTAACCTTAGTTTTCGACAATCCCCAACCCATTTGGGCAGCGATGTCCGCTAAAGGCAACTCTTCCAGGTACTGAAGCGTTAGGAGAAGGCGCTCCTCGCTGTGCAGCAGGGCCAGAACCTTCTGGGCTTGCTCCGTCATTTCGTACGAATGCCTTTGATCGGTACCCTCAGAAAGCGTCTCCAGTACGTAGTCCGTTTCTTCAGAGTGATTGACCGATATCGAAGCG
>Ga0181554_1003158_pt1 | contig 14105 bp, 13 predicted proteins | sample 011ome_16_FD_145602 | JGI IMG/M metagenome (GOLD analysis project Ga0181554, IMG submission 145602) | Coastal salt marsh microbial communities from the Groves Creek Marsh, Skidaway Island, Georgia - 011503CT metaG (spades assembly) | ecosystem: Environmental > Aquatic > Marine > Intertidal zone... | reverse complement strand
AGATCCGACCGTCGTCGAGGAATCGCGTAAAGCCGCTCCAGCGCTTCAGCATGTAGTCGATCGCCTGCGCGACCGGTGCATGACGGGAGAGTCTGGACCGTTCACCACGCATCCAGGCTTCAAGTTCGGCGACGAGCGATGCGCTCCGCTCGGCTCTGATGGCAAGGCGCCGCATGTCGGCCAGCCCGTTGATGTCGCGCTCGATGTCGAACAGGAGATCAATGCGTTTGACGGCCTCGAGAGCGATTGGCGAGATCGGCAGCGCGGACTTTCCCCGACGGGCATTGGCAGCGATGTCGGCAAGCACGAAGAACTTGCGCCGCGCATGGCTCCAGCAGAGCGCCTCCGTCACCGCGGCGGGCTTCCGGTCAGGGAGATAAAGCCGATTGTAGCCGGCATAGGCGTCGGCCTGCAGGATGCCGGTGAACTGCTTCAGATGCCGCTCGGGATGATCGCTCGACCGATCCCGTGAGGCATGGAACAGCGCCGCCGGCGGATCGGTCCCACCGAAGGGCCGGTCATCGCGCACATAAACCCAGGTCCGGCCGATGTCGGTCTTGCCCTTCGCCAGGATCGGCACCGTCGTGTCGTCGCCGTGAAGACGCTCCGCCGAGAGCACATGCGCTTCGATCAGCGCATGCAGCGGTCGCAGCACCGCCGCGCACGCGCCGACCTGGTCGGCCAGCGTCGACAGACTGAGCTCGACGCCTTCGCGGCCGTAGCGTTCGCTCTGCCGGTTCAGCGGCTGGTGCTGCCCGAACTTCTCGAACATCACCATGGCGAGCAGGTTCGGGCCGGCAAAGCCGCGCGGCGTCACATGGAACGGCGCCGGCGGCTGGGTGACCGCCTCGCACTGCCGGCACGAGAACCTCTCGCGTACCGTCTGGATCACCTTCCACCGGCGCGGGATCACCTCCAGCGTCTCGGTCACGTCCTCGCCCAGCTTCGATAGCCGGGTCGAGCCGCAGCACGGACAGCTCTCCGGGGTCGCGATGACGATACGCTCGCGTGGCAGGTGCCCGGGGAACGGCTTCCGCGATGGCCGCCTGCGCTCGAACGAGCGAACCTCACCAGTCCGGACGGGTGCCTTCGCCGCTGCCAGCTCGTCCTCGGTTGCGTCCGCCTCCAGGTCCCCGAGCTGCAGCTCCATCTGCTCGAGCAGCCGGGCCTTGCGTTCCGAGCGGCTGCCATAGAGTTCGCGCCGGAGCTTCTCGATCTCCAGCCTCAGTCGGGCGATCAGCACATCCGTGCTGCTGCTTGTGGCCCGTTCCCGGGCAGCAGCCGCCTCGGCCTCGATGCGCGCCGCACGCTCCGCGAGGATCATCGCGTGCGCGGCGCCGAGGTCGAAGGGGAGCGATTCAATGTCGGACACACGACGATGGAATCACATCCACCGCCATGTGCAAGGCCAGAAGCAGTTATCCTGTCGCCGTCGGACGCCAGGTCTTCCGCGGCATGCGCCAGTCGATGCCTTCGAGCAGATAGCCGAGCTGCGCCGGGGTGATCGTGACCGCGCCGTCGACCGGGGACGGCCATATGAAACGGCCGCGCTCGAGCTTCTTCGAGAACAGGCAGGCGCCCTGGCCGTCGTGCCACAGAACCTTGATCAGATCACCGCGGCGGCCGCGGAAGACGAACAGGTGACCGCCGTGCGGATCACGCTTGAGCGTCTCCTGAACCACCAGCGCCAGGCCCGGAAAGCCCTTCCTCATGTCGGTGTGGCCCGTCGCCAGCCACACCCGTACGCCACTCGGCACCGGGATCATCGGGAACCGAGCGCCTCCAGGACACGCCGCAGCGCATCGGCATCCACGTCACGATCCACCCGGACGCGGCGCCCGCCGCCAAGCTCGATCTCGATAATGCCACCCTTGCGGCGGCGGCGACCGGGAGACCCCGACAAGATGGGCCCCTCAACAGCGGCCGGCATGGAAGTAGCGGGAGCGATCTCGACCGGAACCAGTTGCGTGGAACTGGGATCGACCCGATCGCACAAGTCCTTCCGCCACCGGAAAAGCTGGCTGACGTGAATGCCCGCCGAGCGCGCCACCTCAGACGCCGTCACGTTGGGCTCGAACGATGCAGCGACCAGGCGCTCCTTCTCGTCCCGAGACCACCGACGGCGTCTCTCGACCGATGTGATCACCTCCAACCGCGGCATCGTCATAGGCTTACTCCTAGGATTACCCCTAGGACTTCCAACGTTCCGCATTACCCCGCAAGGCGGTCCTCACCGGAGGGATACGATCGCTGCAATAAGAAGGCGGCGCAAGGACGGTCGGATCGACCACGCCGGCGATCAGCGGAATACTCTGACCGGGACGGTAGAAACCGGGCGTAAAGTTGACGGCCAGATTGGCGTCAGGCTGGATCAGGAGTGTGTATTGAAACGATAGTCGAGAACGCTGAGACCCAGGTTGAGGACGAAGTGCAACTCGGTGTCCATGACGGACAGCGCGGGCTTTGTGCTGTTAGGATCGACCGAAATTGCCGTCACCGAACCGGGCGCCAAGATTACATTGGTGATGAAAAAGGTGCTGAGTCTGTCATCGACCGTGTGAGATCGCAGTTCAATGTCCGTCGGGGCCAAGACCCCATAAACGGCAGCCTGTCCGAAGATGGTGCCCGTTCCGGTCAGGGCGCCGCCTTCCAGAATGTTCACGCTGCCGCCATCGGCCGCCAGGTGCCCGTTGTCCAGATTGAGGACGCCGCCTCCCCCAACCGCGATTAAACCGTTGCGGTTCAGCTTCCCACCGGCTTGCAGGTTGAGGCGTCCGCCGTCCACCCAGGTGATGTCGGCGAGGGAATCGGTGGCCAGGTCCCAGGTGCCACCCTGACCGACCCGCAATACGCCGTAAACATCCGCCAGATCGTCGCCATAGTTCGGATTCAGGTCGCCCGAGACGCTGGAGCGGATGTTGAGGATGTCCTCGACCGACTGATAGCCGCCTTGGGTGACGATGCCGTCGGAATAGTAGTCAACGGCCTTATAGATGCTGCAGCCTGCCTCATCACCCGCCAACCAGTTGCTCGTCGGGCAGAAGATCGTCGCGACTTCGTTCGAGTTGGGATCGAGGTAGCGCAGGAAACCATTCGACTCGATGATGTCGAAATGGGCGGTGTGAATTCGTTGCAGCATCTCCGGGTCGGCGTCGGGGCCGAACAGCTCGACATCGAAGTCGTACAGAATCTGCTGTATTTCGTCGCTGGCCGGAACGCCGTCGATCGAGCCGCCGTGATAGCCCAGAGTCGTCTTGTCGTAGAGCTGGATGGACGGCAGGTCGAATGCTGCCACCCCGCGCTCGACGCCGCCCGTGAAGGCCGTGGCGCAGGCGGAATAGCACCCGCCCTGGAAGATGGTGTTTAGTCCATTGTTGCGAATGAAGGCCGCCATTTCGATACCATCGATCGCGGACCCTCCGGGCGAATTGCGAAAGACGACGCCGCTGATGGAGCGCCCTGACGCGGCGGCCCGAGCGTAAAGATCCTGCAGTTTGTAGCTGTCGCCAGCCACTACGTCGCCGGTGGCGTAGATCTTGTCACCGAAGATGTGGAAATCCATTGCACGCGACGATGTCGCCAGCGCGACTCCGGCTAGAGTCGTAGACATCAAAAATGCGATCTTTGCCGATCGACTACGAATATTAGGCAGAGTCATTTGATAGACTGGGCCTCCCCAATTGCGGTCGCCTTGACGTGTTCTTTGCGGGTGCGTGGCGACTTCGCGGTCCCGAATTTGCAATCATCCTCCCTAGGCCCGGCAAACATTGATATGCGCACAAAGAGGATTGGATCCTGCTCGATCCTTTGCTTGGCGCTCTCTGGGGGAAGACAATTTGATGACAGATGCTACCGTCTTGGGGCACAGCCACCTATAACGTGCGTGAACCACTAGATGTACGCAGCGAGCACAGCTTGGAATTCCCTCCCTCAGATGGTTTGGGCGCCTTCCTGGCGGCGGCGCGTAACGGATCTTTCTCCTCGGCCGCCCGCGAGATCGGCGTCACGCACGCCGCCGTCAGTCGGCGCATTCAGGCGATGGAACAGTGGGCCGGAGCTCGACTATTCGAACGGCATGGCCGAGGCGTGCGCCTCACCGAGGTTGGAGAACATCTCGCGAAAACGGCCGAGCACGCGTTTACTCAAGTTGCCATGGTGGCCAGCGACGCACGAAAGATGCACAGCCGGACGCGGGTGAGACTGAGCGTACTACCCTCTCTTGCCCGTCTTTGGTTGATGCCGCGGATCGTGGATCTCGAGGGGGACCCAGGGGACATCACGCTTCAGGTGAACACCGAACATCGCGTTGCCATTGTAGATGGCCGCGATGCGGACTTGGCCATTCGGTACGGGAATGGAGCTTGGAGCGGAGTTCATTCGACGCTCCTGCTTAGAGAGTGCTTTTTCCCGGTGGCATCGCCGGCGGTTGCTGGGCGCCTGGCTGCTTCATCGAGCCTTCTGACCGAGGAAACGCTGCTCCATGACACCGATTCTGGAGATTGGCGTCGCTGGTTGGCATTCGCTGGCATTCCATATCGACCTACCAGAGGTGAACGCTTCTTCGTAGATTACGATATTGCGTTGCTCGCAGCCGAGGCTGGCTTGGGGGTGGCGTTGGGTCGGATGCCGCTTGTAACTGAAGCCCTTGAGCAAGGACGTCTCGTCCGTCTCTCCGCGCCTGTCATGGAAAGTGACAGGGGCCATTTCTTGGTGTCCCGTCCGATGGAAAATCGGCCGGCGGTTTTGAGGCTTATGGCGCGTCTCCGTGCGCACAGCGATTTGATGAGGGGCGACGTCTATTGTCTTGGCAATTCTCAGGAACATGATTGCGACGATGTAGGTGCGGAGCAAAATCATCCCGCTGTCGATGAAATGCAGTGAGTAGACCTTATCGGAGGTTCATCGCTCTCTGCCTCGTTAGATGAGGCTAGTGTAGGAGGAGACCGGCTCGCCGACGACTTGTTTCAAGAGCGGACCAAATTCAGTGTCGTGGTCTTGCGCTTGATGTTCAGTCCGTCCGCAATGCGTTTGCGGCTTTGGAGCTTCGAAGCGTTCGGCAGATTGCGGAGAGTTCGCGCACCCCCTCATTCGGCCAGGCGTACTTGGTTGAGCGGTCGTGGCCGCCATCTTCGAGCGCTGCAGCGCCGAGGAACTGATTGATCGCGTCCACATGGTAAGAATCCTTTGTTGTGGCGACCATGGCCTCGATCAGCGCGTCATGAACGGTCACGTCGGAAGTCGCTGCGGTCTTTCGGCGCGACAAGACCTCCTCCGCCGCGAGTAGTTTCAAGCCCACCTTGTCGTGCCCCCAGTGCGCGAGAATCTCCAGGACAGACACAGCTTTTCGAACTGTACGGCAAATAACCGTATTCAATGAACAAAAATGTATGCTAGACTGGCATACTATGCTCGGCGTCCTCTCGCCATCGGACGGCCGCAATCAAACGAAGGCGTAAGGAGCCGAAGAATGGGAGGCTGTGGGTAGTCGCACATGTTATGCCCGACTTATCGCTCGACCTCCGATACCTTCGGTACGCCATCGTTGCCGCCGAGTTGCGAAGCCTTAGGAAGGCCGCGGGCGCGTTAGACGTCCATCAATCGACAATCAGCCGCCGCATACAGCTCCTGGAGAACCGGCTTGGATTTCCGCTGTTTACCCGGAGCTATGGCGGCATCGCGTTGACTGAGGCCGGAAGGCTGTTCCTAGCCGATGCGAGCCGGAGCGCTCTGGAGTTGAGGCAGGCCGCGGAGAAGGCCACGCTTGCGCACCGCGCTGAGAGCAATCTTCTCCGTGTCGGTCTTGGTCCGGGACTTGTGATAGGAGCGACACAGGAGCTTCTGAAGGCGTTCGGGAAGGTCCAACCAAAGGTGAGGGTCACGATCCATGAGGCGTCGGCGCAGGATCATTTCGATAGCATTCTGCGCGGCGCAATCGACGTGTGCATCACCGAGGATGAGGCTGTCTTTCCAGGATGCGCCTCGGAGCCCCTATGGACCGAAACCCCATGCGTCGCCCTTCCGGCGCAACATCGTCTCGCGAGGTACGAGACCGTATCGTGGGAGCAACTCGCCAACGAGCGGTTCCTCCTTTCCGCAAAGGTCGCCTACGTACAGCAGATCAGGGAACTTCTCTGCGCTCGCTTGCCTAGTTCATGCGACCAAGTTGTGATGCATGACATCGGTGTCGAAGGCGTGTTGCGGCTTGTCGCGATCGATTTCGGGCTTGCGTTCGCATGCAGCTCGATCGCTCGTCAGGGCATGGAGGGCCTCGTCTTCAGGCCCATCGCTGGAGAGGACAATGGCGTGCGACTGAATGCGATCTGGCAGCGACAGAATAGAACTCCGGCACTTCGGCGGTTCCTTTCCTTGGCCCGGTCCTTTTCGCCGGAGTAGATGGCGGTGACAAGCACATAGCCGCTAGCGAGGCTGACTACGGCGTCTTCATCAAATCGCTGATGAGGGTCAGCACGGCGGAGTTCTCTTCGCGCGTGCCGACCGAAATTCGCAATCTGTTCTCAAGACGGCTTTCGTCGAACCAACGGACGTAAACCCCTCGTGCTTCCAGCTCATCCTTGAGGAAACGGGCGCTTTTCAGACTGGCCGCCGGAATTGCAGCGAGGACGAAATTCGTCTGGCTGGGCGCGACCGAAAAGCCGAGCGCCTCAAGACCCTCCGCCAGCCTGATCCGCTCTTTCCGAATCTGGTCCCAAGTCGTTTGGGCGTATGCATTGTCCTGCAGGGCGACTATTCCGAGCGCTTGGGCGACGGCGTCAACGTTGTACGAATCCTTGGTCTTCGCGAGCATCGGCTCGACCAGCGGCCGGCTGCCGACGCCATAGGCGAGACGAAGACCGGCTAGCGCATAGCCCTTGCTCAAGGTTCGCAGCACGAGGACGTTCGGCAACCGCGTCGCGAGCGCCATGCTATCGAAACGGAGGTCCGGGTCGATGAAGTCGGCATAGGCCTCGTCGACGAGGAGGATTCCTTTGAAGTCCGCGGCCAGGCGCTCTAGGTCTTCAGGTTTGGTCAGGGAGCCGGACGGGGCATGAGGATTGGTGAGGATGGCCATCTGCGCTCCATCGGCGTTCCAGCGCTGCGCTGCATCTGCCGGGACCGCCCAGCGCTCGGTGAGCGTCGATACGCTCAATCGCGCCCGATGGATCTCCGCGAGGACTGAATAGACGCCATAGCTTGGCGAGGCGACGCCGATGGCGCGCCCTGGATCCACAAACGTCGTCACTGCGAGACGCAGAAGCTCATCTCCGCCGTTGGTGGCGACGACTTCTTCCGGACTGACCTGATGAAGCTCCGCCGCCGCTTCTCTGAATGCGGTGGCGAGCGGGTCCGGATAGCGTTGCAGCGATCGTGCGTTGATGGCGGCCAACGCCGCCATGACTCTCGGGCTTGGCGGAAATGGATTTTCGTTCGTGTTGAGCTTGATCGCCCGAGCATCTGGCTGAGCCCCGGGAACGTACGCCTTCATAGACCGCAGATGCGCCCGCTCCGGCTGGGACCGATCTTCGGCCGACATCATGAGGCTCCCGGCTCGGCTGCGGACGCCATTGGTTTGCGGAGCAGACGCTGAAGCAAAGGCCCGTGCGTCGTTTCGCTGCTCCCCGCCGAGGGGATCAGCCACTGATCGGGCGGATGATCGGGCGGCAGGAGAATGGACGAGAAGCCGCATTGGAGAAGCGCGGCGAACTGATCGGGCAAGACGTGTCCGATGGCCCGGATCTCTCCCTTGAAGCTATATTTGTCCCGGAGCATGCGGGCGGTCGTGAAGCCGCGGCCGTCCCGGAATTTCGGAAATTCGACGGCGACGAGCTCAACCCGGTCCAGATGAGGGGCAAGCTCTTCCGCCGTCGTGCCGGCCCATGCGAAGACGCCGAGCGGCTGAGGCACGTCGGCATGGCCTGCCAGAGACGCCAGCACTTCAACCTCGATGATCGATTTCGCCACGATCTCTGCGCCGGCGGTCGAATCGGCGTAGGTCCAAAGGTCCTCGATGACCCTCGCATGTCTATCGATCAGCGGCATAGACGGCTTCCTTGAATGGGGCTGGACCTAGTCGTCTATAGGTGTCGATGAAGGGCTCGCTCTCGGTCCGGTGCGCGATGTAGGCGTCCACAATCGCCTCGATCGCGTCCGGAACCTCTTGGGCGGAGACGCCTGGACCGATGATGCTGCCGATCGAGGCTTTCTCGTCCGCCGAGCCGCCCAGCGTGATCTGGTAGACCTCTTCGCCGTTCTTATCGACACCGAGCAGGCCGATGTGCCCGACATGGTGATGGCCGCAGGCGTTGATGCAGCCGGAGATGTTGAGATCGAGCGGGCCGATCTGCTGCTGTCGTTCGGGATCCGCGAAGCGCTCGGCGATCTTTTGCGCGACCGGGATCGAACGGGCGGTCGCAAGGCTGCAATAGTCCATGCCGGGGCACGCGATGATGTCGGTCACCAGGCCGACATTGGCCGAGGCGAGTCCGCCGTCGACCAGGGTTTTCCAGAGGGCGTAGAGGTCCGACTTGCGGACATGAGGCAGCACGACGTTCTGCTCGTGAGAGACGCGGATCTCCCCGAACGAGAAGCGATCAGCTGCTTCGGCGATCACGTTCATCTCGTCGGCGCTGACGTCGCCGGAGATACCTCCGACCGGTTTGAGAGAAACGACCGCGCAGATGTAGCCCGGCTGGCGGTGCGGATGGGTGTTGGTGCGGACCCAGGCTCGGTAGGCTCGATCATTCGCCAGGGCGGCGTCGAACTCGGGGACACTCGCGTCAAGCGCCAGAAAGGGAGGTTCGGTGAAGCGAGCAGCCACGGTTGCGACGACATCCTCCTCAAGGACGTTGTAGTCTTCTGGCATGCCCGCGAACTCGGCTTCGATCATCTCGATGAAGCGCTCGGGTTTCATCTCCCGGATCAGAATCTTGATGCGGGCCTTGTAGATGTTGTCGCGCCGGCCAAGTGCGTTATAGACGCGCAGGATCGCCTCCACATAGCGCAGCAGGTCGCGAACCGGGAGCCAGTCGCGGACCTTCGTGCCGACGATCGGCGTACGCCCAAGACCGCCGCCAGCAAAAATCTGGAAACCTGGCTCGCCCCGTGCGTTGCGGCGCGCCAGGATGCCGATGTCATGGACGCGGACGGCGGCGCGGTCCTGCGGACTGCCGGTAATCGCGATCTTGAATTTGCGTGGGAGGTAGGTGAATTCCGGATGGTCGGTCGACCATTGGCGCAGGATCTCCGCGTAAAGACGCGGGTCGACAACCTCCTCCGCGGCCGCGCCGGAGAAATGGTCTGTCGTGACATTGCGGACGCAATTGCCGCTTGTCTGGATCGCGTGGAGGTCGGCCTCGGCCAGAACGGCCAGAATGTCGGGCGCATCCTCGAGACGCGGCCAGTTGAACTGGATGTTCTGCCGTGTCGTGAAATGGCCGTAGCCGCGATCGAAATAGCGCGCGACATAGGATAGCTGGCGCATCTGCGACGCGCTGAGGACGCCATACGGTAGGGCGACGCGCAGCATATAGCCATGGAGCTGCAAGTAGAGGCCGTTCATCAGCCGCAACGGCTTGAATTCGTCCTCCGTCAGCTCTCCGCTCAGGCGGCGTCGCACCTGGCCGCGGAACTGCTCGGCGCGGTCGCGCAGAAATTGCCGATCGTATTCGTCATAGCGATAAATCCCCGCAAAGGGGGACGTGGAGGTCGCAGAAGGAGGCTCGGGCAGCGGCCCGGCCGCCCACCGCTTCCCGGGGGGCGTCCCGGCGAGGTCCGGACGAACGCTCGGGCCGACGCCGCGCAATTGCTCGCGGCGGGCTTGCGGAACAGGCACGCCCCCGACGAGAGCCGCGGGAATGGCGCGAATGTCGACGGCGAGATTCCGGTCCCTGTGCTGGAGCGTCTCGATCGATCCAGGCACGGCCTCATCGTCGAGAAGCTTGGCTGCGTCTAGGCAGTCGCTCCACCGCTCCTCGGCGTCGAGCCAGACAACGACGCCGTCCGTCAGGCGGTTTGCAGTGATAACGCTCTGTGGCATGGCGATCTCCTGAAACAACCCATCGTCAAGCGGCCCGCTTGGCGGCGGCCCAACCGAGATCGCTGCCCACGGCAAGGAGGGCATCGATAAGGGCGCGCATATGGGCTTCGGTATGGAAGGGAGTCGGCGTTATGCGCAGGCGTTCCTGGCCGCGCGCGACAGTGGGATAGTTGATCGGCTGGACGTAGATCGAATGCTCGGCGAGCAGCCGCTCGCTGATACGGCGGCAAAGATGGGCGTCGCCGACGATGACCGGCAGGATATGGCTGGGCGTGTCGAGGACCGGCAAGCCGGCGTCGAACAGCATGCACTTGAGGCGCGCGGCGTTCTCGGCCTGGCGCGACCGGGCTTCGGGATGGGCTTTGACATGCTGGATAGCAGCGAGCGCGCCGGCCGCCAGATGCGGACAGAGCGAGGTCGTGAAAATGAAGCTGTCCGCCATGCTGCGGATCACATCGATCAGCATCGCGGGGCCGGCGATGTAGCCGCCCATGACGCCGAACGCCTTGGCGAGCGTGCCCTCGATGATCGTCAGGCGCTCCGACAGGCCATCGCGTTCGGCGACGCCGCCTCCGCGCGGTCCGTAGAGGCCTACCGCGTGGACTTCATCGAGATAGGTCAGGGCGCCATGCTTGTCGGCGACGTCGCAGATCGCGGCGATCGGGGCGATGTCGCCATCCATGCTGTAGACGCTCTCGAACGCCACGATTTTCGGGCGATCGGGTTCGACCCTGCTCATCAGCTCATCGAGATGGTCGGCGTCGTTGTGGCGGAAGATGAACTTCTCGGCTCCGGATCTCCGAATACCCTCGATCATGGAATTGTGGTTCTGGGCGTCCGAGAAGATCGCGCAGTTCGGGAGCACGCGGCCGAGCGTGCCGAGCGCCGCGAGGTTGGAAATCCATCCGGAGGTGAAGATCAGTGCCCCTTCCTTGCCATGCAGGTCGGCAAGTTCCGTCTCAAGTGCGACGTGCTGGCGATTGGTGCCGGAGATGTTGCGGGTGCCGCCGGTTCCGGCGCCGGACATGTCGATCGCCGAATGCATCGCCGCGAGAACGTCGGGATGCTGGCCCATGCCGAGATAGTCATTGCTACACCAGACGGTGACGCGCCGCTTCGCCCCATCCGGGCAGTGCCAGAGCGCCATCGGAAACTCGCCGGCAATCCGTTCCAGTTCAGCGAAGATTCTGTAGCGCCCGTCGAGTTTCATTTCCGCAAGCAGCGCTTCGAACGTCTGGTCGTAATTCATCTGTCTACCTTGATCGGTCGGCTGGCGTCCTCGCGATTGGTTTTGCGGGCATCGCCATACATTGTTCTGTTTCTAAGTATGCCAAATGCCCATACATTGCAACATACATTGATCGGGTGTATCCGGACGCCTTGTCGCAAGCGACACCCTCGTGTCTGCGTGGGCGGGCTGCGCAAGTCGAGGCCCGAGCGAACGGCGCACCGCTTTGCGGTTCTCGCCCCGGCGGTATTCGTGCGACGCCCGCCGTGCTCTATTGGCGGGCGCCGCTCGCCGATCTAGCTGAGCTGCTCCAGCGCCGCGGCGACCCCGGCCCCGTAAGCGGGGTCCGCCTTGGTGCAATTGTCGATGTGGCGTTGCTTGATATGAGGCGCGGCGTCGCCCATCGAGCGCGCCGTGTTTTCGAAGAGGACCTTCTGCTGGGCAGGCGTCATCAATCGAAAGAGGTCGCCCGGCTGTTCATAATGGTCGTCATCGGCATAGTGATCGAAATGATCTGCCGGACCTTCGATCGGCAAAGGCGGTTCGGCGAAGTCCGGCTGATTGTTCCAAAGACCTTCGCTGTTCGGGTGATAGGTTTTCGCCCCGCCGAGATTACCGTCCGTGCGCATGGCCCCGTCTCGATGATAGGTCTGGAATGGGCAGCGCGGTGCGTTGACTGGAATGTGGTTGAAGTTGACTCCGAGCCTGTAGCGCTGCGCGTCTCCGTAGGAGAACAGCCGACCTTGCAACATGCGGTCTGGCGAGAAGCCTATGCCCGGCACGATGTTGGCGGGTGAGAAGGCTGCCTGCTCAACCTCGGCGAAATAGTTGTCGGGATAGCGGTTCAACTCCAGGACGCCCACCTCGATCAGGGGATAGTCGCCTTTCGGCCAGACCTTGGTGACATCGAACGGATCGCGCTTATGGCCGCGCGCTTGCTCTTCGGTCATGACCTGGATGCACAAGGTCCAGCGAGGGAAGTCGCCGTGCTCGATCGCGGCGAGCAGGTCTCGACCATTACTTTCACGATCGTTCGAGACGACAGCCGCAGCCTCCTCATCGGTCAGGTTCTCGATGCCTTGCTGCGAGCGGAAATGGAATTTCACCCAGATCCGTTCATTGGCATGGTTGATCATCGCATAGGTATGGCTTCCGAAACCGAGCATGTGACGGAAGCTCTTCGGGATGCCGCGATCTGACATGATGATCGTCACCTGGTGGAGCGCCTCGGGGAGGAGCGACCAGAAGTCCCAATTGTTGTTGGCGGAGCGCAACCCGGTCCGTGGATCGCGCTTGACGGCGTGGTTCAGGTCAGGGAAGCGCAGAGGGTCGCGAAAAAAGAAGACCGGCGTGTTGTTGCCGACGACGTCCCAATTCCCTTCCTCAGTATAGAATTTTACGGCGAACCCTCGGATATCGCGCTCCGCATCGGCTGCCCCGCGCTCACCGGCGACGGAAGAAAAGCGCACGAAGACATCCGTCTTCTTGCCGGTCTCCGAAAAGATCTTGGCTTTGGTGTAGCGCGTAATGTCATGGGTCACCGTGAAGGTGCCATAGGCTCCCCACCCTTTGGCGTGCATGCGCCGCTCGGGAATGACTTCTCGGTCGAAGTGGGCGAGTTTTTCGAGAAGCCAGATGTCCTGAAGTAGAGCGGGGCCGCGTCGTCCCGCCGTCATCGTGTTGACATTGTCTGCGACGGGCGCGCCCGTCGCGTTGGTGAAGCTTTGGCCGTTCATGAGTGTCTGCGCTCCTGTTGGTGACGGTGTCTGCTGAGGGGATGCGGATTGGCGGTAGGCGATGGCTATGGCGTGAGCTCCGAGCGCGCTGTCTGGAACGGCGCGGCGATCTCGGCCGCCGTTGGGTCCGCATCGAGCATGTCGCGGAGAGCGGCAGCGACCTGGTCGTGCCTCGCCGGGCTCAGGGGGGTCAGCGGAGAACGGTAGTGCGCTTTGATCAGGCCAAGTCTTTCGAGCGCCCATTTCACGGGGATGGGGTTCGATTCGACGAACATGGCGTCGTGCAGGGGCGCAATGAGGCGGCTGATGCGACGAGCCTCGGCGACGTCGCCGGATATGGCCGCCTCGCAAAGCCGGTGCATGACGCTCGGGATGACGTTCGCCGTCACGGAGATATTGCCACGCGCGCCGAGGAGCATGAGCGCCACGGCGGTCGGATCGTCACCGCTGTAGACCGCGAAATCGTCGGGCAGCGCGCGCATAAGCGAGACGCCGCGCCCGATATCGCCGGTCGCGTCCTTCAGGCCGACGATGTTCGGTATCTCCGCCAGGCGCAGCACCGTCTCATTGGCGAGATCGGTGATGGTCCGGCCCGGGACATTGTAGAGGATGAGCGGGATCTTCGCCGCGTCTGCGATGGCGCGGAAGTGAACGTAGAGACCTTCCTGGGTCGGCTTGTTGTAGTAGGGCACGACGGAGAGAACGGCGGTGACGCCCGCGGTTTGGGCGTCCGTGGTCAGTTCGATGGCTTCGTCCGTGGAGTTCGCGCCTGCACCCGCGATGATCGGGATGCGCCCCTGGGCGTAGTCCACGGCTTTGGCGATCAGGTCGCGATGCTCCTGCATCGATACCGTCGCGCTTTCGCCCGTGGAGCCCATGACGACAATCGCGTCGGTGCCCGAAGCGACGTGCCAATCGATCAGCCGGCGATAGGCCGGCCAGTCGATCGCGCCGCCCTCGAGCATCGGCGTGACGAGAGCGGGAATGCTGCCTGTGGGAAGGCTCGTGACGTCCGAGCCCTGGGGTTGGGGTATCTGCACCATGATGGGGACCGTTGGGTTGGGTTTGAGCTAGAGGCCGACGTCGTAGAGAGGCGGCCCGTCGTCGA
>Ga0181554_1003155_pt1 | contig 14113 bp, 10 predicted proteins | sample 011ome_16_FD_145602 | JGI IMG/M metagenome (GOLD analysis project Ga0181554, IMG submission 145602) | Coastal salt marsh microbial communities from the Groves Creek Marsh, Skidaway Island, Georgia - 011503CT metaG (spades assembly) | ecosystem: Environmental > Aquatic > Marine > Intertidal zone... | reverse complement strand
CTTCGTTGGCGCTGAACTTGTAACGTGCCGGATGGGCAATGATGGCCATGCCACCGGCCTCGGTGATCCATCGCACGGCATCGCCCAGCGCGGCCCAGCGGTGCTCCACATAGCCGGGCTTGCCCTCGGTGAGATAGCGGCGGAAAACCTCGGGCGTGTCGCGGCACACACCGGTTTCCACCAGAAAGCGCGCAAAGTGCGTGCGCGAGATCAGCGCCGGGTTGCCCACAAACTGCAGCGCGCCTTCGTACGCGCCCTTGATGCCCACGCGGGCCAGTTGCTCGGCCATCTCCATGGCGCGCTCGCCCCGGCCCCCCCGCGTGGCCGCCAGCCCCGCGGCCAGCTGCGCGTTGTCGGGGTCAAAGCCCAGCCCCACGATGTGCACGGTGGTATCGGCAAAGGTCACCGAAATCTCCGTGCCCGTCAGGTAGGCCATGCCCTGGGCCTTGGCCGCTGCGGCGGCGCGGTGCTGGCCGCTGATCTCGTCGTGGTCCGTCAGGGCCCACAGTTCCACCCCGTTGGCGCGGGCCCGGCTGGCCAGTTCCTCGGGCGTAAGGGTTCCGTCGGATACCACGGAGTGGCAGTGGAGGTCAGCATTCAGGTAGGTGGTCACGCAGCCATTTTACGAGGGGGGCTGCGGATTTGCTGTGGCGGGGGTGTTGCCGGACTCGGCTCCCCCGGGGACCCTCTGCACGAATCAGCGCGCCGTGTGCACTGCAGCCTCGGGCGGTCTGCCGCGTTGCAAATACTCGCAATAGCTCGGCTATTGCTGCGTTTTGCGCCTTGCAGCCCATCCCGATCCGCAGCGCTCACTTGCCGCTTGGTTCGTGCAGAGGCTCCCCAGCGACAAAGAATCTTGCTGCCACCGCCCAGATCGTGTGTTAGTTTGTAACCATCTCTGTCAATCGTCCAGAGCCAAAAAATGAAATTCAATGACCTGCGCGTTGCCCACAAGCTGTGGAGCGTCATTCTCGGGCTGTTGCTGCTGATGCTGACGGCGGCTTTCTCCACCCAGATGTATGGCCGCAAGCTGACCGAACGAACCGAGGCGCTGGTCCAGCAATACGGAAACGCCACCGCCACCGCCACCAGCTGGCGCGGACTGGCCGAGCTGGCCGTCACGATGTCGATGGCCAGCTTTGTCTCCACGGACGCCAAGCTCAAGGAAGACTTTGACACCCGCGTGGCCGCGCTGACCGCGCGCATCACGCCGGTCCAGGAAAAAATCACCCAGTCCGCCGTCTCGGACGCCGACAAGGCTGCGCTGGCCGCCGTGGCCGCAGCCCGTGCCGACGTGCGGGGGCAGGGCGACAAGATCCGCGAGCTGGTCGAGGGCGGCGACCCGGCCGCCAAGCAGACATTCCTGGACACCGTGTACCGGCCCAAGATCGTGCTCTACCTGGACGCCATCGACAAGTTCGTGGCACTGCAGGAACGCCAGCGCGACGAAGCCGTGCAGGCGGCCCGGTCTGCCCGCGACACGCTGTTGGTCATCGCCCTCAGCGTGGCCGCCGTGCTCTTGCTGGTCGCCATGGGGCTGGCCGCGATGCTGGTGCGCTCCATCAACGTGCCCCTGCAGCGCGCCGTCGACACCGCCAACGCCATCGCCGCAGGCGACCTCACGCGCGACCTCAAATCGAGCCGCAAGGACGAACTCGGCCAGATGCTGCGGGCCCTGTCCGACATGTCGGCCCGCCTGCGCGGACTGGTGGGCGAGGTGCGAAGCGGAGTGGATTCGGTCTCGTCGGCCTCCGTCGAGATTGCCAACGGCAACCACGACCTCTCGGCCCGCACCGAGCAGACTGCCGCCAACCTGGAGGAAACCGCCTCCAGCATGGAGGAGCTGACCGCAACCGTGACCCAGTCGGCCGACACCGCCCGCCAGGCCAACCAGCTTGCGGGCACCGCCGCCCAGGCCGCCGAACGCGGCGGCCAGGTGGTGGGCCAGGTGGTGACCAGCATGCAGCAGATCACCGAGAGCAGCCGCAAGATCAACGACATCATCGGCGTCATTGACGGCATTGCCTTCCAGACCAACATCCTGGCGCTCAATGCGGCGGTCGAGGCCGCCCGCGCAGGCGAACAGGGCCGGGGCTTTGCCGTGGTGGCCAGCGAAGTGCGCAGCCTGGCCGGGCGCAGCGCCGAGGCTGCCAAGGAAATCAAGACCCTCATCGGCCGGTCGGTCGAAAACGTCGAAACTGGCTCAGCCCAGGTCGCGCAGGCCGGCCAGAGCATGGAAGAGATCGTGGCCAGCGTGCGCCGCGTGAGCGACCTCATCGGCGAGATCACCGCATCGTCGAGCGAACAGCGCGACGGCATCGCCCAGGTCAACCAGGCCGTGGCCAACCTGGACCAGATGACGCAGCAAAACGCCGCGCTGGTAGAGCAGTCCACCGCCGCCGCCGCCTCCATGCGCGACCAGGCCCAGCACCTGGCCGAAGTGGTGGCCGTGTTCAACGTGGGCAATGCAGCCGTGCACGCCGCGACCCCCACCGCGCCGCGCGCACCGGCCCCGGCGCCGCGCCCCATGCCGGCCGTGGCCTCCTCCGGCGCAGCCACCCGGAAGATCAGCCAGCGCAGCAGCGCCGCACCAGCCAGGCCCCCGGCCCCGGCAACCGCCCGCCTGACATCGTCCGCATCACCCGCCAGCAAGCCCGCCCCCAAGCCGGCCCCCAAACCGGCCAAAACCTCCAGCCCCGCGCCCGCAGCCCGGCCGGCGGCACCCGGTGGGGATGACGATTGGGAAAGCTTCTGAAAGCCACGGGGCGCGTCTGAAAATGCTATGAAAACAATAGCTACAAATGACCGCCCGACTAGCACCTTGGGCCTGAAACAGGGCTAAGTTGCGCAAAATCCCCGCCCAGGCCGCCTATGCGGCCTTTTTTCATGCCGTGGGGTTGTGTGGAGGGGCATTTTCAAGTGGTTATCAGGCACGGTTCTGGTTTAATTTATTGATGTATGCATCAAAAAAAGTAGAATACCGGTAAATTATTGATGCAAATATCAATTGCAAACCCTCCAAGAACTCGGTGAAGCCGTCGCCATGCGCCGCAAGCTGCTCGGCCTCAAGCAGGGCGACGTCGCGGCCCAGGCAGGCGTGACGGCCGAATCGTTGTCGCGCTTTGAGCGCGGCCGGTCGGCCGAATTCGGCTCCCGCAAGCTGCTGGCCGTGCTGGCCGTGCTGGGGGCAGAGCTGGACATCGTCGTGCAAGGCCAGGCCGGCAACCTCGACGAACTGCGCCGCGAACGCGCACAAACCGCCGCCCCCCGCGCAACCAGCACGGCCGGTGCACGCAGTAGTGTCAAGAAGCCGGGGGCGCGGTAATGCAGTTGTCCGTCTACGTGCTCGGCCGCGAGGTGGCCACGCTGGAGCAATCCGGCGACTTCAAAAGCGTGCTCACTTACCACCCGCACGTCGCCGCAGACGACCTCGTTTCGCTCACCATGCCCGTGCGGCTGGAAAGCTACGTGTGGGACGACCAGCTCCCGCCCGTGCTGCAGATGAACCTGCCCGAGGGCTATCTGCTGCAGGTGTTGCAAGAGCAGTTTGGCCCGCACATCGGCGCCAGCCCCATCGCCTTGCTCACCGTCATCGGCCGCAACATGGTGGGCCGCGTGCAGGTGGCTGCACCCGGCGTGCAGCTTGATGAACCCGCCCAGCCCATCGAGGTAGCCGCACTGCTCAAGGGCGACAACTCCGAAGCCGCCTTTCCCGCGCTGGTGCGCCAGCACGCCACCAGCGGCGTATCGGGCGTGGTGCCCAAGTTTCTGGACGCGCAAATCGTCGCCGCGTCCTACTTGGCCGATCCCTCCCCCCCAACCGTTCAGGCTGAGCCTGTCGAAGCCCGTCACCCACTTCCTCCTGCACTTGGGGCCCACCCCAAAGCCAGCCTCACCACCCGCCGCCACATCATCAAAGGCTCCAGCGCCCAGCTGCCCTTTGTCGCGCTCAACGAACACCTGTGCATGCAGGTCGCCCGCCGCGTCATGCCCGCCGCCACCACCGAAGTGTCTGACGACGGCCAGGCCCTGGTGGTGCACCGCTTTGATGTGGACGAACACGGCCAACCCCTGTGGGGCATGGAAGACTTTTGCAGCCTGCTGGGCCTGCGCCCCGCCGCCAAATACGACACCACCTGGGAGCGCATTGCCAAAGCCGTGCGCGACCACGTACCCGGCGCCCAACGGCTGGCCACGTTTCGCCAGCTGGCCACCACCTTGCTGCTGACGTACGCCCTGCGCAATGCCGACTGCCACGCCAAAAACCTGGCCCTGCTCTACACCAGCCGGGCCAACGCCCACCTGTCACCCGCCTACGACATGCTCACCACCAGCGTGTACGCAGGCTTTCAGCACAACCCGCCCGCCATCGACTTCATGGGCAAACGCACCTGGGCGCCCGGCAAAAACCTGCAAAAGTTCATCGCCGCCACCTTTGGCATCCAGCCCAAAGAGCAGCAATACATGGTGCAAGCCATCAGCGACGCCGTGGCCGACGTGGCGCCCCAGGTGCGCCAGGCCATGGCGCAGCACCCGGGGTTTGAAGACATCGGCAAACGCATGCTGATGGCCTGGGCAGAGGGCGTGCAGGGCCTGCGCGATGCGCGGGTGTATGGGGTGGGGGAGTGGCAGACGGGAGCGGCGTTTGAGGGGCTTTCTGCGCCGCCGAAGCTGGTTACCACACACGAAAAAATTGGCCGTTCGCCCTGGCTGGGCAAGCGGTAACCTAGGCGTCCCGACCGCTTCAAGTCGCTCAAAAAAAAATTTCAAATGACCCTCGTCAAATCGAAAAAACGCGTGGCCGACCACGGCGAAGTCTTCACACCAGCGTGGATGGTAGACGCCATGCTCGACCTGGTGAAAGATGAGACCGAGCGCATTGACTCCCGCTTTCTGGAGCCCGCGTGCGGCAGCGGCAACTTCATCGTGCAAATACTCAAACGTAAGCTTGCGGCGGTAGAGACTAAATTCGGCAAGTCTGATTTCGAGCGAGAGCACTACGCACTGCTGGGGCTGATGTGCATCTACGGCATTGAGCTGCTGACCGACAACATTGCCGAATGCCGCGCCAACGTGCTGAATGTATTTGCCGAATACCTCAATATCGATGAGACGGCAAACCTGTACCGGGCCGCAACGCATGTACTGTCAGAAAACCTAGTGCACGGCGACGCGCTGACGATGCGCGCTATAGACGGTCAACCCATCCACTTTGCTGAATGGGGCTACTTGGGCAAAGGAAAGTTTCAGCGGCGTGACTTTCGGTTTGACGTGCTCACCGGTTCGTCGGCCTTCAGCGCGGAGGGCTCACTCTTTGCCGACTTGGGTAAGCATGAAATATTTGCCCCCATCAAAACCCACCCGCCGATGACTGTGCGCGACCTGGCTGCTTTGCAAGGAGGATGAATATCCCATGAACGAACAGGTTTCTTTCACCCTGCGCGGGCGCAACCCCGATGTACTGACCTGCATTGCCAACCTGTCGAACGACGAGGTTTTTACGCCGCCTGAACTGGCCCAGAGCATGCTGAACATGCTGGCCGACGCATGGGCCGCAGACCACGGCGGCGCCAACCTGTGGGCAGACAAGACCGTGCGCTTTCTGGACCCGTTCACCAAGTCAGGCGTTTTTTTGCGCGAGATCACCAGCCGGTTGACCACGGGCCTGGCGGAGCAAATGCCAGACCTGCAAGAGCGCGTGAACCACATATTGACGCAGCAGGTGTTCGGCATTGGCATCACGCGCCTGACCAGCTTGCTCGCGCGGCGCAGCGTGTACTGCTCCAAGTACGCCAATGGCGCGCATTCCATTGCCCAGGGCTTTTCCACTGATGCGGGCAACATCTGGTTCGAGCGCACGGAGCACACCTGGCACAACAGCAAGTGCACATTTTGCGGTGCCAGCCGGGCAGCCATGGACCGTGGCGGGGCGCTGGAAACCCACGCCTATGCTTTCATTCACACAGGCAACATCAAGACTCGGATGACCGAGTTATTTGGAGAAGATATGCAGTTCGATGTCATTGTGGGCAACCCACCATTCCAATTGAACGATGGTGGCTATGGCTCTAGCGCGGCACCCATTTACCAGTTGTTTGTGGAGAAAGCATTTGACCTTGAACCGCGCTACGCGGTGTTTGTCACACCGTCGCGTTGGATGGCTGGCGGTAAAGGGCTTGACGGCTACAGGGCAAAGATGCTCGCTGATAAGCGGTTGCGAAATATTGTGGACTTCCCCAAGCTGTACGAAGGTTTTCCGGGGGTGAAGATCCGCGGCGGTATTTCATATTTCTTGTGGGATCGTGAGCACAACGGACCGTGTACGGTGCAAACGCTTTGGGATGGGCAACCGACCGGGCCAGCAGTTACGCGGCATTTGGATGCCTTTGACATCCTTGTCCGCCGCAATGAGGCGGTGCCGATTTTGGACAAGGTTCGGGCGAAAGGTGAACCGTCGTTTTCGGGTCGAATTTCAAGCGGAAAACCTTTTGGATTTCGCACGTTTTTTCATGGCAAGCCGGATTCAAAGAAACTGAAAGAGCCGGTGAAGCTATACGGCTCACGCAAGGTGAGTTGGATTGATCGAAGTGCAGTAACGGTCAACCCCCAATGGATTGACGAATGGAAGGTCCTCATGACAGCGGTGCAAGGCACCAGCGCGGCGGTTGAGACAAAGTTCTTGAGCAAACCCATCATCGCGGAACCGGGCACTGCGTGTACCGAGACCTATCTCGTGGCCGGACATTTTGATTGCGAAGAAACGGCAACCTTTTGCGCAAAGTACCTCCGCACGCGCTTTGTCCGATTTCTTATCTCGCTTCGCAAGGCCACACAACACGCGACACGCGACGTGTATTCATTTGTGCCGGACATTCCGCTTGATCAGGAGTGGACGGATGCCAAGCTCTACAAGCGCTACGGTTTGACGATCGACGAAATTGCATTCATTGAATCCCAAGTCGCGGCGCACGATGCCGAACTGTTTGACACGGACGCTGCCGACGAGGTAGCCGATGAATAAGCCCTCCATCGACGAAGTCCTCCCCCCCAAACCCGAAGCCCGCCCACGCATCTACGCCTACGCGATTGCCGATGCCGCTCACGACGGTCAGCTCAAGGTGGGGCAGACCACGCGGGATGTGAGGCGGCGGGTGGCCGAGCAGCTCAAAACAGCTGCCATTCAGAACTTTACTATCGAACTGGACGAGCCCGCCGAGCGTGGCGATGGATCCGTCTTCACCGACCATGAGGTTCGGGCAGCGCTGAAAAAAAAAGGATTTGAGAACACTGCACTGGAATGGGTACGCTGCACCGTAGCCGATTTGGCCACCGTGCTGGCAGAGTTGCGCACTGGCCAACGCTTGGGTGGCACACACCACGAGACCTTTGGCCTGCGCGACGAACAGCTTGAAGCGGTGAGCAAAACAATGGACTACTACCGGTCCATCTGGGCCGAAGATGCCAACGCCGTGCCGCGCTTTCTGTGGAACGCCAAAATGCGCTTTGGCAAAACTTTCACGACTTACCAGTTGGCCAAAAAGCTCCAGACCAAGCGCGTGCTGGTGCTGACCTTCAAACCGGCGGTTGAAGATGCATGGCAAACCGACCTGGAAAACCATGTGGACTTTGACGGCTGGCAATACCTGTCGCGATCAACGGGGGGCGACCCGACACAGATCGACCGCTCCAAACCGGTGGTGTATTTCGGTTCGTTTCAAGACCTGTTGGGGCGAGATGCAGCGGGCAACATCAAGCCGCGCAACGAGTGGCTGCACGCGGTGAATTGGGATTTGGTGGTGTTTGACGAATACCACTTTGGTGCTTGGCGCGACACGGCCAAGGAGTTGTTTGAGGGCGAAGACGATGCAGTCGCCAAAAAAGAGGCCAAGCTGGAGTACGCAGGTGAACTGGATGGCATTAACGAAGACCTGAACGTGCTGGCCACCCAGGAAACCGAGTTCTTGCCCATCACCACGCGGGCCTATTTGTACCTGTCGGGCACGCCGTTCAAGGCGCTGGCCACGGGCGAGTTCATTGAAGAGCAAATCTTCAATTGGACCTACACCGACGAGCAGCGCGCCAAAGCAGCGTTTGCCGCCACGCACCCTGCTAAGCGCAACCCCTATGGTGCCTTGCCACAGATGCGTTTGCTCACCTACCAAATGCCCGATGAGTTGCTGGCCATTGCCAGCGGTGGGGAATTTGACGAGTTTGACCTGAATGCTTTTTTTGAGGCCAAGGGCACCGGGGACGCGGCAGAGTTCAAGCACAAGAGCGATGTGCAGAAGTGGCTGGACATCATTCGCGGTGGCTATGCCGCCCAGTCGGCGGAGTTGCTGAAAACCGGCACGCGCCCGCCATTTCCGTATTCGGACGTGCGCCTGTTGCCGTATTTGCAGCATTCATTCTGGTATTTGCCCAACGTGGCGGCCTGCCAGGCGATGGCGAATTTGCTGGCCGAGCGGCACAACACCTTCTGGTTGGGCTACCAGGTCATCATGGCCGCTGGCGCTGCTGCGCGCATTGGCTTGGAGGCGCTGCCGCCGGTGCGTAAGGCCATTGGCAGCGGGTTTGACACCAAGACCATCACGTTGTCGTGCGGCAAGCTGACCACGGGCGTGACGGTGGCGCAGTGGTCGGCCATATTGATGCTGCGCAACCTGAAGTCGCCAGAGAGTTATTTTCAGGCGGCGTTTCGGGTGCAGTCGCCGTGGTCCATCAAAAACCCCAACGGTGACAACCCGAACGAGGAGGAAATTCTCAAGCCGGTGTGCTTTGTGTTCGACTTTGCGCCCACTCGGGCGCTGCGCCAGTTGTCGGAATATGGCATTGGCCTGTCGCCCAACGAGACGAACCCCGAAAACGCGGTGCGCGATTTGGTGGCCTTTTTGCCGGTGCTGGCGTTTGACGGCGCCAACATGAGGCAGATTGACGCGGGTAGCATTTTGGACACGGCTATGGCGGGCATATCGGCCACTTTGCTGGCGCGCAAGTGGGAGAGTGCGCTGCTGGTGAATGTAGATAACGGCACGCTGCGCCGCATCTTGGACAGTCCCGAGGCGATGGCGGCGGTGGAGCGCATTGAGGGCTGGCGCTCGCTGGGCGACAACGTGATTGAGACCATCATCAACAAGAGCGAAAAGGTCAAAGACCTCAAAGGCAAGGCCAAAGACGGGGAGCTGACGGACAAGGAGAAAAAAGAGCTTTCCGCTGAAGAAAAAGAATACAAGTCCAAACGCAAGCTGGTGCAGGAAAAGCTGATCAAGTTCGCAACGCGCATTCCGGCGTTCATGTACCTCACGGATTTTCGCGAGAACACGCTGCAAGACGTGATCACCAAGCTGGAGCCGGAGCTGTTTCTGACCGTGACCGGGTTGACGGTGCAGGACTTTCACCTTCTGGTGCGGCTCAAGGTGTTTAACACCGAGCAGATGAATGCGGCGGTGTTTGCGTTTCGGCGGTATGAAGATGCCTCGCTGCGCTACACCGGCATCCTGAGCCACGATGGGCTCACGCACTACGGGCTGTATGACACCGTGGTGGCGAGGGAGCTTGCTTGACTGGTGGGTGGAGCACTACGGAAAGCTGACGGACCAGGCGCGGCGGCGGTTGCCGCTGCGGCCCATTCAGTTTTTGTCGCCGCAGGGGTAAGGCGTCTCTTTTTGCTATTCAAAGCGTAGCTGCTTGCGCTTAACCATCAAGCGCTAGAGGCCAAATGGGTTTGAAATTTGCCAGCCGTGGGGCGAACCCAACGCCCTGACTCCCATACATTCAATCTGCAGCCACCCAGTTATCCAGCAGCAGGCCGGGCACTTTCGCAAATTCGCGCGTGTTGTTCGTCACCAGCAGGGCGTGCTGGCTCAATGCGTGGGCGGCGATCATGGTGTCTAGCGCGCCGATGGGGGTGCCGCTGCGCTCCAAGGTGGCGCGCAGGTCGCCGTAGGCCCACACGGCGGCGTCGTCAAACGGCAAGATGGTGAGCGGTGCCAGAAACATCTCCAGCGCCTGGCGGTTGCGGACCGAGCCGCTTTTTGCCACGCCGTAGGCTAGCTCTGCAGCGACCACGCTGCACACCCCGATGTCGCCCATGCGGTATTGCTGAAACCGCGCCAGTACGGCGGGCGGCCTGGCGTTGATGATGTAGATGCAGATGTTGGTGTCGAGCAGGATCATGGGTTGATCTCTGCGCTGGCCTGGATGGCTGCGCGTGGCTGCTCTTCGGGCTGGTCGCGGGTGAGGGTGAAGCCGGGTTCAAAGGCTTCCAGCCCGGCTTGCAGGGTTTGCCAGGGGTTGTCTGCGGGCAGCAGCAGCACGCCGTTGCCAAAGTGCTTCACGACGACTTCGGTGCCTGCAAAGCGGTATTCCTTGGGCAGCCGCACGGCTTGGCTGCGGCCAGATTGGAAGAGGCGTGCGGTGTCCATGGTGGGGCTCCTGGATTGGTGGCTATCCATGGTAGCTACCAATTGGTCCTTTTGTCTAGTGCCGACGGGATGGACCTCAGGGTTGCCATTGTTTGCGTAGCCGCTCCTGATTTCTGGGATTGCGCTGGAGCCATTTTTCATCTCGAAGAGTCTGTCCAGCAAAAACCGATTGCGCCGAGCTTGTCAAAGGGGCGCGCGTGGCTTCGACGGGCTCAGCCCGAACGGTTGGGGCGGGGCCCTGGCTTCGACGGGCTCAGCCCGAACGGTTGGGGCGGGGCCCTGGCTTCGACGGGCTCAGCCCGAACGGTTGGGGCGGGGCCCTGGCTTCGACGGGCTCAGCCCGAATGGTTGGGGCGGGGCCCTGGCTTCGACGGGCTCAGCCCGAATGGTTGGGGCGGGGCCCTGGCTTCGACGGGCTCAGCCCGAACGGTTGGAGGCGCGCTAAATCTGCGCCCCTTCCACCAGAAACTGCACCTTGCGCTCGCCTTTCCACTCGTTCACGTCGAGGCGGAAGGCCAGCAGCACGCGCGCGGGCAGTTGTTCGGTGTGGCCGAACCAGATGGCGTCTACCGGGTTGCCCTGGTGCATGAGCTTCAGGGACAGGTGGTTTTTGGCCTCGCCCACCAGGCGCTGGCTGACGATCTGCACCTCTTCGCTGAAGGTGGGCGGCAAAAAGCCCTGGCCCCAAACCTCGCGGTGCAGGGTGTCCACGATGTCGGCGCGGCAGTATTCGGGGGCCAGGGGGCCGTCGGTTTCGATCTTGCGGGTGAGGGTGGCGGCGTCCAGCCATTCCTGCGCGACCTGGGCCAGGGCCTGCTCGAAGGTGTCGAACGCGTCGGCGTCCACCGTGCAGCCTGCGGCCATGGCGTGGCCGCCGAACTTGAGGATCACGCCGGGGTGGCGCTTGGCCACCAGGTCCAGTGCGTCGCGCAGGTGAAACCCGGGGATGGAGCGGCCCGAGCCCTTGAGTTCATGCGCCTTGCCCGGCGCGCTGCTGGCGGCAAACACAAAGGTGGGGCGGTGCAGCTTGTCCTTGATGCGGCTGGCCACGATGCCGACCACGCCTTCGTGGAAGTCGGGGTCGAACACGCTGATGGCGGGCGGCGGTTCTTCGTCTTCCTGGAACAGGCTCTCGGCCATCAGCATGGCCTGGTCGCGCATGCCGCCCTCAATCTCGCGGCGCTCGCGGTTGATGCCGTCCAGCGTGGCCGCCAGCTCGGCGGCACGGGCTGTGTCGTCGGTCAGCAGGCATTCGATGCCCAGCGTCATGTCGGCCAGGCGCCCTGCAGCGTTGATGCGCGGGCCCAGTGCAAAGCCAAAGTCGAACGTGGTGGCCACGGGGGCCTTGCGCCCTGCGGCGGTGAACAGCGCGGCCACTCCGGCGGGCATCTGGCCCATGCGAATGCGTTTGAGGCCCTGGGCGACCAGGCGGCGGTTGTTGGCGTCGAGCCTGACCACGTCGGCCACGGTGCCCAGTGCCACCAGAGTGAGCAGGGGGTCGAGCTTGGGCTGGGTGGCGGCATCAAAAACGCCGCGCGCGCGCAGCTCGGCGCGCAGCGCCAGCAGCACGTAGAACATCACGCCCACCCCGGCCATGGATTTGCTCTCGAACGGGCAGCCGGGCTGGTTGGGGTTGACGATGGCGTCGGCTGCGGGCAGTTCGGGGCCGGGCAGGTGGTGGTCGGTGACCACGACGGTCAGGCCCAGGGCCTTGGCCTCGGCCACGCCGTCCACGCTGGCAATGCCGTTGTCCACGGTGATGAGCACGTCGGCCCCGCGCTCGGCCACCCGGCGGGCGATGGAAGCGGTCAGGCCGTAGCCGTCGGTCACGCGGTCGGGCACCAGGTAGTCCACGTTGCGGGCGCCCAGCAGGCGCAGGCCGCGCACGCCCACGGCGCAGGCGGTGGCGCCGTCGCAGTCGTAGTCGGCCACGATGATGAGGCGCTTGTTCTGCGCCATGGCGTCGGCCAGCATGCGGGCGGCGGTGTCGATGCCTTTGAGGCCCTTGTCACCGCTGGGCGGCAGCAGGCGGGCCAGGCCGTCGTCCAGCTCGTCTTTGGCACGCACGCCGCGGGCCGCATACAGGCGCGCCAGCAGCGGGTGCACGCCGGCCTGCTCCAGCGCCCAGGCGGCGCGGGGCGGGATGTCTCTTGCTACTATTTTCATAGCTTGCCGTGCACGTCGGAAAAGCGCGTTGGCCTGAAAAGGCTCTGAATGCGCTGCACCAGGCCCCGGGGGGCGCTGTTGCCAAAGGCCAGGGCGTTGCGCTCGCCGCACAGCGTGAGCTGCACCGGGGTGCCGCTTTCAGCGTGGCGCAGCAGTTCGGCCACGGGGCCTGCGTCCAGCTGGGCCCAGGCGGTGGCCCAGGCGCGCCAGTCTTCGCGCAGGGCCGGGGCGCGCAGGGCGTCTGCCACCTGCGGGGGCTGTGCGGGCGCGGCCATGCCGGGCGGCAGCGCCCCCGTGCCATGCACCCAGAACGCGTTGACGGCGCGCTGGCCCTGCGCGGTGCGGGCGTCGTTGAAGGGGTGGGTGTACAGCAGCATCTGCATTTCGCTTTGCAGGCGGTGCAGGGTGCGGGCTTCGCGCGCGTCGGGCATCCAGGCGCGCACGTCGCGGCCCTGCACGCGTTCGAGCGATGCCGTGGCCAGCGTGGCAAACAGGGGGCTGCTGGCCAGCCAGCGGGTGGGCTGGTCGTAATGCAGGGTGATGCCGTCCTCGGCAAACCACGGTGCCAGGATGGCCAGCAGCGCACGCGAGGCGGCTTCGTCCAGGCCCAGGGTGGCGGGGTCGTGCAGGGTGATGTGGTCGGTGGTCACCTGCCACTGGCAAGGGGTGATGAAGGCCCAGGCCTGGTCGCCAGGGGTTGGCCCCGGGGGCTGGCCCTGCTGCAGGCGGTGCCACGCCGCCCAGGGTGTGCGTCCGTCATCGGTGGTCAGGCCCAGCGCCTGTGCCAGTGCGCGTTCGTGTGGAGGGGTGAGGCTGGTTTCCTCGCCAGGGCTGGTGTGGGTGGGGCTCAGGCGGGCCAGCAGGCGGTCCAGGTGCGGCAGGGCCAGGCCCTGCAGGGCCTGTTGTGCACCGTCGGCGCGGCTGGCAGCGTAGGGAATCAGCAAATGGTGCGGTGCGGGCATGGGCCGTGTTTTCGGGGCTTCGGGGCTGCGGGGGTACGGCGTGGGGGCGTTGAGGGCGGGGCGGGCGCAGGCAGGCGGCGGTTCAGGGGGACAGGGCGGTCCACCGGTCCAGTGCGACCAGCAGCTCCTCTTCAATCACGCCTTCGCGGGCGTGCAGGGTGGTGGCGCGCTGCGGGTCGCTGGCATACAGGGTGCCATCGGCCAGCGCTTGCTGGATGGATTGCTGTTCGGCCTCCAGCGCGGCGATGCGGTCTGGCAGCTGGTCCAGCTCGCGCTGCTCTTTGTAGCTGAGCTTCTTTTTGGGCGCGGTGCTGCGCGGGTCAGCGGCGGCTTCAGAAGTATGGGAGCCCTTGGCATCGCCGCCAGTTGGGGCGGCAGGGGGCTGGGCAGCAGCAGCGGCTGCAGCGGCGCGCGCGGCCTGGCTGCGCTGGGATTGCTGCAGCCAGTCTTCCACGCCGCCTTCAAACTCGCGCCACACGCCGTCGCCTTCGTAGGCAATGGTGCTGGTGACCACGTTGTCCAGAAAGGTGCGGTCGTGGCTGACCAGGAACACGGTGCCGGGGT
>Ga0181554_1003137_pt1 | contig 14148 bp, 13 predicted proteins | sample 011ome_16_FD_145602 | JGI IMG/M metagenome (GOLD analysis project Ga0181554, IMG submission 145602) | Coastal salt marsh microbial communities from the Groves Creek Marsh, Skidaway Island, Georgia - 011503CT metaG (spades assembly) | ecosystem: Environmental > Aquatic > Marine > Intertidal zone... | reverse complement strand
CGTGTCGAATGTCGTGTCGTGGGGTATGCCACCGCACGCTGTTTATCTGTGGACGCTGCCGATGTTCCACTGCAACGGCTGGTGTTTCCCCTGGACAATGGCGGTTAATGCTGGTGTGAGCGTTTGCTTACGCAAAGTGGACCCTGCCAAGATCTTCGAACTCATCAAAGCACATAACATTACACACATGTGTGGTGCGCCAATTGTCTATGGCATGTTGATCAATGCGCCGGAAGAGTGGCGCGCCGGTCTGAACCATAAGGTCAATGGTCTGATTGCGGGTGCTGCGCCTCCAGCTGCGATTATCGAAGGTTGCGAAAAGTTAGGTTTTGATATTACCCACGTGTACGGCCTGACCGAGACTTATGGTCCGGCATCGGTCTGCGCCAAGCAACCGGAATGGGATGCTTTGTCGCTGGAATTCCGTGCTGGCCGTAATGGTCGCCAAGGTGTCAACTATCACTTGCAGGAAGCTGTGACGGTGCTCGACACAGAGACAATGTTGCCGGTCCCTTGGGATGGTGAAACCGTGGGCGAGATCATGTTCCGCGGTAATGTCGTTATGAAGGGTTACCTGAAGAATCCAGAAGCAACCGCCGAAGCCTTTGCGGGCGGCTGGTTCCATACCGGTGACCTGGCCGTGGTGCACAGTGATGGCTACGTCAAGATCAAGGATCGATCCAAAGATGTGATTATCTCGGGTGGTGAAAATATTTCGTCGCTGGAGGTGGAAGAGGTATTGTTCCGACACCCGGCAGTGAATATTGCTGCGGTCGTTGCCAAACCTGATGACAAATGGGGTGAAGTGCCTTGTGCGTATGTCGAACTACGCCCAGGTTCGCAGGCCACCGAGGCAGAAGTGATTGAGTTCTGCCGCCAACACCTGGCCCGTTTCAAGGTGCCTAAAAAGGTGGTCTTCATCGAAATTCCGAAGACCTCCACTGGTAAAGTTCAAAAATTCCGGTTGCGCGAGCTGGCTAAGTCCGCGTCTGCTATCGAATAATCCCATAGTGCTCTAGGAGTCGTTATGAAAGTACTGGTACCCGTTAAACGCGTTGTCGATTACAACGTCAAGGTACGCGTTAAAGCTGATGAGACGGATGTCGATCTTGCTAACGTCAAAATGTCGATGAATCCATTTGACGAAATCGCGGTTGAAGAAGCGGTGCGCCTCAAAGAGAAGGGCATTGTCTCGGAAGTCGTGGCTGTATCTTGTGGCGCGGCGGCTTGTCAGGACACGCTGCGTTCAGCCATGGCAATGGGTGCAGATCGCGGCATCTTGGTCGAAAGCAATGCCGATTTGCAACCTCTGGCGGTGGCCAAGCTGCTTAAGGCCGTTTGCGACAAGGAAACCCCATCCCTGGTGATCTGCGGTAAGCAGGCCATTGATGATGACTCGAACCAGACCGGCCAGATGTTGGCTGCGTTGATGGATTATCCTCAAGCGACCTTTGCCTCCAAGGTGGAGTTGGCTGGCGATAAGGTGACTGTGACCCGTGAAATCGATGGTGGTTTGGAAACGCTGAGTATGTCGCTGCCGGCCGTTGTGACGACTGACTTGCGTTTGAATGAACCGCGCTATGCCACGCTGCCGAATATCATGAAGGCCAAGAAGAAGCCGTTGGACACCATCGCGGCCGACAGCCTGGGTGTGGATATCGCCCCACGTCTGAAGACGATCAAAGTCAGCGAACCAGCCAAGCGTGCTGGTGGCGTCAAGGTGGCCGATGTGGCCGATCTGCTGAATAAGCTTCGTAACGAAGCCAAAGTCATTTAAGGAGTGGTCATGGCTGTTCTAGTTCTTGCTGAACACGATAATAAGTCGCTGAAGGCGGCAACGCTTAACACCATTGCCGCCGCCGTTAAGCTTTCAGGTGATGTTGATGTACTCGTCGCTGGTGAAGGCTGCGGTGATGTTGCAGCCAAAGTGGCAGCCCTACAGGGCGTGAAGCGTGTTCTGGTCGTAGATAACGCGACTTACAGTGATCAGGCTGCTGAACCACTGGCTAAGCTGGTGGTTTCTCTGGCCGACAACTATAGCCATCTTCTGGCACCATCAAGCAGCTATGGTAAGAACACGATGCCGCGCGTGGCAGCATTGCTTGATGTGGCTCAGATTTCCGACATCGTCGGTGTTGTCGCTGAAGATACGTTCGTGCGTCCAATTTACGCTGGTAATGCATTGGCGACGGTCGTGTCGTCAGACACCAAGAAGGTGATTACTGTCCGCTCGACGGCGTTTGATCCGGTTGCTGATGGTGCGAGCGCCGCTATCGAAAGCGCGGCAGCCAACGATGCAGGTAAGAAGTCTGACCTGGTCGGCCGTGAACTGACCAAGTCTGAGCGTCCGGAACTTGGCGCTGCCAAGGTGGTGGTGTCTGGTGGTCGTGGGTTAGGCAGTGGCGATAACTTCAAATCGATCATGGAGCCACTGGCCGACAAACTCGGGGCAGCCATTGGCGCTTCGCGTGCAGCGGTCGACGCAGGTTTCGTATCAAACGATTGCCAGGTCGGTCAGACCGGCAAAATCGTCGCACCGCAGCTTTACATTGCCGTGGGCATGTCGGGTGCGATTCAGCATTTGGCGGGCATGAAAGATTCGAAGGTGATCGTGGCCATTAACAAGGACCCGGATGCGCCGATCTTTCAGGTGGCCGATTACGGTCTGGTCGCCGATCTCTTTGAGGCTGTGCCGCAGCTGACGTCGTCGCTTTAAGCGATTCCAGTAGCCACATTTTTCTTTTCAGGTTTTACGGAGTATCACGATGAGTACTTATATCCCACCCGTACGCGACATGCAGTTTGTGATGAATGAACTGGCAGGTCTTGAGGCTGTGACCCAGTTGCCCGGTTATGAAGAAAGTAGCCCGGATCTGGTTGAGGCCATTATGGATGAAGCCGGTAAGTTTGCTTCAGGCGTGATAGACCCGATCAACCCGGTGGGCGACCGCCAGGGTTGTACCTGGAAAGATGGCGAAGTGACCGCCGCCGATGGCTACAAAGATGCTTACAAGCTGTTCGTCGAAACCGGTTGGAACGCTATGCCGTGCGCTACCGAGTTTGGTGGTCAGGGCCTGCCAACGCTGGTATCAACGGCCGTACAGGAAATGTGGAAGTCCGCCAGCATTTCGTTTGCGCTGTGCCCGATGCTGACCACCGGCGCTATTGAAGCGATCGCTCATCACGGTTCGGAAGCGCTCAAGAATACCTATCTGCCGAAGATGGTGGAAGGTGTTTGGACTGGCACGATGAACCTGACCGAACCGCAGGCCGGTTCAGATCTGAGTGCTGTTCGTAGCAAGGCGATTCCTCAGGAAGATGGGACTTACCGCATTAGCGGTACCAAGATCTTCATCACCTGGGGTGAGCATGACATGGCGGAGAACATCATCCACCTCGTGCTGGCACGCTTGCCTGATGCGCCCCCGGGCGTGAAGGGCATCTCGCTGTTTGTGGCGCCGAAATATCTGGTGAACGCTGACGGTAGCTTGGGTGCCCGTAATGACTTGGTCTGTGCCTCGATCGAACACAAGATGGGTATCCACGGTAGCGCGACGGCTGTCATGTCGTTTGGTGAAAAGGACGGCGCCATCGGTTATCTGGTCGGCGAAGCCAACAAAGGTCTGGGCTACATGTTCACAATGATGAACCATGCCCGTTTGAATGTTGGTCTGGAAGGTGTCGGCGTTTCCGAGCGTTCCTATCAGCACGCACTGGCCTACGCGCGGGACCGCATCCAAGGTGCGCCGATTGGCGATAAATCGGGCGTTGCCAAACCAATTCTGCATCACCCTGACGTACGTCGCATGCTGATGGATATGAAGTCCCGTACCGAAGCTATGCGGGCGTTGTCCTACTGGGTGGCTGCGCAGATGGATCATGCGCATCACAACCCGGATAGTGCCAAGGCCAAGGAAGCGCAGGCCATGGTCGACTTCTTGACACCAGTGGTGAAGGGTTGGTGCACGGAGAGCAGTGTCGAGATTACGTCGACTGGCATCCAGATTCATGGCGGTATGGGTTTCATCGAAGAAACTGGCGCCTGCCAATACATGCGCGACTCGCGTATTACGCCGATTTACGAAGGTACGACAGCTATTCAAGCCAATGACCTGGTTGGCCGTAAGCTGGCCAAAGATAAGGATGATGCTGGTAATACAGGCGTTGCTGCCGCTGCACTGACCGCCAAGATTCGTGCGACAGTGAACGAATTGTCTAAAGACGACAAGTTGGGTGATATCGGTCAGCAACTTGGCGCTGCACTGACGCAGTTCGAGAAAGCGACCCAGTGGCTGCTGGCAAATTACGACAGCAATCCGCAAGCCGCGCTGGCTGGGGCCGTACCGTATTTGTTCCTGACGGGTGTCGTCACGGGCGGCTGGATGATGGCGCAAGCCGCACAGATCGCCCAGCAGCATTTGGATAACGCCAGCACGGATGACTTCTACAAGTCGAAGCTGGTGACGGCGCGTTACTTCGCTGCGCACCAATTGCCGAAGGCAGCTGCGTACACCGCCGCTATTACAGAAGGCAGCGCCTCGGTGTTGTCGCTTGAAGAATCGCTGTTTTAAGGAATCGACATGCGTACTGATCGCGAATCGATGGAATATGACGTCGTTATCGTCGGTGCTGGTCCGGCAGGCCTGACGGCAGCAATACGGTTGAAGCAGCGTGCTGTTGAAAGCGGTCGCGATATTAACGTCTGCCTGATTGAAAAAGGCTCGGAAGTTGGGGCCCATATTTTATCGGGAGCCGTGATCGAACCGCGCGTACTCAATGAGCTGTTGCCGGAATGGCGCACTATGGGCGCACCGCTGATCACCGAAGCGAAGGACGACGAGTTTCTGCTGCTGTCGGAGACGGGGGCGCGCAAGTTACCAACGCCACCGCAGATGCACAATGCAGGCAACTACATTGTCAGCCTGGGTAAAGTATGTCGTTGGCTGGGTGAGCAAGCTGAAGCATTGGGCGTCGAAATCTATCCGGGCTTTGCAGCGGCTGAAGTCCTCTACAACGAGGACGGTTCGGTTAAGGGTGTCGCTACCGGCGATATGGGGATAGGCAAAGATGGCGAGCAAACCGGCAACTATCAGCCGGGCATGGAACTGCATGCCAAGCAGACTATTTTTGCTGAAGGTTGCCGTGGTTCGCTGAGCAAGGAGCTTTTCAAGAAGTTTAATCTGCGCGATGGTGTGGATCCGCAAACCTACGGTATCGGCATTAAAGAACTGTGGGAAGTGCCGCCCGAACAGCACAAGCCGGGGCTCATCACCCATACGGTCGGCTGGCCGATGTCATCGGATACTTATGGTGGCTCGTTCATGTATCACCTGGAAGACAATATGGTCGCGGTGGGCTTCGTGATCGGCCTCGACTATAAGAATCCCTGGCTATCACCGTACGAAGAGTTTCAGCGTTACAAGACGCACCCCGTCATCCGCAAGCATCTTGAGGGTGGACGTCGTATCTCGTACGGTGCCCGTGCGCTGTCCGAAGGCGGTTTCCAGTCGCTGCCCAAACTGACATTCCCGGGTGGTTTGCTGGTCGGTGATACAGCTGGTTTCCTCAACGTGCCCAAGATCAAGGGTACGCACATGGCCATGCAATCGGCTATGGTCGCAGCTGACGCGGTATTTGATCTGCTTGGCGTTGACGCCAATTCGGAGAACCCACCGAACGAAGCGACAGCTTATCCGGAAAAGCTCAAGAAAACTTGGCTGTGGGATGAGCTTTATACTGCCCGCAATATTCGTCCGGCCTTCAAGTGGGGGCTGTGGGGTGGTTTGGCCTATAGTGCGATTGATACCTATCTGTTCCGCGGCAAGGCCCCTTGGACCATGCGTCACCATGCGGATCATGATCAGCTGTTGGCAAAAGAGAATGCGCCAAGAATCAACTATCCCAAGCCGGATGGCGTGCTGACCTTTGATCGACTGTCGTCGGTGTTTCTGTCGAGCACCAATCACGAGGAAAATCAACGCTGTCACCTGCAGTTGCAGAACCCGGAGGTCGCGATGAGCGTTAATTTTGCGCGCTACGGTTCTCCAGAGACGCGCTACTGTCCGGCCGGCGTTTATGAAATCGTCGGCGAAGAAGCGGGAGCGCCGAAGTTGCAGATCAATGCGCAGAACTGCCTGCACTGTAAAACCTGCGATATCAAAGATCCAACGCAGAACATCAACTGGACCGTGCCCGAAGGTAGCGGTGGCCCTAATTATTCAACCATGTAAGTGATTAAGTGAAGACTATGAGTACAGATATCGGTTTTACGATTGATCAGATGGAAGTAGGGATGTCGCGTAGCTATGCGAAAACCCTGACGGAAACAGACATTGTGCTGTTTGCGGCGGCTTCCGGCGACGTTAATTCAGTGCACCTGAATCAGGAATATGCGGAAAAGACACCGTTCGGTGGTCGGATTGCCCATGGCATTTTGACCGCTGGCGTGATCTCCGCTTGCATTGCCAATAGGTTGCCTGGCGCCGGCACGATCTATCTGGGGCAGACTCTCAAGTTCAAGGCGCCGGTTCGTCCGGGCGACACCGTGACGGCGATCGTCACTGTGAAATCGCTTGATCCGGAAAAGAATCGCGTTGTTCTGGACACGGTTTGTCAGGTAGCAGGCAAGACCGTTCTTGAAGGCGAAGCCACTATTTTAGCACCAAAATAACTAGACCATAACCATAGCAAGGAGATAAACGTGTCAGACAAGGTGTTGTACGACAAGATTCGCAAGAATCCTAAATTCAAGCAGCTGTGTCAGGAACGAGGACGGTTTTCCCTCATCCTGTCGCTGATCGTGTTGGTTCCCTATTACATTTTCATGATGACGGTAGCCTTCAATCCCATGTTCTTCGCCGACAAGTTTGGCGATAGCACCATCATGACGGTCGGTTGGCCGATTGGTGCCGTGATTATCATTGGATCCTGGTTGCTGACGGGTGTTTATATCCGTCGCGCTAATGGTGCTTTTGAAGACCTGAATGAAGAGATTATTGCGGAGGCCCGTAAATGAGTTTGGCGAAACTAAAAAACGTCGGTTTAGCGGCCTTGGCGCTGCTCCCGACACTCGTGCTTGCCGCCGCAGCAAGCGATGGTCCCGTTGATAAGCAGCCGGTCAATGTTTCAGCGATCGCGATGTTTGTCGTCTTTGTTCTATTGACGCTGGGTATCACCTATTGGGCCGCTTCACGCACCAAGTCGACCGCTGATTTTTATACGGCAGGCGGTGGCATTAGTGGGTTTCAGAACGGTCTGGCCATTGCCGGTGACTACATGTCAGCTGCAACGCTGCTCGGTTTGTCCAGCCTGATCTACGCGCGTGGCTTCGATGGTTTCATCTACACCATCAGCTTCTTCGTGGGTTGGCCGATCATTCTGTTTATTCTGGCAGAGCGTTTGCGTAACCTCGGTAAGTTTACTTTTGCCGATATCGCTTCGTTCCGTCTGGATCAGACCAAGATCCGCACTTTCGCGGCCTTTGGTTCGCTGACGGTGGTCTTTTTCTATCTGATCGTTCAGATGGTGGGTGCTGGCCAGCTGATTCAGTTGCTATTCGGTCTAGAGTACAACTTCGCTGTGATCATGGTCGGCGTTCTAATGATCGTCTATGTGACTTTCGGCGGCATGGTTGCGACAACCTGGGTACAAATTATCAAAGCCTGTCTGCTGCTGTTCGGTGGCACGCTGCTGATGTTGCTCACCCTGAACTACTTTGGCTTCTCTCTCGATACGCTGTTCCTGAAGGCGACCGAGTCGAGCAAATTAGGTACTAAATTGATGGAACCGGGCAAGCTGCTGTCGGATCCAGTATCCGCAGTTTCGTTGTCGCTGGGTCTGCTGTTTGGTACCGCCGCACTGCCGCACATCCTGATGCGTTTCTTCACGGTACCGAATGCCAAAGAAGCACGTAAATCCGTTTTCGTGGCCACCGGTTTCATTGGTTTCTTCTTCCTGGTCGTCGTTGTTCTGGGCATCGGTGCTGTAACGATTGTTGGTACCGATCCGCAGTTCTTCGAAAACGGTCAGGTCGGCGGTAAGCTGATCGGCGGTAGCAATATGCCGGTCATGCATTTGGCCAAGGCGTTGGGTGGGGATCTTTTCCTCGGCTTCCTGTCGGCCGTTGCCTTTGCAACGATTCTGGCAGTCGTTTCGGGTCTGGCCCTGGCCGGTGCTTCGGCGATCTCGCACGACATCTATGCGCGTGTGATCAAGAAGGGTTCGGCAAGCGGCGAACAGGAAATGCGCGTAGGTAAGTACGCTTCGGTCTTCATCGGTTTCGTTGCCGTGGTGCTGGGCATCCTGTTCAAAGATCAGAACGTTGCCTTCTTGGTAGCCCTGGCCTTTGGTGTTGCTGCTTCGGTGAACTTCCCTGTGCTGATCCTATCAATGTACTGGAAGGGTCTGACCACGCGCGGTGCTTTGATCGGCGGTATCGTCGGTTTGATCGCTGCGGTTGGTCTGGTCATTCTGTCGCCAGCTGTGTGGGTTAAGGTCATCGGCAATGCAACGCCGATCTTCCCGTACGATCACCCAGCATTGTTCTCGATGAGCGCTGCATTCCTGGCGACCTGGTTCTTCTCGGTCACGGACAAGAGTGCCCGTGCTAAGGCTGAGATTGCTGCCTTTGATGATCAGTATGTGCGTGCACAAACTGGTATCGGTGCTGCCCAGGCAAGTGATCACTAATCCTTGTTCTAGTCGTACCTCCTCGTAGTACCTTAAGGGGCCGCAAGGCCCCTTTTTCTCTCTGTTAAATCATGAAACTTATCGAAATTAGTCAGATTAACCAGATCGGTATTCTGACGTTGAACAATACCGATCGATTGAATGTGATGGGGAATGACCTCGTTAACCAATTGATCGATGCATTGAATGCCTTTAGCGCTTCGGATATTCGGGCCGTGATTCTCAAAACCCAACCCGGCGTTAAAGTCTGGTCGGCCGGCTACGATGTCAACGAGCTACCACCGCATGGTAAGGACCCGCTGGAGTGCCACGAGCCACTTCGCCGTGCTGTAAAAGCGATGCAGAGTTGTGAGCTGCCGATTATCGTGGTTGTTGAAGGGAGTGTTTGGGGCGGCGCTAACGAACTTGTCATGTCCGGGGATCTGGTGATTGCCGCATCGGGTACGACCTTTGCACTGACACCAAGTCGACTGGGTGTTCCCTATAATCCGTCTGGGATTATGACTTTCGTGAATACGATGCCGCTGCATATCCTCAAGGAAATGTTTTATCGTGCCTTGCCCGTAAAAGCCGAACGTCTTGAAACCTACGGCGTGATCAATCATGTGGTGCCAGCGTCAGACTTGGAAGACTTTGCCATGCAGATTGCTGAGGAAATTGGGTTGACCTCACCGCTGGCGAATCGCGTGTTCAAGGAGCAGGTCTCGTCGCTGGTCAGTGCCATTCCACTCACCTCAAATGAGTTTGAGCGCATTGAAGCAAGTCGTCGCGTGGTCTACAGTAGTGAAGATTATCGTGAAGGCGTCGCGGCCATTAAAGAAAAACGCGCACCGGTCTTTCAAGGGAGATAGTGATGAGAAACCGCCATTTGAGTTTGAAATCGTTGGATGAGCTGGTTGTCGGCGAGATTTTTGAAACCCCAGGCTATACCCTGACGCAGGCTGATATCACGGGTTTTGCGTTTAGTTTTGATCCGCAGCCGTTTCATATTGATGAAGTGGCTGCCCAGAATTCTATATTTGGCGGCATTATTGCCAGTGGTTTTCATACCATTGCCATCTGCTTCCGATTGTTCATCCAGAGTGGGATCTTTTCCAAATCCAGCCTGGGCGGCACAGGTTTGGATGAAGTCCGCTGGTTTGCGCCAGTTCGCGCCGGTGATACATTGAGTGCCGAAGTTGAGGTCATCAAAGTTGCCCCGTCCTCCTCTAAGCAGGAGCGCGGCGTCGCCGTGCTGCAGTATCGTGGATATAACCAACGCCGAGAGCTCGTGGTGAGCTTCTACGGTAACCATTACCTATTACGCTAATTTCCGAGGAAAACAGATGGGTGTTCTTAAAGATTTTCAGATCATTGACCGGGCCATTGCTTCCCGTCGTTCTGTTCGTGCGTTTCTTGATACGCCGGTTGAACCACATATTCTCAAAGAGATTCTGCAGGTTTCGTCGCGTGCGCCTTCGGGCACGAACACGCAGCCCTGGCAGGTCTATGTGTTGACCGGAGGCGCGAAGGAGCGTTTGAGCGCGGAAATTGTCGAAGCCTTTCTGGACCCTGAGCAAAGCGCCAAGCATCATGAAGAGTACAACTATTATCCGAGCAGCTGGATTGAGCCGTTCATTTCGCGGCGTCGGAAGGTTGGCTTTGACTTGTACGGCCTGCTCGGGTTGGCCAAGGATGACAAGCAAGGCATGAAGCAGCAGCATGCCCGTAACTTTAAATTCTTTGATGCGCCGGTGGGGCTGATTTTCACTGTAGACCGCGTGATGGGGCAGGGCAGCTGGCTTGATTACGGTATGTTCATGGAAAACATTATGATCAGCGCCGTCGGCCATGGTTTGGCCACGTGCCCACAGGCGGCGTTTAATCAGTTTCACAAAATCATTGAGCGTCATTTATCGTTGCCGGAGAACGAGGCAATTGTGTGTGGCATGGCGCTGGGTTATGAAGATAAGAAGGCGATCGTGAATACGCTGAAAACAACCCGTGTGCCGATCGACGAGTTCGTGCATTTCATTGCCTGAGATCGGCTGGAAATCCGATGATGTTGCAACAGCTGCTCGGTGTGCGCCTCCCGATCATTCAGGCACCCATGGCGGGGGTGCAGGGAAGTGCTTTGGCGGTTGCTGTATGTCATGCTGGGGGACTTGGATCGTTGCCGTGTGCCATGCTGACGCCGGAGGCCGTGCGTGCTGAAGTGGCTCTGATTCGTGCGCAAACACAACGGGTTGACGGCGTCCCCGTGCCCTTCAACCTGAACTTCTTTTGTCACCAGCTACCTGCTCAGGTACCCGCCATTGAGACAGCTTGGCGCGCACGATTTGCTGACTATTACAGGCTTTATGGCATCGATCCTGCCACTATTCAGTCGGCGCCACTAAGGCTGCCTTTTAACGATGAAATGGCTGCATTGGTCGAGGAGATCCGGCCCGCCGTGGTGAGCTTTCACTTCGGCTTACCGGAGGCGCGCTTGATGGATCAGGTGAAACGCAGCGGTGCCCGGATAATGTCCTCGGCGACAACGGTTGAGGAGGCGCTCTGGCTCGAAGCGCATGGCGCTGATATCGTCATTGCTCAAGGGCTAGAGGCAGGGGGGCATCGCGGGATGTTCCTGACCTCAGACATGACGACCCAAATGGGTACGCTAGCGCTGTTGCCACAAATAGTTGGCGCAGTACGTGTGCCGGTGGTGGCGGCAGGCGGCATCGCCGATGCGCATGGCGTTAAAGCCGCTCTAAGTCTGGGCGCGGCCGCCGTTCAGGTGGGTACGGCTTTCTTGTTGTGTCCGGAAGCGACGACCAGCCAAGTACATCGCGCGGCGCTGCAGAGTCCGCAAGCACGGCATACGGCCATTACCAATGTGTTTACCGGTCGCCCGGCGCGCGGCATCGTCAACAGGGTGATTCGTGAGCTGGGGCCAATTTGCCCGGATGCGCCACCATTTCCGCTAGCGGGATCCGCTTCGGCGCCATTACGCACAGTGGCCGAAATTAAGGGCCTGGGCGATTTCTCGCCCTTATGGTCCGGACAGAACGCAACGGGCTGTAAACCTATATCTGCCAGCTTGCTGACGCAAGATTTGGCACGCCTGGTCTAGGGACTTACTTACGCTCCAGGCAAATTGCCAACTCGTGCCAGCCAGTCGGGTGCGGCACAATCTCCGGCAAGGCCTCTGGCCATTGCCAGTGCTTGCTGCTAAATAGGGCATGCATGGCGTTGATGTCACAATGGAAAGGTGGCCCTTGCTTCAGACCTTTTCGCGCATCGGGTCGATCCACTTGCATGAAGAGGATGTAGAGTCTGCCACCAGGACGGATCCAGCGTGCCAGTTGTTCGGCGTACGTCACCCAGTGGTCTGGGTCAAGCGCACATAGGCATGTCTGCTCGTAGACGGCATCGAAACGTGGTTCAGGCTGATAAACCAAGACGTCTGCCTGAACGACTTCTGCAGAGCATTGTTTCTGTTGGAGGTGGACAAGCGTTTCCTCGACCGCTGCTGCCGTGTAGTCGATGCCGACAACATCAAAGCCCTGTTCGGCCAGTTCTACGACTTCCCAGCCTTTACCGCAGCCGGGTACGGCGATGCGGCAAGGCTTAAGATCACCGGCTTTTAGCCATCGCAATAGTTGTGGGCTGGCAATGCCACGGTCCCAGGGTGTGCGGTCATTGTCAAAATGTTCTTGCCAGAAATTTGGTGTGAGTTCGCTCATGGGTTGTTCGTTTATGTAATTGGCATCAATTTTATGCGAAACCTGCTGAATTTTCGTATCAATTGACTATTATTGACAAGGCGCAACAAATTACGCATTGCAACAACGGTTTCTTCATGGTGAACCGTGCATAATCTCAACAACCAGCCGGTACATTTGAGGAGTCGACCATGATCTGCAGAATTGAAGTTGCCGAATTTCAAACTCAAAATTGGGTGAATCTGGGTTTGGTAGAGCAATCTATGGAGCAGGTTCGAATGTACATATGCGTCGTTCAAAGGATGTATGCAGGTTCGCATGTTCGGGCGCTCGATTTACAGACTAGGGCTACCGTTGCTGAGATTTAGTCACGCTGCTTTTCCGGTCGTCAATGAAGGGATAGGCGGACATTGCAAAGCATCCTGGTGATTGCTGGTTCATTAATCACTTTACTTAGGCATACTTTTTTCGATACACTTCTTGCCAATCGCGTCCGATTGCCAATGTCTTTCAGGCAATGCAAAAGCGCCCAACAAGAAAAGCGGTTGAAAATTTATGTTTTTGAAAATACGCTTGACTTGCCTGCTTGTTGCGGTTGCCGGAACTGGCTGTATGTTTCACGGAAATACCTTGGTTGCCAAGGCACCTGATACTTTTTCAGTTCGCAATACGGATAACCCTGAAAAGAATCTGCCGGAATACCCCTGGTGGGAAGATGTTGGCAGTGCTGAATTAAACGAGTTGGTTGTTGAAGCACTCGCAAACAATAAAAAAGCCGCCATGGCCATCAAAAATATTGATACGGCACAGAGCGCACTCGATACAGTACGGCTAGGCTGGCTCCCCATAGTTAGCTTGATGGCCGGTCGAGTGAAGACCGATGGTGCCGTTCAGATGCCTAACCTTCCTGTGTCTTTGTCGAGCACCGGAGGGTTTGCCGCATTTCTGCCGATGTGGGTCGCGAATATCGTTCAGCTTCCGAACCAGACGAAAGAGGCTCAAAAAAAGGTAGAAGCAACGGCGTCTGAATATCTTGCACTGAGAACATCGATTGCGGCTCAGGTTGTATCGGCTTATGCGGTTTTACTTGCCTCCATTGAGGAAGAGGGTGTCTTAGGGGGATTGAAAGATAATTTGACGGTCAGATTAGCGACAGCACGCGCCATGACTGATCGGGGTCTGGATACGGAGGTTTCTTTCAACAACCTCGACTCAGACATGCAGAAGTTGGATGCCCAAATCGCGACCAATAAGTCCAACAAAATTGCGGCAAAGAATGCGCTGCTCGTCTTGGTCGGTCGGCAAATTTCAACGTTTACGCCTCGGGAAAAGTTCAGCACGTTAAATTTGGATCACATTGCACCGGGCAATACGCCAACGTCCGTGCTGGCAACCCGACCGGATGTCGTGGCAGCCAGAGCAAAGATTGAGGCTGCGGACTACGGTGTTTCTGCTACAGCCAGCTTGTTTGCACCTATGCCAACCTTTCTGACAGCCAATGCCAGAGTTGCCGCGAATAATAACGGTGTTGACGGCACCGCGAACGCCAATATGCAAGCCGGACTGGCGCTCTGGGTGCTCGATCCCAGATTTTTGGGCAAGATTAGTACGCAAAATAAGCAGTACGATGCGTCGATCATCAACTACCTGGATGTGGTGGATAACGCCATGAAAGAAGTCGATGACGCTTTGGCTGGTTTTGAAGCCAACCAGACCAAGCTCATCAAGGAAGAGCGCAGCTTAGCGAATGCCAGCCGGAACCTAGGCACTGCTA
>Ga0181554_1003127_pt1 | contig 14168 bp, 5 predicted proteins | sample 011ome_16_FD_145602 | JGI IMG/M metagenome (GOLD analysis project Ga0181554, IMG submission 145602) | Coastal salt marsh microbial communities from the Groves Creek Marsh, Skidaway Island, Georgia - 011503CT metaG (spades assembly) | ecosystem: Environmental > Aquatic > Marine > Intertidal zone >... | reverse complement strand
AAGGTGATGCCCGGCCTGGACGGCCTCCTGCATTTCGTGCGCAAAAACTTGAAGGAGACGGTGGTCACCGTGGACACGTGCCTCGTGAGCGGCATGTTCAACGTCATGACGTCGCTCCTGAAGAAGTACGAGCGGCACGAGCACTTGCACCAGGAGCCGCTGACGAGCCAAGAGATTTCCGCGGCGCAGAAAGCCGCGCTGCCGCTGTGGATCTTCAGCATGATCTGGTCCGCGTGCGCGACCGTGACGGGGCCGGGGCGGCCGCGGCTGGAGACGTTTATGCGTCAAAAAGCGAAGGAGTGCGACTTCGTCAAGCACATGCCCCCGAGCGACAAGGGCTCCACCTCGATGTACGAGTACTGCTTCGACCAGGACGAGCTCAAGTGGGTGGAGTGGATGCGAACGATTCCGGAGTACGTCCCGAACCCGGACGCGCCCTTCTCGCAGGTCATCGTCCCCACCGCGGATACGGTTCGGTACGCGTACGTCATCGACAAGCTTCTCTTGTCGGATAAACACGTGCTCTGCGTCGGCGACACCGGCACGGGGAAGACGCTCAACGTCATGGATAAGCTGTCGAACCACATGCCGGAGACGTACGTCCCGGTGTTCATGACCTTCAGCGCGCGAACGTCCGCGAACCAGACGCAGGACTTTTTAGACAGCAAGATGGACAAGAGGCGCAAGGGCGTCTTTGGGCCGCCGTCGGGGCGGAAATACGCCGTCCTCATCGACGATCTGAACATGCCGCTGCGCGAGAAGTATTTCGCGCAGCCGCCGATCGAACTCCTTCGCCAGTGGATGGACCACGACGGATGGTACGAGCGGAAGCCCCCGTGCGCGTTCAGGACGATCCAGGACATGATCATCGTCGGGTGCATGGGCCCGCCGGGGGGCGGACGCAACCCGGTTTCGAATCGAATGCTGCGGCACTTCAACTTTTTGTCGTTTTCGGACATGTCCGACGAGAGCTGCGTTCGCATCTTCGACACGATTCTCGGCGCGACGCTCGGGAAGTCGTTCGCGCCGGAGATCGCGGAGCTCTCCAGCGCGGTCACCGCGGCGACGATATCCATCTACAACACCGTCCGAGCGGACTTGCTTCCCACCCCGGCGAAGAGCCACTACACCTTCAACTTGCGCGACCTCGCGAGGGTGTTCCAAGGGTTACTGCGCGCGGACCCGAGGCTCATCGGCGAGGACAAGAACGAGTTCCTAGGGCTCTGGATGCACGAAAACCTCAGAGTGTTCCAAGACCGCATGGTGAACAACGAAGACCGCGAGTGGTTCCGCGACCTCGTGGACAAGGTGTCGAAGGAGAAGTTCAACGGCGTCGGCTGGGACGACGTCGTCGGCGTCGACGGCGAACGCCTCGTCTTCGGCGATTACCTCGTCCCGGGCGCGGAACCGAGGCAGTACCAGCGCGTGCGCGACATGAACGAGCTGCGACGCGTCGTCGAGGAAGCCCTGGACGATTACAACTCCGTGACGAACGCGCCGATGAAGCTCGTGATGTTCTTGGACGCCATCGAGCACGTCTCGAGGGTGTGCCGCGTGATTCGACTGCCGCTCGGCAACGCGCTTCTTCTCGGCGTCGGCGGGTCCGGACGGCAGTCGCTCACGCGGCTCGCCGCCGCGCTCGAGGAGTTTGAACTCTTTCAGATCGAAGTCGCGAAAGGGTACGGCAAGAACGAGTGGCGCGACGACCTCAGGAAGGTTTTACTCATGGCGGGCGCGGAGGGCAAGGACGTCGTCTTTCTCTTCACCGACACGCAAATCGTGCAAGAGAATTTCCTCGAGGACATCAACAACATCCTCAACAGCGGCGAAGTTCCGAACCTGTGGAAGTCCGAGGACTTGGGTACGATCGAGAACGCCCTGCGACCGATCATGTCGCAGCAAGGCTTACCCCTCACGAAGAACGCGGTGAACGCGTACTTCATCACGCGCGTCCGGTCCAACCTGCACTGCGTCCTCGCCATGTCCCCGGTGTCGGATGAGTTCCGGCAGCGCCTGCGCATGTTCCCGTCGCTCGTGAACTGCTGCACGATCGACTGGTTCAGCGAGTGGCCGCTGGAGGCGCTCGACTCGGTCGCGAACACGTTCTTGCGCGATCCGCTCAAGTCCGAGAGCGAGGAGCTCGTGAGGAGCGTCGTCGACGCGTGCGTCTTCATCCACCAGAGCGTCGAGAAAAAGTCCAAGGAATTTTTCGAGACGCTACGACGGTACAACTACGTCACGCCGACGTCGTACCTCGAGCTCCTTCAGACGTTCATTCGCTTGCTTCGAGAGAAGCGCGCGGAGCTCGAGACGATGCGCTCGCGCCTGCAGATTGGTCTCGATAAGCTCAACAGCACGGCGTCGCAGGTTGGCGTCATGGAGAAGGAGCTCGTGGATTTGCAGCCGGTGTTGCAAAAGACGACGGTGGAGGTGGAAGAGATGATCGTCGTCATCACCGCGGACACGGAGAAGGCGAACGTCACCAAGGCGAAAGTCGCGCAGCAAGAAGCGGAGGCGAACGAGAAGGCGGCGGAGGCCAAGGCGATCGCGGACGACGCGCAGGCGGACCTCGACAAGGCGCTCCCGGCGTTGGACGCGGCGGTGAAGTCGCTGAAGCTACTGACGAAGAATGACATCGTCGAGGTCAAGGCTCTGAAGAATCCGCCCGCGGGCGTGCGGCTCGTGATGGAGGTGTGCTGCATCTTCTTTCTGCAGAAGCCGAAGATGGTGGAGGACAAGCGAGACGGCGCGAAGCCCGGGGCGAAGGTGGCGGACTACTGGGAGGCGTCCACGAAGATGCTTCAGGACCCGCCGAAATTTTTAGAGTCGCTCATGAAGTTCGACAAGGACGGGATCGTCCAGGAGACGATCGACAAGGCGGCGCCGTTCATGGAGCGCGAGGATTTTACCCCGGAGGCGATCAAGAAGGTGTCCAAGGCGTGCACGTCCATCTGCATGTGGGCCAGGGCGATGTTCACGTACTACAACGTGTCCGTGGCCATCGCGCCGAAGCGAGAGGCGCTCGCGCAGGCGCAAGCGTCGCTCGAGGTCACGAAAGGCGAGCTCGCGGAGGCGAAGAAGACCCTGGGAGAAGTCCAAGCCAAGCTGGACGAGCTCAACGCCAACTTATCCGCCGCGGAAGCGAAGAAGAACGGCTTAGAGGAGCAAGCGGAGACGTGCAAGGCGCAGCTCGACCGCGCCGGAAAACTCATCGGCGGCCTCGGCGGCGAAAAGACGCGATGGGAAGCGACGGTGCAGTCGCTCACGGATCAACTCGCCGCGGTCATCGGCGACGTCGTCGTCTCCTCCGGCGTCGTCGCGTACAACGGCCCGTTCACGCCGTCGTTCCGCGCGGACTTACTCGCGGAATGGTCCGCGAAGATGGTGGAGCTCGATATCCCGCACACGCCCGGCGCGGACATCGTGTCGACGCTCGCGGACCCCGTGCGCATTCGCGCGTGGAACATCGCGGGGCTCCCCGCGGACGCGGTCTCCATCGAGAACGGGATCATCGTGAGCAAAGCCAGGCGATGGCCGCTCATGATCGACCCGCAAGGGCAGGCGAACAAGTGGGTCAAGGCTATGGAGAAGGAGACGGGCATCGACGTCATCAAACTCACGGAGAAGGACTACCTTCGCACGCTCGCGAACGGGATCCGGTTCGGCCGAGCGGTGTTGCTCGAGAACATCGCGGAGACCCTGGACGCCGCGCTCGAGCCGCTGCTGCAGAAGCAGACGTTCAAGCAAGGCGGCAGCGAGGTGATCAAGATGGGCGACGACGTCATCCCGTATCACCCGGATTTCCGGTTTTACATGACGACGAAGATGCGGAACCCGCACTATCAACCCGAGGTGTCCGTCAAGGTGTCGCTGCTGAACTTCTTCGTGACGCTGGACGGTCTCGAGGACCAGCTCCTGGGCGTCGTCGTCGAGCAAGAGCGGAACGACCTCGCGGAGCTGAAGAACGAGCTCGTCGTGTCCAACGCGCGGATGAAGAAGGAGCTCAAAGAGATTGAGGATAAAATTTTATACCTCCTGTCCAACTCCACCGGAAACATCCTCGACGACGAGGTTCTCATCGACACGCTATCGCAGTCGAAGGTGACGTCGAACGAAATCACGGAGAAGGTGGCAGAGGCGGAGAGCACGGAGAAGGACATCGACGCGACGCGAGAGGAGTACCGCCCGGTGGCGACGCGCGCGTCGGTTTTGTTCTTTTGCATCTCCGACCTCGCGCTCGTGGACCCGATGTACCAGTACTCCCTCGCGTGGTTCATCTCTCTGTTTATCCGCGGCATCGAAGAAGCGGAGGAGAACGAGGACGTCCAGCAGAGGATCGAGATCCTGAACGAGTACTTCACGTATTCGCTGTACAACAACGTGTGTCTGTCGCTCTTCGAGTCGCACAAGCTCATGTTTTCGCTGCTTCTCACGATCGCGATCATGCAGCAGAAGGGTCTCATCGACGCCCTGGAGTGGCGCTTCCTGCTCGCCGGTCCCACGGACACGAACATCGCGGAGCCGAACCCCGCGCCGGACTGGGTCACGGAGAAGGTGTGGGTCGAGCTCGTCAACCTCGCGAGCCTTCCCGCCTTTGAGGGCTTCACGACGGCGTTCGCCGACGACGTGGACCACTACCGCGCGTACTTCGAGTCCGCGGACGCGCACCGACACAAGCTCGACGCCCACTTCGACGAGAAGCTCAACGCGTTCCAGAAGCTGCTCGTGATTCGATGCATCCGCCCGGATCGCTTCATGCTCGGCGTGCAAGACTTTGTCGCGCTCAAGCTCGGCGAACGGTTCATCGAGCCGCCGCCGTTTAACCTCGCGTCGTGTTACGCCGAGAGCTCGGTGTCGTCGCCTCTCATCTTCGTGCTGTCGTCCGGCGCGGACCCGATGGCGGATCTTCTGAAGTTCGCGGACGAGTCCAAGATGATTCGGAAGTTTGACCAGGTGTCCCTCGGGCAAGGCCAGGGCCCGAAAGCGGAGGCGCTCATGCGTCAGGCGATGGAGGAGGGGATGTGGGTGTGCCTGCAAAACTGCCACCTCGCGGAGAGCTGGATGCCGAAGCTGGACAACATCGTCGAGGGCATCGACCCGGAGCGCGTGCACAAAGATTTCCGCCTGTGGCTCACGTCGATGCCGTCGCCGCACTTCCCGGTCGCGATCCTTCAAAACGGCGTGAAGATGACGCTCGAGCCGCCGAAGGGTTTGAAATCCAACCTCGCGCGCTCCTACGCGAGAATCACGGACGATTACATGGAGACGTGCAAAGACCCGGCGTCGCACAAGAAGCTCCTGTTCTCCATATGTCTATTCCACGCGGTGATTCAAGACCGAAGGAAGTTTGGCCCGCTCGGGTGGAACATCCGGTACGACTTCACCGACGGCGACCTGACGATGTGCCAGAGACAGATCAAGATGATGATCGATGACTACGAGGTCATCCCGTACCAGGTCATTCGCGTGTTGTGCGGCGAGATCAACTACGGCGGGCGAGTCACGGACGATAAGGACCGTCGCCTGATCAACAATCTGCTGGATAACTACGTCAACGCGGACGTCATCGGCGATGAGTACAGCTTCTCCCCTAGCGGTACGTACAAGGTGCCGGCGGCGCAGAATAACGTCGAATTCGTCGACTACGTGAAGACCTTCCCGATGGTCCCGAACCCGGAAGTTTTCGGGCTTCACGAGAACGCGGACATCACGTGCGATCAAAACGAGACGTACGCGCTGTTCGAGACCGTGCTGTCGCTGCAGCCGCGGGTGAACAGCGGCGGAGGGTTATCGAGAGAGGACGTCATCGAGGCGAGCGCGTCGGATATCTTCGCGCGGTGCCCCGAGCCGTTCGACATCGACCAAGTCGCGCACAAGTACCCGACGGATTACAACCAGTCCATGAACACGGTGTTGACCCAAGAGTGCATTCGATACAACGCGCTGTTGATCGTCATGCGGCGGTCTCTGCAGGAAGGCTTGAAAGCGCTCAAAGGTCTCGTCGTGATGTCGCCCGAGTTGGAGGCGGTGACGAATTCGATCTTCGACAACCAGGTCCCGGAAGCCTGGGCGTCGAAAGCGTACCCGTCGCTGAAGCCGCTGTCTTCGTGGGTCCTCGACCTGCTCGAGCGCATTAAGTTCATCAACGACTGGATCGACAAAGGCCCGCCGCCGGTGTACTGGATCAGCGGTTTTTTCTTCCCGCAGGCGTTTCTCACCGGGACGCTGCAAAACTACGCGAGGAAAAACAAAATCGCCATCGACACCGTGCAGTGGAACTTCAACGTCTTGGACACGAAAACGTTCGCGAACACGACGGAACCGCCCGAGGACGGGTGTTACGTCTCCGGGTACTTCCTCGAGGGCGCGCGGTGGGATTACGACGCGCATCAGCTCGCGGAGAGCCGACCGAAGGAGCTGTACACGGACTTCCCGTTGATGTGGTTGGAGCCGGCGCGAAACCGCGAGCCGCCCAAGGAGGGGGTGTACAACTGCCCGGCGTACAAGACCTTGACGCGGGCTGGTCTGCTGTCGACGACGGGACACAGCACGAACTTCGTGATGTACATGGAGGTGCCCACGGACAAGAGCGAGTCGCACTGGATCAACCGGTCGGTCGCGCTGTTCACGGCGCTGATGTTTTGATTATTATTAAGCGGAGGCGACGGAGGAGGAGGAGGACAGGAGGAGGAGGGAGTCGATGTGCACGATGCACGTGCGTCGTCACGTCGAAAACTTATTAGAGAAGACCCAGGTGGGATAACCGGGTGTTCTAGTCACTAGATAACTCGTAGATGGCGTCCTTCTAAAGAATTAGAGGATGCGTGTTGACATCTTCCGTCGGATCGATCGTTCGCCTCCTCCGCATCACCTGACGACCGAACGAACGACGACGCGCGGGATAGAACGAACGAAGGAGACCGGCGCGGTCGCGGAGGAGCGAGCGAGGGACGCGAAGCGCATCGCCACGACACGGTCTACTACTAGAGCTACTCGAACACACGCACCCGCCGCGCCGTCGCCGACTGAGCGTGGCGGGGTGAAAATAAACAAACGCCGCGCCGCGCCGCGCACCGTCGCCTCGCGACTACGCCCCCTCTCCTACCTCCGCAGATATCCACCGCACCACATCCTCGTGCATGTGGTTCCGCGCTCGAGCTTTGCATAGCATCGGATCCCACGGTGCGCCGATCGCTCGCGCCCACTGCAGCACCTCCAGGTGGCCGCCTTCCGCGGCATCGCGGCAAGTCTCCTCGTCCCACGGAGCGCCGTTCGCGCGCGCCCACTGCAGCACCTCCAGGTAGCCGCCACCCGCGGCATAGGCGCAAGTGAACTCGTCCCACGGACAGCCGTTCGCGCGCGCCCACTGCAGTACCTCTAGGTGGCCGCCACGCGCGGCATAGGCGCAAGTGAACTCGTTACACGGAGCGCCGTTCGCGCGCGCCCACTGGAGCACCTCCAGGTGGCCGCCAGACGCGGCATCGAAGCAAGTGTACTTGTCCCACGGAGCGCCGTTCGCGCGCGCCCACTGCAACACTTCGAGGTGGCCGCCTTCCGCGGCACTGGCGCAAGTGAACTCGTCCCACGGAGCGTCGTTTGCACGCGCCCACTGCAACACCTCCAGGTGACCGCCGAGCGCGGCTTCGGAGCAAGTCTCCCCGTCCCACGGACATCCGTTCGTGCGCGCCCACTGAAGCACCTCCAGGTGGCCGCCACCCGCGGCGGAGCTGCAAGTCCGCATGTCCCACGGGCAGTCGTTCGCGCGCGCCCACTGCAGCACCTCCAGGTGGCCGCCTCTCGCGGCACTGGCGCAAGTCAACTCGTTCGACGGACATCCGATCGCTCGCGCCCACTGGAGCACCTCCAGGTGGCCCTTCCACGCGGCATGGGCGCAAGTATCCTCGTCCCACGGAGCGCCGTTCGCGCGCGCCCACTGCAGCACCTCCAGGTGGCCGCCTTCCGCGGCAAAGGTGCAAGTCCACGTGTCCCACGGAGCGCCGTTCGATCGAAACCACTGCAACATCTTCAGGTGGCCGCCTTCCGCGGCATCGGCGCAAGTATCCTCGTCCCACGGGCATCCTCGTTCCTTCGCCCACCTCGCGACCTCCACGTTCCCACCCCTCGCGATGCACGTGAACGTCTCCTTCGCCCACGGACATCCCCACTCCTTCGCCCACGCCAGCCTCGCCACTGATCCGACGAAGTTCGGCACCCTCGCGAGCTCTCTCCTCACCGCCGCGACGTCCCTCACGTCATGGTCGACGGGCGATTCGAAGACGACGTCGCGCATCTTCCGGTTCACCGTCGCGAGCACCGCGAGGTCGCCGCTGTCGAGCCGCGGGAGCACGTGCGTGTCGAAGACGTCGGACGCGTCCTCGAAGAATCGCTCCAGGAGTGACATCGCTCGCGCTCACTTTTCGACCTGTCGCGGCAGCGACGGCGGGGACGACGCTCTCGGGTGGGATCGACTCGTTTGGTTCCTCCACTGCCAAACGCTCCACGCGGCCAGAGGCAGCGTCAGGACCGCGCCGAAGACGACGACGCGTCCCCTCGGTCTGTCGCCTCCGCCGCCGCCCCAGTTCCAGGAAAAAGGTCCGAAGAACCAAAATCCCATGCATGCGCGGGCGCGCGGAAGTGGCGGCGAGGGCGCGCGTCGTCGCCGCGCGTCGTCGCGGATTTCGATCGACCTCTCGGAACCGACGACATCAGATCGACAGAAAATCGAGACGTTGGCATCGTGGGCGGAATCGAGCGTTGGCGGATCCGACGCGGCACACACTCGCGCGCCGCTCCAGCTCACGCACGCACACGGCCATCATGCCGACGTACTACGGAGACATCGCCAAGGCGGCGAAGGGTGCGCGCGTCGTCCGGGAATCCCGCCGCCGCCGCGCCGCGCGCGTTCGCTCGCTCGTCCGCGTCCTTCCTGCCGTCGACGAAACGCGTTATTTCTCGCGGGGTCGTTTCGTTATTTCTCTCCCTCGCGACCCGCGTTCCATCCCCCCGACTCACCCGACTCACCCCTCCCCCCGCGTCTCCGCGTCCGCAGACCTGCTCACCGGCGGGTTCAACTACGACAACAAGTACACGTTCGACGCCAAGAACGTCGCGGACGGCGTCAAGATCAACGTCAACGCGACGCAAAAAGACGGACTGGACGACCCCGTCGGCGCGGCGAAGACCACGATGGAGCTCGACAAGAACCTCGTCCTCGAAGCGGAGGTTGCGCTCCCCTCGGGGAAGATCGCCGCGTCCATCGCGCACGCCGGCGTGATCGACGGCCTCAAGACGACGATCAGCGCCAACCCGAAGGACTTCGCGGGGAGTCTGAAGATCGCGAATCAGTTCGCGCGCGGCGGCGTCGGGCTGAAGACGGACGTCGCCGACGTCGCCGCCGGCGCGCCCAAGACGGACGCGTCCGCGTGCTTCGTCTTCGGCGACGTCGCGCTCGGCGCGACCGCGGCGTTCGACGGGAAGACGATGAAGCCGACCAAGGTGGCGGTCGCCGCGCAGTTTACGCCGAGCGAGAATCTGACGCTCGCGGCGACGTTGGCGGATGCGGACGTCCTCAAGGCGTCCGTCGTCGCGTCCCTCGACGCCAAGACCACCGCGGGCGCGGAGGTGACGTTCAAGACGAAGAAGCGCGACGTCTCCGCCGCGCTCGCGGCGAGCAGGAAGTTCTCCGCCGCGTGCGTCGGCAAGGTGGCGGTGTCGTCGCCGCTGCCGGTGAACGGCGGCGCTCTGGCGCGTTCTCCTTACACTGGTTCCCATACGACCGCGTTCGCGTGGTGAACGCCGATCCTTAAGGACTTTTGCCGTCGCCTCTCTCCGCCCAGGGTCCCTCGCTTTTAATTTCCGCCCTCGGCGCCTTTCAACTTCAACTGACGCCTTTCAACTCCACCCCGATATCATCGCTCGTATGGAACGGCCCTCAGTCGCCGGTGATCTCAGCGTCCACCTCGGGCGACGTCGCGGCGAAGACGACGGGCGCGGCGAGCGTCCGGTACGACACGAAGAGCGGGAAGTACAAGTACGGGGTGCAGTTCACGACGAAGGTGTGAGCGATGTGATGATCGCGCGATGGATGGATGGATGGATTGGATGGATGGACGGAGAGAGACGAGATGAGATTCGACGGCGCGAGAAGGCGAGTAAATATTATTACCGTCGCGTCGCGGAGACGCGAACGACGGGGCGGGGACGGGGACGCGTAGACGACGTTCTGTTCTCGAGATGTACAATGAAGGAAGAGTAAAGAAAGAGAGAAGCGCCGCGATGACGACGCGACGAACGACTTCTTAAAGAGCGGAACTCGCGCGCATCTTATTAGGCCTGCGAAGGATGTCTTGTGCTGTGTCGTGGTGCGAGAAAAAAAGCGGTCGGTCGAAATTTGCCATCATCCAGCGAGCAGACGAGCGCGGCGGGTGTTTCATCGAACGAGCCAGACCGCGAAGCGCGCGGCCGTCTCGGCACGATGTCGACCTCGCTGAGCGCGATGAGTTCTCAGATGACGTCCGCGATGTTCAGCGTCATCCCGACGAGCGTGATGCCAACCTCCATCGCGGGCGCGTTCAAGGACGACGCGCAGGTGCGACCGCGATCCGTCCGGATCCTCTCGCTCGATGTCGAATCCGGCGATTCCGCGCCCGCGCCCCTCCGATCCGATCGATCCGATCGATCCTCCGCGCCGTCGATCGAATCGAATCGAATCGAATCGATCGGTCGCGCGCGCGTCTCCGCGATCACGCGCGCGCCGCTCGCACGCACGCCGACCACCGCGCCCTTCCCTGACCCGCCCCGACCCACCGCGATCGCCGCCCGCGAATGAATCGAATCGTCCGTCCGTCCATCCCGCGCCTCCTCGCGAAATCAGATCGAGGACGACCGTCGCGAGCTCGACGCCGCGCTGAGATCGACGACGCAGTCCAAGAAGCTGGACGGCCTGAAGCGCCTCATCGCGAAGATGTCCACGGGGCAGGACGTCTCGAGCTTCTTCCCGTCGGTCGTGATGAACATCGGCGAGGCGACGTTCGAGGTGAAGGTGCTGGTGTACATTTACCTCGTGCGCACCGCGGAGCAAAAGCCGGACGAGGCGCTGCTCTCCATCAACTCGTTTCAGAAAGATCTCACGCACGCCAACCCGCGCGTCCGCGCGCTCGCGCTGCGCGTCATGTCGAGCATCCGCGTGAACGTCATCGTCCCGGTCGTCATCCTCGCGGTGAAGAAGTGCGCGTTGGATCCATCGCCGTACGTCCGCAAATCAGCCGCGCACGCGATCCCGAAGGTGTTCAGACTGGACGCGACGCGGGTGGAGGAGCTGGTGGAGATCGTGGAGACGATGCTTCGCGACAGCACGCCGTTCGTGCTGTCGTCCGTCGTCGCGGCGTTTCAGGAGGTGTGCCCGGACCGGATCGACCTCATCCATCGGCACTTCCGGAAGATGTGCCGCATGCTCGTGGACGTGGACGAGTGGGGGCAGGCGCGTTCTGCTTTACAAACGTTTGTTTTTCACCCATCGCCCGTTCCTTTCAACACTTGATCGCGTGGGTTCCTTTCAACTGACCGATGAACACACCTGTTATCGTATGGAATGGCCCATCAGATTCTCATGGCGAAGCTGCTGCTGTCGTACGCGCGAACGCAGTTTTTGCGACCGGACGGGTACACGCGGGAGCTCACGCCTCTCGCGGTCGCGAGCGCGAACGGCGACGCGAGCGCGCAATCCATCGCGCTGAATCTCGGGATGGGCGGCGAGAGCGGCGGCGCGTTCGAGCGGTCGCACGCGGACAAGGATCTCGGGAACACGCGCGGGTTTTACTCGAGCGAGTCGGACTCGGAGGACGCGGACTCGGACGACTCGGACGACTCCGATGAAGACGAAGATGAAGACGAAGACGCCGCGAAAGAGGACGGCAGCGGCACGGACAGCGACGAGTACGCGGCGGCGAGGAAAGGGAGGAAGGTGGGCGGGTTCGCAAAGAGTAAGCCGAAGGCGAAGAAGCCGGCGAGCGCGAAGAAGGCGGCGAAAAAAGCGGAAAAACGCGCGCGGGAGAAGCCCAAGATGTCCGCGCTCGAGGCCGCGACGTCGTCCTCCGCGGCGCCGGAGTACCTGGACGACGACCACCGCCTGCTTCTCAAGTCCACGCGCCCGCTGTTGCAGTCGCAAAACGCGGGCGTCGTCATGGCCGTCGGCGCGTTGCACTTTTACCTCGCGCCCATCTCGGACATCCCGAAAGTGCTTCGAGCGCTCGTGTTCGCGATGCGATGCAAACCGGAGTCGCAGCTCATCATGCTGAAGAACATCTGCGCCATGGTCGCGACACAGGCGAGCTTGTTCCGGACGCACTTCGCCGCGTTCTACGTCCACCCCGCGGACTCTTTGGAGATGCGCGCGTTGAAGCTCGAGATTCTCACGCACGTCGCCACCGCGGAGAACGCCCCCGCGTTACTCCGCGAGCTCCAGGCGTACCTCCGATCGTCCAACTACGAGTTCGTCGCGCTGACGATCCGCGCGGTCGGGCGGTGCGCGGCGATCATGCCGCAGATCGCCGCGGTGTGCGTGCGATCGCTGCTCGAGCTGTCGTTGCACCCGAGCGAAAAAGTCGCGGGGGAAGCCGTCGTCGTGATTCGCGCGCTCGTGCAGCACAACCCCGGGGAGCACACGCACATCGTCATGCGGTTGGTGCGCAGGTTGGAGATGCTGCTCGCGCCCGCGGCGAGGGCCGCGGTCGCGTGGCTCGCGGGCGGGGAGCTGTACGTGTTTAATAATAACGCCCCGGACGCGGACGTTACAAACTCCGCGGCGCCCGCGGCGGCGGCGGACGACTCGAAGAAGGCGATCAAGTCGGCGGCGAAGAAAGAGGCCGCGCGCGTCGCGGAGGCGGAGCACCGCGGGAAGTTCCTCGAGCTCTCCCTGGACGTTGTACGCCGCGCGATCAAAAACTTCGCGAGCGAGTCCGACCTCACGAAGCTGCAGATTCTGAACTCGACGTGCAAGCTGTACGTAAAGGACCCGACGCGCGTCGGGCCGCTCCTGAAACATCTCTTCGACCTGTGCGCCGCGGATCCCAGCGTGGACATCCGCGACCGCGTGCGCGTCTTCAAGGCGATGTTCGCCGTCGGCGGGAACGCCACGCCGCTCGCGACGCTCAAGGAGAAGGTGGTGCTGTGCGAGAAGGCGGCGCCGAGGTTGCCGTCGCCCGCGGCGCCGACGTGCGCGCACGCGCTCGGATCGCTGTCGCTCTTCGTCGAGCACGCCGCGCCGGGGTATCGACCGCTGCCGCCGCACCCGCTGACGCAGCCGAGCCGGGCGGTCAGGGAGCAGTACTACAACGCCGCGAACGCGAGCTCGAGGGACGACGGAAGGAAGGGGAGGAAAGGAGGGTTTTACAGCGAGAGCGAGAGCGACAGCGGGAGCGGAAGCGCGTCGTCCGCCGGGTCGGATTCCGATTCCGATTCCGATTCCGACTCGGACTCGGACTCCGACTCGGACTCGAGCTCGGGCTCGGGCTCGGGCTCGAGCTCGGACTCGAGCTCGGGCGGCGACTCGGACTCGGGCCCGAGCGACGCGGGGAAGAAGGGGAAGGTGAAGAAGGACGCGGACGACTCGGATTAGACGGGGGGTCTCGGATTGGTTGTACGTGTGCTATCATACGCGAAAACGTTGTTGCGCTTCTTTTCATCGCCGCCAGTTTTACCTGACAATGCATTGTCTCAACTAACAACGCCCTCGCTCGGGTCCACTCGACGCCGCACCTCGCGCGGCGGCGAGGATGCCCCCCGTCGTTCGATGGGTCTCCGTCCGCGCGCTCGCGTCCGCGTCCGCGCCCGCGTGCGCGCCGCGCCGGCCGTCGCGACCGCGGCGCGGCGCGCGCGTCGACCGTCGAGATTCGAACCCGACGTCGTCGTCGACCACGCCGCGCGTCATCGTCAGGAGCGAAGATGCGTTCGCGCCCCTCGAGCTCGACGACGGCGACGGCGACGGCGACGACGGCGGCGATGAAGGCGGCGGACGACCGCCGCGTCCCGTCGCGGAGGCTGCGGGCGCGGGCGCCGCGCCCATCGCCGCGCTCGCGGGATTCGGCTCCGACGACGACGACTCGGACGACGACTCGGACGACGACTCGGACGACGACGACGACGACGTCCTCCGAGTGCTCTTCGCCGCG
>Ga0181554_1003114_pt1 | contig 14209 bp, 13 predicted proteins | sample 011ome_16_FD_145602 | JGI IMG/M metagenome (GOLD analysis project Ga0181554, IMG submission 145602) | Coastal salt marsh microbial communities from the Groves Creek Marsh, Skidaway Island, Georgia - 011503CT metaG (spades assembly) | ecosystem: Environmental > Aquatic > Marine > Intertidal zone... | reverse complement strand
TGGACGTGTATTTCGTGCCTTTCGTGAAAGCGCACGCGGCGTACTCTCGCTCGTCAAACGTCAAACGTAAACTCTTCGAAACGCGCGTCGTCGTCCCCGTTCGCGTGTTTGGTTCACCCGGGACTACTCGTAATGCCGATCGTGATCAACCGATTGTCCAGGCCGATCGCCACCAACTGATTGTCCAGGTCGAAATCAACATGGGCTCCTGCACTACGGAAGATTGCGCACAATCTCGCAAGATCTTCCGGCGTCTTTATAAGGTTAATGTATCCGCTTTGTAACGCGCGCACGGCAAGGTAGCGCGCTTTCGTCGTATCTTTTTCCACGCCGTGCGTGCCTTCGCTGTGATAACTCGCCATGCTCAGCATAGACTCGATCTCGCCCAAGTCAGCCGCTTTACGCACGAGTTCAACGCCCTTCGCAATGTCTTGCTCGACGCCATTGCCTTCTACGTAGCATTCGCCAAGGTGACCTATGGATATTCTGTATAACTCACTTCCTTCGTGGTCGAGCTCCGTGGCCCTTTTACAGAGACGGAACGCGGCGGCGTCGTCTATTTCCACGCCGTGCATGCCCTCGCTATAGTACGCCCCGAGGAGGGCCAGCGCTTCGACCTGGTCCCTAGCCGCAGCTTTCTTCAGCCAGGCCACTTTCCGCTCGTGCTGACCCGCTATGTCGGACTCGCGGGCGAACTGGAACAACACGTCCGGGGGCGGAAGGCTCGCGTCTCGCTTCGAAGCTTCGAAGAACGCGCGGTTCACGCGCGCCAGCGAGAAGCGGTCCTTCAAGTTCTCGACGTGCGACAGGACGACGCACGCGAGATCGGGCGAGATGGCGTCGAACGCCCCGGCGGATTCCATGATCGAAATCCCCGGCGGGGTCGGGGAGGGAGGGCGGCGGGAGGAGTGTGGTCGTCGTAGCTTTTCCTTTCTTTCAAGTTCAAGCCGAGTGAGCAAAAGTTGAGATTCTGACGACAGGACAGCTTGCACACCCGCACCCTCGCGAGTCCGTCGCCTCAGATCTCGCGGGCGCGGCGCGCAGGCGAGGAGCGCGCGCGCCTCCTCGCCCGTCCCTCCCTCCGCAGAAGTCGTCATGAAGTCCATCCGGAACGCGCTGAACGCGGCGGCGGAGACGCTCAGCGTCAAGACGCCGTCGTCCTCCTCCTCCTCCTCCTCCCCGCACGACCTCCGCGGCAAGGTGGTCTCCGTGGGCGCGATGCGCATAAAGTGCGGAGACGCGATCGCGGACGGCGGCATGGCGACGGTGTATCGCGGCAGAGTCCTGGACGACCCGGGGAACAACATCAGAGACGTCGCGGTGAAGCAGATGCTGCTGCCGCACGACTCGAGCGTCAGCGAGCTCGACGCGCGACGCGAGGTGGAGCTCCACGCGCGGCTGAGCCATCACGAGTGCGTCGTCGCGCAGCTCGCGCACGACGTCCGCCTCGTCCCGCTCCCGGGCGGCGACGGCGACTGCTACCGCGTCCTCGCCGTGCTCGAGCTGTGCTCCGAGAGCCTCGCGGACGCGCTCGCGACCGCGGCGTCGCGCGGAGAATACATGGAAGAAACGGAAGCGCTGCGAGCGTTTCACGCCGCCGCGTCGGCGATCGCGCGCATGCACGCGGAGACGCCGTCGCCGTTGCTCCATCGCGACGTCAAGCCCGAGAACGTCCTCCGCGCGCGCGACGGCAACGGCGGCGGTTGGAAACTGTGCGACTTCGGCAGCGCGCGCGTCGGGTGCGTGCCGCTCGCGACCGCGAACGACCGCGCGCGCGCGGAGGCGGAGATGGTGCGAGTCACGACGCCGCCGTACCGATCGCCGGAGCTGTGGGACGCGTTTCGATTCGCGGAGATCGGGCCGCCGTCCGACGTGTGGGCGCTCGGGTGCGTGCTGTATCAGGTGCGTTCTGGTTACACTGGTCCCAATACGACCCCGTCGGCGTGGTGAACGCCGTTCCTTAAGGACTTTCTCTCCCGGCGTTCGTCTCTCTCCGCCCAGGGTCCCTCGCTCACAATCCCCGCCCGCGACGCCTTTCAACTTCTGACGCCTTTCAACTCCACCCCGACGTTCGTCGCTTCGTACGGACAATTACCCTCAGGCGCTGTTCAACGCGCTGCCGTTCGGGGCGGAGTCCAGGATGGCGGCTCTGAACGGCACGTTCACGATCCCGAAGCATCGATCATCTGGCGCGGGCGGCGCGGCGGGCGGTGGGAACGGACGGAGCGACGCGGCCGTGGAGTTGACGCGAGCGACGCTCGTCGTGGATCCGATGCGCCGCGTCACCGCGGCGGCGGCGGCGAATCGCGCGAGGGCGCTCATCACCGGCGAAGGCGTGGACGACGACGCGTGGAGACGGATGGTGGCGAAGGCTTTGGGCGGCGGCGGAGGAGGTGGGGGGGGGGATCCGAGCGCGCCGCCGCCGCCGCCGCCGATGACGCGCGCGGGGAGCGGCGGCGGGGCGACGGCGGCGACGACGACGACGGTGCCGGCGACCGACGGCGGGTGGGCTGATTTCGGCGCCGCGCCGCCGCCGGTCGCGGCGGCGCCCTCGCGCGGCGGGAGCGGCAGCGGCGGGGGCGACAACGACGCGACGTGGGCTGCGTTCGACGACGTGGCGGCGTCGAGCGCGACGACGACGACGAGCCGTCGCGGAGGAAGCGACGGCGGCGGCGCCGCCGCCGGATTCGGGTTCGGCGACGCGTCGACGTGGGCGACGTTCGACGCGTTCGCGGCGCCTCCCGCGCCGCCGTCGCCGTCGATCACGCCGCCGCCCGTCCGCATCCCCCCGCCGGCGCCGGCGCCGCACGTCGCGGTTGCTGCTGACGTGTCAACTGACGTGGCAACTGGACTCGCGTCTCGGGTCGCCGCGCTCGAGACCGAACTCGCGGCGTCGGCGGAGCGAGAGCGCGCGTTGACGACGAGGCTGGCGGACGCGAAGCTCGCGTTGCGGGACGAGCAGAAGGAGGTGGCGCGGTTGCAAGGGGAGCTCTCCGCGGTCAGGAACGCGATGAAGCTCGGGTGAGGCGGCGACGGCGTGGCGCGACGCGCGCGATAGATAGCAGCCGGCGCGTTAAAGCGGCGAGACGTCTCTCTCTCTCTCTCTCTCTCTCTCCACGGACGGACGCGGACGCGCATTTCATTTTTTTGAACGAAGAATTTTTCGTTCGACCACGCTGCGCGCGCAGCCACGTGTCGCTTTGTTTTCTTCTCCGCGCTTCGACGCGCGCGCGCGTCAGTCCGTCCGCCGCGCGCCGAGCGCACGCACCGCGCGCGCATGGGCAACGGTCCCGACCCGAACGCGCCGCCGCCGCAGGGCGGCGGCGGCGGCGCGCTCCCGCCGATACACGGCGCGCGGCAGGGCACGCCGCAGTCGCGACCGATGAGCGACCCGGGCCCTCCTCCTCCGGGGCCCCCGACGAACCCGCCGGGGTCGGTCAACGTCCCGCCGTCGAACGTCCAGGGCACGCACACGTCGTACAGCGAGCCCGCGATCGGCGTCCCGATCGGCGGGCCGCAGCACCCGGGACCCGGGGCGTACTACGCGGGGCAGCAGCCGTACGGCGCGCATTCGACGCAGCCGGGCGCGGCGCATCATCAGCAGCCCGGCCCGCATCAGGCGCGTTCCATACACTGGTTCCCATACGACCGCGTTCGCGTTGTGGACGCCGTTTCTTAAGGACTTTGCCCGGCGCATCTCTACGCCCACCCCTCGCTTTCAATCCCCGCCTTCGACGCCTTTCAACTCCACCTGACGCCTTTCAACTCCACCCCGACGTTCGCTCGTATGGAATGGCCCTCAGTACTACCACGGCGCGCCCGCGCCGATAAATCCGCACTACAACGCCCACCCGCACGGCGGCGTGGCGTACTTACAGACCGTGGAGGTGCACCCGGGGAACTACTACCACACGCTCGCGGACGGCACGACCGTGCGCATCTCCGAGGAGACGCTCCCGGTGGAGCACGAGGAGGCGGTCGTCCTGTCCAAATCGCTTCGCATCTTCAGGCGCGTTCTATCTCACACCGGTCCCCATGCGACTGCGTCGGCGCGGTGAACGCCGATCCTTGAGGACATTTCCTGGCGATTCTCTCCGCCCAGGGTCCCTCGCTTTCAATCCCGACACACCTCGACGCCTTTCAACTCCAACTGACGCCTTTCAACTCCACCCCGACGTTCGCTCGTATGGAACGGCGACCCTCAGCATCATCGACGTCGTCCTCTGCGTGCTGTACATCATCACCGGGCTGTACTGGGCGATGCTCGCGATACTGGGCCCGATCATGGGATACGTCGGCGCGAAGAACTACTCCCCGGGGTACACCATCGTATACTTCGTGTTCACGCTTCTAAACCTCGTGTGGAAGGTGGCCATCTTTATCATCAACACGGATCTCTTCACGCGCGTGCTCACCGCGCTGCTGGTGTGCGTGCAGATTTACATCGCGCGGCTGTGCTGGCAGTTTTACAAGTTGATCAAGCACTTCAGCGAGATCGAGTGCATCACGCTGAGAGCGTTCGAGGGGAGCATGATCTACCCGGCGAGGCCTGGGTATTGACGACGACGACGACGTGTGTACGACGACGTGTGTACGACGACGACGATAGCCTTACGATATATAGAAGAAGAGACGCGCGAAATAACGTAGTAAACGTTTTCGCGACCGCGCGTCGACGCGCAGCGCAATCTCATCACACGTACCTACCTCTCGTGCCACGCCTGTTCTTCTATCTTGATCCCCGTGTGCCTCGCGCCTTCTAATAAACACACGACGACCTCGTCCCCGGGCTCGATCACGGAGACGGAGACGACGCCGTCGTCCTCGTCGTCGCCGCTCGCGCGATCTCCGACGAATCGCACCGTCTCCGCGTTTTGCGCCATGCACGCGAGCGAGACGACTTTTTCCGACGTCCCGACGACGCCCCCGTCGTCGTCGTCGCCCTTCTTCTTCTCCGCGACGACCGCCTCCGCCTCCACCATCACCAACTGCCTCCGCTCCACCTTGACCCTGCCCACGGTGACGACCCTCGTCGCGCCGCTCGCGCCGTTCACGCACAGCACCTCGTCCCCGGCGGCGAGCTCGCTGATGATGGATGAGGGTATTTTCCCATTCGAAGCGACGAATGAATGTCGAGGGGGAGTCGAAAGGCGTCAGACCTCGGAGTTGAAAGGCGTCGCCAGAGGTGTGTCGGGATTGAAACCAGCGAGGGGTAATGGGCGGAGAGTGACAAACGCCGGGAGAGAAAGTCCTTAAGAAACGGCGTTCACCACGCCAACGCGGTCGTATGGGGACCAGTGTGATACTACAGTATAACGCGCCTGAGATACGCCGTCTTCCCGCCCGGCGTCGCGACGTACGAACACAACGGCCCGGCGTTGACTCGAAACGGACGCGCGTTGACGTACCCTTCCGCGTCGAGGCACTCGCTGTGAACGAGGAAGAGCCCGCGCGCGAACGACCCGACGAGGAGGCCTTCCCCCGGCGCGAACGCGGCCACGCAGTCGACGCAGACGCGATCGCCGGAGCCGACGACGGCGACCTTCGTCACGACGGCGCGCGTCAACGACAGCTGTGCGGAATTTGCCGACGCCGACGCCGACGACGGCTGTGCGTCTCCTCCTCCCACGTGCGCGCTCAACTCGCGCACCTCCCCAACGTCGTCGGTTCTCAACACCACGCCGTCGACGCCCACCTCGAGCGCCTCGAACGCGGCCACCGCGTCGGCGGCGGTTCGCGCGACGGCGAACACCCGCGAGTGCGGCGTCGCGCCGTACGCGGCGACGAGATTCTCCCACGGGATGACCTTCCAGCCGTCGCCCATCTCTTCCTCGTCGTCGTCGCCGCCGCTGTGCGGGTCCGCGATCACGAGCGGCTCGACGCCGGACAGGCGCGCGACGGCCGCGCACTCGTCCGCGTCTCGCGTCGGGCAGATGATCGCCACGGCGTCGTCGGAGGCGGCGTCCGTCACGACGACGACGCCGCGCGTCGACGACGGATCCGCGACGAGCGCGCGGAACCGCCCCAGCTTGGCGCGCGATTGCGCCGTCTCCGCGTCGCGGAACAGCGCGGTGGTGACGAGCCCGGACTCGAGCGCGGCGAGCAGGGTCTGCGCGTCGCGCGTCTCTATCCACACCTCCTTGGCGGCGCGCGCGCCATCGTTCGCGGCCGCCGCGCGAAGAATCATCACGTCGTCGTCGTCGTCGTGACTGGTTCCCATACGACCGCGTTCGCGTGGTGAACGCCGTTCCTTAAGGACTCCGACGCCTCGTCCTCCTCGGTCTCGGACTCGAAGTCCTCCTCGGTCTCGGACTCGTCGCTCTTCCGCTTCGCCTTCGGCTTCGGCTGCGGCTTCGGCTTCGGCTTCGCCGCGGTGGCGAGATGCCGACGCCGTGACCCCCCCCGACGCGACCGAGGCGCGGCCGACGCCGGCACCGCGAGGACGGCGATCGCATCGCGGCGGCGGCGCGATCGCGGACGCGACGCGCGCCATCGCGGGGACGTCGCGGCGCGTCTCGGTGTGCCTCGACGACGGCCGTCCGGCGTCGGGGCGTCGTCGTCACGCGGCGCGGTCGGCCGCACGCAAGCAACGAACCTGGCAACCCGACGACAGAAAAGATGCATCGATTTTGAACGCGGCGAGAGATCAGACGGCGACGCGCGGCGACGGCGACGGGGCGAGGCGACGCGGAGACTTCGATACGCGTCTGGAACGTCTCCTCGCGCGCGATGTCGTCCAACCCGAGCGAGCCGCCGCGGCGGAGCACGCGAAGGAACGCGGAGAAAGCGCCCGGCGCGCCTCCGAAGCTCTTCGCGCGGGTAGACGCGGACGGCGGGTCTCGAAAGCGCAAGGACGCGCCAACACGAGGGGCCGGGACGACGTCCACGTCCGTCGCGGCCGCGCCGACGCCGAAGAAGTCGAAGAAGAGCGAGATCGCGGCGATCGTCAAGGGCGCGAGAGGAGGGAAGGGCGGCACCGCCGACGCGCCCGCGTCGAACGCGAAGATCGTCGCGGGGGCGTCCACCGGGGCGGGCGGTGGCGGCAACCTGCGCGCGAAAGAAGCGCGCGAGCTGACGTCGCTCAAAGAGCACGTCCGCGAGAACGCGGGGAAACCCCTCGACGCGGGATGGAAAGTCGTCGCGGCGCTCCGCGAGACCGGGAGTCAACGCGGGGGGGTGTACTTCCGATACCTCGCGCCGTCGGGCGAGCGGTTCAGGTCCAGATCCGAGGTGTCGAAATGGGTATCCGACGGCGGCGTGGGCGAGGATCCCGACGTCGTCCTTCTCGACGAGTTCATCACGAGGCTGGGCGGGAAAGGGAAGATCCTCCCCGCGATGGATCCCAAGAAGAAGTGGACGGTGAAGATCGTGCAGCGGGGCGCGGAGGGGGGCACGACCGGCGGCGCGTACAAGGTGTACTTCTCGCCCGCCGGGGAGAGGTTCGAGTCGAGGACGGCGGTGGCGCGGCGTCTCGGCCTGATGGAAAGCGACGCGAACCCCCTCGCGGTCGCGCTCGTCCCGGAGAAGAAGGCCGCCAAGGACGCCGCCGCGAAGACTTCGACTTCGACTTCGACGGAGAAAGAGAGAGAGAAGAAGAAGAGAGAAAAAGACCATCTGATTCAGAAGGACAAGAAGGACGCGGCGTCGAAGAGAGAGAAGGACCCTGCTGGTGCGAAGAAGAAGAAGAAGAAGAAATCTAAAGCCTCCGCCGAGCCCGCGGAGCGTCGGTACTGGGAGCAAGTCAAAGTCGACGGCGAGGTCTTCAAGCGCGGCGACTGCGCGTACGTCATCAGCGACAAGACCGTGGACTTGGACGACGAGACGACGGACGAGCCGTGCACGGCGTGCGGCGAAGCGACGCGCGGCGACGACTTCATGCTCGAGTGCGACGGGTGTCTGCGAGGATGGCACGGGGGGTGCCTGAATCCGGCGCTGACCGCCGTCCCGGAGGGCGAGTGGCACTGCCCGATGTGCCTCGCGTCGCGGGACGGCGTCGCGCCGCCGAGCGCCACGGGGAAGCGCACCGCGGTCGGCGAGTTTCTCTCCGGGAACCTGCACTTGTGCCGCGTCGAGTGCATATGGAGCGAACGCGGTCGGTTTTACTTCGTCGGCAGGTGGTTCGCGTTGCCCGAGGAGACGCACGCGGGGCGACGCGCGGACCACGCGCGGCGGGAGGTGTTTCTCACGAACAGCACGGACGAGAACGGCGTGGACTGCCTCTTGCGTCCCGCGAAGGTGTTGTCGCCCGCGGAGTTTAGAGAGGACGCGGCGAGGCGCGCGGCGATTGCAGCGAAGCGATTATCGGCGGCGAGGGCGGCGCGGCGAAAAGACGAGGACGCGACCGCCGCCGCCGCCGCCGCCGCGGACGACGACGACGACGACGTCGACGAGGGCGGCGACGACGTCTTCTTGTGCGAGTACTCGTACGATAGCCACTTCCGGCGGTTCCGACGACGCGCGGATTGGGACGACGACGACAGCGACGACGACGACGGCGGGCGGCGGTGGCTGACGAACCACGTCCCCGGCGGCGGCGGCGGCGTTGGCGGGTTTAAGGACGACGACGACGACTACGACGGCAGCGACGACGACGACGACGTGGAAGAGGACGACGGCGGGGAGTGGGAGGGCGAACGAGGCGACGGACGACGCGCGAGCGCGCGACGGATCGGGGGGAACGGGCGGAAGACCTCGAGCGACGCGCGACGCGGCGGCGGGAAGAAGAGCTCGTTCTTATCCCGGCACCTCACCGCGTCGCGACGCGCGGCCGCGAAAGCGTCCGGCGACGGCGGCGTCATGGGTCTGGGCGCGCTCGCGGCGACGAAAGTGGACCGCGCCGCGCCCGCGACCGCGCTCGGGCGCGCGCGCGTCGCGTTGTCGCTCTCGAAAACCCCGGGCGTCTTGCCGTGCCGCGAACGCGAACGCGAGCAAATCTTCCAGTTCGTGCAGCAGTCCATCAGCGCCGGCGCGGACTGCAAAGGCCGCTGTCTCTACATCTCCGGCGTCCCGGGCACGGGAAAGACCGCGACGGTCCGCGAGGTGATCCGCGCGTTGAAGCGCAAGTCGCGCGACGGCGGCCTTCCGCGGTTCAACCACGTCGAACTCAACGGCTTGCGGCTTCAGGTGCGTTCTGTACAAAAGTTTTTCACCCATCGCTCGGTTTCAACATTTGATCGCGTCCCCTTTCAACTGACCGGTGAACTGTTTTTGTATGGAATGGCCCTCAGACGCCCGCGCACGCGTACAGCGCCATCGCCGAGGAGCTCGTCGGCGAGCGGCTCGCGCCGAACCGCGCGTGCGACGTCCTCACCGAGCGATTCCGCGACGGCAAAGGCAGCGACGGGCGCGTCACCGTGCTCGTCGTGGACGAGGTCGATCTGCTCGTGACGCGGACGCAACAGCTGCTGTATAACTTGTTCGATTGGCCGACGCATCGACGCGCGCGGTTGGTCATCTTGGGCATCGCGAACACGTTGGATCTGCCGGAGCGGCTGCTGCCGAAGATCATCAGTCGGTTGGGGTCCAACCGCGTCGCGTTCGCGCCGTACAAGCAGACGGAGTTGAAGAAGATCGTCGCCGCGCGGCTCGAGGAGGCGGGCGGCGGCGGCGGCGCGACCGGCGGGTCGCTGCTCGACGCGTTCGAGTCCACCGCGATCGAGCTCGCGTCGAGGAAAGTCGCCGGGTTCAACGGGTGCGCGAGACGCGTCCTGGAGATGTGCCGCAGAGCCGCGGAGCTTGCGGAGGCGCGCGTCGAGGCGCGCCGAAGACTGGAGGCGGGCGACGCGAGTCTTATTACTCCCGCGGACGCGGCGGCGGCGGCTCACGCGGCGGCTGTCGTCCCGGGCGGTCGTCGGCGGCCGGATAAGGTGGACATGCACGATATCCACGCCGCGCAGGGCGAGATGTTCGACTCCCCGGACACGACGTACGTCGCCGCGGCGTCGCGGCACGAGCGAATCTTCCTCGCCGCGCTCGTCATGGAGCTCCGACGGAGCGGGTTGAGCGAGGTCCCCGTCGCGGGGGTGATGCGGACGCACGAAAATTTATGTCGGACGTACGGCGAGCCGTTGCCGCCCGCGGGATGCGCGGCGGGCGTCGTGTGCCGGCTCGCGTCGCAGCGACTGCTGCTGTGCGACCCGGGGCGGAAGCGCAGCGCGCAGCGCGTGTCGCTGAATATGGGACGCGACGACCTCGTGTACGCGCTGAAAGAGACGAGGGTGGAGAAGGCGATCGCGGCGGCGGCGGCGGCGGCGGCGCGGCGGGAACGGACGGGCGGCGGGGTAGGCGGGATAGGCGGCGAGAACGGCGCGGGCGACGCGGCGAGCGCGGAGGGGGAGCGCGGGCTGGACCACGGGGACATTCCCTGGATGAAGCACCTCGGGTTGTGACGCGCGAGCTCGCGAGCGGCGACGGAGCGCCGCTAAACATACGTAGACTAATTTTTGAAAACCGAACAACTTCGAGCTGAGAGAATATTGAACGACGTTTGGTTTCCGCCCGACGCGACGACGCGCGCCGTCAGATCTACGTACGCCGCGCCCGGCACGATGGCGCCGCCGAGGATGGACTTCCGCACGGCCGTGTTCTTCCTCCTGACCACCTCGTGCATCGCGAGCGCGTTCGCGTGCTTCGTCGGCTCGTTCGGCATCCCCGGCCTCAGGCGCGTCACGAGCCCGGCGTACCGCGCGTCGCTCGCGTCCGCCGGCATCGCGTTCGCGTACCGCCTCGTCTACTCCTCGAAGCTCGAGAAGAGAGACTTCGCGTCGGCGCGGAAGCTCGTCGCGACGCAGACGTCCACGAACGGGTTCCACTATCTGCTCTACATCGCGTGCTTCTGGATGGCGCCGCGCCCGGTGCCGACGGTCCTGGCGCCGCTCGCGCTGTGCGCGGGATTGCAGTGGATCACGATCGCGCACAAACACTTCGCACATACGCGCTTCTACGGAACGTTGAAGCTCGCCGCGCTGCACGCGCGAGCGCAGGAGGGGATGATGCAGGCGATGATGACGTGCGCGACGATGGAGATATCCATGGCGATGGTGCTCGTCATGGAGCTGTTCACGCCGGCGCGGTCCGTCGCGCGGTTCGTCGCCTACGCGAATTATCTCCGAATGCGATACGCGTGCGACGACGACACCGTGTTCAGGATCAAGTACACGTACATGAACTCGGGGTTCTACCACAGAGAGTTTTGGAAGAAGATCGGCGAGGGCGCGGGGCCGATCGTCGATCGGTTGGGGCCGGTGAAGGGAGTCGTGGACGCGGTTAAGCGGTGGTTCACCGCGGGGTTGAAGAACAAATCCGGCGCGAAAACCGCGTAGTGATGAGAACGATTCGGTTCCATCGATCACCGCGTCGCATTTTTACCCGATATTATAGCCTACGATCGTTCTCGACGAGTGCCTTCCTAATAATAATGATAAACCAAAGTGTTCACTCACTCACCGCCGCGTCGGGACCTCGCAGTGCGACAGCGTCTCGTTCGCCTTGGCGAACCCCGGGAACATCCCGAAGTTCGGCGCGATGCCCACCCTGTCCAAATCCTCCAGCGACGGCGTGACGTACTTCCCCACGGTGAGCACCAACCCGCTGCCGTCGCTGAGCTCGTACACGGACTGTATCAGCCCCTTGCCGTACGTCCGGCTCCCCGCGACCGTCGCCCTGCAGTTATCTTTCAGCGCGCCCGTGAGAATCTCCGACGCGGACGCGCTTCGCCCGTTGACGAGGACGGCCAGCGGCTCTGAGGGTAATTGTCCATACGAGCGAACGAACGTCGGGGTGGAGTTCATAGGCGTCAGAAGCGGAGTTGAAAGGCGCCGAGGTGTGTGCGTCGGGATTGTGAGCGAGGGACCCTGGGCGGAGAGAAACATACGCCGGGAGATAAAGTCCTCAAGGATCGGTGTTCACCACGCCGACGCAGTCGTACGGGAACCAGCGTACGACAGAACGCGCCTGAGACGATCGCGGCTCCCCCCGACCCGGGCGACGTCGACGCGGGGATGCTCTTCAGCTTCGTCTCCGGCGTGACTGCATTCGTCGTCGCATTCGTCGTGGCGTTGACACCCCCCTTTTTCGCGGCGGATCCGTCCACGCTCGCGAACAGCCCGACCCGGGTCTCTTTCGTCGTTCCGCCGCTCCCCCCCCGAGCCTGAGCCCGCGCTTTCGCGCGCGCCGCCGCCGTCGCCGTCGCGTCGACGTCGGTGTCGCCCTTGACGCCGCCGGCGACGACCCTCCCTTCCGTGTACGCGACGTTAACGTCCGGGGGCAAAAACAGTCGCGCGATCTCCACGCCAGCTTGCACCAACCCTCCGGGGTTATCCCGCAGATCCAGCACGAACGACGTCGCGCCCTTCCCTCTGAGCTCGTTCACCGCCTCCGCGACTTTCGGCTCGGCGAGCGCGTTGAACTCCTTCAGTCTGATGCGTGGGGTCGTTCGGTACAAAAAAAGTGTGTTCATCGGTCATTTGATAGGGACCCACGCGATCAAATTTTGAAACCGGGCGATGGGTGAAAAACAAACGTTTGTATTGAACGCACCTGATGTACCCGACGTCGCCGCTCTCCATGCGCGCCGTCACCGGGTTCGTCGCCGAGCTCGCGCGACGGAGCGTCACCTCGCGCTCCTCTCCCTCGGGAAACGCGCCGCTCTGCCCGTCCTCGCCGCCGTTGGACTTGACGACCACCTTGACGTCGTTGGACGACGACGCCTGTATCATGGACACCGCCTGTTGAGGAGGGTCGAGGGGAGCGACGAACGTCGGGGCGGAGTCGAAAGGCGTCAGACAGACGTCAGAGTCGAAAGGCGGGCGTCGAGACGCGTCGGGATCATCGAAACCGCGGCGCGGGCGGAGAGAGACGCCCGCCGGGAGAGAAAAAAGTCCTTAAGGATCGGCGTTCACAACGCGAACGCGGTCGTATGGGGACCAGTGTGACGCGCCTGAAACGCGCTCTTGCCGCGGACGCTCTCGCCGTCGACGGCGACGATCTCGTCGCCGCGTTCGATCCCCGCGCGCGCCGCGCTCGAGTCGAGCACGAGGCCGAGGACGCGGATCTTCGTCGGGTCCTCCGCGTCCTCCGCGACGTTCACGCCGACGCCGCTGATGTCGTACTTCAGAAGCGGCGCGAAGTCCGTCGGGTCGACGAACCGCGAGTACGGATCGTCGAGCGCGCTGATGAGGGTCGTTCCATCATTCAAAGCGACGTCGGGGTGGAGTCGAAAGGCGTCAGACCTCGGAGTTGAAAGGCGTCGAGGTCGGGTATTGAAAGCGAGGTGTAGGCGGAGAGACACGCCGGCAAAAGTCCTTAAGAAACGGCGTTCACCACGCGGACGCGGTCGTGTGGGGACCAGTGTGAGATAGAACGCGCCTCAGCAGCGTTCGGATCCGATCGTACGCCTCGCCCTTCGTCTTCGGCGGGCTCGCGTCGGATCGCTCCTTGAGCGCCGCCCACGCGTCGCGGTCGAACCCGTTCGCGTTCCTCGCCGGGAGGAAGTTCTCGTCCACGGTCGTCCACACCTCGTTCACGAGCGACGCGTTCGCGAGCTCGGTCGCGGTGTAGCCGTTCTTCGCGTTGGCTTCGGACGCCGCGATCTTCTCGAAGATTTGCGACACGCCCGCGGAGGTGGAGGCTGTCGACGGCGTCGACGTCGACGCGTCCTCCTCCGTGTCCGCGAACGCGGCGGGGACGAGGGATGAGATGGAGGAGGACGACGACGATCGCGCGCCCTCGCCCGGCGACGCGGGCGCGAGGAGGAGGCACGTCGCGCACGCGGCGGCGACGACGACGCCGCCCGCGGCGGACTTGAGCGACGCGAGCTGCTGCGCGCGCGCGATGAGCTGCGCGCGCGCGATCGCGCGCGCGACGTCGACGGGGCCGTCGTTCGCGCCGCCGCGGGGGACGGACGCGCCGTCGCCGCCGTCGCCGCCGCCGCCGCCGCCGTCGCCGCCCGACGCGCGCGCGCGCGCGGCGACGCCGCCTCGGCTCGGACGATGACGACGCGCGGATCGCGTCGACGGGACGCCGCGGCCGCGCGGTCGCGACGCGCCGACGCCGGTCGGCGCGCGGTGCGCCGCGGCGATGGAAGCGCCGTCCATCGAATCGTCCGAGTCGAGTGCGACGGCGCGGGCGCGAGTGCGCGGCGCGACGCCGCGTCCTTCGCGTCGCGTCGCGCGAGCTAGGTTTCGTCGAGTGGCACTCGCAGTCGCAGTCG
>Ga0181554_1003094_pt1 | contig 14272 bp, 8 predicted proteins | sample 011ome_16_FD_145602 | JGI IMG/M metagenome (GOLD analysis project Ga0181554, IMG submission 145602) | Coastal salt marsh microbial communities from the Groves Creek Marsh, Skidaway Island, Georgia - 011503CT metaG (spades assembly) | ecosystem: Environmental > Aquatic > Marine > Intertidal zone >... | reverse complement strand
ACGACGAGAAGATGGATTCGACGACGAACGACGATGGGGCGCGACACACGACGACGCGCGACGCACGACGACGAGCATGTACGGCGCGTTGACTTCACGAACGGTACGTTATGATGCGAATTTTTTACGACGCGTGTGTCGAACGCGCGAGAGCGCGTCGCGGTCGCGGTCGCGCGTGGACGACGAATGATGATGAAGACGACGACGGATGATGAAGACGAGTGGGTGGATGGGTCGCGCCCGATGACGACGCGGGATGCGTCGCGCGCAGTGAGGGGTGGTTATGGATACCTATGACGATTGGTGGTTCGCGCATCGCGTTCGTGGGTGTGATGCGCGCGAGGACGCACCGCGCGGTGGCGATGGGCGGTGGGCGGTGGGCGATGGGAGGGGTCCCGGCGGCTGGTGCCCTACGACCTACGACCTACGACCTATGTATTCTAGGCCCATTAGGCGCGAGGACTGTCGGGACTCTCGGGACGATGGTGGTGGGCGTGCGATCACCGTCGTCGCCCTATCGCCGTATCGTCGGCCTATCACCGTCGTCGGCCTATCACCGTGTCGTCGTCGTCGTCGTCGTCGACGCGACGCGCGCGAGGTTCCGACGCGAAGACGCGACGCGCCGAGAGACTAACCTATACGCGCGCGTACGTCTTCGCTTGATTGAAATACACAGACGACGGGTCGGGCGCTTGCGCCTCGTCCTACGACGACGAATACCACTGGGCGTAGCCGAAGATGCGCGCACGTGCGCGCTGAAGCGAGGAAGATTACGTTTGATTTGGAATCGAGACGTAAGCTTCAAAAGGGTATCGACAAGCTCGCCGACGCCGTGGGCGTGACGCTCGGTCCGCGTGGACGTAACGTCGTGCTCGAGGAAAAGTTTGGCATGCCGCAGGTGATTAACGATGGTGTGACTATTGCGCGCGCGATTGAGCTTCTCGATCCGGTGGAAAACGCCGGTGCGCAGTTGATCAAGGAGGTTGCCGGTCGTACGAATGACTCGGCGGGCGACGGCACCACGACGGCGTCGGTGCTCGCGCGGGAAATGATCAAGTTTGGCTTGCAATCCGTCGCCGCCGGCGCTAACCCGGTGAACGTCAAGCGTGGTATCGATAAGACTTCTCTTTGGTGCACCAAGAAGCTCGATGAGCTCGCGATTCCGATCAAGGGTCCGGCTGACATTCGTGCCGTCGCCTCCATTTCCGCGGGTAACAATGACGAAATCGGCGACATGATTGCCGACGCTATTGAAAAGGTTGGCCCGGATGGCGTGCTTTCGATTGAAAACGGCAGCGGTTTGGAAACCATTGTTGAAGTCGAAGAGGGTATGGAAATCGACCGCGGTTACATTTCCCCGCAATTCGTCAACGACACTGAGCGTTTGATGGTTGAATACGAAGGCTGCCGCGTGTTGATTTGCGATGAAAAGATTGAGCAAGTCAAGGACCTCGTGCCGCTTTTGGAAGAAGTGTCCCAAAATGGCTCCCCGCCGCTGCTCATCATCGCCGAAGACATTGTCGGCGAAGCCCTCGCGACGTTGGTCGTGAACAAGGTTCGTGGCGTCCTCAAGGTTGTCGCCATCAAGGCGCCGGGCTTTGGTGAGCGCCGCAAGGCGTTGCTCCAAGACATTGCCATTGTCACTGGCGCGCAATACATCGCCAAGGACCTCGGCTTGAGCGTGTCTCGCGCCAACATGGATTGCCTTGGCTACGCCAGAAAGGTCTCCATCGCGCAAAACACCACCACGTTGATTGCTGACGGTGCCTCCAAGGAGGACATTGACCTTCGCGTGGCGCAGCTCAAGCAAGAACTCGCGGAAACGGATTCCGTGTACGACACTCAAAAAATTTCCGAACGCATCGCTAAGCTCGCGGGTGGTGTCGCCGTCATCAAGGTTGGTGCTGCGACTGAGACCGAATTAGAAGAACGCAAGCTTCGTATCGAAGATGCGAAGAACGCTACTTTTGCCGCCGTTGAGGAAGGTATCGTGCCGGGTGGTGGCGCCGCTTTGGTGCACTTGAGCAAGTTGATTGATGAGTTCAAGGTGACGCTCACCGATCCGGAGGAGCGTTTGGGTGCCGATATTGTGCAAAAGGCGCTTTTGGCTCCTTGCCGTCTCATCGGCAACAACGCCGGCGTGGAGGGTGATGTGGTGTGCGATCGCATTATGAACAATGTATGGAACTTTGGGTACAACGCGATGAACGACACGTACGGCGATCTCATCGAAATGGGTGTCATTGACCCCAAGAAGGTGACTCGTTCTGGCGTGATGAACTCGTGCTCCATTGCAGGTATGGTGCTCACGACGCAAGCCGTCATCACTGAAATCCCGAAGAGAGATTTGAAGAAGCGCGTGCCGGGCGGCGGCGCCGGCCCGGCGGTCGAAGACGGTGCTTTCTCGATCTAAATTTTTTCAATTCCTTCCACCTTTAGAGCAACGCTAGAGCTTAAATGTCTGTCAATGAAGATGAGCTAATATTATTATTCAATGTGCAACTGTGCTACGTATCAATTCATATTTCTAATGTGTCGATCAATTTGCTCGTCACGTCGCCGCTTTCGGCGCTTTCCGTTTGATTCCAAACTTCGTCTGTGTCGTTATTTGAGTCATCCTTGGAGCGATTACTCGGCGATCCGCTACGGGTGTTTTCGTCTGCAGAGCAACAATCATCGTCGTTACCCTTAGAGTTTTCCACGGCGTTGTCAAGGTCTTCTTCTTCGTTGTCGTCATCGTCACTTTCGTAGTCTTCTCGCGCCTTGTCGTCGCACCATCGCTGCCAAAGGTTTCGGTAAATGTCCTCGAGTGCGCGCGTGAATCCTTCGGCGTCGCATAGCGGCGAGCGTAGCATATCCCGACGCAATGTCGTTCGAATCTCGGAAATTCTTTGGACATCGCTGGCGAGCGTTGACGCGATGCGAACGTATTCATTCTCGTCGCTCGCAACGCACTCTTTCAGTCCAATCGTCGTCATCAATGATTTACCCACGTTTTGCGCGTGACACGACCCCGACAGCGTCACCACGGGTACGCCCATATGCACCGCTTCGCACGTCGTCGTCGTGCCACCGTACGGAAACGTATCGAGTGCGATATCGACGCGATCGTACATGGCTAAATGCGACATCGTCGCCGATTCCAAAGGCAAGCAATCGATTCTCCACGACTCGACGCCAAGTTGAGCCATTTGACACAAGAAGCGGTTGCGAATGACTTCACACGCAAACGCTTTCGATTTAAAGATCAACCGGCTCATGGGCGTGGCGAGTAAGACGCGCGCCCAGCACGCGCGAACGTCTGCGGTGACCTTGGCCAATGTATTAAAGCATCCAAACGTGACGTGTCCTTGACTCAAACACGGGGCCTCCGCCACGCGCTCTGGCGCCTCCGGGTTTGGCGTGTAACACAAGAATGAATACGGTGCAGGCATGCGTATGAGTTGCTCCGTAAACGTTTGTGTTGTGTTCAATGGATCGCACAATTCGTCGGTGATTCTGTATCCAATGGAGCGAACGCCCGTGCTGTTTGGGTACCCAATCCACGTAATTTGCACCGGCGCTGGTTCGAGCGCGAGCGTCTCGAGACGGTTATTCGCCGTGTGCCCAGTCAATTCAATCAGAATGTCCACTGAATCGCCCCTGATACATTCGGCGAGTTCTCTTTCGTTCAATGTGGCGCAATCTCGCCATTCACCGCCGCTCTCAAGCGTGGACTTTTGCAAACGTTTTGTTTGCGCGTCGTTGAATTTTGACACATTGTAGACGATGCACTTTACGCTTGACTTGTCGTGCGAACGCAATGGCGCGTGCGCAAAGTAACTCACAGAGTGCGTATACATATCGGGCGATACGTATCCAACAACCAAACGACGACGTCCTGGAGTTCCTGCGCCGCTATCGGACTTGATTGCATGTCGCGGTTTCAGCGGCGGTCCCGCGAGCTTTGCGAACCGATTTCCCCATGCCGAGTGTGCTTCACACACTTCGGTATCTTCACCCGAGCGTACGTAGTTCAGCGCAAGCAAATAATTTTGCTCCGCATGCCTGTCGTTCGGGGAATGACGTACGCAATCGCGGTACGATGTGAAAGCGTGTTCAATGTCGCCAGTGTCGCGAAGCAAGACACCCAAATTATTGTGCGCGACGGCGTACGTCGGTGCCACAGTCACAGCACGCTGCAATGCCTCGAGAGCAAGCTGAGCCTGACCAGCCATGGTGTACAATACCCCTAAGTTATTCAGCGGCTGCGCGAAATTCGGGTTGCACGCAATCGCGCGATGGTAATATTCCATCGCTCGCGCGTCGTTGCCGCGCTCCTTGTACAAGACGCCTGCGTTGTTCCAAATCTCCGCACACTGCGGTCGTAATCTTCCCGCATTTTCGTACGCAATTAGCGCGCGATCGAATTCTTCAGCCTCTGCGAGTGCCACACCGAGGTTGTAATATGCCTCGACGTTTAAAGTGTCGTACGACAGCGCTCGTTCATACGTCGCAATCGCGCCTGGTAAATTCTGCGACTTTATCGCCGTTCCTTGATCTGTCAACACAAGCGACAAATTTTTCAAACACAGCTCAAAATCGGGCGCGTACCGCAAACACTTCTCGTACGCCTCAACTGCGTCGTCCAAACGATTCTTCATCTTGTACACAACGCCAAGATTGCAATACGCCAAAGCGAGCGTAGGATCCGAAGCAATCGCTCGCTCGTAGGCGGATTCGGCTTCGTCCAATCGCCCAACCTCCACGAGCGCAACGCCCAAATTGTAAAACGTCGCTGACGCTGCAAATGCATCCTGATCACTTATCTCATCGATAATCTCGCCGTACGTGCGAATTGCGCCTTCGATATCTCCACGCGCCTTGCGAGCCGCGCCGACTTCGGTCCACGCCGCCGCGAGCGCGCGTCTCGCATCGCGCGCCCTCTCGTATTCCCCAGCGCACTCATACCCTCGCACACCCGCGCGGTATCGCTCCATAGCGTCATAAAACCTCCCTTCACCGTGTGCCAGTCGCGCCAGCCCGCACCACGCGTCAGCGTTCGCATCATCCTCGCGAACCGCGCGCGAAAACATGGTTTCGGCATCCCCGCGCATCCCCAAGCCTTCAAAACACTCACCTCTCAGCGCCATCACTCGCGCGTTCGCGCATCTCGCGCGCTCGGCGCCGTCCCGCATGGCATCAATCACATGCGTGGCGCGCTCCAGCGCAGCCATGGCGTCCTGAAAGCGTCCAGCGCGCAGTAAATCCCTCGCCGCGCGTTCCAGCGGTGGCTGGGCCCGCGACGCCTTCATCTGAAACGATGACGCGTGTTCCGTCGCGCGCGATGCCGCGTGCGCGCCGCACCTGCGTCCGTCGTCGTCGTACACAATTGTGTCGCACGACTGCACGCTCGATACGCGTGACATCGTCGTCGCGCACGGCGATGACGGCGGTGAGACGGCGCCGGCGTCATCGTGTGCGCCGCTGCTGCGCAGCATCTTGTGCGCCTATTCGTCGACGACGTGGACGACGCGCGCGGCGTACGCGGCGCGGTGTGTGCGGAATGTTCGTGGTCGTCCGGCGGCGCGGTCGCACCACGCGCAGTCGTGCGACGCGTGCGACACGGAGGCGTCACTCACTGGTGCGGGGCCGCGGCGGCGAGAGGCTTTTCAGAGTATTTTACAAATGACTACGTCCTGCGGCTACGGGGTGTGCGTGTGACTATGTGTGGGTCTAGAGGGTTAAATATGCATGCGTGCGCGTCAGAGCTCGTCTCGCGCGCCGCGCCAGGCGTCTTCGGCGCGTGCATCTGTGGCTTCTGTTTCGGCTTCCGTTTCGGCCCGGTCGTCTGTTGAAGCGACATCCACGCGCGAGCATACGATGGCTTCGACATCGGGTTGCTTTGGACGCAGCATTCTGGATTTACACGCCAGTGGCGTGCGGAAGGTGAAGACGTACTTGCACGTCGCTGGTTCGTCCACGCTCGCGACGCCTTCGGCGCCGTCCTCAGAGCACACGAAACGCACCTCACTGGAGCGTTCGACGTCGTCGAATTGCGCGCCTACGTCACCGCACTTGGTGCCGTGCGTGAATGCATGCGCATGATATTTATCCTCGCTCACATCATCGATCGTATCTGCCGAAGCGACCGAGACGACGTCGTTTTTAGAGGCGTTTGAGCCGCTCTCGACGTCAAGCTCCGCCGTCGCTCGAGCGTCGTATCTCCCCAAGTCATACGCATTCACCCTCGTCGTCCCCTCGCGATGAAACTGTTCGACGTGCTTTTCGTGACAAAATTCATACGTCCACCAATCGCCATTGGCGTGGAAGAAACACCGACCGCGTAGGGGCGAAAGGAGCTCGTCGACGTCCCGACGCGACGCCGCCGCGCTCTCGCGCGCCGCTCTTCCCGTCAAATCCTCGTCCTCGTCGAGCGCATCCGCCAGCGCCGACGCGAGCACCGCGCCACCGTGGTCGCTCTCAACGCTACCATCCGGCACGACGCATTTATACGACGCCCCATTCGCCGCAGTCATGTCAATCACTCGGTGCTTGGTGATCGGGCTCGAATCAGTTGGCGAATGTAACACGTGTACGACGTAGCGCGGATCGAAATCGACGTCGGTTGTCAGCGCGTGCGTGGTGCCGACGCATGCCGCCGCGAGCGCGACGACGACGGGTGCGATGTGGCGCGATGGGGCGCGATGACGCCGACGCATCGCGCTCGCGAGCTGGGGTGTGAGGTGGTTACGCGTGCGCGTCGTCGGTCAGTCGCGCGTTTGTATTACGTCTCAATGTTCGATTAAATTGATTGCTATAATTTTCAATGCGCGCTGAGGTAGGCACGTAATTTCGCACATTGCTCTAAGACCGATCGACGCGATGTGCCGCCTTCGGTGTCGCGGCTTTCGGCAGATTTTTCATATGACCACACCTCGACGACGTCGGCGTCAAATTTGTCGCACAGGGGCTTCAAATCGTCGACGGTGAGCGATGAAAGAGGCACTTCGCGGTCTTCAGCGAGCTTGACAGCGGCACCGGAGATGTGGTGAGTTTCTCTGAAAGGCACACCTTTGCGCACGAGGTATTCCGCGAGGTCTGTGGCGAGCATTTCGGCGCACAAACCGCGCTCCATGGCGTCGGGGTAAATGCGCGCCGTGGCTAAACATCCGGCGGCGATTTGTAACGAATCGCTCATGTTGTCCACGGTGTAGTACATGGAGTGCCACACTTCTTGTAAATCTTTGTTGTACGTCGTCGGCGTGCCCTTGATAGTGGCCAAAACCGCCATTAACGAACCGATTTGCGTACCGCTCTTGCCGCGCAACAACTCGAGAGCGTCTGGATTCTTCTTTTGTGGCATCAACGACGAGCCGGTGGAGTAGGCGTCGGACATTTTCACCATACCAAACTGCTGGGAGCAATAGATGATCAAATCCTCACTCCATCGCGACAAGTGTGTGCTGACCATAGATGCCCAAAAGCTCGTCTCAGCGATGTAGTCGCGGTCGCTCACGGCGTCCATCGAGTTTGGGCACACGCCGGCGAAACCCAAATCTTTAGCCAACAACTGACGATCAATCCCGAAAGGGTTCCCGGCGAGCGCCCCACTGCCGAGTGGCATCACATTCACGCGCTCGAGCAAGTCCCCTAATCGCTGATCATCACGCTGCCACGCGGCGGCGTGCGACAACAACCAATGCGACCAGCGCACGGTTTGCGCGCTTTGCAAGTGCGTAAACCCGGGCATGACGACATCCACCTCACGCTCCGCGCGGTCGACCGCAATCTCAATCAACGTACGCAAATGCTTACGAATCTCAAGCAGCTGCGCGCGCAACCACATTCGAGTATCCGTCGCCACTTGATCGTTCCGCGACCGCCCCGTATGCAACTTGCCCGCGACTTCGCCGATGAGCTCCGTCAACCGTCGCTCATTCGCGGTATGTATGTCTTCATCCCCAGCCTTGGCCACGAACGTCCCACTCGCCCACTCTGCACTCACCAACCCTAACCCTTGCACGATCGCATCCCGTTCCTCGTCGGTAATCACCCCGGCTCGCGCCAACGCCCGCGCGTACCCCACGCTCCCGTCGGCATCCTCGCGCCACATCCGTCGATCAAAACTCAAGCTCTCATTAAACTTTTCCATGAGCGGATCCTGCGCCTCGCTAAACCGACCACCCCAAAGCTTTGCGCCGCCCTCACCGCTCGTCGCCCCCGATCTCGTCCTCGCGCGGCGTCCGCCGACGGTGTCACGCCGCGGCGCCGCAGACGAGGGTGCGTTCTTCACACACTTGGCGCGCGCTGTCGTCTGGCAGCCTCGCGCTGTCGTCGTCATCGCCGTCGTCCCGCGCGCGATGGTCATCACGCGTACACCCATAATCCCCGTCGTCGTCGTCGTCTGCCGTCGTCGTCGTCTGCCGTCGTCGTCGTCGTCGTGCCCTGAACAGTGACCAGACCTACCGCGGCCTAAACCCTAAAAACACCCGCGTGTCACGAGGGTTTTGTCGTCGCAACCGCCTCCACGCGGGACCGCGTTCGGCGCCGTCCACACACCTCGGTCGTCGTCGTGTTTGTCGTCGTCGTCGTGTTTGTCGTCGTCGTCTTTGTCGTCTTTATCGTCGTCTGTGTCCTCGTCGGCGTCTCGCGCGAGGGCGCACGAACGCGTCACGCGACCGATCGACCGTCGGGTTGGCACGCGAGGATTGATTGATTGATTGATTGATTGATTGATTCCTCGGTCCGTTTGTGTGCGTTCGCGTCGGTGCACGCGTGGAGAAGCGCGGCGTAGAGACGACAGTGACGCCGGGGCTTTAGAGCAGCGCGATGTTTCCGTCGTTGTTTAAAAAGTCGCCAACCAAGCACCATAGGCGCACGGGGTCGATGTTTCAGAGCGAAGACGGCGCCGAGTTGGATGAGCTCGTGCGGGCGTCTTCGTACTTATCGGGTACGGGGGAGTCGAAGGCGTTTAACGCGGATGCGGTGATTGAGGAGTGTGATGAGGTGTTGCGCACGATGTTCTTTGGTGTGGTGCAAGAGACGGAAGGGGAGGGTTTTTTGAAAAAGCTCGAGGCGGTGTTTGAGTCGAGTCAAAAGTTTAACGAGACGCACGAGAGCGGGGATTTTGAAACGATGAAGAAGTTGATTGATGGCATGCCTGTGGATGAGTCGTTGCAATTTGCGTCGGCGTATTCGAACCTGCTCAACTTGCACAATATTTCCGAGCAGGTGGCCAACGCGATGGAGGAGCGCCATAAGCGGTTGCACGATATTCCTCGAGGACCGTCCAAGACGACAAACGGCGCAATCAAGCAGTTGTTACGTGTGGGGAAAACGAAGGAGGAAATCTACGACGCACTTTCGAAGCAACACGTTGACTTGGTGCTGACGGCGCACCCCACGCAAGCACTCAGACGGTCAATGTTGAAATCATTTGGGAAGATTCGCGAAAAGTTGTTGCAGCTCCAACGTTTTCGATTGTCGCGATACGAACGCGCGGAGGTTTTGGATGAAATTCGGTCAAATATGGCGGCAGCGTGGAGAACAGATGAAATTCGACGCACGCCACCGACGCCGCAAGACGAAATGCGCGCGGGTTTGACGTACTTTCAACAAACCATCTGGGACGGTATCCCGACGTTTATGCGTCGCGTGGACACGTCGTTGTTGGCCAACAACTGCCCGCGTTTGCCTCTGGACAAGTCGATCGTGACGTTTGGTTCGTGGATGGGTGGCGATCGAGACGGAAACCCGTACGTAACGTCCACGTGCACGCGCGATGTCGTGTTGCTCGCCCGCGTGCAAGGTACCAATCTTTTGTTCGACGCCATTCAGCGTTTGATTTTCAACCTCTCCATGTGGCGCTGCACTGACGCGCTGAAGGATCGCGCTGAGAAAATTCTCAGCTCTTCCACGGATGATAACAACGCCATTTTCGAAGAACGCAAGCGCAGAAACTATGATGATTTCTGGAAGGCTATTCCCGTTCACGAACCGTATCGTGTCATCTTGGCTGAACTTCGCGACAAGTTGTACAACACGCGCGTGGCGTTGCAAGCGTGCATGGCCGACCCCACGGTGAGCATCGACATGGATGACACGTCCATCATTCGTCACAAAGAGGAGTTGTTCGAGCCTCTCGTGGCGTGCTACGACTCATTGATCGAGATTGGTGACGGGCAAATCGCAAACGCCTATCTTTTGGATGTCATTCGTCAAGTCAGCTGCTTTGGTCTGGGGTTGGTCAAGTTGGACATTCGTCAAGAATCCGACCGTCACGCCGAAGCTTTAGATGCGATTACGAAGTTCATTGGCCTTGGCTCGTACTTGGAATGGGACGAAGATCGTAGGATTGCATGGTTGACGAGCGAGTTGGAGAGCAAGCGCCCGCTCATCCCCACCGATCTCGAGTGCTCTGACGACGTTCGCGAAGTGTTGGACACGTGCAAAATGGTTGCGCATTTGCAACAAACGTGCCCTGGTTCTTTGGGCACGTACGTGATCTCTATGGCGACAAGTGCGAGTGATGTACTCGCTGTGACCTTGTTACAGCGCGAATGCGGCTGCCGAAAGCAAGACTTGTTGCGCGTCGCGCCGTTATTTGAGCGCCTCGACGACTTGAACGACGCTCCGCGCGTGTTGCGTCAACTCTTCTCTGTGCCGCTGTACCACGAACACATCAACGGTCATCAAGAAGTGATGATCGGATACTCCGATAGCGGTAAAGACGCCGGTCGTATGGCCGCGGCCTGGGCGTTATACGATGGTCAAGAAAGAGTTGTTGAGGCGGGTAAAGAGTTTGGCGTCGCCTTGACGTTGTTCCACGGTCGCGGGGGCACTGTCGGCCGCGGCGGCGGTCCGGCGCACATCGCCATGTTATCTCAGCCGCCCGGCACGGTCGATGGTTCCATTAGAGTCACGATTCAAGGTGAGGTCATCGAAACGGATTTCGGGCAAGCTGAGAACTGTTTCCACACGCTTGATTTGTACACGGCGGCGGTGCTCGAGCACACCTTGCGTCCTCCGTCCCACCCCAAACCTGAATGGCGAGCGGTGATGGACAAGATGAGCGATTATTCGTGCGCGCACTACAGAAAAACAGTGTTCAACACTCCCGAGTTTGTCGGGTATTTCGGTCAAGCTACGCCCGGTGCTGAGCTTGGGTCGTTGAACATCGGCTCTCGTCCAGCAAAGCGTAAACCAAACGCCGGCGTCACGGCGTTGCGTGCCATCCCTTGGATTTTTGCCTGGACGCAGTCTCGATTCCACCTCCCTGTGTGGCTCGGTATTTCTGCGTCGTTCAAGAGACTCATCGACGAAGGTGAGCTGCAAACCCTTCGCGACATGTACACCAACTGGCCGTTCTTTGAAGTTACCATCGATCTCGTGGAGATGGTGCTCGCCAAGGCGGATCCAGTCGTGGTGCAGTATTACGAGCGCATTCTCGTCGACCCGACGTTGCACACTTTTGGTGCAGGCTTGAGAAGCGAGCTTCAAGAAAGCATTGATAGCATTCTCGCCGTGTCTGAACACGTCGGTTTGCTCTCCAAGCCCGAAAAAAGTGAAGATCAAAACACCGTCGAGTACCACGCAAAGTTGGCGTACAAGTTGATGAAGCGTTCGCACTACATTACGCCGCTCAACATTTGCCAAGTACGCTACTTGGAAGCGGCGCGAGCGATGGAAATTGATGAATCCAAGGGTATGGAAAAGCTTCAAAAGATTCCCATGCTCGAAGGGTATCCATTCCAGGATTACAATTACAAGGGTGCGGTGAACGACGTGTTGAAGATTACGATGAAGGGCATTGCGGCGGGAATGCAAAATACGGGATAATACGGGCACGGTAATAACAATCTCTGATTATTATCGTCATCATCATCGCTATAACATCGGCTACACTTTTACACGTTAATTAATCTTCCGAGCGCAAACCGGATTTCCACTGCACCCATCCGCACGACGCCCCGCTAAGTTTTCCCTGTGCGTCGGCGTCGCGCATGGCGAATAAATTTGCATACTCGTCGCGGTGCGCCATTTCGCTCAATACTTCTTCATCCGACGGGCACACACATCCTGGTTGTTTCGTCACTGCATTTTCAACGATACCATCGTCATTGATTGAAAAGTGGTACGAATCATCCGGCTTGCGCAACGGCACGAATTCATTCATAAACGTATCCATCGCTTCGGCGAGCGCGCGCACGGCGTCGACTGAGCCACCCATGATGCGTGTCAAGTACGGACGAATCGGGGACTTTTGCACCCCGGCTTGGCAGTTGTTGCTACGTTCAATCGTCGCACTTCGTCGACAACCAATACGGAACTTGTCTCCGTACGCCACGTTGAGCGTGGGCGAAAACGTACGATGCAACGTCAGCTTCAAATCAAACTCTTCGGGGTCGACGTAGTAAATGTACTTGTACTTTTTAGCCCCAGTGCGCGCGGCTTCTTCGTTGATGTAATCCAACGCGTGAACCAAAGACGGCACACGATTGAGTTCTATGGCGTTATGCGCGTGACAGCCCTTGTGTAACGTGTACTTGAACTCGCTCGGTTTCAAGACACTGCACATGAACGTCCCGCGCCCGAGCCAAGCGGATTTGTCGAGCGGAAACCGCTTCGTGCCTTCGTCATAGTGACGCTTTGCAAATGCGCACGATTTTTCGTCATCCATGACGGCAACAACATTCACTTGCACTTGCCCCGCCTTACAAAACCCTTCTCTCACGGCTTCGGCGTCAAACATCTGATAGTTGCGCGACCGCGGCAGACGCCAAAAGTTCATCGCAAACGCGCTCTCTCGCCAGTGGTTGGCACGCGTCGGCGTCAATTTCGCCGGAAATACCACCCGATCGCCCTTGCACGTCGTATCACTAGGCCACGGCCACGGTTTCGTTTCAAAATCTAGCACTTCGTCTTCGGTGATTAACCCATCGTCGTCCTCTTCGTCTTCAGTGTCTTCAAAGACGTTTTGGCTCTGCATCTCCCCGACTTCGGGCGCCGTCGCGGCGTGCTTGGTGACACCCGGACGCACGTCTTCCTGCTCCATCAAGTGCTCCTTAAGAATTTCATTATCCGGTATCATCATCCCTAACCTCGGATTCACAAACGGAGACGACGACGATACGGACGCCGCGCTCGACGATCCGCCCGCCGCGCGCGACGCCGCCACCGCCAGCGCCGCGCACGCCGTCGCCGTCAACGCCGCCACCACATTCGTCCGCCACTCCGACGACGACGACGACGACGCCGACGACGACGTGCGTCCGTCTCGTCGACGCGATAACAACCCAACGCTCGCCCGCGCGTCGTCGTCGTCGTTCGCGCCACCCATGATGTGCGCGTCAACACCCATTGCGATCGCAATCACACACCAAACAAATCACACGCCGCGGACGCCGCAGATGCCGCTGCTCGAAGGTCACGTCGTCGTGGACAATCGCGATCGTGGGTATCGCTCGCTCGCGCGTGCAGTCGCGTCGGGGGCGTGCTCGCGCGGTGCGTTCTGACGTCGGTCGTCGTCGTCGAACGACGAAGGCGCATCCCAAACATACAAAATAAATACCCGTAACTTTTGACATGAAAGGCGTTTTGGACTGTAAGTTTCCATGTAGCAAGGGTTTAGAAACCACAGAGTCGTATATATTACGTCAAATTCGGCTATATGTTCGAGTCATCAATAGGTCGCGGGTTCGAGCCCCGTCATGGACATGATAGGACATCACGTCGTACACTACGGCGCATGTCCATCCAGTCCATGTAGATCAGTTGGAAGATCGATTGACTTCTATATCCTTTTGTTCCGGGTAGAAAGCGCGTGATTTCTACCCGTAACTTTTGACAGAAAAGTGGAAGTGTCGCGCGAATCTCGCCGCGGCGATTTCCAGTGAAGCGTTTTAAAAGGTTTGCGAATTTCTTATGGCGCCTTTGGTTAAACCTAGCTTTTTGTCGATCGCTAACGACATAGAACGGCTCTATACAGGCCGGCCTATTTCTCAACGCCTTTTGTTTGCCATGATAGGCTCATCGGTGCGGTCCTCAAATGTAAAACCAAGCTCAATGCCGAGTTCTGGAAAGTTGTAGCGATCGAGAAATATCCTTTTGTCTCGCGCGTCGACGTGCGTCGATGACACACGTATGCGGATGTCCGTCGTCGTCGTCGTCGTCGTCGTCGCCTTCGTTTTGTTTTTTTTCGTTCTGTGCGCAAATGTAATTGAGACTCGTGCGTCGTGTGTTTTCGTTTTGTTTTCTGTGTGCAAATGTGATTCAAACGCTATGTGCTAAT
>Ga0181554_1003093_pt1 | contig 14273 bp, 7 predicted proteins | sample 011ome_16_FD_145602 | JGI IMG/M metagenome (GOLD analysis project Ga0181554, IMG submission 145602) | Coastal salt marsh microbial communities from the Groves Creek Marsh, Skidaway Island, Georgia - 011503CT metaG (spades assembly) | ecosystem: Environmental > Aquatic > Marine > Intertidal zone >... | reverse complement strand
TGATCTGCCGCAACGGCAGCTGCGCGAACGGTCCGGGTCTCTTCGGCTGCCACCGAAAGTCTCCGCGTCGCTCGCGCTTCGTCGCCGCCTTGCCGTCCGCCTTGTCCTTCTTCGCACCTCCCCCCGGTCCGTTCCCGGCCCCCCACTTCCCGCCGCCGCCTTTCCCGCGCGCGACGTCGATGCCGACCTCGTCGAGCCAGTTCCCCACTTTCACTCTGTCGCCCTCGCATAATACCGTGACGGAATTCCTCCAGTTTTTGCTCTTCTCCATGCCGCAGTGCTTCTCAAACGCCGTCGTCGTCATCACGACGCCGTCGTCGACGCCGCTCCTCGAGACGCAATTCTCGTGCTCTTCCGTGCACATGCACCGAAACATCGCGCGGCGGGGTAAGAACACCCCGGGGATCCCGCCGCACACCACGGGAACCGCGGCGAACGCTTTCCCGCGCGGGCGGTGCGGCGGCGGCGTCCGCGGCGCGTTCGGCGGTCGGCCGGGGTCGTCGTGCTCGTCCTCCTCCTCCGCGGTCATCGCCTCCGCGGCGTACCCGCTGACGGTGCCTCGCGGGAGGTCGTCCCTGATCCCGGCGTCCACGCGGACGATGGTGGTTTCCTCGGCGGGCGCGGCGGCGGACTTTCCGTTCTTCCCCGACCCCGGGACGCGGTTGTGGCAATTCTTCACCGCCGTCGACGTGCCACACTTTCCGCTTTTCGATTTTTTGCACGCGGGGCACCTGCCGCCGCCGCCGCCGCCGCCGCCGCCGCCGGGATGTCTCCAATAATCCCACTTGCTGTCGTCCCCCGTCGTCGGCTCCGGCTCCGGCTCCGGCTCCGGATCCCCCTCGACCTTCGCCCCCGCGGCTCTCGCGTCGCGCTCCGCCGCGTCTTGCTCTCCAAGCCACGCCAGACGTTCGTCATCCGTCGTCCACTCGCTCGGCCACTCGCACTTTCGCGTCTCGAGCGGCGCGTGCGCGTTAAACGCGCACACCCACCGCGCGTGCGGCGTGAGCTCGCGCAGCACCGTCCGAGGGACGCGGCGCCACTTCCCGCACGACGCGACCTCGCATCGAACGGCGGCGAGGGGTTTATGAAGCGGCGGTTCGGGCGGCGGTTTGTGTGGCGGCGGCGGCTTGGTCGGCGGCTTCTCCGTCTTGACCTTCTTCTCGGGCTTCTTCTCGGGCTTCTTCGGTCGCTCGGGGGAGTCCGGCGGCAGCCCCGCGGCGATCCTCGCCTCCCTCCTCTCCGCTGCCGCCTTCGCCCTCTTCCTCGCGCGGTACTCCCTGTCTTGCTTCTGCTTCAAAAGGCGCTTGTGCTGCAGTCTCGCGTGCTCCGCCTCCGCGGCGGCGGCGGCGAGGACGCGTCGGTCGATCTCGTCGTCGCTGAGGGTCGTTCCATACGAGTGAATGTCGGGGTGGAGTTGAAAGGCGTCAGTTGAAGTAGAAAGGCGTCGAGGGCGGGGATTGAAAGCGAGGGATAGGCGGAGAGAGACGACGGCGAAAGTCCTTAAGGATCGGCGTTCACCACGCCGACGGGGTCGTATGGGGACCAGTGTATAGAGCGCGCCTCAGCTCTTGCGCGGCGTCGCACGAGCTGAACCGCGCGCCGGCGTCCTTCCCGTCCGCGCATCGCCACCTCGCGTCGTCCGCGAGCGTCTTCGCGACGATCGAGGGCACGCGCCGCCACTTCCCGCAGGTCTCGACGTCGCACGCGATCCACGCTTCGCTCGCGGCGGCGACGCCGTGGACGGCGGCGTCCATCGGATCTCGCGGCATGGACGCCCACGCCGCGTCGAGGTCCGGCGGCGGCGGCGGCGGCGGCGTCGCGTCGTCGTCGTCGTCGTCGTCATCGTCGTCGTCGTCGTCGTTCTCCTCCCGCTCGCGCTTCATCGTCGTCGTCGCGGTCGCGGCGGCCGCGATGGCGACGAACGCGGGGTTCGTCGGCGGCGAGTAGTCGCCGAGCGTCTCCTTCGCGCGCGCGAGCGCGGCCGCGACCGCGGTCGTCGGCGACGGGTTCCACCGCGGCGACGTCGCCGCCGCGGCGGCGGCGACAGCCTCGAACGCGCTCGCGACGGACGCGGCGGAGACGTGCCCGAGCGCGTTCGCCGTCTCGGTCGGCGTCGGCGTCGTCGTCGCGGGTACGACCGTCGTCGTCGGCGTCGGATCGCGCGATGGGATCCCCGCGGTGGGCCGCGCGCGATCGACCTCGCGCGTTTCGTCGCCGTCGCCGCCCCGCGGCTCGATCGGCGCGGCCGCGAGGTCGCGCGCGCCCCCGGAGCTCCCGCCGCCGGGGAAGCCCTCCATGTCGCGTCCGACGCGCGTCGCGCGGCCGGGGACTGGCGCGATCGCGCGCGCGCGTGAAAACCCGTCGTTTGAACGCCTCGATCGTCGGCGCTTCCAACAGAACCTGACCAGACGACGCGCCCACCTGACCCACTCGACATCGCGCGCGATGCGCGCGGCGGCGTTCGCGCTCGCGCGCGCGGCCCCCGCGCGCGCTGCTCGAAGCGCGTTTCACGCCGCGAGCTGCCGCGGCCGCGGCGGCGACGCGTCCACGTCCGCGTCCTCGCGCGCGGCGCGCGCCTCCCCCCCGGTGGGTTTTCCGCGTCGATCCCTCGCGAGGTGCCACCATCACCGTCAACATCATCATCTTCACCGTCGACGCGCCGCGCTCTCTCCCCGCGCGACGTCGTCGTCGTCGTCGTCGTCGTCGCGATGGTCGTCCGTCCGCGCGTCCCCCTCCGCGCCGCGCCTGGACGACCACGTGGAGATCCCGAACGTCGGCGACGTCCATCTCTGGTTCGCGGACCTCGCGGAGGTCGCGTCCGACCCCGACCTCGCGTCGCGCTACGCGTCGTCGCTGCTGAGCCCGGCGGAGCGCGCGGCGCTCGACGCGGAAGGGGACGCCCTGACCGCCGACGCGCGGACGCGACGCGATATTACGTCCAAGGCGTTCACGCGCGCGGTCCTCGCGCGCTACCTCGGCCGCGGGATCGACCCCGCGGACCTGACGTTCGCGATCGGACCGCACGGCAAGCCGCGGCTGATGGGCGCGGAGGGGACGCGATTCTTGTACCGCCTCAACAATCGCCCAGACGCGCGTCGGATTCGGTACAGCCTGTCGCACTGCGATCGCCTCGCCGTCCTCGCGGTGACGTCCGCGCCCGCGGTCGAGGACGTACCTCTGCTCGCGGATATCGAAGCTGAAAACAAAACGCCTTTGAACGAACCGTTTCGCGCGGTGTACGAGATCGGCGTCGACTGCGAGGACGAGCGTCGACGCACGTCCGCGTCCGCCGACGCGCTCGCGAGACGATGGCTCAGCGCGGCGGAGGCGGCGCGCTTGGACGCGATCGAAGACGACGATGTGAGAGCGACGGCGTTCATGCGGCTGTGGACGCTGAAGGAGGCGTACGTGAAAGCGCTGGGAACGGGGATCGCCGCGCACGCGTTATCGGGGTTCGACGTGGCGGTCACTCGGGGCGAGGAGGAGGAGGAGGGATCGAAGAGATTAAACGCGTCGACGACGTCATCCGGCGGCGATCGCGGCGGCGGCGGCGTCGGGCTCGACCGCGCGTCGGACGCGCCGGGGAGCATCGCGCTGACCGAGCGCGGGGACGGATGGGAGTCGAGCGCGGATCGGTGGCGGTTCGCGCTCGTGCGACCGACGCCGACGGATTCGCTCGTCGCCGCCGTGTGCGTGTGGGGCGGCGGCGGCGTTGGGGAGGAGGAGGCGGAGGAGGGCGGCGGCGGCGGCGGCGAGGTCGACGCGGACGACGACGCGGCGACGCGTGCGCCGACGATCATCTCGCGTTGGTTCGTTCCTCTCGTGAAGGAGGACGCGGAGCGACCGCCGCCGGAGGTGATCGCCGTGAGCTCGCACTTTAGAGCGTCCTAAAGCGACCGAGGCGTCGGCGACGACGGCGGCGAGAGAAATAATAAATCAGATTTATCGGCACCCCGCACTCAGCTCGTCGCGCGCGCGGCTCGTCGTCTCCTTCTGCTTCTGAAATCTTCCGTTGCCGTTCGATTCGTCTAGACGCCGCGCGCGCGTCGCCACGTCCCGACGCGATGGGCGACGACGCCGCGCGCCTCAGGAAGGTGAACTTAGTCGAAGTTCTTAGCGACGCGCATCCGTCGTGCGCGCCGCCGCCGGACGACGCGCCGGAGCGTTGGACCGAGCGCGAGATCAGGGACTACTTCGCCTCCGGAGGGAAGACGTCGCCGGCGCCGAAAGTCGACGACGACGACGACGACGACGACGACGACGACGACGACGACGCGCCGCCGCCGCCGTCCACGCGCGAGGACGGAAAGTACCTCTGCCAGCGCGTCGGCTGCGACGCCGTCTACGACGCGAGCGAGAACGCGCCGGGGAGCTGCAGGCATCACCCCGGCGCGCCGACGTTCCACGACGGCACGAAGCGTTGGTCGTGCTGCGGGAAGAGCTCGCACGACTTCGGCGAGTTCATGTCGTTCCCGGGGTGCGCGACGGGAAGGCACACGCAGAGGAAGCCGAAGAAGACGCGCGCGGCGCCCGCGCCCGCGCCCGCGCTCGCTCCGATCCCGATGCCGACGTCCGCGGAGGCGAGGGCGAGAGCGGGGGCGGCGGCGTCGCCCGCGGCGTCGCCCGCGGCGGCGTGCGCGCGATGCCGGCAGGGATTCTTCTGCAGCGACCACGCCGCGAGCGCGGAGGCGCAGGCGGCGTACGTCGCGCCGACGATCAAACCGCCCTCTAACCCCGCGGCGGAAACCGTCGTGTGCGCAGACCCAGACGCGGTGCAGATCTGTCGGAACAAAGGCTGCGGCGAGAGCTACCGCGAGCGCGACAACGCGGACGACGCGTGTTTGCATCATCCGGGGCCGCCGATATTCCACGAGCGCAAGAAAGGGTGGGCGTGCTGCGACGTGATGTGCTACGACTTCGACGAGTTCATGAGCGTGAAGCCGTGCGCGCGGGGGAGGCACTGCGCGGCGCCGGAGGCGGTCGCGTACGCGAAGAAGCCGGTCAAGTAGCGGCGGCGTAGGATACAGTATTTTTTCACGGCCAGCTTGCAGCGCAGTCGTCCCGGCCTTTCAGAGAGATAACGACGCCACGTCCCTCCTCGCGCCGTCGCACTCTCCCCTCGCGCGAGATGGCGTCGACGTCCGCGTCGTCCGCGCGGATCGGACGCCACCCCGGCGGCGGCGCGGCGGCGGCGCGGCCCACGGTCTGCGATCGCGCGCGTCGCGTCCCGCGCCGCGCGACGGCGTCGCCCGCGCGCCGATCGTCGCTTACCCGCCACCCTCGAACGCGATCGCGCCTCCGCGCGGTCCCTCCGTCCGACGACGCGCCCGCCGACCCGGAGGACCCCGCGAGCTCGAGCGCGGCGTTCGGCGGCGCGCTCGCGGGCGGACTCGCGGACGCGCTCGCGGACGACGCGTCCGAGGACGACGTCGTGAACGCGCTCGGGATGCGCGCGAACCTCCTGGGCGACGCGCGAGAGACGGAGGCGAAGCGCCAGGCGATGGCGAACCTCGCGATGCTCATGTCGTCCGGGAACGCGGGCGCGCTGAACAGCATCGCGCCGGATCTCCTCCCTCTGCTCCTCCGGTTGCCGTCCACGGCGGGCAACGTCGACGCGCTGACGCGGTGCGCGGAGGGCATCAGCGCGTGGAAGGCGTCGCTGAGTAGAGGATTGCTCCCGGGCTCGGAGATCGCGTGGCCGGACGACGTCGTGTTCCGCGAGGCGCTCGTGGAGGCGCTCGGTGATCTGGACATGGCGCGGTTCACGCGGCAGTTCCCGCCCGTGTTGGACACGCTGATGAAGAACATCCTGGACGTGCTGTACGTCTACGAGCAGAACCGCGTGGACGATGGAGAGGACGACTCGGATCAGCCGTCGATGGACGCGGACGGCGGCGGGAGCGACGAAGACGGCGCGAGCGGGGACCCGGAGGACGACGACGACCCCGCGGGCGCCGGCGGCGGCGGGAACGGCGAGGAGTCCCAGGACGATCAGGACAGCCAAGGCAGCGGCGGATCAGGCGGCGGGAGCGACGACGGCGGGGGAGACGTCGGCAACCAGACGGCGGTGGACGACATCGACTTCTCGATGGAGGGAGACGACGCCGGAGAGGACGAGAAGGACGCCGCGAGAGAGGCCGCGAGGGAGGCTGCGAAGGCGGCGAACAAGGAGATGGTCGAGAAGCTCATGGAGGACTTCAAGGAGCAGTGGGAGCCCGCGGTGGATAAGCTGGATAAGGCGGCGAAGGCGTTCGAGGGGTTGAACTTGGACGATCTCGCGGAGGGACCCGAGGGGTTCGACGTCACGAAGGGGCTGTGGCAGCAGACCGGGTGGACGGAGCTCGATTCGCTCCGACGGAAGCTCGAGGAGCTCCGCGAGCTGAGAGACCTCGTGCGTAGCTTGGGCCGAGGCAGCGGCAGAGGCCCGCTGCGCCGCGCGCCGAGGCAGCGCGAGCGTCGCGGCGCGCCCGTCGGTTTGGTCAGAAGCGCGCTCGATCCCGAGGAGACCAACGGGCTCTGCCGCAGCGACGACATCTCGAGGATGCTCCCGTCCGAGATGGCGCTCATCGCGAACGGGTCGCGACCGGCGCGGCTGCTGCACTTCGCGCGTCGAATGGAGCGCACGCTGCTATCGTACGAACGCGTGGGGTGGTCGGAGGAGCCGGCGGTGACGACGGAGGGCACCGAAATTCGACCGGCGGCGGAGTGCGGCCCGATCATCCTCTGCCTCGACACCTCCGGGAGCATGATGGGCGCGCGCGAGACGGTCGCGAAAGCGATGGTGCTCGAGTGCATGCGTCAGGCGAAGACGCAGCAGCGGCAGTGCTATCTGTACTCGTTCAGCGGGCCCGGGGACTGCCAGGAGCTCGAGCTGAAGGTCACGGGGAAGGGCGTGTCCAAGCTGCTCGAGTTTTTATCCGGGTCGTTCCACGGCGGCACGGACGTGGACGAACCGTTCATCCGCGCGCTCGATCGCTTGGGCGAGGAAGAGTGGCAGAACGCGGATATTCTGCTCGTGACCGACGGCGAGATTCGACCGCCGACGGAGGAGGTGGTCGTCGGGCTGGACATCGCCAAGGAAAAGTTGGACTTGAAGGTGCACGCGCTGCTGGTGGGGGAGCCGGGCGCGGGCGCGGGCGTCGTGGAGGAGCTGTGCACGCACACGCACACGTTCAAGTCGTGGAGCAAGGTGGGAGGGAGGCGGCCGTGATGCGATGCGAATGCGATGCGATGCGCGCCGTCGTAAGGTTATCCCATCGCGTCGCGTCGATTCTACGTGAGAGATTCTAACCTCATCTAGCTAGGCATCGGGTTTCGCGCGCTCCGCTCGCTCGTCATCGAGGGATCGGCGACGGCGCGAACGTGACGCGCTTCTTCGCTCGTCGAACGATCTTCTCGTGGTCGTGGAACGCCGCGAGCGCGCTCTTCGTCTCCGGGGACACCGGGGAGTGCACCGTGATCGTCCCTCCGCCCTTCCGTCCGCGTCCCGCCGCTCGTATCGGACTCATTTTCCCGCCGCCGCCGCCGCCGCCGCCGCCGCCGCCGCCACCGTTTTTATTTTTAGACGCGTCGTCGCCTCCCCGCGCTCGCGCGGAGAGATGCGCGTACGTCCCCGCGCCGGACGCGGGCTTCCGCCCGCGTCCCGCCGCTCGTATTGGACTCATTTTCCCACCGCTGCCTTTCCCACCGCCGCCTTTTTTCCTCCTCCCCGGGGACAGAAGCTCCGTGCCGTCCGTCGCGTCGTCGAGCGTTTGGCGAATCGCATCCGCCTCCTTCGCGGAAATCGCAGCCTCCTCCGCCATCGTCTCTTCGACGATCCGCCGCGCGCGCGCCGCGCGCAGAACACGTCGCTGCTCCATCGCGTTCATCTCTGCGTACGTCTTTGCGCGGGTCATCGCGTTCTTCGCGCGGAGGAGCTCAAAGTTCGCGCGTTTCCCGCGCGGGGAGTAGACGAGCTCTTTCTTCGCGCCGCCTTTTTTGCCGTCGGGACCGTCGTCCGTCCACTCCCGCTTCAGACGTTCCAACGCGTGCTCGCGCTCCTCGATCCGTCGCCCCGGCGACTCGAGCGGGGAACCCAAACCGCCGACGCCAAACTTGATCGGCGACGCTTTCGGCGGCCGCACTTGAACCGGTTTGAACCGCCCGTCGTGCGGGTCTTTGAACCACCCGGGGTGGACCGGTTTTTGACTCAGCGCGAGATACGACCCGCCCGTCGTCGCGGTCGCGCTCGACGCGCCGCGCGCCACGGGCTCGCCGTCCGCGTCCAACGGACGACGCAGCGCGTCCGTGTAGTGCGCGTACATCCGCCGCCGCGCGTGCTCGTTCTTCACGTGCTCCGCGCGCTCGCTCAGACGCCTGACGTCTCCCAACAGAATCTTCTCCTCGGTTCGATCCTCGAGAAGAGCCGGATCCGGGAGCCCCTCTTGCCTCGCGAGCCCGCTCCTTCGAACGGCGTCGTAGTAATCCCTCAGCGTCTTCTTCGCTTTCGCGACTTTCGGATCGACGACGCCGGTGGAGTACTTCAACGGCGGGCTCGGCGGCGCGATGTACAGCGGCCGCGGTTTGGGCGACGCCGGCGGCGTGTCGTTCCTGAGGGTCGTATCCCGCGCGAAGCGACGTCGGGGCGGAGTCGAAAGGCGTCGGATCAAGTTGAAAGGCATCGAGGTCGGGCGTCGAAAGCGTGGGAACCTGGGCGGTGAGAAACGAACGCAACGCGCGAGGGGGGACCCAACAGTTCTCAAGGAACGGCGTCCACCACGCGAACGCGGTCGTATGGGGACCAGTGTGATGACCGGGACGCGCCTCAGATGCGGAAACGCGTACGCCAACGCGTCTTCTTTGTCCCGGGACCCGGACGCGACGCGCCTTTCCTCGTCGTCCGTCTTCGCGTCCACCTCCGTCTCCGCCATGAGCGCGTCCACGCGGTCTAACACCTCCGGGTCTAACATCGGCTTCTCCCAGAAGTTCACCTTGGGGCGAACGTCGCAGTTGATCCCCACGTATCCGCGCGCCCACTGACCGTTCCCGCGGTCCGTCCCGACGCTCAGCCTTCCGTGCACGATGAGCTCTCGCTGCGTCGGGCTCAGCTCGCGAAGAAGCAACTCCGCGCGCTTCGGGAACGTCGCCTCGTACAGCTCGAAACATCTGCGCGCGGCGACGCGAACGCCGAGGTCGTCGTCGCCCCACGCCCTGGACATGACCTTCTCGACGTCTCCCCGCGCGCGCTCCGCCGCCGCCGTCGGCCATTCCCCCAACGCGCGACACACGTATCCGACGACGCGCTCGCGGCTCGCGGGCGCGGCGGCGGCGAACGCGGGCGAGCACACCGCGCTCGCGAGCATCGCGATCAACTCCGGGTCGCGGCACGTCGAAAACGCGGCGCTCGCGGCGAGGTGCGCGCGCATCCCCGCCTCGCCGTGCCTGTCGTCGGAGGGTCGTTCGAAAGTACTTTCATTTTGTTGGCGTTTCGTTTTCGGGCGGAGCCGTCGCGGGCGGGGCGGCGGACGAACGCGGACGCGGCGGTCGGGAGAGCGCGACGCGCGACGATGGGAGAGCGAGGTCCGAGTCTCACCTCGTGAGCGCGCGCGTCAGCGGCTTAGCCAACGCGCGCGCGACCAGCGCGTCGTACACGCGCGCGTCGTCGTCGAGCCTTCCTCCTCCTCCTCCTCCTCGCCGCCGACCGCACCGCGACAGCGCGACGACGACGTGCGACGCCTCGCGACCGCACTCGGGCTTGTGATCGGTGATGCACTCCGCGAGCGCGCGCGCGGCGGGGGACGCGGCGAAGCGTCGGAGCCGGTCGCCGCGAAGCGGCGGCGGCGGGAGGGACGCGTCGTCGTCGGCTGCGGCTGCGGCGTCGGCGTCGGCGTCGTCGCGCGGGGGCGGCGCCGCGAGCGCGGCGCGGAGCGTCCGCAGCGCGTTGAACCGCGTCGTCCAGTCTTTGCTCGCTGCGGACGGTGGACGGGCAGAGAGGGACGCGGGGCGACGGCGGGGGGCGGGTGAGGAGAGGATGGACGAGGTCGGATGGCGCGCGCGGCTCGCGCGAATGGAGTCGTTGAGGCGCGCCTGACGGACGGACGACGCGGGGGATCGGACGCGCGCGCGCGGCGCACCCAAGTCGGCTCGGAGGTCGTCCAGGCCTTCGGCGGAGAACGTCCGCGCGACGTCGTCCGCGCCGAGCGACGGCAGCGGCGCGTCCGGGACGCGCGCGACCGCCTTCAAGTACGGATTGTCGCGCGGAGGCGGCGACTTCGCCTTCGACTTTTTCTTCGCGGACGCCTTCGCCCTGCTCGGCGACGCCGACGGCGACGTCGCCCCCGCGGGGCTCCGCGGCGATTTCGGGGAGCCGAACCACCCCATGACGACGCGCGGGAGGACGCCGCCGCGTGGCGTCCTTCCTCGTCCGCGGCGCCGCTCGCTCTGCAGAGCGTCGTCGCGTCCGACGACGTCGCCTCTCGTCACGAATCGTTCTCGGAAACGCCGCGGTTGACCGATGCCAGCTGTCGCGCGCGCGTTCAGTTCGCGCGGACGAGCGCGTCCGCGGTCGTCACTTCGATCGCGCGCGGCGGCGCGATATGAGTCGTCGTCAAGCCCTGTGCATGGGCGGCACGTCCGGGATCGGGCTCGGGATCGCGCTCGAGCTCGCGCGCGCGGGGTTCGACGTCGTCGTCGTCGGACGGAACCCCGCGCGCGGCGCGGAGGCCGTGCGCAGGCTCGAGCTCGCGGCGGGCGGCGCGGAGGATTCATCCTTCGCGTTCGCGCGATCGGACCTGAGCGTCGTGAAGAACGTCAAAGCGACGTGCGAGGCGTTCATGAAGCAGCACGCGCGCCTGGACGTCCTCGTCATGACGCAAGGTCGCGGCTCGATGATGCGCTGGACGGACAACGGCGAGGGGACGCACGCGAACATCGCCGTCAACTATCTCGGACGCGTCGCCGCGGCGTTTCTCCTCGCGCCGCTTCTGCGCGCGTCGAGCGACCCGAGGGTGCTCACCGTGCTGGCCGCGGGGATGCATAAACCGTACGCGCACGCGGCGGACGACTTCGCGGTGCGCGAGCACTTCTCGTTCGCGAACCAAGCGGACGCGGCGTGTTCGTACACGGACGTCGCCTTCGATCGATTCGCGACGAGATTCCCGAAAATCTCAACCGCGCATCTGTACCCGGGAGTCGTGCGTACGAACTGGATGATCGAGTTGCCGCTGTCGGTGCGATGCCTCGCGTGGACGCTCTGCGGCGCGTGCTTGTGGACGTGCGTGAAGAGCGGCGACGACGTCGGCGTCGAGTTCGCGCGCGCGTTGCTGTTGGACGAGAAGAGCGGCGGGGGCGGATACAGGTACGTTTTTTGACCCACACCTCGGTGTCAACATTTGATCGCGTCCTCTTTCAACTGAAGGTATCAACTGACCGATGAAAATTATCACTACGCACGCGCGGCGTCGCCCGCAGGACCGTCGGTCCGAGGGCGCGCCCCGCGCGAAAGAACTGGGGGAAGGACGGGCAGGAGTCGGAGGAGTATAAGAAGATCGTGTGGGACGCGACGGCGTCGACGCTGAAGGAGCGGTGCGGCGTGGACGTGTCGTGAGAAGGAGAGGAGAGGCGAGGACGCTTACCTTCGCTTTGATCGCGCGAGACGAAAGGGCGACGCGTGCGATCGTCTGGGTGAAAACGCGTCCCCCGGTCAATGTGACCCTCGGTGCCGATCAAAGCCGTACAGTATGTTGAAAAAAGTTTCGTCGGAGTCGCGCGAAAAAAATCGAGACTGGATCTGTCGCGTTTCGTCAAAATTAGGGTTCGCGAACCGTCGATTGTTCTCGATTGAGTACGTGTACGTGTACGCACCCTCAAACTGTCTGGTCGTAGGCTCCATCATCACGCGTCGCCCGGAAAAGGGTGTTACTATCATATGTTAGGTATCTTTTCTTGAAAGGACGCGGTGCAAACGGGCGATTCGATCATTCGACGTGGCGCGGGATCCACGCGCGCGCAACCGAAAGTCTCGAACCGAACGAGGCAAACCCCGCGCGGCATCCTCCCGCGCATTCTCTCGCGCGAACCCGCGCGTTTTCGAGGACCGTCCGCGCCGCGCGCGCTCGATCGCCATGCCCGCGATCTCGACGGAGGAGGATCCGCTCCTCTTCCGCGATGGGAAACCGCGACGTTCTAGCCGCGCGTCGTCGTTCACGTGGAATGCTGTCGGCGCGGGCGTCCTCGGCCTCGGCGCCGTCGTCGCCGTCGCCGGGCTCTCGCGTAACTCCGCGGCCGCGACGCCGTCCGGATCCGCCGCGCTCGGGAACGTATTCGGAGACTTCGCGAACAAGATCGGGGACACCCTCCACCTCACGCATCACCCCCCTCCGCCCCCGCCCGTCTCCACGTGCGGCCTCGAGCGCGTCGGCGAGTTCCTTCACTCGCACGCGATCACCGGCCCGATGCTCTCGGATTGGATGGGCGCCGGGGACATCTCCACGGTAGAGACCGTGCTCAAATCGCACGGCGTTCAGGACGTGCCGCAGTTTGAACACGACTGCGAAGTGCAGTCGATGAACGACGTGTTCACCGCACACGCGATCAAGAACGTGAGCTCGCTCATGGCTCAGCTCCCGAGCTACGAAGTCGACGACGGCGAGGACTCCATGCCCGGCGCCCCCGGCGAGGGACCCATGACGGACTCGATGCAGGGCCCCCCCGTGGAGGTTCCCACGAGTGACTCGATGCCCGGCGCCCCCGGCGAGGTTCCCACGATGGATCACCCCATGGGCTCCATGATGGATCACCCCATGGGCTCCATGATGGATCACCTTATGGGCCCCATGATGGATCACCCTATGGGCTCCATGACGGACTCCATGCCCGGCGCCCCCGGCGAGGGCCCCCCAGTCATGATTCACGACCCCTCCGAGTTCAACGACGACTTCAAGTCGTTCCTCAAAGGAAAAGGCGTCACGGACGTCGACGGGCTCATCAAGGACTGCGGCATCCCCGAGCAAGTCAAGGCAGCACTCGCTGAGGGCAAATCCGCGGAGGAGGTCGTCACTATGGCTGCAGAGGGAGGGGATATCGTCGACTTGCTCAAGTCCCACTGCCCCCAGCATCACGAAGACGGCGAGGACCACTTTTCTCAGTGCGACGGGATGGACTTCGGCTCCAGTGACCTCGCGGTCAGCTCGCACATGTTCGACACCCACGATAACTACCCCGGCACCCAAGGCTGCGAGGCGACGTGCGAGGGAGATCAGTTCAAGACAGAGGCAGCATGCCTCGCGGTCCCGCACCACTCGTGCTCGTGGGCAGCCTACGGCGACAACGAACCCAAGTGCTGGAGTAACGTCCGCGCGTTCCCTTGCCCGAAGTCGGAAATCGAAGCGACGTGCATGCACCACAAGATCAATCAGTGGGAACAGAACCACAGCAGAGCCGGCGCCCCCGGCGAGGGCCCCGATGACCACGACGACGACCACGACGAGGGCCCCGAAGACATGATTCACGACCCCTCCGAGTTCAACGACGAGTTCAAGTCGTTCCTCCAAGGAAAAGGCGTCACGAACGTCGACGGGTTCATCAAGGACTGCGGCATCCCCGAGCAAGTCAAGGCAGCACTCGCTGAGGGCAAATCCGCGGAGGAGGTCGTCACTATGGCTGCAGAGGGAGGGGATATCGTCGACGTGCTCAAGTCCCACTGCCCCCAGCATCACGAAGACGGCGAGGACGACGACCACGACGACGACGACAAGGACGACCACGAGGTTCCCACGATGGACTCGATGCACGGCCCCCCCGTGGAGGTTCCCACGATGGACTCGATGCACGGCCCCCCCGTGGAGGTTCCCACGATGGACTCGATGCCTGCCCCCCCCGTGGAGGTTCCCACGATGGACTCGATGCCCGGCCCCCCCGTGGAGGTTCCCACGATGGACTCGATGCACGGCGCCCCCGGCGAGGGACCCATGACGGACTCGATGCACGGCGCCCCCGGCGAGGGCCCCACGATGGACTCGATGCCCGGCGCCCCCGACGAGGGACCCATGATGGACTCGATGCAGGGCCCCCCCGTGGAGGTTCCCACGATGGACTCGATGCAAGGCGCCCCCGGCGAGGGACCCATGACGGACTCGATGCACGGCGCCCCCGGCGAGGGCCCCACGATGGACTCGATGAACTCGGGCAACCCGACGAAGTGCATTGTACCCGATTGGTGCTCGACGTACCCCCCGGAGATTGCAAAGGAAAAACCGGAATGCCAGTGCCCGGAGTCCCTGCACTCCATGCCGGGC
>Ga0181554_1003091_pt1 | contig 14275 bp, 10 predicted proteins | sample 011ome_16_FD_145602 | JGI IMG/M metagenome (GOLD analysis project Ga0181554, IMG submission 145602) | Coastal salt marsh microbial communities from the Groves Creek Marsh, Skidaway Island, Georgia - 011503CT metaG (spades assembly) | ecosystem: Environmental > Aquatic > Marine > Intertidal zone... | reverse complement strand
CATGGAGCGTCTGGCTCTGAGCATCTGGCCATTCGTCCTGCTCGCCCCGGGTGAGGTCCTCGGTGCCCTCCTCATCAGGCGCAACAACCCGATCGACCGCCTGGGCCTGCCCGGGCCTCTCGACGACATCATCGTGGTCCTTGGCGGCCTTGTGCTCTCGTTCGCCTGCATCGTGGGTGCACATCGACTTATCGAGCGCTCCCGCTCGGTCCGCTGGCGAAGCGTGCTCGCCGCGATCGGGATCTACGTCACCGTGGCTGTGCTCAGCGGGCTCTTCATGGTGGTCATCCTCGTCGACCGTGGACCGACGGGACAGCCCGCCGTGCTCACGGTCCTCTACATGATCACGCGTCCCGTCAACGTCCTCATCCTCGCGGTGGTGGTCCAGCAGGTCCGCGATGGCGTGGCCACGACTCGGGCGGTCGATGCGATCACCCGCGATCGTCTGCTTCTCGTGCGCCGGACAAACGAGATGCTCGAGGCAGCCGAACTCGACCTCCGTGCGGAGTCCCTGCGGATGTTCGCCTCGCAGGTCGCACGGCCATTGAGGCGCATCGTGCGCGAAGGACCCAGCCTCAGCAGCAGCGAGCTCGCCGATCGCCTTGATGTCTTCATCGAGGAGCGACTGCGCCCTATGGCGCACGTGCTGCACCCGGTGAGCGTGCGTCTGGGACTCATCTCCGCCATGAGGTCGCTGAATCCCGAGGTTGCGGTCGATGCCACAGCGACCGTGGAGCGGATGGATGCCGACGGCGTCCTGCTCGATGATGAGGTCAGGCTCCAGCTCTACCGCTGGATCCGCGCGGGTCTGCCGAGTCAGGGTCCGTCGCGTGCAGCACTCGTGATCCGAGGCCGTGAGCTCCAGGTGTCCCTGCATCCGGCGGAGTCCATTGCTCTCGATGCCGTCCAGACCGCGGCCGGACTGCGCCTGGTGGGAGCAGGCCTGGTGTCCGTGCCCTTGCGCGGTCAGGTAGCCGAACTGGACGTGCCCGGCAGTCCACCCCCCGAGATCTCGGTGAGGTCTGCCCGGTATCGCCTGCGCGACCTGGTCACCGTGCGGCTGCCCAGTCGGCTCCTCCTCGTCGCGGTGCTCAGCATCGGCTCAGCACCCCTGCAGTTTGTCGTCTATCGATGGTCGCCCTCGGTCGGGACGGTCCTCGCGTCGGCCGCATGCGCACTGTCGCCCATCGCGATGGCAGCGATCCTGGGACGGCTGGCACCGGCGCACGACACGGTCGCAGGTGCCTGGCGCGTCATCGCGGAATGGCTCGCGATCGCCGCGGCAGCGGGGCTGGGCCTGGTCCTCGTCGGGATCGCCTACGGCGTCTTGCCGATGGATCCGAGGGAGTGGCTGCTGATCTTCTTCCGGATGTCCTATCGCTACGCGATACCGGGGCTCCTGGTCACGCTCAGCCACGGACTGGCGGTGCAGGCCCGGCGACGCCTTGCGCGAGCCCAGGATTCTTTGAAGGTCGAGGAGGAACGACGCGTCGCGATCCTGGCCGAGGCACGGCAACTCGATCGAGACGTCGCCGAGGCACTCCATCGCAATGTCCAGGGCAGGCTCGCCGCGGCCGTGATCATGCTGCGCCTCGGCCAGCGTGACGAAGCCTGGGCCCAGGTGATGGAGATGGCCTCCGTGGAGGTGCCCTGGTTGCTCGAGCGCATGGGCGAGCCGCACGTGGGTCGCGTGCTCGTCTCGGATCCGCCCATGGGGCTCACGGTGATCCAGGTCGACGATGTCCCCATGGGCCAGACGGCCTTCGCCCTGCTCGCGCGCGCGACCGGGGAGGTCGCCCTCAATGCGCGCAGGCATGGCGGAGCATCGACGCTCGTGATCTCGGTGAGGATCGACGAGGGGTGCTGCCGGATCGTGTGCGAGGACGATGGTGCGGGGATCTCGGACTCGGCTACCCCGGGACTGGGGTCGCGTCTCCTCGACGAGACGGCCGCCGCCCTGGGCGGGTCGTGGCGCGCCGAGTCCGCAGAGCCGGGATGTCGCGTGATCCTCGATTTGCCCGCCTCGGTGCTGGACGACGACAGGGCTACGGCGCGAGTTCGCGCATCTTCCGGCGTGTGAAGATCGCGGCGCCCGCGATGAGCATCGCGATCCCGGCGAAGACCACGGCCAGGGCATCGAACCCGAATGAGACGACCCGGATCACGGCTGCGGCGGTGAACATCGTGGCTCCCGCGATCTGGAGGAAGTAGGCGAACCGGAGTTGACGGCGCAGGCTCTCGTCGGCGCTCATGAGGCGAGGCTATCCGTGGGCTCGAGCAGGGCCACGCACTCCATGTGGTGAGTCATGGGGAAGAGATCGAATGCCCGCAGCGACGTCATCTCCCAGCCGTGCTGGCGGGCCGTCGCGATGTCGCGGGCCAAGGCCGCCGGATCGCAGGCGACGTAGGTGATCGCCCTCGGCTCGAGCGCGACGATGCGCTCCATCACCTCTCGGCCTGCGCCGGTGCGTGGCGGGTCCAGGACGACAAGATCGCATCGGCGCAGGGGACCACGGCGGAGCCAGCGATCGACGCGGTCATGGTGGATGTGGATCGTGGGGACGTCGTGGAGTGATCGTCGCGCGCCCTTGACGGCGGTGTCGTCCGACTCGACGGCATCGACACGGCCGCCGGGCCCAAGGGAGTCCGCGCAACCTCCGGCAAAGAGGCCCACGCCCGCGTAGAGGTCGAGGAGGTGGTCGCCGGGCCGAGGCCGCAGGAGGGTGCGCACCGCGTCGACGAGGGTGTCGGCCGCCCCGGGGTGCACCTGCCAGAAGGCGGTCGCGTCGAAGGTCCACTCGCGTCCCGCGGCGTACTCCGTGACCTTGGCCCGTCCTGCCACGGGGTCGGGGAGTGTCACCGGTGCGCCGGCCGGCTGCACGGCGAGGATCTCGTGAGTGCCGGGCCAGGTGCGATCGAGGATGCCGCCCCCGCCGATCGCCTGTGAGGCGATGAGGCACCGGTCCACGGGGACCACGTCATGCGTGTGGTGGGCCCGGAGTCCCGGACGCCCCTCGGCGTCGACGGCATAGCGCATCCGCGTGCGCCAGGCGAGACCGTCGACGTCGCCCGGGAGGGGCTCAACCTCGAGATGGGACCACCGATCCGCGGGCTCGCCCCCGATGCGGGTGAGTTGCTCCGCCACGACGGTCGCCTTGATCCGGCGCTGGGCAGCGAGCGCGACGTGCTGCCAGTCGCACCCCCCGCAGCGGTCCGCGTAGTCGCACGGAGGAGTGACGCGATCCGCGGAGGGGACCAGGATGTCGACGGCGCGTGCACGCAGGAATCGACCGTGTGCGGGCGCAGCCGTCACTTCGGCCAGGACGGACTCCCCGGGAAGCGCATCGCGGACGAAGACGACACGCCCTTCGATCCGCGCCACCGCCTCGCCGCCGTGCGCCATCGAGGTGACCTCGAGCGGGATGCGGTCGCCGACCTTCATCGCGTCACCCGCTCGAACCACAGGTCGATCGGCAGGCGTCCCGCGGCAATGCCCCGCCGTTCATAGCGGGTCTGGGGTCGTGACGCCGGGCGCGCGATGCGGCCGCCGCGCCAGGAGCCGCTGCTGGACACGGCTTCCTCGATGGCATCCGCGTAGTCCGGCCAGTCCGTCGCCACATGCCAGAAGCCTCCCGGGACGACGGGCCGAGCCAGATCTTCGGCGAAGCCGGAGGTGATGAGGCGCCGCCGGTGATGGCGCTTCTTGGGCCAAGGATCGGGGAAGAACGTGCGGACGCCGGTGAACCGGCCCTCGGGGATCGCCGTGAGCACATGCCTGACGTCGGCGTCGACGACGCGGACATTCGCGAGATCGCGCTCGGACACGGATGCGAGGAGGTCGCCGATGCCGGGAGTGTGCATGTCCACGGCGAGGATCACCACGGTCGGCTCCGCCTCGGCCAGGGCGATCACCGCCTCACCCGACCCGAAGCCGATGTCGAGGACAAGGGGATCGTCACCGCTGAGAAGGGCAGAGCTCGGGAGCTCGTGGAGAGCGACGAGGACGTCGCCCGGGGCTGCGAGTGCGCGCTCCTGTCGGGCGGTGCGACGGCCACGACGGTGCTTCGTCGTCGGCAGGAGGGTGTCCATGGGGTGACTCCCTCTCTCTTTGGCGTCTCTTCCGGCAATGGGCAGGCGCATCGCCCGTGGGGTGCCTAGTCTGCCGCCCATGACCGAAGAGATCTCGACCGGCGGCCTCGATCGCCGCTCCTTCCTCGCGCTCGGAGCCGTGGCTACCGGAGCCGTGCTCGTCCCTGCGACCCCGGTGCTGGCGGGCCGCACTGCGCGCGCCTCAGGATCGGTCTTCACTCTGGGCGTCGCCTCGGGCGATCCCCTGCCCGACTCGGTCATCCTCTGGACGCGCCTCGCACCGAAGCCCCTCGAGTTGGACGGCGGCATGGGCAAGGCGACGGCCACCGTGGAGTGGGAGATCGCTCGCGACGAGGCCTTCACGCAGGAGCGGCAGTCGGGCACCTACGAGGCAACCGAGACCTACGGCCACAGCGTGCACATCGACGTCAAGGGCCTCACGCCCGACACCTGGTACTACTACCGCTTCAAGCACGGCACTGAGCTGTCGCCGGTCGGCCGCACGCGCACGACCCCGGAGCTCGGGGCCTCCATGTCACGTCTCGTCGTGGGCCAGACCTCGTGCGCCAACTGGCAGTCGGGCTTCTACCAGTTGTACGCCGACCTGGCGGCCCAGGAGCCGGACTACTGGCTGGCCCTCGGCGACTACATCTACGAATACGGCAACAAGGGATACCTGCGGCCCACGCAGACCAAGCCGACTCGTCCGATTCCGTGGGAGAACGAGACGCACACCATCTGGCAGTACCGCCGCCAGTACGGTCTGTACCGCTCCTCTCCGGAGTTGCAGGAGCTGCATGCGGTGGCGCCGTACTCGGTCATCTGGGACGACCATGAGGTGGACAACAACTTCACGGCATCCAAGAGCGGCGGCGATGGCGAGAAGGAGCGCCTGGCCTTCCGCAAGCGCCGGGCGGCAGGATTCCAGGCCTTCTGGGAGAACCACGCCATCCGCATCCCGCAGCCCGAGCCCAGGCCCCGGCGCATGAAGATCTATCGCGAGATCACCTGGGGCACCCTCGCGACGTTCCTCATGCTGGATGGACGTCAGTACCGGTCGGACCAGCCCGGTGACAACACGCCGGCGGACTTCGGCCCCGTCGTGAAGGGCATGTTCGATCCCGAGGCCACGATGCTGGGAACGAACCAGGAGGCGTGGCTCGACGAGCGACTCGCCGAGTCGACGGCCAAGTGGACCTTCATGGCGCAGCAGACCGTCTTCTCCGACGTCAACGGCTCTGTCGGACTGGGCCTGCCCGCCGATGGTCTCTACAACTACGACTCGTGGGACGGCTACTGGGTGCCGCGCCAGCGCCTCACCTCCGCCATCACGTCGAAGCAGGTGCGCAACCCCGTCATCCTCACCGGAGACTTCCACTGCAACCTTGCGTTCAACGTGCTCGAGTCGTGGCCGGATCCACAGAACTTCTCGTCCATGAAGGAGTGCATCGACGCCACCCTCACCTGGGACAAGCCCGTCGTGGCCGCGGAGATCGCTGCCGGAGCGATCTCGTCTCCCACGTTCTTCGGAGAGGGAGGCATCGTCGCTCTCGCCGGGCCGCCCACGCTCGCGAAGACTCCCTGGGCTGAGTACGGCGAGCTTCTCGGCAACGGCTACGTCCTGCACGAGGTCACTCCGGAGGCCGATCGCGCCACCTATCGGGTGTGCCAGGCGAACTTCGCCGCGAGTACGCCCGAGGGCAAGCCGCGCACGGACAAGACCGTCGTGATCGCCGATGGCGAGCCGGGCGTGAGCGAGGTCGTGGACTAGTCAGGCCTGGTGCGCGCTCGACCAGGGCGCCTAGGCTCGGGCGCGTGATGGGGAGGGCCATGCACTTGACCGTCGACGACATCGTCGCCTCGCCGGAATTCGCGGCGCGGGTCGTGGCGCTGTCCGAGGAGACCGGTCGCACGCCTGAGGACGTGCGTGCCGATGCTCGGCGCTGCCTGGAGGAGATGGTCGCCACTGTCGAGCCTCGGAGCACTGAGGCGTGGGATCGCTTCGGTGCGTGGCTCTCGCGTTCCTATGCCATCGATGCCTCGCCCGAACGGCTGCGCCACATCCGCGAGCTCGGGCTGAAGCACTCGCTCGTCTTCCTGCCGAACCATCGGTCCTATCTCGACCCGCTCGTGCTGCGACGGGTCCTGGTCAACTACGGATTCCCGCCCAACTTCGTGCTCGGCGGGATGAACCTCGCGAAGTGGCCCGCCTCGGTCCTCGCCAAGAGGGCCGGGCTCATCTTCATCCGGCGCAGCACGCGCGACGATCCTGTCTACCCGGCGATGATGCGGCTCTATCTCGGATGCCTGCTCAAGGTCAATGCCAATCTCGAGTGGTACTTCGAGGGAGGGCGCACGCGCACCGGCAAGCTCCGCCCGCCCCGGATGGGGGTGCTCCGCTATCTCATCGACGCCTTCGCGGAGAACTGCGCCGATCCACTGGCTCCTTCCGGTGAGGACGTCTACTTCGTGCCCGTCTCGATCGTCTACGACCAGCAGCACGAGGTCGAGGCCATCTCCTTCGAGGACGGGGGAGGCAAGAAGACTCCCGAAAGCATGCGCTGGCTCTACGGCTTCGCGCGCGCGCAGTCCACGCGACGCGGCCAGGTGCACGTGCGCTTCGGGGAGCCCCTCTCCCTGCTCGAGAGCCTCGCGGATGCTCGTGAGCGCGCCGGCTCCGACGATCCGGTCACGGTCGTCCCGCGCGTCGCCTTCGATATCGCCAACAGGATCAATGCCGCGACCCCCATCACGCCCTCGGCCCTCATCACCTTCGCCCTGCTCGATAACGAGGGGCGAGCCCTCACCCTGGGCGAGCTCCTCGACGTACTCGATCCCCTCCTGGCCTACGTGCGCGAACGCCGCCTGCCGCTCACGTCGGATATCGATCTCGCACGCCCCGATGGGCTGCGCACCGCGCTCAAGACCCTGCAGAGCGAGGGCGTCGTCGAGGTGTACGACGGTGGGCTGGAGCCCGTCTTCGCTGTCGCGCCCGACCGCTACCACGAGGCGGCGTTCTACCGGAACACGCTCGCACACTGGTTCGTCTACCGCGCGATCGCGGAAAATGCGCTCCTGGCGGCAGCGGAATCGGGCGGCGATGTCGTCGATGCCACGTGGTCCGCGGCGCTCGAGCTGCGCGACCTGCTCAAGTTCGAGTTCTTCTTCCCGCGCAAGCGCGAGTTCGCCGAGGACATCCGGGCGGAGGTCAACCTCGCCCGGCCCGGCTGGGATGGCGAAGGCCTCGATCACGAGGGTGTCCTCAAGGCACTCGACCAGACACACCTCTATGTCTCCCATCGCATCATCGGTCCCTTCCTCGAGGCCTACCTCGTCGTCGCGTCGCGTCTCGCGGATCGCGAGCCCGCCGCTCCGATCGATCAGGACGCCCTGGTGCAGGAGTGCCTGGGGATCGCCAAGCAGGATTGGCTCATGCATCGGCTGCACAGCCCCGAGTCGATCTCGCGCGACCTGATGCAGGGCGCGCTCAAGCTCGCGGACAACCGGGGGCTGCTCAGGGTGGGCGGCGAGCATCTGCGGACCCAGCGCGAAGCGTTCCGCGATGAACTGCGTGCGGCGGTGGAGCGGATCGGGGTCGTGCGACGTGCCGCGATGGCCCAAATCGAAGGGGATGGTCGCCGGACCATCTCGCGGATCATGCGGAGGCGTTGATCGTGCCCGACATCGACGGACTGGTCGCCGAGGTCGAGGCCTCACCCGAAGGCCCGGAGATCGGGGCCTTCTTTGACTTCGACGGCACGCTCATCGACGGCTACTCCGCCGTCGCGTACTTCCGTGATCGTCTGCTGGCTCGGGACGTCGGCACCCAGGAGCTCCTCCGCTCGCTCGTCGAGAGCGTCAACGTCGAAGTCCGGGGCCGGGACGTCCATCGGCTGGTGGAGATCGGGGTAGGCGCACTAGGCGGCCGGTCGGTAGAGGACATCGAACGGATGGGCGAGCGGCTCTTCCGCAAGAACATCGCGCAGATGATCTTCCCCGAGGCGCGTGCCCTCATCGCTGCGCATCGGGCCCGAGGTCACACGGTCGTCATCGCCTCATCAGCCCTCAGCTTCCAGGTGGAAGCAGCCGCGCGCGACCTGGGTATCGACGACATCCTGTGCACGCGCATGGAGAGCCGTGACGGTGTCCTCACCGGCTTCGTCGACGGAGCCATCCTCTGGGGCGATGCCAAGGCCCAGGCCGTGCGCGACTTCGCCGCGGAGCGCGGGATCGACCTGGCGCGGTCTTTTGCCTACGGCAACGGCGCCGAGGACCTCGCCTATCTCGCCACCGTCGGCAATCCCCGACCCCTCAATCCCGCCGATGGCCTGGCAGCGGCAGCGCAGGAGCGCGGCTGGCCCACCGCGCGACTCTCGCGTCCGCAGCACCTCACGCCCGAGCTCGTGGTCCGCTCCCTCGCGGCCTACGGCGGTGTCGTGGCCGGTCTGGCCGCGGGTCTCGGCCTGGGGCTGGTCAACCGCGACCGTCGTACCGCGGTGGAGATCACGGCATCGGTGGGCTCCGAGCTTGCTCTCGCTGCAGCGGGTATCACCATGGATGTCCGCGGTGCGGAAAACCTCTGGGCCGAGCGTCCGGCGGTCTTCATCTTCAATCACCAGAGCCAGCTGGACGTGATCATCATGGCCTCGTTGCTGCGCACCGACTTCACGGGCGTGGCCAAGAAGGAGCTCAAGACGGACCCCATGTTCGCCCCGCTCGGCTGGCTCGCGGACGTGGCCTTCGTCGATCGCGCCAACACCGAGGAAGCCAAGAAGGCCCTGGCTCCTGCCGTCGATGCGCTGCGCCACGGTCGCTCGCTCGCGATGGCGCCGGAGGGCACGCGGTCGGCCACGCCGCGCCTCGGGCCCTTCAAGAAGGGTGCCTTCCACGTGGCCATGCAGGCCGGCGTTCCCATCGTCCCCGTCGTCATCCGCAACGCCGGCGAGTTGATGCCCTCGCATGGAGTGCTCATCTCCTCCGGCACCCTCGACGTCGCGGTGCTCCCGCCCGTCTCGACGCGAGGGTGGAAGCGCGATGACATCGACCAGGAGGTCGAGCGCGTCCGCGACATGTATCTCGAGACGCTGGCGCACTGGCCCCGCTAGGGGTGGATGAGGGTCATGCCCGCGGGCTGAGCAGGCGTGCCGATCATCGCGAAGGCCTCCGGCACCTCGCGGAGCTCGATGGTGCGGCTCACGAGGAGTTCGGGGCGCAGTCGCCCCGTCGTGACCAGTGCGAGCAGCTCGGGATAGTCATGCGCGGCGAGCCCATGGCTGCCGAGCACCTCCAGCTCCCGTGAGATCACCCGGTGCATCGGCACCGGATCGCTGGCGGTGCCCGGGGGCAGCAGGCCCACCTGCACGTGCCGTCCGCGCGGACGCAGGCTCTCGATCGACGTCCGGCACGCGGTGGCATCCCCGATGGCCTCGATCGACAGGTGCGGGCCACCGCCCGTGGCGTCACGGACACTCTCGACGAGATCCGGGGACGGCGCGAGCGCTGCCGCGGCACCCAGCTCGAGGGCGGTGTCGCGTGCCGCAGCCGAGGGATCGATCGCGACGACGCGGGCCCCGAGTGCCCGCGCGATCATCACCGCAGCGAGCCCGACACCCCCCGCTCCGTGGACGACAACCTCGTCACCCGCACTGCAGCGGCCGATCGTGGCTACGGCGCGGTAGGCGGTGGCCACCCGGCATCCGAGCGAGGCGGCGACATCGAAGGAGATCTCCGGAGGCAACCGCACGAGATTGACATCGGCGGCCGGGAGGGCGACGTACTCGGCGAATCCTCCCCAGCCGTCGAAGCCGGGCTGCCACTGCTGCGGGCACACCTGATGGTTGCCAGACTCGCAGACAAGGCAGCGGCCGCACGCGCAGACGAAGGGGACGGCGACCCGGTCGCCCACGCGCCAGCGGGTGACGTCGACACCCACGGCCGCGACGGTCCCGGCGAACTCGTGGCCGGGCACATGAGGGAAGGCCGAGACGTTGTCGTGTCCGTGCCAGGCGTGCCAGTCACTGCGACACAGTCCCGCGGACTCGACCTTGAGCGCCACACCGTCCTGCGGCGCGTCCGGGTCATCCACCTCGCCCAGACGCCAGGGAGCACCGAGAGAGTCGTAGAGGACTGCGCGCATGGCGGAAGACTAAGTGCTGCAATGTCGGTGACGGCGGACGTGATCCTTGCTTGACTAATGCCATGTCCGAGACCGCTCAGGAGCGCCCCGAGGTCCAGCCCGGGCTCGAGGCCAATGCCATCGGCTTCGTCGATGCGGTGTCGATCGGCCTCAACGCGACCTCTCCGGCCTACTCCCTCGCCGCGGTGCTCGGCCCGATCGTCGTGCTCGTCGGCGTGGCGGCACCCGGCGTACTCCTTGCTTCCTTCGTGCCGATGCTCCTCATCGCGAGTGCCTTCTACTTCCTCAATCGCGTCGATCCCGACTGCGGGACGACGTTCTCCTGGGTGACACGCGCCATGGGCCCGTGGTTCGGGTGGATGGGCGGCTGGGCGATCGCGATGACGGGCGTCCTCGTCGTCGGATCGCTCGCGGACGTGGGGGTCAAATTCACGCTGCTCATGTTCGGCCAGGATGAGCTGGCGGCCAATCAAGCCCTCGTCATGGCCCTTGCCGTCGGACTCGTCCTCCTCATGACCTGGATCTGCATCATCGGCACGGACCTGTCGGGTCGTCTGCAGACGGTGCTCAACATCGCTCAGGTGGTCGCGCTCATCATCTTCGCGGTCGTGGCCATCGTGAAGGGAGCGACGGGCAACGGGCTGCCCGGTGCGGAGCTGCCCACTCTGGAGTGGATCAATCCCTTCGCGGCGGGCACCGCGGCGCTGTCCGCCGGCCTGCTACTCGGTGTCTTCGCCTACTGGGGGTGGGAATCCGCCGTCAACCTCAACGAGGAGACGACCGACTCCTCGAGCACGCCGGGGCGGGCTGCGATCGTCTCGACCTTCATCCTGCTCGTGACGTACCTGGGCGTGGCCATCGCCGTGCTCATGCTCGTGGGTCCGACCTTCCTTGCTGACAATGCTGGCGAGGAAGAGATGGCCTTTGCCCTCATCGCACGTGAAGCACTGGGCGGCTGGGGCTGGATCGTCCTCCTCGCGGTCGCCATGTCGGCGGTGGCATCGACCCAGACCACGATCATCCCCGCGTCGCGGACGGCCCTATCGATGGCGCGGCGCACGGCGATCCCAAGCTACTTCGGGCAGATCTCGCCTAAGTACCGCACGCCTGCCGTCTCGACCTGGTGGGTCGCGATCGTCGCCATCATCTGGTACGTCGTGGTGAGCTTCATCAGCGAAAACGCCCTCTTCGACTCGCTCACCGCTCTCTCGCTGCTCATCGCCTTCTACTACTCGCTCACCGGTATCGCCTGTGCCGTCTACTACCGCAGGCTGCTGCTCTCGAGCGCCAAGGCCTTCTTCCTCATCGGTCTCGGCCCGGTCGTCGGCGCCATCCTTCTGCTCTGGCTTCTCGTGCTCTCCGTCATCGAGATGTCGAATCCGGAGAATTCCTACGGGGGTGTCTCGTGGTTCGGCCTCGGGCCGCCGCTCGTCATCGGCATCTTCCTCTTCGCCCTGGGAGCCGTCTTCATGATCGCGTCCCGCGTTGCCGACAGGCCCTTCTGGAAGGAGCGTCCCAGCGTGGTCGACCCGGATCTGGTGCCCGTCTCGGAGGGAGGTGATGAGCGATGAGCCTCGCGATCGGGTACGACGGGAGTGAGAGTGCCCGTCATGCGCTCCGGACGGCGATCGATCTCGCTCGCGACCTGGAGGAGTCCCTGCTCATCGTGTGCGGCGTCGCACCTCCCGGGGGCATGGGTGAGGAGTACGACATCACGGAGGAGGCGATCGTGGAGGAGCTCGCTCCCGCGGTCAACGCAGCGGTCCTCCAGGCGCAGGCCGCGGGGATCGAGGCGGAAGCGATCCTCGTGGATGCCGATCCCGTGGGTGCGCTGGAGACGGTGATGGAGGAGCGCAGTCCGCGGATGCTCATCGTGGGATACGGCCAATCCGGCCGCATCCGGGCGGCCCTCTTCGGTGCGATCGCCCCCAAGCTCGTCGAACGCTCGGAGGTCCCGGTCCTCGTCGTGCCGTAGGCACGCATGGGTGCCGTGCCGTAGGCGCGCGACCTAGGATCGCGTCATGCCGACGTACGAGTTCCGATGCCGAGCCTGCGGGTCGACCTTCACCGAGTCGCGCCCGATGGTGCGGTCGAGCGACCCGGCGACGTGCCCTTCGGGGCATGACGACACGGTGCGCCTGCTGGGTGTTGCGGCGGTCGGAGGCTCGGCGGGCGCGGCTCCGTCAGGCGGGGGCGGCTGCTGCGGTGGCTCCTGCGGCTGCGGCTGAGGGAACCGCACAGGGGTGAGCGCCGTCACCCTCTCCGGGCCCACATACGTGGGTCGTTGAGGAGAGGGAGGACTCTGGAGCCATGCTCGCCACGACTTCGCCTAAGGGCATGCGCACGCCCACGCGCACGCCGGGCACCTTCGTGCGCGACATCTCCCGGTCCATCCAGGGTGCGCTCGACGGAGCCGTCCGACGCGCTCCCGAGGGCTCGCTGACGCAGCGGATCTTCCGCGGTGCGGCACGCACCTGGCCGACCGCCTGGCTCATCGGCATCACCGCGGTCGCCGCCTGCACCGCTTGGGTCGCGGCCCTACTCCTCGGGATCGAGGCACCGGTGCCGGCCGCCGTCGGAGCGGTGATCACGGTCGCCCTCTCCCTCAACAGGTCCTTGCGCACCGGGCTCTCTCTCGTGGGAGCGACCGCTGCCGCGCTGCTCGTGGCGTTCGCGCTCTATCAGTGGTGGGGCCTGCACGTGTGGACCGTCGGCGTACTCGTCGTGGTCTCGCTGGTGATCGGCCGTCTCATGCGGCTCGGTCCCGAAGGCTCCCTGCAGATCCCCGTGACCGCACTCTTCGTCTACTTCCTCGGCGAGGCACTCACCGACGATGTGATCATCATGCGCATCGTGGCGACCCTCCTCGGTGTCGCGATCGGATTGGTCTTCTCCTTCGTCGCCCACCCCGAGCGGCCCGAGGAGCGCATGACGGAGCAGCTCTCGGAGATCGGGGGGCGCCTGGGTGCGCTCCTCGTCGCGATGGGCCATGTGTCGGGAGACCAGCTCACCCGCCGCCAGGCCACGGAGTGGCTCACCGAGGCCCGGGCCCTCGCGGTGGAGACGCGCCACCTGGGCGAGGAGATCGATGAGCTCGGCCTGGGGCGTCGCTTCAGCGTCGGGAGCGAGCGGGCCGTGGGCCGAGCGATCCTCGACCAGTATTCGCTGCTGCAGCAGACCAGCGACCACGTCAACTCCATCGCGCGCGGTCTCTTCGATGCCACCTCGCGCGGATCCGTGCGACTGCCCGAGGGCGTCGGCCAGATGCTGTCCTCCACCGGCGAGGCGCTCTCCTTCCACGCCGATGCGATGGAGCGCGCCATCGTCGACGGGGACCCCGCCACAGGCGTGCTCGCTGCTCTCGAAATCGTCGAGGAGGAGCGCAGCCGATCGGTCGCCGAACTCAAGGAGATGGACGACACCGGAGCGCTCCTGCTCGGAGGCTCGCTCGTAAGCGAGGTCGATCAGATGGCCAAGCGCCTCGCGGGCAGCAACGGTCGCTAGCGCAACAGGCGGCCGTGGCGATGTCGCGTCACGGAGATCGCCTGCTCCTTGAGCCAGCGCGGCAACTCCACTTCACCCGCATCCGTCACCGGCTGCCGATCGACGGCAATGCCCGCGGCATGTGCAGCGGCGAGCAACTCCGGAGAGGCCGGAGCCAGAAGGCGAAGTCGCTCCACTCCGAGCGACCCAAGCCGCGAGGCCAGCTGCGCGTCGGTCTCCTCGAGCGGATCCGACCAGATCACCGGCGTGCCCGTCGTCTGCGCGGCGAGAGCGAGTACGTCGTACTCGACCGCGAGCTTCTCCGCTCGGACGACGACGCCGTCCAGCGGGTGGTGGCGCAGCACGTTGCTCTCGCAGCGCAGGCCGCTCGGGTCCGTGTCGACACCGAAGCGCGTGGCCCATGCATCGGCGAAGGATGCGCGCGCCCGTGCGACATCGACATCGCGCGACTGCCACGTGCCATAGGTGTGCAGATGGCTCGGGCCGCCGGGCTTGGAGCCACCCCCGATGCTCGACCGCTTCCACCCGCCGAAGGGCTGTCGCTGC
>Ga0181554_1003073_pt1 | contig 14327 bp, 12 predicted proteins | sample 011ome_16_FD_145602 | JGI IMG/M metagenome (GOLD analysis project Ga0181554, IMG submission 145602) | Coastal salt marsh microbial communities from the Groves Creek Marsh, Skidaway Island, Georgia - 011503CT metaG (spades assembly) | ecosystem: Environmental > Aquatic > Marine > Intertidal zone... | reverse complement strand
CGCAACAGGCGCTGCAATTCGCGGCCCAAGCGGTGATGTCGGGCACGATGGATTGCGTGATCGCGTCTGGTGTGGAAAGCATGAGCCGCGTGCCCATCGGCACGCCGATGGATCTGCCCGAAAAGGCGGGGCTTGGGTTCTATAAAAGCCCATTGATGGAAGAACGGTACCCGGATGTCTTCTTCAGCCAGTTCACCGGGGCCGAGATGGTCTGCCAGAACTGGGACCTGTCGCGTGAAGAGATGGATCGTTTTTCGCTGGAAAGCCACCAGAAGGCCGCAGCTGCCACCAAGGCCGGCAAATTCACGGACGAGATCGTGGCGGTGGAACAGCGCCTCCACGACGGAACGGTGCCCGGCACGATGGCCGAGGCGGATGAGGGCATCCGTTTTGACGCCAGCTATGAGGCTATCTCTCAGGTCCGGCTGCTGCAGGAAGGCGGACGTCTGACAGCCGCGTCGGCCAGCCAGATCTGCGACGGAGCCGCGGGGCTAATGGTCGTCAGTGAAAAGGGGCTGAAGGACCTGGGCGTTGAGCCGCTGGCGCGCATCCACCACATCTCGGTCCACGGGGGCGATCCCGTGGTGATGCTCGACACACCCATTGCGGCGACCAAGCGGGCGCTGGACCGGGCGGGCATGAAGATTAACGACATCGACCTTTACGAGGTGAACGAGGCCTTCGCCTCGATTCCAATAGCCTGGATGAAGGGCGTCGATGCCGACCCTGACCGGCTGAACGTGCATGGCGGCGCCATTTCCCTCGGCCACCCGCTGGGCGGATCGGGGGCCAAGCTGATGGTGACGCTAGTGCACGCCCTGAAAGACCGCGGCAAACGCTATGGCCTGCAAACCATGTGCGAGGGCGGCGGGCAGGCAAATGTGACCATCGTCGAAAGGCTCTGACACCGGTCGCGCAACTTGGGAGGAGAGCGCGTTGGACAACCTGAAATCGGAATTCCTGTTCGAGATGTCGGCCGAGATCGAGCCGCCCCAACCCGTGGGCGCGACACCGGCCGGCAAACGCTTTATCGCCTATGTGCGCGGCGGCACCTTCGAAGGCCCGCGCCTGAAGGGCCACGTCCTGCCGGGCGGCGGTGACTGGGTGCTGGTGCGGTCCGACCGCGTGTTCCAACTGGATGTGCGCATCACGCTGGAAACCGATGATGGCGCGCTGATCTACACCACCTATCGCGGCGCGCGGCACGGCTCGGCGGATGTGATGCGCCGGATCGCCGCCGGAGAGCCCGTGCGCGCAGACGAATATTACTTCCGCACCACGCCCTATTTCGAAACCGGGGCGGACACCTATGCCTGGCTGAACGGCATCGTTTCCGTCGGCATCGGCCAAGACCGGCCCAGCGGCGTCACCTACCGCGTACATCAGATCCTCTAGCCCCCCAACAGAAAGGAGATCACACCATGGTTTACGACCCGCGGATACCCGCCAAGGAAGAGTGTGTTCTGGCCAATCAATTGGAACATTGGGCGGCCCGCAAACCCGATGATCTCTTCGTCAGCTTCGAAGGCGGCCCACGATGGAGCTGGGCCGAAGCGCTCGATCAGACGCGCCGCGCCGCCGCGGCCTTTCAGGCAATGGGTGTGAAGAAGGGCGATCACGTGCTCTCGTGGCAGCCCAACTCATGGGAGGCGCTGCTCACATGGTTTGGGCTGAATTACCTCGGCGCCGTCTATGTACCGGTGAACGTGGCCTATAAAGGCGCGCTGCTGGAACATGTGGTCAAGCTTTCGGACGCCAAATTGATGGTGTGCCATGCCGATCTGCTGGACCGTCTGGCCCAGATCGATTGCGGGGTTCTGTCGGACGTGATCGTCACCGGTGGCGAGGCGACGCTGGACGGGTTCACCTGCCACCCCGCCAGCGTCCTGCAAGCCGATACCGGCCTGCCCGGCATCCCTGAAGAGATCGCGCCGTGGGACACGCAATATATCATCTTCACCTCCGGCACGACCGGACCCTCCAAGGCCGTGCTGTCCTCTTATGTGCAGGGTCACGCCATGGGTCCGGTGGCGCATGACTACACCGAGGAAAGCGATCATACGCTGGTAAACCTGCCGCTTTTTCATGTGGGCGGAACGGTCTTTTTCAACATCGCGCTTGGCACGGGCAGTTCCTGCCATCTGGATACGCATTTCAAAACAGATGTCTTCTGGGACACGGTGCGGCGCGAAAAGATCACCAACACCCTGCTTCTGGGCGCGATCATCACCTTTCTCAACGGGCTGCCGGAACGCGATGACGATCAAGATCATACGCTGAAAAAATCCATCTGCGTGCCGTGGAACGACGATGCGCGCAAGCTGGGCAAACGCCATGGCATCACCGTGCGCACCACCTTTAACATGACCGAGATTTCCTCGCCCATGGTGTCGAACCCCTACCCGCCTGAAAACGGCACCTGCGGCGTGCTTCGCCCCGGTGTTGAGGCCCGCGTTGTAGACGAGAACGATTGCGAGCTGCCCCCCGGTGTGGCGGGCGAGCTGATTGTGCGCACCGATACCGTCTGGGGCCTGAACCACGGTTACTACAAAAACCCCGAAGCCACAGCTAAAGCCTGGCGCAACGGCTGGTTCCACACAGGCGATGCCTTCAAATACGACGAGGCAGGGTATTTCTATTTCGTCGACCGCATCAAGGATGCCATCCGGCGTCGGGGTGAGAACATCTCCTCCTTCGAGGTCGAGGCCGAGGTGAACGCCCACCCGGATGTCGCCGAAAGCGCGGCCGTTCCAGTGCCCAGCGTATTCAATGAAGACGAGGTTCTGGTCGTCGTCGTGCCAGCAAAGGGCCGCACGATCGATCCAGAGACGCTTTTTAAGCATCTGCGCGATCGCATGGCGCATTTCATGCTGCCGCACTACATCCGGGTGATCGATGATCTGCCTAAGACCCCCACCCAAAAGGTACAAAAGCACATCCTGCGCGATGCCGGCTTGACTCAGGACACCTGGAATAGGGAAGCCGCCGGTTATAGCGTTAAACGTGAGAAAATCGGCGACCGACCCCGCCTCGAATGAGAAATGCCAACTACGACCTTCTAAAAAACTGCGCCTCACACCAAGCAATCGTTTGGTTGACTAATTGTCGCACATCACAGACACTTGTCGGCAAGGCAAGTCCTTCGCCGCAAAAAATCTCGGCCTTGCGAACAAAGTCTGTGGCACCCCGAAGAAGACCTTTCACCTATGCTGCACTAGGGAGGAACAGCATGACACTCAATCGACGTAAGTTTCTGAAGACAGGTGCCGTCGCGGCCCCTGCTGCATTGGCAGCCCCAGCATATGCTCAGGGCAAGCGAAAGCTGCAAATGGTTATGTCCTGGCCGCACAATTTCCCCGGCCTTGCTTCAATCGCCTACAATTTCGCGGAATTTGTCGACAAGATGACCGACGGCGACCTTACTGTCGATGTCGCGGCTGCGGGGGAACTGGTCGCCAGCTTCGAAGTTTACGATGCTGTCGGTTCGGGTGCCGCCGACTGCATGCATTCCACTCCGGCCTACATTACGGGCCAGTGGCAACCCGCCGTGTTCTTCTCGCAGATCCCCTTCGGCCTCACGCAGGTAGAGCATATGGCGTGGATGAACCATGGCGGTGGCCAAGAACTCCAGCACGAGGCGTTCCGCGAGATATTTGGCGTGGTACCTTTCACCTGCGGTCAAACCGGCATCCAAATGGCAGGTTGGTTCAACAAGGAAATCAACAACATCGAAGACCTGCGCGGCATCACTATGCGGATGCCGGGTTTGGGCGGCGAAGTGATGCGCCGCGTTGGCGCCAACGCTGTGCTGATCCCGGCACAGGAAATTTTCCCGGCATTGCAATCGGGTGCGTTGGACGGAACTGAACTTCAGGGGCCGTGGCTCGACACGGTTTCGGGCTTCTACCAGCATGCCAAGTACTACTATGCGCCTGGTTTCCAAGAGCCGAACTCAGCAGGTGAAATCGCGATTAACGCCAACGTGTTCGATGAACTGAGCGCGAGCCATCAGGCCATCGTTCAACACGCCATTCAGTCGGCGAACTCCATCAACGTCGGTGAATGGGCGTATAATAACGCTCAGTTTTATCAAACGTTGAAGAACGAGCACGGCGTTGAGGTGCGCGAGTATCCTCAGGACGTGATCGACGAACTGGCAAAGATGTCAGCCGAAGCTGTTGCCGAGCTCGGCGAAGTGGACGACCGCGCACGTGCGATCTACGCCAGTTACTCTGATTACCTTGGGAAAGCCGTGGAATACAGTGTCGCCGCTGAGGTGCCCTACTACCGCGCTCGTGTTCGGCAGGTGGAAGTCTCCAAAGGATAGTCCAGCTTCGAATGGCGCATCCGCAGAAATGCGGGTGCGCCAGAGTTTTAAAGCTCCAGAGGCCTCGCCGCCGGGGCAGGGGGGCGCCGAATGATTGCAATTGCAGATTTCATTGACCGCATAACCGTTCTGGCGGGCAAGATGCTATCCTGCCTAATTCTACCGCTAATGCTGCTCGTCTTCGCCAATGCCATGGCACGATACGTGTTCGGGACCGGACATGTTTGGCTGTTTGAGGCGGTTGGCTATTGCTTTGCAATCATTGCAGTCGGCCTCGCGGGCTGGGCGTTGAAGGAAAACGAACATGTACGTGTCGACATATTCTACTCGATCATGAGCCGCCGGAAAAAAGCGGTGATCGATATTCTTGGCACTGTTTTCTTCCTCGTTCCGTTCCTATGGCTGATGTGGGATCGCTCGCTGCCCTATGTAAAGCGATCCTGGAAGACGCGCGAAGGATCGTTGGAAATGTCCGGCATTCCCTTCGTTTATTTGCTAAAGACATGCCTGCTCGCGTTCTGCCTACTTCTTGGACTTGCTGCCGTCGCCTTTCTCCTGCGGAGGCTCCATGTCCTGATCACTGGCGAGGAGGGTGACACATGATCGATTGGCTCATGACCCATCCGGACGTCTGGATGTTCGTGGTGACGATCGCGCTAATGCTTCTGGGTTTCCCGGTGGCGTTCACATTGGCAGGCGTAGCGCTCGCTTTTGCTTTCATGGCCGGCGAGATGGGTTTATTCCGGACGGCTACGCTGAATTTTTTGCCACAGCGGGTCTGGGCGGTTCTCAACAACACCGTGATCGTGGCCGCGCCGCTGTTTATCTTCATGGGCCTTCTTCTGGAACGCAGCAAGGTCGCCGAACAGATGCTAACCGCGATGGCGCAGCTATTCGGTCAGAAACCCGGCGGGCTACTGATTGCCACGACTCTGGTTGGTGCGCTAATGGCAGCGTCTACGGGAATCGTCGGCGCAACTGTCGTGACTATGGGTGTGCTTGCACTGCCTGTGATGCTGCGCAATGGGTATGATGCGTCCGCTGCGTCAGGTGCTATCTGTGCCGCGGGCACCCTGGGCCAGATCATCCCGCCATCGATCGTTCTGGTTTTTCTTGGTGATTTCCTAACTTTCGCAAACCAACAGGCGAACCTGAGCAGCGGAGACCCTTCGGGGCGCAGCGTCGGTGTGGCTGATCTTTTTGCGGGTTGTCTTATCCCGGGAATTATTCTTGTTGGGCTTTATCTCTTGTGGCAAATCTTGCTCGCGTGGCGTAATCCGACTGCGGCCCCTGCCCTGCTCCTCGAAGAAATCCGGCTGGGCGACGATGGCAGCGTGATCGAGGCAGAAACCACTGCGCAACTGATTGTACGGGCGCTGGCTGCCCCGTTGCTGCTCATTGTGGCGGTCCTGGGATCCATTCTTGCCGGAGTCGCGACCCCGACCGAAGCTGCGGGTGTCGGAGCGGTCGGAGCGTTGTTCCTGGCGGCGTGGAGGGAGAGCGAAATCTCGCGCCCGTTCGTGACGGCTTCGCTCGCCAGCGCAATCATTGTCCTTTTCCTCCTCGCGATGTTCGACATGCGCATGGGTCGTCAACTGGCCTCGACCAGCGAAATCATTGCTATGTGGATTAGCGTCGTGCTGATGAGCGTTATCTCGATCGGTATTCTTGTAAGCCTTTGGGTGACCTTCCGCAGCGGATCGCTAATGGACGTCACATTCCGAACAGCACGAATAACCGGGATGATCTTCACTGTTCTGATCGGTGCCACCTTGTTTACCCTGGTCTTCCGCGGACTTGGAGGCGAACACACCATTCACGAGTTCATGTCTGGGATCCCAGCCGGTCTGACAGGAGCGATGATATTCACAATGGCACTTATGTTCATTCTGGGCTTTTTTCTCGACTTTCTTGAAATCATCTTCATCCTTGTACCCGTTCTGTGCCCAGTCTTGATTGTCATGGGGGCCGATCCCGTCTGGCTGGGAGTGATGATCGCGCTGAACCTGCAGACATCATTTCTGACCCCGCCCTTCGGCTTTGCGCTGTTCTATTTGCGCGGGGTCGCTCCAACTTCGGTCACGACAATGCAGATATGGCGCGGAGCGACGCCCTACATCGGGCTGCAAATCATCACCCTGCTGATCCTGGCCGTGTTTCCGGCCACGGCAACCTGGCTGCCGTCATTGTTGCTGCAATAAGGTAGCGGGCTCTCCTTGAATCTTCAGGAAATCACGATTAGAACATTAGCGCTGGAAAACGAACGTTTGGTAGAATGAGGCACTCTGGGAGGACATCACATGACCGCCGCGCACACCGCAGAGGATATTGTTTATGATCCCGCAGATCCCGCCGTCATGGCCGACCCGTTCCCGGTCTACGCCCGCCTGCGCGATCAAGATCCGGTACATTGGAGCCCGTCTCTGAAATCCTGGATCATCACGCGTTATACCGACGTGCGCGACCTGCTGTTGTCTGACGATCTGTCGGTCAAACGGCTGACGCAGTTCTACAACGCCCTGCCGCCAGCCGATGCCGAACTGCTCAAGGACATCATCCACTATCTCAACCTCTGGCTTGCCTTCCGCGATCCGCCTGATCACACGCGCGTCCGTAGGATCATGCGCCACGCCTTCACCGCCAAGGCCATCGAAGACATGCGCCCGCAGATTATCGAGATCACGGATATGCTGCTGGACCGGCTGGAGGCCTCGGGCAAAAATGACGTGGACCTCATCCGCGAATTCGCGCTGCAACTGCCGGCCTTCGTGATCATGGACCTGCTGGATGTGCCCCGCGACATGCTGGCCGACTTCAAGGAATGGTCCGACGACATGGCCGTCTTCATCGGCGGCGCGCGCAATTCGGGCGACAAATACGAACGCGCGGCGCGTGGTTGCCAGAAAATGTCATCCTATTTCGCCCAACTGATCAAGGAACGCACGGAAAACCCCAAGCCCAGTTTCCTGATGGACCTGATCAACGCCCGCGACGAAGGCGACAAACTCAGCGAGGATGAGCTGATCGCCACCTGCATCCTTGTCCTTTTCGCCGGGCACGAGACGACGACCAACCTGATCGGCAACGCCACGCTTCTGCTGCTGCGCCACCCCGATCAGCTGGCCAAGCTGAAAGCCGACCCCGGCCTGATCGACAGCACGATCGAAGAAGTGCTGCGCTTTGACGGCCCCACGAATGCGCTTGTGCGCGTGGCCGCGCAGGATCACGACCTGCACGGGCGGCAGATCCGCGAGGGCGAGCGCGTCTTTGTGATGGTCAATTCCGCCAACCGCGATCCGCGCATGTTTGACGATGCCGACAGGTTCGACATCACCCGCCAGAAGAATCGCCACCTGACCTTCGGACAAGGCATCCACCTGTGTCTGGGCGCGAAACTGGCGCGGGAGGAAGGCCGCATCGCCGTCGAACGGCTCTTTGTCCGCTTCCCGAACCTCGCCCTGGATCCTGCGGCGCCACCCGAATGGCTCGACGCGATGGTCCCGCGCGGCACACGCCGCCTGCCCGTCCTGTTGCGCGGCTGAACCACGATGGCGCGCACGCTTCCCCCACAGATCGACGGCACGCCCGCCCGCGAGGCAGCCGAGGCGCTCGCCACCCGGTACGAGACCGCCTATGAGGCCTTTGCCGAAGCCGCACAGATGCATCCCGATCTGCACTTCCTGTGTGTGCCGCCACGCGAGGGACGAGCCTATCACCCAGACGGGTTTGAGGTGACTTACGGCGACGCGCTGGCACAGGTTCAGAGCCGCATCGACCGCCTACGCGCGGCAGGCTACGGCGCGGGCCATCGCGTGGCCTTGATGCTTGATAACCGGCCCGAACATATCTTCACCCAGCTTGCGCTTTATGCGCTGCAGGCCACGCAGGTGCCGGTCAACCCCGACTATCTGGACCACGAACTCACATACCTGCTGGAGCATTCCGAGGCCGATCTGGCCCTCGGCCTGCCCCACAATATCGACCAGCTTCAGCGCGTTGCGGGTAAGCTGGGCGTCGCGGCGGTTTTGGAGACCGATCCGCTCCCTCAAGCGCCAACCGCGCCTCAACCCCGCGGCACCGGGCGTCAGGCCGAGGCCGCACTGATCTACACCTCTGGCACCACGGGGCGGCCCAAGGGCTGCGTGATCGACCACGAATACCATTTCGCCGTGGGCCTTGCCTATGCCCGGCTGGGCGGACGGCTGGCGCTGCAGTTCCGCGCCGACCGCATCTTTGTACCCCTGCCGGTTTTCCACGTGAATGCAGGCATTAACACGCTGACCGCGCTGATCCTGACCGGCAACTGCCTGATCCTGCCCGACCGGTTCCACCCGGCCAGCTGGTGGCAGGACATCGTCACCACCCGCGCGACCGCGATGCACTACCTTGGGATCATCCCGCCCATCCTCTTGAAACGCGACGCTGAGCCGGCCGAGGAGCAACACACCTTGCGCTTCGGCCTCGGCGCCGGGCTCGAACCGCGCATCCATCAGGAGTTCGAAGACCGCTTCGGCGTGCCCATGGTCGAGGTCTGGGGCATGACCGAAACCGGCCGCTTCCTTGGCGATTGCATCGAGCCGCGCCGCATCCACACCCGCGCTTTCGGGAGAGCCACCCCTGATCTGGATGCCCGCGTCGTTGATGAGGCTGGCGCGCCCGTCCCCCCCGGCACCGAAGGCGAATTGGTCGTGCGCGCCCACGGCCCCGACCCGCGCCAGGGCTTCTTCCGCGAATACCTGAAAAACCCCGACGCCACCGCCGAGGCGTGGCGCTCAGGCTGGTTTCACACCGGCGACGTGGTGGTGCAGGCCCCCGACGGCATGCTGCATTTCGTGGAACGGCGTAAAAACATCATCCGGCGCTCGGGCGAAAACATCTCGGCCGCCGAGGTGGAAAATTCCCTGATCGGCCATCCGGCGGTCGAAGCCGTCGCCGTCATCGGCGTGACAGACGAGATGCGCAACGAGGAGGTGATGGCCTGCATCCTGCCCAAATCCGGCACCCCGCGCGACGCGGACACCGCCCGGGCCATCTTTGACAGCGCGCGTGAACTGGTGGCCTATTACAAGCTGCCCGGCTGGGTGGCTTTCGTCGATGATCTGCCGCGCACCGGCACACAGAAAGTGCGCAAAGGCCTGATCTTTCCCGATGTGGACGACCCGCGCAGCGCCCCGGGCGTGGTGGACCTGCGCGATCTTAAGAAAAGGAGCAAGGCATGAAACGCGCGATCTTCCAACAGCATGGCGACCCGGCCAAGGTGATCGAGATCATCGAAGAAGACGACCCCACCCCCGGCCCCGGCGAGGTGCGCGTGCGCAATCAGGTGATGACGATTAACCCCGCCGATCTGCTCTCGATCGAGGGGCGTTATGGTGCCGAACCGATCACCCTGCCGGCCACTCCCGGCGTGGGGGCCTACGGCATCGTGGATGCGGTGGGCGAAGGGGTCACACGGCTTGCCGTTGGGGATGCCGTGCTGCCCGTGGGCGGTGGCTTCTGGGCCGATACCCTGATCCTGCGCGAACGCATGGCGCCAAAGGCCCCGGCGGGCGCGGATCCCGAACAGGCCGCCCTGATGCGCGCCAATCCGGGCACCGCCCATCTGATGCTGAGCGATATCGTCGATCTGCAACCGAGCGACTGGGTCGTGCAGAACGCTGCCAATTCCAACGTGGGCCGCATGGTCATCCGCTTTGCCCGTGAACGTGGGCTGCATACGGTCAACATCGTCCGCCGCGCGGATGTGGCCGAGGCGCTGACGGCTGACGGCGCGGACGCTGTCATTGTGGACGAGGGCCAAGACCTCGCCGCCGCCATCGCCGCAGCCGCAGATGCTGCGCCAAAACTTGCCTTGGATGCCGTGGGCGGCACCGCCACCCGCGCCCTTGGCGCAGCAATGGCCGATCGCGGCACTGTGGTCGCCTACGGCCTCCTTTCGGGTCAACCAAATGAGATGGACGCGCGCGATGTCGTCTTCCGCGATGTGCGGCTGCAGGGCTTTTGGCTTTTCGATTGGTACCGCACCGCGACCCCCGACAAGATGCGCGATCTGCATGCCTTCCTTGAGGCCAAACTGGCCGAAGGCGTGCTGCAAACGGATGTGGACGCGCGCTATCCGCTCAATCAGATTAAGGAGGCCGTCGCCCATGCCGCGCGCAGTGGCCGCAACGGAAAAATCCTTCTGAAAGGAGACCAAAATGCGTGATGTTTATGTGCTTGCCACCTCCTGCACCGCCTTCAGCAAACGCCCCGGGGACAGCTTCAAAGACCTGACCCGCGAGGCATATCTGGACGTGATCGCCGATGGCGGCTGGGACAACGGCAACGCCATCGAACAAGCCTGGTTCGGCAATTGCGGCATGGGCACCTTTGGTCAACGCAACATCCGCGGGCAGGTCTGCTTCACCCCACTGGTGCGCGAGGGGCTCTTCCCCGAACGCGTGCCCATGATCAACGTGGAAGGCGGCTGCGCGACGGCTTCGATGGCCTTCCACGGTGCGTGGAAAGACGTGGCGTCGGGCGATATGGATGTATCTTTGGCCATCGGTGTCGAAAAAACCTTCGTGCAAGGCGACGCCACCCGCACGCTGGAGATTTTCGAAGGCGGCATCGACCAGATGGACCCCAAGGAATGGCACGACTACTACGCCAAGCGTGGAGAAGAGGCTGGTAAACCCTTCGACCTCAACGCCGCCGGCGGCACCGTCTTCATGGACACCTACGCGATGCAGGCTGCCTGGCACATGAAGACCTACGGCACCACCCAGGAACAGATCGCCATCGCCGCGTCGAAGAACCACTGGCACGGGTCGATGAACCCCAAGGCGCAGTATCGGTTCGAGGTTCCTGTGGAAGAGGTTCTGGCCGATCGGGAGGTCTCCTGGCCCATCACGCGCTCCATGGCCGCACCCATCGGCGACGGAGCGGCCGCTGCGATCCTCGTGTCGGAAGAGGTCCTTGCGCGCCAGCCCAAAGACATCCGCGACCGCGCAGTCAAGGTCCGCGCCTCGGTCCTGACGGGGGGCAAGTATCGCGATCCATCAGAACCGGGCCTCAGCCGCGTGGCGGCGCAAAAGGCCTATGCCAAGTCCGGACTGACACCGGCGGATGTCGATCTGATCGAACTGCACGATGCCACATCCTTCTGCGAGATCTTCCAGCTGGAGATGTTGGGCTTTGCCGAGGATGGCAAAGGCGGCAAGCTAGTCGAAGGTGGTGAGACCAAGCTGGGCGGCCGCCTGCCAGTCAACCTGTCGGGCGGACTGGTGTCCAAGGGGCATCCGGTGGGTGCAACGGGCCTGTCAATGATCCATGAACTGGCGCTGCAACTGCGCGGCGAAGCCGGTGACCGGCAAACGAGCCGTGCTCGCATCGCACTGGCGGAAAATGGCGGCGGTGTTATCGGCTTTGACGAGGCCGCCTGCTCCGTGATCCTTCTGGAAGCGCCCTCCGCGTGAGCCGGCTCAGGGCTCGTCGGTGATCCGCCGCGCGCCCTCTGCCCCTTCGGTTAGCAGCCGGTTCGCGTCTGGCTGCACCATCAGGTCACAAAACAGCGTGCGTTCATCCGCGAAAGTCTCGGGCCCCGCCGACAACGCCTTACGCACAAGCCGCTTGATATGACTGGCCGCCCGCGCGGGCTTTCCCGCTATGCGCTGCGCCAGCGCCAAGGCCTCCGCCCGCGCATCGGTCACTGAGGCCGAGGCAAGGCCTGCCGCCACCATCTCATCCGGGCTCAACGTATCGCCGGTCAACGTCATGTGCAGCGCGCGCGACTGGCCGATAATGTGTGGCAAGCGCTGCGTGCCCCCCGCCCCGGGCAAAATACCCACATTAATCTCTGGCAAACCATATTCGTGATCGCCTGCCTGCACGATGCGCAGATCACAGGCCAGCGCCAGCTCGAACCCACCCCCCATCGCAGTGCCGGTCATTGCCGCGATGAAAATCGTGTCGCTGCCCTCCATCAGGCGCATGGCGATATGGATGGGCGCTTCGGGCACCGGGCGGTCGGTGGTGAACACCATCTCACGCGCGGCCATCTGAGCGGCCTGCGGGGCCAGCACCTTCAGATCGTAATGCCGGATGAACACGCCCGGTTCAGCCCCCGACAGAACACAGACGCGTATCGACGGATCGCCTATAATCTGCTCTATCGCCTTCAACAGATCGGCTTCCATCGCGCGATTCATGAACCCCTGATCGGGATTATGAAACGCGATCTCTGCAATCGCGCCATTGACCCTCAAAACCGCCTGACCACCGGACATGTCACACCTCCCTAAATGCAAAACAAGCCTAGAATTTTCACCCTCGAAATTCAAACAAACAATCGGTAGAATAGTGACTACTGCGCACATATATGCGCTTGATCACCGCCGCCCGTCTCGCCCACGGGCCCGCACAAAGGAAGGCCGGGTCTTTGGCACCGCAACATTCACGTGCGCGCGCGCAAGACGACGCGCAAAATCAACAGCAACCGCGTCGCAGAAACAAACGCGAAGACGTCATTCGCAAAGCATCTGCACTGATCGCGCGCCATGGGTTTGACGGCACCTCCATGCGCGATATCGCAGCCGCTGTCGATATGCTGCCGGGCTCGCTATACTACCATTTTCCGTCAAAAGAAGACATGCTGCTGGCCATTCACGAACGGGTGGTGACAGACATGGTCGCCGATACCGAGGCCGCCATCGCCAAGGGCACAACGCCGTGGGATCGACTGGAACGTGCCGCCGTCGCTCACCTGAAGGCGCTTCTAGGCAGCGGCAATCTGGTAACGATCATCTCACCCAATTTCGCCGAAGACCGTGAGGAGCTGAACCAGAAACTCAAAGCGCATCGCCGCGAATACGAGGAAACCTTCAAACGACTATTTAAGGATATCGACCTGCCGGATGATGCGGATCGCAGGCTTTTGCGCCTACAACTGCTTGGTGCGCTGAACTGGGTGCCTGTGTGGTACTCCAAGAAACGCGGAACATCGCCAGAAAAGATCGCGACATCCTTTGTCAGGGCCATCCGCCCCAATGCTGCGTGACGCCCCGGCGTGACGTCACGCGCAACTGTCTTAATCGGCGAAGGTAAAGTTGCCGTCCAGGAGGCGGCCACCGCCCAGGACCTGATCCAGTTTAACCTTTGCCAAGGCGCTGCCTTTTGCAGGTGGTGTCAGAACAATTCGAACAAATCTCAGGAATGACCTAAATCCGAGGCCTAGCCAGCAAGCAGCTGCCGCCACTCAGCGAGAGCAGCGGCACGGTTCAGCTTGAAATTTGATCGGGAAGTTAGACTGCGCTCCAGCTTGAAGTGGTTGGTGACTGACGCATGGACGGAAACGAACATTTGTAAACTTCGCAGCCGCCTGAAACGCTGCATCGCCCGTTCTCTTCGCCTGAAAGGCAAATGTGAGTTTTCGGCTCGGTTGTTGAGCCAGCGCCCGGTCTCTTGGCGCGCCATTGCACCGATTTCTTTAAGCGCTGCGCCATAAGATCTTAACTTGTCCGTAACGATGACCTCTGGACGGCCATGCTTGCGCATTGCTTTTCTTAAGAATTTCAAGGCTGCTTTCTTGTCCCGCATCTTGGTAACATAACTTTCCAAGACCTCACCTTCGTGATCCACTGCTCGCCAGAGATAGTGGCGCTCTCCGTTGACCTTCACGAAGACTTCATCCAAGTGCCACTGCCAGCGGCTGGATTTCAAACCGGCGATCCGGCGCTTTCTGATCTCTGACGCAAACATCGGTCCGAAACGCTGCCACCAAAATCGGACCGTCTCGTGGCTGACCTCTATGCCGCGTTCGTGCAATAGGTCTTCTACATTCCTCAGCGACAGCGGGAACCGGACATAAAGCATCACGGCAAGGCGGATGATCTCTGGACTGGTTTTGAAGTACTTGAAGGGGGAGCGTTTGGTCATAACCAGACGCTAGTCCGCTCCCTGCCCTGCCTCAAGCAAAGTTCTTCTGACAAAGCCCCGCGGTCATCCCAATCGCGCCTGTGCG
>Ga0181554_1003069_pt1 | contig 14333 bp, 9 predicted proteins | sample 011ome_16_FD_145602 | JGI IMG/M metagenome (GOLD analysis project Ga0181554, IMG submission 145602) | Coastal salt marsh microbial communities from the Groves Creek Marsh, Skidaway Island, Georgia - 011503CT metaG (spades assembly) | ecosystem: Environmental > Aquatic > Marine > Intertidal zone >... | reverse complement strand
CGCGTTTGAACGATTCGATTTTTTTTTTCTTCGCCCGCCCGCCGATCGCCCGACTTTGGAGCCGTATGTCGACCCGGCGCTTCGCGCGTCGGGTCGCTTCGACGCGCTCGTCTTACTCCGTCGTCGTCGGGCTTCTTCCCCTCGTGTTGGCGTGGCGTCTGATCCTCGCGGTCGGACGTTTGCTGTTGGCGTGGCGTCTGATCCTCGCGGTCGGACGTGCGCTGCGTTTGATCCTCGCGGTCGGACGTGTTACCTGCGTCTGATCCTCGCGGTCGGACGCACGCGCCGCAGCGCATCGCCGTGCGCGGCGGGAGGAGGCACCGCGTCGACGGGGGTCACCCGTTCGCGGGCATGGACGAGGGCGTCGCGCGTTCGCGCGCGCGCTCCTACACGAACGAAACGTCAGGGCATAGCAGGTTTCCCCAGCCTAGCATTGGCTCCGGGAGAAGTATCGTTGCCCCCACATCATCAGAGCAATCTCGAACTCGACTCTCGATTCGATCGTCCGTCTGACCCGTCCGACCGCGCGCGCGTCGCTCCGGTCATCGCGCGTTGCTCACGATCGATCGACCCCTCCTTCCGTCCTCCCTTCCTTCCTTCCTTCGAACGCGACGCAGGGTCCCGCGGCGGTGGAGTCGGCGCGGTCGCAGCTCTTGGCGTCCGCGGCGTACCTGCACTCGGAACAGACGCGGTTACACTCCGGCGTCCTCGCCGCGGCCGCGTCCGCGGCGGTCGCGTTCGGCGCGCTTCCCGCGAAGCTGAACCCGTTCATTCAACCGCTCATGAACGCGATCAAGCGCGAGAGGGACGAGCTGCTTCAGACGCGAGCCGCGGACGCGCTCGCGGGGTTGATCAAGCTCTGCGTCGGGCGGACGCCGTCGCCGGTGGGGAAGATCGCCGGGAACGTGTGCGCGCTCGCGTGCGCGGACCGCGCCGAGACGCCGAACGCGCTGGTGGAGGCGGACGCGCCGTCGGAGTGCGGCGCGAAGGAAGTTTTGTCGGACATGTCGGAGTTGTCCGACGCGGCTGTCGCGCGGCGCGGCGCGGAGGCGACGTTACGCGCGCTGTCGTCCGCGTTCGGCGCGTCCGTGTTCACGTCCGCGCCGAAACTCTGGGAGCTCATGGCCGGGTCGCTGACCGCCGCGGGAGCCGCCCCGCAGGCTGTGGTGGACGGATTGCAGATCCTCAAGGTGTTGGGCCCCGTCGCGCACGCGGACGTGCGCGCGTCGGTGCTGGAATTACTCCCCGTCGCGTTCGACAAAGCCACCGCCGCGGGTTCGTCCACGGCGCTGCAGACCACCGCCGCGCGCGCGATCGCCGCGCTCGCGCTCTCGGCGCCGTCCGACGTCGTCCCGTCGCTCCTCGAGCGGATCGTCCCGGCGTTGGAAAACGCCGGAGAGGCGGACGACGCGGCGGCGAAACGACGCGGCGCCTCCGCAGTGTCCGCGAGCCTCGTGCGCGCGCTCGGCCCCGCGCTCGCGCCGTTCTGCGTCCTTCTTCTCGTGCCGCTCATGGGTCGCATGTCCGACCCGCACGAGAGCGTCCGGGAGATGGCGACGCGGTCGTTCGCCGCGCTCGTGCCGCTGCTGCCGCTGGCGCGCGGCGCGGCGCAGCCGGAGACGTTGTCCGACGCGCAGAAGAAGCGAAGCGAAGCGGACGGCGCGTTTTTGGAAGCGTTGCTGGATAACAGCAAGGTGGAAGACTTCGAGCTGCCGTTTCACTGCAACCGCACGTTGCGACCGTATCAACAGGAGGGCGTGAACTGGCTCGCGTTCCTGCGAAGGTTTAAACTCCACGGCGCGCTGTGCGACGACATGGGGCTGGGGAAGACGCTGCAGAGCACGTGCATTCTCGCGGCGACCGTCGTCGAGCGTCGAAGAGAACGCTTACCGAAACTCCCCGCGCTCGTCGTGTGCCCGCCCACGCTCGTCGGTCACTGGGCGCACGAGATCGGTCTGTACGTCTCCGAGGACGTCTTAAAGCCGCTCGAGTACGCGGGGTCGCCTAACGAACGCGCCGCGCTTCGGCCCGATATCGAATCCGGGGAATACGACGTCGTGATCATGTCGTACGACGCGTTACGGCAAGACGTGGAGTATCTCACGACGAATAAATCGTTTTCGTATTGCATCCTGGACGAAGGCCACGCGATTCGGAACCCGAAAGCGCGCATCACGCAGGCGGTGAAGAAGATCCGCGCGGAACATCGGTTGCTTCTCTCCGGGACGCCGATCCAAAACGACGTCGTCGAGCTCTGGAGTCTGTTCGATTTCCTCATGCCAGGTTTCCTCGGGACGGAGCGCGAGTTTAAGACGTCGTACGGCATCGCCGGCGCGCGGTCCGCGGCGGCAAAAAAAGGCGGCGGCCTCACCGAAGCCGGCGCGCTCACCATGGGCGCGCTGCACAAGCAGGTCATGCCGTTCGTCTTACGGCGGACGAAGGACGAGGTTCTGAAAGACCTCCCGCCGAAAATTATCCAAGACGTCTACGTCGACTTGAGCGTCAACCAAAAGAAACTCTACGACGCGTTCGAAGGAAGCTCCGTGAAGAGCGAGATCGAGACCGCGGTTTCCGGCGGCGGCGGCGGCGCCGACGGCGACGGCGCGGGCGCGACGTCGCACGTTTTCCAAGCGCTGCAGTACCTGAGGAAGCTATGCTCGCACCCGCGGCTCGTGAACGGAGGGAAGAAGGCGGTCGGCGGGAAGGTTTCCGCCGAAGACGCGTCGCCAAAGTTTGTCGCGTTGAAACAGATCCTCCTCGACGCCGGCATCGGCCGCGACCCGGACGTCGACAGGGAAGATCAAGAGACCGGGGGCTTCGCGAAGAAAGAGAGCGAGAGCAGCGGGCACCGGGTGTTGATCTTCACGCAGCTCAAGGGGTTGCTCGACCTCGTCGAGGAAGAGCTCTTCGGGACGATGATGCGAGGCGTGTCGTGGTTGCGTCTGGACGGGTCGGTCCCGCCGACGCGACGGTTCGACGTCGTTCGGAAGTTCAACGCGGACCCTTCCATAGACGTGTTGCTGCTCACGACGCACGTCGGCGGGTTAGGCCTCAACCTCACCTCCGCGGACACCGTGGTGTTCTTAGAGCACGACTGGAACCCGCAGAAAGACTTGCAGGCGATGGACCGCGCGCATCGACTCGGGCAAAAGAAAACCGTCAACGTGTACCGGCTTCTCACGAAGGGCACGATGGAGGAGAAGATCATGGGGCTGCAGCGGTTCAAGCTCGACGTCGCGAACGCGGTCGTGAACACGGACAACATGAGCCTGTCCGCGATGGACACCGGTCAGATGCTCGAGCTGTTCACGGCGGACAAGGGGGGCGGGAAGGGCGGCGGCGGCGGCGGCGGCGGCGGCGGCGGCGGCGGCGCGGGGGGAGGCAACGCCGTCGCCGCGGCCGCCGCGGACGCGGCGAGCGGCGGCGTGAAAGCCGCGCTCGCCGGTCTCGAGGAGCTGTGGGACGAGAACCAGTACAAGGAAGAGTTCGCGTTGGACGGCTTCATCAACAGTCTGAACGCGAAGGGATGAGCGAGCGTCGCGTTGTTAGTTTTATTTTCGCGCGACGCGACTCTTGACTTCAGAAAAAGAACCGACGGATGTTGACGTTGAAATAGTGTAAACCACGCCGCCGCTCTCGCCCCACATCAGATCGACCCGCGCGTTCGCACGATGGCGCCGCCGCGCACGGGGACGCGCGTCGCGGTGATGGACGTCCTCGGCAAAGTCCTCGCGGACTACCGCAAGGATCGAAGATTGTGCGTGTCTCTCTCCCTGGGCATGTGCGGGCTCGCGTACTACACGATCCAGAACACGTCGCAGCCCAAGCTGGTGAGCCAATTCGCGGCGGCGAGAACCGAAGCGAAGGCGCGCGCCGCGGCGAGGGCGGCGAAGCGCCGGGATCGAAAGAAGAAGATCGCGTCCGCCGCGCCCGGCGCTTCCGACGACGCCGCCGCGATCGCGACGACGACGCCGGCGAAGCCGCCCGCGCCGGCGCGACCGCACGCGCGGAAGCAGGCGGCGGTGGACGGCACGTTCGTGAAGCGGATGGCGTTCATCCTCCAGATCGTCGTTCCCTCGTTGAACTCCAAAGAAGCCGCGCTGCTCGCGATCCAGACGCTGCTGCTCGTGTCGCGCTCGTTCATCTCCCTGCGCATCGCGCGCAAGGGCGGCGACGGCCTCCAGGCGGTCATGGAGCACAGCTGGAAGAAGTTCGGGATCGTCCTCGGCGACTTTTTCGTCTCGGGCGTCGCGGCTTCGGTGGTCAACTCCGCGTTGAAGTACATGACGAACTCGATATCGCTGTCGTTCCGTCAGAGGCTGACGACGTACGTGCATCAGCGGTACCTCAGCGACCAGGCGTACTACCGCGCCGCGGTGTTGCGGGTCGGGAACTTGGACAACGCGGATCAGAGGATCGCGGACGATCTGAACCAGTTTTGTCACACCGCGTCGGATTTGTTCTCGAGGACGTTCAAACCTTTACTCGACGTGATCCTCTCCACGATGCGCATGGGCGAGAACATGGGTTACGGCGGCCTCGTCGTCCTTTACTCCTACTTCCTCTTCAGCGGTGCGGTGATACGAGCCGTGAGCCCGCCGTTCTCGGAATACATCGCGCGGTCGCAAAAGCTCGAAGGCGATTTCCGCCGGATGCACTCGCGACTCATAACGCACGCGGAGGAGGTTGCGTTTTTAGACGGCAGCGACCGCGAGCGCGCCATCTTAGACCAGAAACTCGAGGCGACGACGACGTGGCAGCAGTTTTATTTCTACCTCCAGTTCAAGCAAGGCGTCATCGATCAGTACTTCGTGAAGTATTTCGCGTCCATGATTGGCTGGCCCGTGCTCGCGTTTCCGTTTCTCACGAAAGCCGGTCACGGCGGACGATCCCCCGGTGAGATCGCGGCGCGGTACCGCGAGTCCGACACGCTCATCCAGAGCGCGAGCAGCAGCGTCGGGGATCTCATGATGGTGTACAAGAAGCTCCAGAGGCTCTCGGGCTTCACCGCGCGCGTCGTCGAGCTGTTGGAAGCCGTCGACAGTCCGACGTATCACGATCTGCTGTCGCGGACGCCGTCGCACGGGAAGCTTCCATCCGGTGATCCGGAGAACGAGACCACGACCGGTGGTGGTTCGAACGGGACCACGACCGAGAACGGCGTGAAGAACATCGTCGCGGCGTTAGAGAAGAAGCTGAGCGCGCCGAGGGGTGGTCCGACGGCGGCGGCGGAGAAGGTTCGAACAGGCGCCGACGGCGTCGTCCTCAGCGGCGCCGCTAACGACGGCGTCCGCTTCGACCGCGTCTCCGTGTACTCCCCCGACGGCCGCTTGCTCGTGAAAGACGTCTCTTTCGACCTCAAGCCCGGAGAGAATCTGTTCGTCACCGGCGCGAACGGCGCGGGGAAGACGTCGTTGTTCCGCGTCCTCGCGGGCTTGTGGGAACCCGCCTCGGGCGTCGTGACCCGTCCGGACGTGCAGCGGTCCGACGACGACGACGACGACGACGACGACGACTCGCGGGACGCGAGCGAGGAGGAGGAGGAGGGAGGGACGGAGACGACCTCGTCCGCCGCGTCGCGCCCGTTCCAGGTGTTTTACGTCCCGCAAAAGCCGTACCTCGTGTCGGGTTCGCTGAGGGACCAGGTCATGTACCCGCGCGCCGGGTCGAGCGATTTCGACGACGAGATCATCGAGGCGTTATCTCGCGTCAACCTCCTGAAGCTCGTCAACGCGCACGGGCTGGATAGAGTGCCGCACGACTGGGCGGACGTCCTTTCCGGCGGGGAGAAGCAAAGGGTCGGGCTCGCGCGTCTGTACTTCCACAAGCCGTCCTACGCGGTGTTAGACGAGGCGACGTCGGCGATCAACCCGGACGAGGAAGGGAGCTTCTACGACCACCTCGGGACGTTGGGGATCACCGCGTTTAGCATCGCGCACCGGATGGAGCTGAAGAAGTTTCATCACTCGCACTTGCACTTTCACGCTGACGGCACGGGGGGGTGGACGCTGAAGCGGATCAAGAAGTGAAGTGATGTAACAGAAGGAGGAACCGACGAGGGCGAGGGGACGACGCTACGCTACGGAAAAATCCATTTTCGTGAAAAAATAAACCATTAAAATTTGCGTCGTCGACGCCGCCACCCCCGTCCCCCCCACCCTTCCTTCCCCGCGCGCGCTCCGATCCGATTCACCGGTGCGCTTGAATCTTCTGCCACATGTGGTGCTTAAACTTCGCCTTCGTCAGCGCAGCCTGAACCGCCGTCATCGTGCTCATCTCGGATATCTTCGACATCCCGCTGAGGCCGCTTCGAAACGACGCGCCGTCGACGGACGCGAAGTCGTCCTCCCCCTCGCGCGTTCCGTCGCTGCTCTTCGGCGTGCCCCGCGGGACCATCGCCCACGTGTCCACGCCGGGGGTGTCATCGGGGGCGTCCGGCATGACGTCCTCGACCTCGACCTCGTCCTCGGCGTCGGCGTCGGCGTCGGTGTCGGCGTCTTCCGCCGCCAAAGACTTCGGCTCCGGCGACGACGCCGTCTCCACGACTTCGTCCAGCACCGCGTCGACGATTTCCTCCGGGGACGTCGGCGCGCGCGCTTCTTCCTCCTCCGTCGCGCCGCCTCCTCGCGTCGGCGTGTGCGGCTCCGAGGAGGTCGCCGCCGCCGTCGCCGCCGCGGGCGCCGCCGCCGTCGGCGACACCGACGACGCGCGCGACGACGGCAGCGACATCACCCCTCTCGGCGACGCGCCGCCGTCGTCCTCCGCCTTGGCCGTTTTGGCGGCGGCGTTGGTGGCGTTGGCGCGGCGCATCACTTCCGCGGCGTTCCTCGTGAGTTCCTCCTTCAATCGCATGTTCTCCATCTGCATCATTCGCATCGACCGCCGCTGTTCGTCCATCGACCGCCGCTGCTCCGCGAGCATCTGCATCGCCTCTCGCAGCTCGTTCTTCATCAGTTCGAGCTTCTCAGCGTCCACGGGCTTCTTCGCGGCGCTGACCGAGGATCTTCTCTCTTCGCCGTCGCCGTCGTCGCCGCCGCCGCCGCGGTTCTTCCTCCCGAACTTGGTGCGCACGACCCATCGCGCGGCGCCGGAGAGGACGCCGAGGACCGCGCCCGCGGCGATCTGCGCGAGATCCACCTGGACTTTGCCTCCGTCGACGCCCTCGCGTCGTCGACGACGCGGCGACGAGCGTTTGTCGCTGCTTTTCCCCCCCCCGCCGAAATCGTCGTCGTTCGCGATCGCGGACCCGTCGCGCCCGCCGCGCTTCCGCGACGGCTCGACGCGGTGTTTCCCCGCGGGCGGCGCGGACGCGCGCTCGACGGCGACGCGGGCCATGCTCTCTCGCTCTCTCGCCTCTCGCGGAGGCGCGGACCGTGGCGGCGCGGACGCGAGTGCCGCGCGCGCGAGCGACCGCGACGACGCTCGTTCGCTCCGAGATCTTTTTTCGCGCGACGAAACTGATGACTGGCAGACTGGTAACTGGCGCGCTCGAAACGGCCGCGAGCGAGCCCGCCAACGGTCAGTTTGAATTTCCACGCGAGCGCGGACCCGACCGAGGAAACTGGAAGAGGCGAGTCGTCCGCGCCAGAGCCCCCCGCGCGCCGGGCACGATGCCGCTCTCTTACAGCACGCAGAAGGCGAAGACGCCGCCGCGGAGGGCGCCGCTGTCGTCGCGACCGGCGTGGGGGAGCAAGGTGGCGAGGACCAACGCGCGGATGTGGTCCGCGGAGCCGATCGACGCGCCCGCGGCGCGCGCGAAGAAGCCGTCGGTGCCGAGACGCGCGACGACGACGACGACGACGACGACGACGAACAAATCATCGTCGGGGCGGAAGCATCCGACGACGCGGAAGACCGCGCACGAGCGCGCGGAGGCGGCCGCCGCGGAGGCGCGCGCGCGATCGCCGCTGTATCGCGCGTCGCCGAGCCCGGTCAAGGCGGTGAACTCGCCGAAGCGACGGCCGCTGTCCGCCGAGCCGACGCACGTGCGGTTCGTCGACCGCGACGACGACGACGACGACGAATTCGACGACGCGTCGTCAGACCCTTCCGAGTCGGACGACGACGAAGGCGTCGACGCGGACCTCGCGGCGATCTTCCAGACCCTAGACCGCGACGGCGACGGCGCGGTGAACATCCGAGAGCTCGTCCTCGCGCTGCGCGCGAACCCGGACGTCGCCGCGCGGTTAGGTCTCGCGTCGCGGATTCGGCAGGAGGACGGCAGCAGGGACGTCGTCGAGTCGTTCTTTCAACGCCTGGACGCGGACCACGACCGCAAGCTGACGCTCGACGAGTTCTCGTATCTCGCCGAGCTCGAGGCCGCGGACGCCGCCGCGAAAAAGAAGAAGGAGACCGCGCCGACCGCGCCGCCGCCGCCGCCGCCGCCGGCGGCGAAGAAGAAGAAGAGAACGCCGCCGGCGTCTCCGGTTCGAGCTGAAACGCGCTCCTCGCCGGCGCGGAAGGCCCCCGTGCCGTCGCGCCCGTCCCCGCCCGTGCGCGTGCCGTTCGTCGTGGACGCGAGCCCACCCGCCGCCGCCGGCGGCGGCGATGACGACGACGACGACGACGTCCTCCCCGGAACGAACATTCGACGCGTGTCGAAATCGAAAACCGGCGCCGGGACGCACGTGCGGTTCGCGTCCCCGGTGGTCGCGTCCGTCGACACACCGAACCGTCGCGGCGGTTCGTCGGAAGTCGAACCGTCGTCGCCGTTCCAAGGCGGCTTCGCGACGCCCACGGACGACGCGGCGCGGGGCGGCGTCGGCGTCCTCGCCCTCTCCCCCGAGACGCCGACGTCGGTCAGCGCCGCCGCCAAGGAGGAAAACGTCGACCCGGACGCGCTCCTCGTCGAAGGCGGCGAGCCGCGAGTGGACATCCGCCAGCTGTGCGTCGCGCCGAACGGGGTGTTATACCCGCTCACGGCGGAATATAATAACGCCGGCGCCGGCGGCGCGACGCCCGGGGACGACGCGAGAGAAGACATCGCGTCCGCGATCGCGTTCCTCGTGAAACTGGTGCGGGGCGCGACGAAGGAGCTCCTCGGCGCTCAGGTGCGTTCTATCAGATAAAAAGTTTTCACCCACCGCTCGGTTCGGTTTCAAAATTTGATCGCTCCCCCTTTCAACTGACCGATGACCTATTTTTGTATGGAATGGCGCGCAGAGAGAGCTCGCGAGAGCCGCGGCGACGGACGAGCTCGAGAGCGAGAAGGAACGGAGGCGCGCGGAGAACGCCGCGAGCGCGAGCGCATCGGCGGGTTCTGGCGACTTCGACGCGCTCCTCCGCGTCGCGACGACGAACGCGCGCGCGGTGTCGCACCGCGCGGAGCACCGCGCGCTGTTGCAGGCGGTGTCCAAGGCGCGTTCTGGTTACATTGGTTCCCATACGACCGCGTCGGCGTGGTGAACGCCGATCCTTAAGGACTTCCTCTCCCGGCGTCTCTCTCCGCCTACCCCTCGCTTTCAATCCCGACGCACCTCGACGCCTTTCAACTCCATCTGACGCCTTTCAACTCCACCCCGACTTCCATTCGTATGGACCCTCGACCCTAAGCGCGCGTCGGATTGGATCGCCGCCGTCGCGCCGCTGCTCGACGCGATTCCGCCGCACGTGCGGACGACGGATCACAGCGCGAAGAGACAGCGCGACGAGGGCGCGCGCCTGACCGTGACGCTTCGAGAGGAGCTCGCGTGCGCGCGGGGGGACGCCGCGCGCGCCAAGGAGGAGACCGCGCGCGCCAAGGAGGAAGCCGCGGCGGCGGTGGAACGCGCCAACGCCGCCGTCGATCGCGCGGAGAAGACTGAAAAAAGGCTCGGCGAGAAGACCGCGCCGCTCGACGTCGCGGTCGGCACCGCGCGCATGGACGCGATCGAAAAGAACCACGCCGGGAAGACGAAGATGACGAAGGAGATCGCGTCTCTTAAAGAGAAGGTGACGGCGCTCGAGAGGGACCTCGCGTCGGCGTCGACGGCGGCGGCGAATTGGAAAGAAAAAGCGGAGACGCTCGAGCGTCGGTACGGCGCGTTCGACGGCGTCGTGCGCGACGCGCAGGAGGCGCGAGCGCGCGCGGACGCGTGCGAGGCGCGTGCGACCGCGGCAGAGAGCCGCGAGGCGATCGCGCGCGCGTGCGCGCAAGACGCGGAGATGGCGAGAGCGACGCTCGAGGGCGAGCTCGACGCGAAGGTTCAAAACGCAGTCGCGTCCGCGGCGGTGGAGAAGGAACGCGCGCTCGAAGACGTCGTCCGCGGCTTGAAGAACGAGCTCGCGGAGGCGAAGGCGACGCGCGACCGCGCGGTCGGCCTCGCCGCCGCCGCGGAAGAGCACGAGGCGGAGGTGTACGCGGGCGAGGCGCTCAGGCTGCGGAAAGAAGCGCACGACGCGCGACGCGCGGAGGCGGCGACGCGACGCGAGTTGGAAGACCTCCGCCGCGACGCCGCCGCGTCGTCGACGGCGAAGGACGCGGCGCTCAACGACGCGCGCGCCGCGCTCGACGCCGCGCAGGGCCGCGCGCGAGCGATCGAGCGCGCGGCGAACGACGAGATCGAGACGCTGAGAGGCGCGCTGCGCGCGGCGAGGGAGGCGACGGAGATGGAGCGCGCGTCGATCAGCGTCGGCGAGGCGAAGCGCGCGCGCGAACGCGCCGAGGAGGAGCAGGTGCGCACTACGAGTACAGTGCCAACGATATTCTTTCTTTCACCCATCGCGCTCGGTTTCAACGTTTGATCGCGCGGGTCCCTCCCTTTCAACCAACTGACCGATGAACACCGCTGAACGGCTCTCAGCGCACGCGGCGGAAACTCGCGGAAGCGTTGACGGATCTCGAGCAGGCGCGGCGGGCCGAGGGGGAGGCGCGGGCGAGGGAGGAGGACGTCATGGCGAAGTGCGTGGAGATGATGGAGGCGAGGGACGAGCAGATTCGACGCGCGAGGGATCTGGCGGCGACGCAAATTCGCGCGGCGGAGGACGACGCGGCGAGGGACGCGCGCGTCGCTCGGAACGAGTGCTCGGACGCGAAGCGGCAGTTACGCGAGGCGGAAACCGCCGCGGAGAGTGCGTTACTCCGTGCGGAAGCCGCGGTGAACGAGGAACGACGACGACGTCTCCACGCGGAGGAGGAAGCCGCGCGTTTACGACGCGAGGCGCGGAGCGCGAAGGTGGACGCCCTGAGCCCGATCCCGACGGGTCAACGCGATCGTCGACAACACCCGCAGCCGCTGTCGCAGCAGCCGCGCGCGACGAGCGCCGCGCCGGTGGAGGGGTTCGGCGGGTACGACGACGCCGAGCGCGTGCGCAGGCAGCTCGCGGAGCTGAGAGAGCACCCCGCGGCACGAGTCGCCGCGGAGGCGTTTCACGACGTCGGCGGCGGCGGAGGCGGCGGAGGCGGCGCGTCGAGTTTTTCCCCGGAGAGCGATCGCGACGGCGAGCTCCGCGGAGACGACGCGACGCCGTCGGCGACGGTTTCAAACGGGAAAAACGCCGCCAATCCCGCGCCGTGGACGCCGGGGTACATGGGCGTCGCGTCCCCCGCGCAGAGGGCCGCGCTCGTGGACGAGCTCTGCGAGAGCATCCAGGCGTTGTGATGATCGATCGTCGTAAGTTGCCATCTACAACTATCCTTACGGTTGTAACGACACGATTCCAACAACAGAATAACAATACAGGTTCGCCGTCGACGACGGACGTTCGGTCGTCGACGCGACTCGAACGCTCTCCTCCTCCTCGCTTCACTCGCTTCCCCAGCCCCAGGACCCCTCGTCCTCGTCCCTCATCACTCTCTTGCTCACGTACCGCTTCGACGCCATCGCCTCCCTGGCTTTGATCCCCTCCGCCTTGCGCTGCCACCGCATCGTGAACGTCCACGTCTCGCTCGAGTCGCCGCCTTCGCCTAAAATTTCCACGACGAACAGCCCGCACTCGCCGAACCTCCTTCGAAACGTCCTCGTCACCGTCTCCGACCGCAGCGCCTCGCACGCGAGCACGATCCCGCCGCACGGAGACACGCACGCGATCGCCGCGCGCAGCAGCAGCGCGTTATCGCCCCTGTACCCGGCGTCCGCCCACACCACGAGCTGAGGGCCGTTCCATACAAAGCGACGTCGGGGTGGAGTTCAAAGGCGTCAGAAGCGGAGTTGAAAGGCGTCGAAGGCGGGGATTGAAAGCGAGGGCTGGGCGGAGAGATGCGCCGGGAAAAGTCCTTAAGGATCGGCGTTCACCACGCCAACGGGGTCGTATGGGGACCAGTGTATAGAACGCGCCTGATACCCGGGCCCGCCGGCGAGCTCCGCCAACGCGTCGTCGTCGCCCCAGTCCAGGGCTCGGATCTCGATCGCGTTCACCGCGTTCACCGCGTCTTCGTCGATCGAGCCAGCGCCGGCCAGCGCGTTAACCTGCGCCTTGATCGACTCCAGGTTTCGCGTCAGCGTCGGGATCATCAGCGGATGCTCGGTCAGCGTCACGCGCATTCCGAATCGCAACGCGAGGACGACGCCCGGGAGGCCCGCGCAACCCGCGCCGAGCTCGATCGCGCGGGGTGCGCTTCTCAAGTGGTCCTCCTCCTTCCTCCTCCCGTCGCGTGGGTCCATCTCTGCGAGCAAAAGCCGCCGCGTGAGCTCATCGCGCGCGACGCCGCGCTCGAGCTCTCTCGCGAGCTGCACTCCCCCCGCCCAGAGCACGTTGCCCGTGCCGCCGTCGTCGTCGACGTCGCGCGTTTGCTCCACGACGAGCGGGACGCCGCAGAGGACGATCGGCTCGCCGTCGCCGACCGCGCGCTCGTACCCGACGCTCGTCGCGAAGTCGAACCCGTCCGCGCTGAAGTCGATCTGCATTCGACCGACGGCGGCGCGGCGCGCCCCGGGGTGGAAGCGCGTGAGATCGACGAAGCGATCGTAACTTACGCGCCCTCACGCGTTTTCGTCTCGGATGACTCAAACCGTCGCGCGCCGACTCGCGCGCCGGGCCGGGGGTGGCCGGTCGATTATTCATCATCAGGCACCCGAGGCGCAGTCCCTCGAAAAAAAGGAGAACGTTGATGAAACTGAAACGTCGGACGCGCGGATAGCGGAGCACACCCGAGCGCGCGCGGCGGTTCCGACGCCGACGCCGACGCCCGCGACGCCCCGCGCGAAGTCGCACGCCGTCAACCGCGCGCGCGATGTCCGGATCGCTGCCTCCCATGGCCGGGATCGACGACGGGGTGCGTCGATCGAGAGAGATCCGTCCGTCCGCCCGCTCGTCGCGACTTTTCGCGCGACGCGCGCGCGTCCGCCCGCGGCCTCAGATCGGCGTCGGGACGGCGACGTCGCGCCGTCCGCGCGACGTCGCCGTCGCGACGCTCTCGCTCCTCTCGACGGGGGCCTTCTTCGCGCGCGACGCGTCCACCGCGATCGCGTCGCGCGCGCCTCTCGTCCTCCCCGCTGACGCTCCCGCGTCCCCCCGTGCCGTCGTCGTCGCGCGTTCCCCCGACAGCTCCCCGCGTTCCCGGCGTCGAGGTCGCTGGCCAAATCCCCGACGCGCGTCGGCGGCGGCTCCCCCGGCTCTCCCGGCGCGGGGTACATCCCGGGAGACAACGCGTTCGTGACACTCAACACCCTCAGCGAACGGTTCCAAGTCGACGTCTTCGCGAAGGCCGCGGCCAAGGGGGGCGGCATCTTCGGCAAGAAGAAGAAAAAAGAAGCCGCCGCCGCCGCGGGGGATTTCACCGTCGAGGACATGATGACGCACAGCGCGAGCCCCATGCCGACGGCGTTGCTAAAACTCTCCAGCGACGGCGTGAGCAAGAGCGTGAAGATGAGCCCCGCGGTGCTGAAGCTCGTGACCGACGACGTGCCGCTCGTGGAGGTGTCCGCGACGCTGTCCAAACTCGTCAAGGAGACGTGCAAACGATCGGAGCTCAGGGACGAACTCTTCCTCATGGTGCTTCGAACGACGCGCGCGAACGACGACGCGCGGTCCGCGATCAGGGCGTGGGAGCTGACGCATCTCACCGCGGCGACGGTGTGCCCATCGCGCGATTTCGTCGGGTTCGTGACGGAGTACATCAACGAGTGCGCGCACGCCGATCGAAATTCGCGCGAGGTGCGAGCGCTCGCGGTGAAGGCGCTGAACGCGTTGAAGAAGACGATGAAGTGCGGGATGCGGCGGCACGCGCCGATCACGGAGGAGATCGAGGCGATCGCGAACGATCGGTTCTTGTCCACGATTGTGTTTTTCCTGGACGAGACGTTCGAGGAGCTGCCGTACACGGCGCAGGCGCGTTCGATACACTGGTCCCCATACGACCGCGTCGGCGTGGTGAACGCCGATCCTTAAGGACTTTTGCCGGCGCATCTCTCCGC
>Ga0181554_1003064_pt1 | contig 14354 bp, 19 predicted proteins | sample 011ome_16_FD_145602 | JGI IMG/M metagenome (GOLD analysis project Ga0181554, IMG submission 145602) | Coastal salt marsh microbial communities from the Groves Creek Marsh, Skidaway Island, Georgia - 011503CT metaG (spades assembly) | ecosystem: Environmental > Aquatic > Marine > Intertidal zone... | reverse complement strand
CCTTAAGGATCGGCGTTCACCACGCGATCGCGGTCGTATGGGGACCAGTGTGTAGAACGCGCCTTTATCTGGTAGCTGCCCTTGGAGCCGGCGACGGATCGACTGACGTCGATCGGACGCGCGCCGACGACGTTAGCGACGCGAGGCTTGGGCGCGACGCCGTTGCGCTGGTCGCGCTCGATCTTCGCCTGGGGTGGGGGCGGGGCGGAGGAGGATCAGAGGCGAACGAAGCGACGACTGACGCGGCCGGCGCGGAGGGTACTGAGCGGGGGGTGGGCGGAGAGAGACGACGGCAAAAGTTCTTAAGGATCGGCGTTCACCACGCGAACGCTGTCGTATGGGGACCAGTGCGAGGGACGGGCCGACGCGTCGAATCGAATCGAACGCGAACGAATGAATGAATGCGCGCGGCGTCGCGCACCAGAATCGCGACCGCGACGACCGCGCCGCCCGCCATGAGCGTCCGGAGCAGGCTCCCGAAGAGCGTCGGGCCGTCCTCGCTGTACTCGCTGTACTCGCTCTCGCTCCGCGGACCGCGACGAGGCGTCGTGCGATCGCCGCGGTAGTCGCGCCCGCGCGAGGGGGGGGTCCGCGGCATGTCAAGTGTCCGCAACCGCCGGGGCACGGCTGCCAGACGTGCAATCCGAAATCCGAGCTGTGGATTCGGTCGGGCGACAGCTAAGTCGTTCTATACAAACGTGTTTCACCCATCGCCCGGTTTCAACATTTGATCGCGTCTCCTTTCAACTGACCGATGAACTATTTTTGAATGTAATGGCCCTAAACAGCGACACGACGCGTTGTCGGCGGTGATGATAGCGTGGGGATACTATTATAAAAACGCCGCCGCGGCGCGCGTCATCGATCCCCCTCCCGATCCCAATCCCAATCCCATTCTAGTAGGTCGCCTAGTCAAGCCGGTGAAGCGTTTGTTATAAGTTTTGAATCTCTTCCTCCTCCTCCTCCGTCGATCGAAACAAATCAATCTTTCCCTCCACCGCCACCACCTCCCCCTCCCACGCCGCCGCCGCCAACCCCGCCCGCCACGTGCGGCGGCAATAGCTTCCTCACCATCTCCGGCGTGCACGTCGCGAGCTCCTCGGCGGAGAAGTCGAACAGCGGAGGGAGAGGTCCGCCGTTGGGCAGCCTCGTCGCCGGGTCCCTCAGCTCGTCGAAATACGCGTGGCAGCACGCCTCCAGCCCGGTGTAACGCGTCTCCGGGGCGTACGCGAGCAGGTGAGAGATGAGGTCCAGGGCTTCCGGGGGCAGCCTCTTGTGGAACACCTTGCTCCACGGGTGCGCTTTGATCTGCGGAAACTTAAACTCGGTGTAGTTGGGATTCATCGCGTGAATCTCCTCGCGCGTCGGCGTTCCCAACACCTTGAGCGTCACGCGGTCGGGGTGGAGTTGAAAGGCGTCAGGTGGAGTTGAAAGGCGTCGAGGGCGGGGATTGAAAGCGGGGGGTGGGCGGAGAGATGCGCCGGGCAAAGTCCTTAAGGATCGGCGTTCACCACGCGAACGCGGTCGTATGGGAACCAGTGTATAGAACGCACCTTGATGATCTCCACGAGCTGGTCCACGCCGCTCTCACCGGGGAAGAGAGGCGTCCCGAGGAGGAGCTCCGCCATGACGCACCCCAAGGACCAGATGTCGATCGCGGTGGTGTAATCCGTCGCGCCGAAGATGAGCTCGGGGGCGCGGTAATACCGCGAACAAATGTAGGAGATGTTGGGCTCCGTGCGGACGAGAATCTTCGCGCTGCCGAAATCGCACAGCTTCAACACGTGCGTCTCGCCGTCCACGAGCAAGTTCTGCGGCTTGATGTCTCGGTGACACACGCCGCCGCTGTGAATGTTCGCCAGCGCTCGAGCCATCTGATACGTGTACAACTTCACGTACAACCCGGGCATGCGCTGCGCCGCCTTTATGTACTGCTTGGACAGCCTGTACACCGTGTCCGGTACGTACTCCAACACGAGGTTCAGGTACACCTCCTCCTTCTCGTTCGTGCTGTAGTAGCAGTGCTTCAGCGCGACGACGTTGGGGTGGTCCAAGACTTTCATGATCTGCAGCTCGCGGTTTTTAAACCGCTTGTCTTGTAGGACTTTTTTGATGGCGACGCATTCTCCCGTCTCGACGCACGCGGCTTGGAAAACGACTCCAAAGGAGCCGTTACCGACGACGCGCTTCGTCTCGTACGAGATCGTCCGGCCGTCCGACGCGCCCGGGCGGCCGGTCGTCACGACGTGCCCCGCCTCGTTCGGGTCGCCCTCGATGCGCAGCGCTTCGTACGCCTGTCGTACGCGGGGGGCGTCGATCGGTCAGTCGGCGGCGACGCGGCGCGGCGCGACGCGCGGTCGTGGGAACGCGCGCGTGGGCGGGCGACGACGCGGGGGAGGTCCCGGCCGAGTCCAGCGACTCGGACGCACGCGGCCGACGCGCGGAATCGCGCGTCGCGCGTCCGTCCGTCCGTCTCAAAACGGAAGAGGAGGAGAAGGGCCGCGTGCGCGCAGTAGTACGCATGCCTACAGTAGTAAGTACGCTCACCTCGTCTCTTCGCTCGCTGTCCTCGCTCCGGTCGCGAAGGTTCAGCGCCTTGATGTCCGCCGCCGCCTTGTCCGCCATGGTGTGAGAATTCTAACGCGACCACTTCCCGCGCTCGCGACGCCGTGCGCGCGTATCGCGGGGCAAACTGCGGAGACGACGCGGGGATGCGGGAAATGCGCGGTGAGCGCGAGCGACGACGACGACGACGACGCGGTTAACGGTTCGAATTGCTCTCCGGAGACGCGCGCGAATGGACGCCACGGACGCTCGCGACGCCGTCGAGCGCGTCGCGGTTGATCCCGCGCGCGCGCACGCGACGCGCGCGCGCTCCGCGGCGACGACGACGGCGCGCGAGCGACGCGACGAGGCGTCCGCGACCGGCGACGGGGACGCGGCGAAAAGCGAGAGATGGCGGCAATTCCGCGGCGTCGACGTCGACGCGCGACGCACCTCTCGCGCTCCCGCGGCGTATCCTCCGAGCGCTGCGTGCGTCGCGCTGACGCGTGCGCGTGCGTGCGCTTCAACCCCGGACGCGGTCGCGGTCGCGCGCCGGTCGGAAGTGCCTCCGCGCCGTCGCTCCCGCGCGCCAATGTCAGCACCGGACGAGAACGCCGTTTTCAGACGCGCGGAAAATTAATTTCGTCGCTCGGAATTCTCGGTTCGGCGCGAGGGTTCAAAGGCAGGCGCTCGGTTTGAGACCGATCGAAACCGATCGACCGATCGAAACCGATCGACGCCCGCCGCGGTCAACTCGTTCCTTTCACCCGTCGCCGTCGCGTCTAAAAATGAGCACGCGAGGCGACAAGTTACACTTCGTTCGGTCTTACAGTAGTACACGTACACGCGCGCCGTCCCCCCGTCGTTCGTCGCCCCGCGCCGCTCTCTTCCCTCCCACCCCCGTCGTCACGTCGTCGTCGCGCGCCGCGCGTCACGCGCTCGACCGCTCGTTCATCACTCCGTCACCCCTGAGGCGCCGCGCGGGATGTCGTCGAGGTCGCCGAGCGAGTCCCACACCTCCGCCTCCCACCCCCACGCCCACCCCTCGCGCTCCCACGGCTCCATCCCGGTGGCGTCGTTCAGCGTATTCGCGAGGAGGTCGACGCGGTCCTGTTTGTCGTGCGCGACGTGATCGGCGGGAGAGGTGGCGGGAAGTGATGTGATTGGTCAGCGGGCGGCGGCGTCGACTCGGCGCGACGCGGACCGACGGAGAGGGACGAGGACGACGCGCGACCGACCGACGTATTCGTACGGGTGGCGGTCTAGTCCGCCGCTTGCCTTGAGCCCGACGGTGATCTCGCACGGGCCCTCCTGCTCCCACGGCTGTCCGTCCACGTGCATCGGCATCGGACGGTCCACCTGGAGTTGAAAGGCGTCAGGTGGAGTTGAAAGGCGTCAGAAGCGGAGTTGAAAGGCGTCGAGGTGTGTCGGGATTGAAAGCGAGGGACCCTGGGCGGAGAGATGCGACGGGAAATGTCCTTAAGGATCGGCGTGCACCACGCGAACGGGGTCGTATGGGGACCAGTGTGGTAATAGAACGCACCTTGAGAGTCACGCGCTTCGCCTGGCACAGACGCGCGGGGGTCGAGACGCCGAGGTTGAGCTGCCCGAGGTGCAACGCGCCGCGGACGACGACGACGTCGAGTCGGCCGTCGTCCGCGGCGGAGTCGCCAAACTCCCCGTGGTGGCGCTGCTGCTGCTGCTGCTTCTGAAGTGGCGATATGTTATTGGTGGTTGGGAGGACGTCGCCGCCCGCCGACGCGTCCTTCTCTCCTCCGTCCGCGTCTGGCCCCATAACCATTCCTCCTCCGTCGCCCCGCAGCCCGCGCCACCACTCCTCCCACCATCCCCCCTCGGAAGCGCCCTCGCCCAACCGAAACCGCGGCCCGCGTTCCCACATCTTCACCCCTCCCGCGTACGAGTTGATGTTGAGGAGAATGACCCCTTCCGCGTCCCTCGGCAACGCGATCTCCTCGCCGTCCGCGACGAGGGTCACCTGAGGCGAGAGTTGAAAGGCGTCAGAAGCGGAGTTGAAAGGCGTCGAGGGCGGGCGCGTCGGGATTGAAAGCGAAGCGAGGGGTGGGGTGGGCGGAGAGAAACATGTGTACGCCGGGGTTAAAAGAAAGTCCTCAAGGAACGGCGTTCACGACGCCGACGGGGTCGTACTGTATGGGGACCAGTCTACCAACCTTGCGGTGGAGGTCGCCGCAGCTGCGCGTGAGGACGTCCTCCGCGCCCAAGACGCCGTAGAGCAGTTTGTTCGTGAGCGCGCTGACGAATAGAAACGGGCTGTGGTCTCGAAGCCTCGAGAACCGCAGCGCCGCGGCGGCGTCGACGCCGATGCCGAGGTAGTTGTGGAAGATGACCTCGCCGCTCGGTTTCCCGTCCGCGTCGCCGTTCGCGTTGACGCTCGGCTCGTACGACGCCTCTCTGCTCGCGCACGCCGCCTTGTGCGCGACGAGCGGCGAGAACTGAGGGTCGAGGGTCCATACGAGTGATGATATCGGAGTGGAGTTGAAAGGCGTCAGAAGCGGAGTTGAAAGGCGTCGCGCGAGGTGTGTCGGGATTGAAAGCGGGGGGTGATGGGCGGAGAGAAACACGCGCCGGGAAGAAAAGAAAATCCTTAAGGAACGGCGTTCACCACGCCGACGCGGTCGTATGGGGACCAGTGTGAGATGACAGAACGCACCTCGCTCTCCTCCGGCGTGAATCCGAACACCGCGCCCGCGTCGCGCGACCCGAAGAGCGGGCCCGCCGGGTTCCCCTTCTCCAACTCGCAGAACGGCCCCTTCGCGATCGTGTCGATGGTGACGCCCCAACGATCGAGCCGGGACGGCGTCGCGTCGCGCATCGCACCGGAGAGGTTTCTCACGAGCGCGTCGTGGTACTGAGGTGTCGTCGTTTGATTGGCGGGCGACGTGGGGGGAAGTGATGTGATTGGTTAGTTATGTGATGACCCGTGTGGAAGTTTCATTGGACGGGGTCGTACGGGGATCAGATGTCTCATCGACGGAGAACGCGCCTGGTCGCCCCATCCGAAGACGCGCGCGAGGTCGTTCCCGGTCCCGAGGGGAACGATCCCGACGTGCGGCTTGGCGGCGGCGTCGATCTCGCCGTCGCGCACGAGTTCCTCGAGCGCTTGCAGGACCCACGCGACGGTGCCGTCGCCGCCGCACGCCAAGACGCGAATCTCGTCGTTCTCCGCGTCCCTCTCCACGTTTTCGTCATTCTCATCATCATTCTCATCGTCGTTCTCGTCTTCGCGCCCGGTTCGCCTCCTCTTCTCCGCGGCGTCGCGTCCGCACCAGCGCGTCAGCGCGTCCTTCGGTCCCGCCACGTCATCCGCCGCGAGGTCGACGACCTCCACGCACGTCAGCTCGCCCACCTCCGCGCGCTCGCGCAAGATGGCGCGGACGCGATCCCCCTTCCGACCCCCGCTCTTGCCGTTGACGAAGACGAGGAGGCGCGCGCGCTGCCGCCGCGACGCCGACGACGCGGACGCGGACGCGGCGTCGTCGAGCCGCCGCGCGGACGTCGCGTCGTCGGCAGCCTCGATCGCGGAAACCCTCCCGGAGAATCGGTCGTCGCCGTGACCACCGCGACCTCCGCGCCGCCGCCACCGCGCGGCGGCAGATCTCGTCGCGCTCGGCGCGACGAGGCCGCGGGCGCGGTGTTGGTGTCGTGACGAGGGCGACGACGAGGACGCGCGCGCGGGCATGGGGCGGACCGCGCGCATTCGCCCCTCTGCGCCGCCGCGGACGATCGCGGCGAGGCGGTGGACGGCGCATCGCGCGCTCGGCGCGGCGCGCGGCGCGGACGACATCGCTGTGATGGAGCGCGTCGGTCGCCTCGCGGCTGCGCGGGGGGCGATGACGCGCGCGCGTCGCGAAAAGCGCACGCAAAAGGCGGGAAGGTGCCGTGATGCAGAAAGAATCTCGGCGCCGCGTAGTACGCGCGAAAACTACTTCCTCACCACGAAACGCATACGACGGACGAGCGCGGGAAACGAGGAAATGAATCCCGCGGACGGATTCGCGCAAGGCGCGGGAGAATCCAGATCGATCTTCTTTTACAAATCGAGTCGCCGCCGCGGCGTCTCGTCTCGCGTCCATCCGTACCTCCACGTCGCTCCTAACTCGCGGGCGGCAACCCCGCGGCGAGCCGTCCAATCTCGTTCTCGCCGCCGCTCTCTCCCCCTCGAGCGTCCGCGCCGCGGTCGCGGTCGCCGCGCCCGCCTCCCTCGGACGCGCCTCTCTCGCCGGCGCCTCTCTCGCCGGCGTTGAGATTCGCGCGACCCGCGCTGAAATCGTTCCATCGTTCAAAGCGATGATGTCGGGGTGGAGTTCATAGGCGTCAGTGGCGGAGTTGAAAGGCGTCGCGGTGTGTGTGTCGAGATTGAAACCGTGGGACCCTGGGCGGAGAGATGCGCCGCCGGGAAGAGAAGTCCTTAAGGATCGGCGTTCACCGCGCCGACGCGGTCGTACGGGAACCAGTGTGATGATGGATGAGAACGCGCCTGAAGTCATTCTCCAGCGCCCCCGTCTCAGCGAGCGCGTCGCGCATCGCCGTCAGCTCCCTCGCCTTGTTCACCATGCCGTTATCCTGGCACGCCCTAACGAGCAGCATGAACGTGATCTCCGTGGGTAAGATCCCGTCCTCGCTCTGCATGGCGTCGAACGTCGACAGACTCTCCTCGAGCCGATCCGCGCGGACCAACGCGCCGAGCAACGCGTTGTACACGGCGGCGTTCCTCGCCGCGCCCCACTTATTCCGCATCTGATCGACCAGCGCCTTGGCCTCCATCCATCGCCCTTGGCTCCCCAAGCAGTGCACGTACGCCCCGCACACGACCGTGTTCGGGGGTATCTTTGACGCGAGCATCAACGTCCAGATCTCGTCCGCTTCCTCGTGCTTCCCCCCTCGCTCCGCCGCGGAGACGAGATGCGTAAACGTGTACGAATCCGGCCTGAGGTGCGCGGCTTTCAGCTCCGCCAAAACAGCCGCCGCGCCGTCCCAGTCGCCGTTGCGCGCGTACCCCCCCAAGAGGCAGTTGTACGAGAACGTCGTCACGACGATCCGCGAGTCGCCGCCGCGCATGCGATCGAACTGCGCGCGCGCGTGCGCCATGTCCCCCGCGCGGCCCGCGACGGCGATGACGCTGTGATACAACTGCGAGTCGAACTCGACGTCGTAAACGTCGGAGAGCCGCTTCGCGATCGCGTTCGCCTCTCTCCACTGTCGCGCCGCGTCGAACGCCGTGAGCATCATCCCCGCGCACATCGCGTTCGGGGCGACGCCCTCCTCGTCGCGCATCGCGCGAAACACCTCCGCGGCTTCCTCCCACCGCGCGTTGTCTCTGAGGGTCGAGGGTCCGTACAAAGCGATGATGTCGGGGTGGAGTTCAAAGGCGTCAGAAGCGGAGTCGAAAGGCGTCGAGGTGTGTCGGGATTGAAACCGAGGTGTGATGGGCGGAGAGATGCGCCGGGGGATAATAAAGTCCTTAAGGATCGGCGTTCACCACGCAAACGGGGTCGTATGGGGACCAGTGTGAGATAGAACGCACCTGAGCACGGTGAGCATCGCGGTGTAGACGTACAGCGACCGCGGCTCGCCGGCTTCGCGCATGTCTCGCCACACCTGGAACGCGGCGGGCCAGTTCTCGCACCTCCCGAGCGCGATGATCGCCGCGCTGCCAACCTCGGAGTTGATCATCTCGTCCCCGTCGCGGTCTCGGTCTGGTCGGTCTCTCGTTCCGCCGCTCGCGCCTGACCCGTGAATCTGAGCGAATCGGTACAAAGCGCCGCGCCAGGCTTTCGTGATGACCTTGGCGTGTCGCTTCTCGCTCGCGGCGCCGAAGAGCGAGACGAGCGTGTGCCGGTTCGGCGCGAAGTTCTTCATGACGCTCTTCCCTTTCCCGCCGTTAGGGCCGTTCTATACAAGCGAAAGTCGGGGTGGAGTTGAAAGGCGTCAGTTGGAGTTGAAAGGCGCCGAGGGCGGGTATTGAAAGGGAGGGGTGGGCGGAGAGATGCGCCGGGCAAAATCCTTAAGGATCGGCGTCCACATCGCCAACGCGGTCGTATGGGGACCAGTGTATAGAACGCACCTTAGCGTTCTCACCGCTACGATTCTTTTTAGTCGTGCCTTGCATCGTCATCCAGAGATACAACGCGTGCGCGCGTTCAAAGTCGCCGCGTTCGCCGAGCTCTTTGATGGCGAAGTTCAACGTCGGGGCCGAAAATTTCACGGGGGACCCCCCGGGCATCGTCACCGCCTCGTCCACGGACTCGAACGCGCTCGTCTGCGACGCGGTCTCGGCCTCTTCCTCCGCCCTCGCGGCGTCCCACAGCGTGGGCGCCGCCGCGCCGGGGTAGTACGCGAAGTCCCCGAGGGAGTCGTGATCACTCGCCGCGACGTGATTGTGATCACTCGTCACATTCGCCCCGGACGCCCCCTCTCTTCCGTTACTCACTCCTCCTGAGGATCGCGCGATGTCGTTCACGCTCGCGCTCGGGAGCGCCTCCAGGGCCTGGACGATCCGCTCGCCCGCGCGCATTTTGGGGGCGCCGCCGCCGCCGGTTCGATCCCCGCCGCCGCCGCCAGTTCGATCCCCGCCGAGCCCGGCGCCGGGCTGCTTGCGACGCTGTTGCGGTTGCTGCCCCGGGGACGACGTGTGCGCGTTGCTCCGCCATGTCGGCCGTTCATCCGGCGCCGGGGACCTCACGGACCTTTCGCCGCCGCCCTGCTTCTCCTTCTCTCTCTTCTCCCGCGCGGCGCGTTTCGACGCGTGCCGCCAGTCGACGTTCCCCCCCGGCCGCGTCGGTTCGCCGAGCCTCGGGCGATTATACCGCGGCTGCCTCTTAGACGACGGCCTGAGCTTCGGCGCCGCGCGCGCGCGTCCTCCTCCGCCTCCGCCGGCGGCGTCGCCCGCGTCGCCGCCCGCCGCTCGACGCGTCGACGCGTACCGCCGCCTCGCTTCTTCGGCCGAACGCGGCGCGCCGTGAGCGCCCGACGACGACGACGACGACGCGATGTCGTCGTCGTCGTCGTCGCCCCGATTCGCGTACCGCCGCGCCGCGGCGACCCTCCGCGCGGTCGCTCTCTCCGCGCCCGCGCTCAGCGCCGCGGCGGCCGCCGCCGCGCGGTCCTTCTCCGGCGTCGTCGCCTCGCCGCCGCCGCCGCTCCCCGACGCGGACGCCGCCGCCGCGCGGACGGACGACCACGACCACGACCACGATGGCAAACGCGACGGACGGACCACCGCCGCCGCCGCGCGAGACGACGACGACGCCGTCGTCCGCGCGCGCGGGCGCGACGCCGCCGCCGCGACGCGCGACGCCGCGGCCGCGGGCGTCATCGCGGCGAAGGACGACATCGCGTCGCGCATCCGCGTCGCGCGCGTCGGGCGTCCTTCGCGCGCGCCTCCGGGCGGCGGCGCGGTGCCCTCTCGCGAACGACGAGCGTACAGACGCGCGGAATTGCGCGTCCGTCGGTCCTCGCTCTCTCCGTCGCGCCGGGGTGGTGGGGGTCCTTCTCTCCCCTCGCGCTCGCCGCTCCCTTAACGCCGCGCGGTGCTCTCGCGCGGTGCGTCCGCGCGCGCCGGCGACGGTGCGAATGCCTCGGCGCTCAGACCGGGGCGACTCCTCCTTTATCTGCTTTCCGGCCGTCGTACGCGGCGCGGCGCTCTTCGGGTGAATTCTCGCCGTCGGTTCCAGGAACGAGATCTACGACGAGATCTACGATTTCTATGAGCAAACAGTCTAAAAATGAATCCACCCCCATGATGTACGAAACGTACTTTCGAAAGTACTTTCGTACTTTCGTACGAAAGTACTTTCGTACTTGAAAGGAGAAAATTGAAAGAAGAAAATTTCGTTGACTGTGAGTTGCTTTCAAAATTTCAAAGAGTATTTCTACATGCCTTTCTCCACGAGCATGTTCGCGATGTCCGCCATTCGCGCACTGTACCCGTACTCGTTATCGTACCACACGTACAGCTGTACAGTGGAGTTGAAAGGCGTCAGGGGCGGAGTTGAAAGGCGTCGAGGTGTGTGCGTCGGGATTGAAACCGAAGGACCCTGGGCGGAGAGAAACATACGCCGGGAGAGAAAGTCCTTAAGGAATGAAGTTCACAACGCGAACGCGGTCGTACGGGGACCGGCGTGAAGACACTCGAACGCGCCTTGAGGTGCGTCCCGTCGACGACCATCGTGGACAACGCGTCCACGATCCCGCTCCGCGTGTCGTTAATATAGTCCGTGCTCACCAGCGGCTTCTCTTCGTACCCGAGCACGCCGCACATCTCGTTCGCGGCGGCGTCCTTGATGAGCGCGTTGACTTCCTCGCGCGTCGTGGCGCGTCCTACCTCGAAGACGCAATCCGTGAGCGACCTGAGAGGGCGGACGGACGGAGTTGAAATGCGGGCGTCAGGGGTGGAGTCAGTCGAAAGGCGTCGTAGGTAGGGTCGAGCGTGCGTTGAAACAACCAGCGAGGGGTGGAGGACGGAGAGAAACGAACGAACGCCGGGGTTATTAGAGAAAGTCCTTAGCTAAGAAACGGCCTTCACGACGCCGACGGGGTCGTACGGTGTGGAAACCAGTCAGTGCGATGAGAGACATAGTAGAACGCACCCGTTCAACAGAGGCACGCGCACGGCGAGGCCGTTGAGCTTCCCTTTGAGCTCCGGGAAGATGAGCGCGATCGCGGTCGCGCTCCCCGTGGACGTCGGCGCGAGGTTCATGAGACCCGACCGCGCCCTGCGCAGGTCGCTCTTCTTCGCGTTGGGGGCGTCCACGATGGTCTGATGAGGGTCGTTCCATACAAAAAATACAGTATGCATCGGTCAGTTGAAAGGGACCCACGCGATCAAGTGTTGAAACCGATGAGCTATGGGTGCTCCAAACGTTTGTGTCCGCGAAAGTCCTTAAGGATCGGCGTTCACCACGCCAACGGGGTCGTATGGGGACCAGTGTGATAACAGAACGCGCCTGCGTGTTGGTGACGTTGTGAATCGTCGTGATGCTTCCTCGGACGATCCCCAGCTTGCTCTGAATCACGTTCACGACGGGCGCGAGGCAGTTGGTCGTGCACGACGCCGCGGTCACGATGTGATCGACCGCGGGGTCGTACTTGTCGTGGTTGACGCCGTACACGATGTTGAGCACCGGGTCGGACGCGTCCTTCACGGGCGCGGAGACGAGCACTTTTTTGACGCCTGCGACGCGATCGTATTATTGGTCGAGGGGATCCACGCGTCAGGTATACGTACTTTTGATTGGTGGATATCAATCCCACGTGTCAAAGCGTGAGGTTCACAGAGCGCGAGTGAAAGTCCGTCCTTAAGGAACGGCGTCCACCGCGCGAACGAACGCGGTCGTATGTATGGGGACCGGTGCGACGAGGGAATACTGAATACCCACCTCGCGCGAAATACGGCGCCAGCTTCTCGCGCGTCAGAAACTCCCCCGAGCACTCCAGCACGAGCTCGACGCCGTGCGCCTCCCACGGCACGTCCCCCGGCGCGTCGTGCGCGGAGTACGAGATCTCGTGCGTCCCGTCCACGACGATGGCGTTCTTGCCCGCGTCGTACTCGCAGTCGTGCGTCCAGTGCCCGTGGACCGAATCGTATTTGGCCAGATACGCGCTGCTCTCTCCCGCGCCCGGGTGCTCGTTGATGTGGACGAACTCCAGCGCGGGGTTGTCGTACGCGAGGCGGAACGCGAGGCGGCCGATGCGGCCGAAGCCTGAGCGCGATGCGATGGATGTCGGGGGAGGAGGGGGCCGGCGGTGAATGGGGGTGAGGGCGGAGATGCGGGAGGGTGAGCGCGTGGACGAGGGAGGTGGACGAGGGGACGGCGCGGGCGATGAATGAAAGTTCATCGGGAGCCGGCCGCCGCATGTATGAGTGCCGTTTTATCCGAGAGATCGCGACGCCGAGGCGCGACGACGAGGCGAGGCGACGCGCGCGGCGAGGGGATCGATCGCGACGCGAGCGCACCGTTGATGCCCACTTTCACCATGACCGACGCGCGCGTTCGAGGACTGCGGCGAGGCGAGCGAGCGGTCGCGAGACGGATACGGCGGTCGCGACCAGACCAGACTCTGCTCGAAAGGAATATTCGTCGGGAATATTATCTGAATACGGTCTGTCGGCACCCCCTCCACGTAGCGAACGACGGCGACGCGCGCGCGCAGACGGCGCGGCGCGCGCGCACCTCGATGGCGAAACCGGCCGCCGCGGCGAGCGACGGCGGCGACGGAGCCGCCGCCGCCGCCGTGGAGACGACGACGGCCGCGACGACGACGCGCGGCGGCGGCGGCGACGGCGACATGCACGGCGCGCCGCAGCCGCTGTCCGCGCTCTGGCCGTTCATCATAATCTCCATCACCTACCTCCTCTTCACCGTGACCGACGGCGCCGTGCGAATGCTCGTCCTCCTCCACGCGTACACGAAAGGTTTCTCCGCGATGGAGGTCGCGATCATGTTCTCGCTGTACGAGCTCATGGGCGCGGGGACGAACCTCGCCGCGGGCGTGTGCGGCGCGCGATGGGGGATCCGCGCGACGCTGCTGAGCGGACTGACGCTTCAGGCGCGTTCGTTCGCATTCACACTGGTCCCCGTACGACCCCGTTGGCGTGGTGCACGCCGATCCTTAAGGACTTTGCCCGGCGCATCTCTCCGCCCATCCCTTGCGGTCAATCCCCGCCCGCGTTGCCTTTCAACTCCGCTTCTGACGCCTTTGAACTCCACCCCGACGTCATCGCTTCGAACGATGGACCCTCGACCCTCATCAGATCGCCGGCCTCGCGATGCTCTACGGATGGACGGACGACTTCAGCAAGCTCCACGCGATCATCTACGTCACGGCCGCGCAGGCGCTGTGCGGCGTCGCGAAGGACCTCACGAAGCTCGGGGGGAAGACGGTCACGAAGCTCGTCACCCCGAACGAGCGCCAGGGGACGCTCTTCAAGTGCGTCGACTGAGAGTCATCGTTCTTTCTGTTCACACCGGTTCCCATACGACCGCGTCGGCGTTGTGCTCGCCGTTTCTTAAGGACTTTCGCTCGGCGTTTCTCTCCGCCCAGGGTCCCTCGGTTTCAATCCAGAAAAAACACCCACCGCGACGCCTGCCTTTCGACTCCACCCCTGACGCCTTTCGACTCCGCCCCGACATAATAATACGTCGCCTCGCGTACTCACCCGCCCCGCGCTCGACCCTCTCTCATCAGACGCGTTGCCGGGCTCACGGGGTATAAAAACTCCCTCAAGGGCGTGGGATACTTCCTCGGCAGCGCTTTACTGACGTGGTCGTACGTCGGCGCGGTGAGCGTGATGATCGCGCTGATCGTCGTCGCGCTGCCGTTCGCGTGGTTCGGTCTGACGACGAAGCTCGGACGCGTATCGAAGAAAAACATCACGCTGCGCGCGGTGTTCGAGCAAACCGGAAACGTCAACGTCCTGTCGCTCGCGCGGCTGTTCCTCTTCGGCTCGCGCGACTTGTGGTTCGAGGTCCCGCTGCCGTATTACCTTCGAAGCGCGACGGGAATGGGGTGGCCGCGCCCCGCGGTGGGCGCGATGCTCGCCGGGTACATCATCCTCTACGGCCAAGTCCAAGCGTACGCGCCTCAGGCGCGTTCTAGTATCATCTCACACTGGTCCCCATACGACCGCGTCGGCGTGGTGAACGCCGATCCTTAAGGACTTTAGTATCTCCCCGCGGTCGTCTCTCTCCGCCCACCACGCCACGGTTTCAATCCCGACACACACACCGCGCGCGATGCCTTTCAACTCCGCTTCTGACGCCTTTGAACTC
>Ga0181554_1003058_pt1 | contig 14379 bp, 7 predicted proteins | sample 011ome_16_FD_145602 | JGI IMG/M metagenome (GOLD analysis project Ga0181554, IMG submission 145602) | Coastal salt marsh microbial communities from the Groves Creek Marsh, Skidaway Island, Georgia - 011503CT metaG (spades assembly) | ecosystem: Environmental > Aquatic > Marine > Intertidal zone >... | reverse complement strand
CCGGGAGGCTACCTGAAGATCATCTTTCCGATCGATCACACGGAGACGATGCAGGCGCGTCCCATACACTGGTCCCCATACGACCGCGTTGGCGTGGTGAACGCCGATCCTTAAGGACTTTTCCCAGCGTGTCTCTCCGCCCAGCCATCGCTTTCAAACCCCGCCCTCGGCGCCTTTCAACTCCGCTTCTGACGCCTATGAACTCCACCCCGACGTTCGCTCGTATGGAACGACCCCGCAGCCGCACTCGGACGCGCAGTCCGGGGACCAGTGGCTCGGGATCATCATGCTGAACAAAGGGCAGTTCTGGTTCAAAGGGTTCATCGAGTACGACCTCGCGATGAAGCGTCTGACCGAGGTGACGCAGAGGTACGCGGAGATCAAGGCGAAGTCGATGGCGGCGGCGCCGAGCGCGCCGCCGGCGCCGACGATGGTGACGATGGCCGGTCCGGTGACGTGCATCCCGATGCCCGTGCACACGGCGCATTAGCGACGCGTCGGAGGACGAGTAGATGTAAAGTTGTTAGATGTTGTTATCATACCCTCAACAAACACATGCTACTGTAAATAAACCGCGCGAGCGAGTGATGAGTCATCATGTCAGTCGTCAGCGTCTCTTCTTTTTGTTCTTCGCCGCCAACGCGGCTTCCTCCGCGGCGACGCGAATCGCCTCCAGCTCCTCCGGCGTCTTGATCCGCGGCAACCGCGCCGCCGACCGCGCGAGAAGGTCGCCCTCGAACGCCCCCGCGGCTCTCCTCGGGGTCACGCGCTTCGCGTCCTCCTCGTTCAGCTCCAGAAGCGTCGCCGCGAGCGCGGGGGGAATCAGCGGAAGACCCGGGAACGACGCCGGCGCGGGTGGCGGCATCGGCGCCGTCGGCCGCGGCTTCTCCTTCTTCTTCTTCTCGCCCTTTTCACCCTTGTCCTTGCCGCCCTTCTTCTCGCCCTTGGAGTCGCCCTTCCCGGTCTTACTTAGGTCCTTAGGCTCTTCCTTCTCTTCCTCCTCGAGCAGATCCGCCGGCGGCGTCCACACCGCGTCGGCGGGCTCCTCTCCCGCCTCGACGCGCGCGTTGAACGCCGCGAGCTCCTCGGCGCGTCGACGCTCGCGCTCCGCCTTAGGGTCCTTCCATACAAAGCGACGTCGGGGTGGAGTTGAAAGGCGTCAGTCGGAGTTGAAAGGCGCCGAGGGCGGGGATTGAAACCGAGGGATGGGCGGAGAGATGCGCCGGGCAAAGTTCTTAAGGATCGGCGTTCACCACGCGAACGCGGCCGTATGGGGACCAGTGTGAGATATAACGCGCCTTCTCCGCGAGCGCTATCCCGACCGGGTCCGGGTCGTCGAGCGCGAAATCGGAGCGCATGAAGAGCGTCTCGAACGCGGGGTACGTCAGCGTCGCCCAGTCGTCCTCGCCCGGCGGGTCGCAGCCTTCCTCGAGAGGCGGATTCGGCGGGTCGCCGGGCGCCGCCGGCGGCGGCGGCGGCGGGCACAGGTTGAGGATCGTCTCGCGTTCGTAGTGCCAGCACGTCCCGGCGATTTCTTCGAGCGTTTTCGCCGCGTCGAAGGCTCTGCGGTGGGGCGATGCCAGCGTAGTTGTACAAAAAAAAAGCATTCATCGGTCAGTCGTGAGGGATCAGAGCAGCGATCAAACGGCGAAACCGACGCGACGAGAGGCGGGTGCAAAAAGAAAACGTGCGTGATGAGCAGACTAATAATGAGAACGCGCCTGACCGTCGCGGCGCCGTCGGGGTTGACCTTCTTCCAGTAAAACGACCTCAGGAGATCCTCCTCCGCGTCCATCGCGGCCATCTCGCGCGCGAAGCTCTCCCAGCGCGATTGGTGCGCGAGCGTCCACGCCTCGAGCGCGGGGGAGACGTCGTTGTCGTCGGGCGCGCGATCCGCGAGCGCGGCGTCGCCGGGCGCGCGCCGCGGCGCCGCCCACGTCTCCCCCTCGCCCGCCTCAATCTTGAACGGGTGCAGCTGCCGCGCGCGGTCCGCGCGGAGCTTCGAAGCTCGTCGCGTCAAGAACGCGTCGCGCTCCTCGTCGCCCTTCGTGAAGCGCATCTGGTGCGGCTCGATCTTCAGTCGCTCGAAGACGTCCGGGCCGAAAAAGTCGAGCTCGAGAAACGCCGGAGACGTCCCGCCGGCGGCGCTCTCGACGAAATCCCACCCCGCTCCTTCGTCGCCGCCAGACAACGCCGGGACGTCGTCGTCGTCGATCGCGACGCCGTTCACGCGAAGGTTGCGGATCGAGCGCCACGGCGTCCGCGACGCCGCGGCGAAGATTTGCTTCGCGATGGACGCGCGCGCCGCCGCCTCCTCCGGAGGTCCCTCAATCAGATCCAACGCGTAGTGCATCGACATCGGCGACGGAATCTCCGGCGTCTTCTGCGCCTCGTTCCACGCCCTCTCCGCGGCGACGACCGGGTCGTCCTCAACGCGCGTCTCGTCGTCGTCGTCGTCGTCGTCGTAGTCATCGTCCGACGCGCTCTCGCCCGCGGCGGCGGCGGCTTCCCTCTTCGCCTTGGCCGCCGCCTTCTTCGCGAGTTTCTCCTCCTCCGCGACGCGCTTCGCCTCCATCGCCGCCTTCATCGCCTCTTCTCGCGCGTACGCCTTCGCCTCCGTCGCGGTCACGAGCGGGTAACACCCCAACCGGTCACACACGTGCGCTTGCTCTAGGACGCGCAGGGACGACAACACCAGAGGCCAGTGATCGTCCGCGTCGTCGCACGGCGTGAACGCGGTAACCGCGGCTTCGCACCGCACCTCGGAGACGTCCAAGGCGTCGACGAGCGACACCGCGCGCGCGCACGTGAGCTTTCGGCCGCTCAGCGCGAGCCGCAGATCGCCGGTGTAACATCCGCCGTCGCCGGCGCGCGAGACGTACCCGACGCACGAGCCGCCGTTTCCGGCGGCGGATTTCGATAACGTCTCCGCAAAGGACGTTACCTCGTCGTCCGACAGCCACATCGCTTTTTGCGCCGGGGTCTCGATCGCAGGAAGAATCTTCGCGCGCGGGGTGGCGACGAAGTCTAGGGTCAGCATCCCGCGCTTCGGGACCCCGGTCTTCTTCCAGCCCGCGATCGTCGCGAGCGCGTCGGTCGCGAGCGTCCCGTCGAGCTTCATCCATCGAACGTTCACCGGCGGAGGCACCTCGACGTATTCCTTCTTCTTCTCTTTCGCGATCTCCGCTTTTTCCTTCTCGCGCTTTAGGTGCGCCGCGCGATCGTCGTGCGCGGCGCAAACGAGCTTCGTCGCGGTCAACCGATCGCATCGCAGCGCGAGGTTCAGCGCGTGATACCCCGTCGGGTTCCACGACGTGAACGGCGCGAAGTGCGGCGCGCCGACGCGGCGCAAGTAAGCGCCCTGCTCGTCCGCGGTGAGCGCGTCGGGGTGGAGTTGAAAGGCGTCAGATGGAGTTGAAAGGCGTCGAGGACGGGGATTGAAAGCGAGGTGTGTGCGGAGAGAAACGACGGGCAAAGTCCTTAAGGATCGGCGTTCACCACGCCAACGCGGTCGTATGGGGACCAGTGTGAGATAGAACGCGCCTGCTCATCCGCGGTGAGCGCGTCGAGGATGGCGTCGAGGCCGCCCTTTTTCGTCGACGCCACGGTCCGCGGCGCCACCGTCGCCGCCGCCTCCACGCGCGTCTCCCCGTGCTCGATCGCGCGCACGAGCGTCGCCGCCTGCGCGCCGGTGAAACAGTGCGATCGCGCGGCGAGCGCGATGGCGGCGAGGCGCTCGCGCGGCGTCATCGTCGGCGTGGAGACGTGATCGAGCGCGACTCGAAACGCCGCGTCCGACGCCGGCGCCGCCGCCGGGGACGCGTCCGCGCCGCGTCGCGTGACGACGTCCAAGGATAAGACGCCCTCCTCGGGAAGCGTCGCGTCGTCCGCCCAGCCCATGCCTATCGGATCCCGGCGCACGGGGACGCCCTCGTACCGGACGTTGACCACCGTCCCGGAGACCTTCTCTTCCAGCGCCAACGCGTCGAGCGCGACGCGGCGTTCGAGCGCGTGGTCCAATCGCAGGACGTGTCGCCCGTCCGGGTTGGCGACGTCGAACGGCGCGTCGTCGTACGCGCTCGGGGGAGGCGGAGGCGGCGGCGGCGGCGGCGGCGCGTTCTTCCCCGTCGGCGGCGGCGGCGGCGCCTTCGCCGCGGCGGGCTTTCCTCCGCCCTTTTTCCCCTTGTTTTTCTCCTCCAGGCGCGCCTCCTCCGCTCTTCGCGCGGCGGCGACGACGTCCGCCTCGATGGACGATAACCGCGCGCCCTCGAGCGTTACCAGGAGCGGAGCTTTCTTCCCCGCGGCCGTTTTATTCCGCGCGTTCGCCGCGTTCACGATGGCGTCGATCGCCTTGCGCGACGTCGGATTGCGTCCGACGTGGAGCGACTCGAGGCTTTCGTTTCGCGACAGAGACGCGGCGACGGCGGCGGCGCCGCGCTCGCCCATCCTCGTCGCGCTCAGGTCCAAGGACTTGAGCTCGACCTCGCCGCCGAGCATGAGCCCGATAGTTTCCGTCCCTTCGTCTTCCAGACCGTTGTGCGAGATGTCGAGGATGCGAATCGTCGCGTTGACTTTCACCAAGGCGGCGAAGCGCGCCGCGCATCGCGCGCCGAAATTGTTGCGACTGACGTTCAACTCGACGACGCCTTGGTTCTGGTCCACGCTCGACGCGAGCGCCGCGGACGTCAGCGGGCCGAGCTGATTCCTCGAGAGATCCAGCGATTTCACGCTCGAGTTATCCGCGAACACTTCCCCGAGCTTCGCGCCGCAGACGTCGTCGAGACCGACGTTCGAGAGCCGGAGCGTCGTCAACGCGCAGTGCGAATCTTTCAGTCGCCGAGCGCAGTTCGGATCCAACGCGTCTCGCAGCGCCTCGACGCCCGTCAGCTTCGGCCCCGGGTTATCGCTCAGGTCCAAATGCGTCAGCACGCTGTTGTGCGTCAGCCCGCGCGCGATCGCGACGAACCCGGCGTCGCGCACGTCGTTATCGCGCAGGTCGAGGCGCGTCAGCGAGACGCAGAGCGGATTTCTCAACGCGGCGGCGACGGCGGCGACGGCGGCGTCGCCGAGCGCGCGGTGCCGCAGCTCGCACCGGTCGCTGTCTGTCGCGAGCCCGCGCGTCGCGGCGGTCTGCGGGACGATCCCCGCGGCGCGACACGCGGCGACGTACGACTCCGCGGGGGTCGGGGGGACCGTCGCGGGTTCGATCCACTCGAGGCCGTGCGCGCGGTTCCAGTCGGCGCCGACGGCTTTTCGAGCGGGCGGCGGCGGCGGCGGCGGCGGCGGGGGAGGGGTCTCCTCGGCCGCCGGACGCGCTTCCTCCGCGGGGGTCTCCGCGGGATCCTCTTTGGTCGCGGTCGCGGTCGCGGTCGCGGTCGCGGCCGGCGCCGCCGGCGCCTCTTCCGCGGGGGTCTCCGCGGGCGCCGCCTCGGCGTCGTTCGCGTCGGCTTCCCGAGCGGCGGTCTCTTCCGCCTTCGCCTCGGTCTCCTCGGTCGCCGCGTCCGCCGCCGCGGGCTCGGCGACTTCGGGCGCGTCCGCGTGGGCGACCTCTCTCGCGCTGTCGGCGTCGTCGTCGTCGGCGGCGGCGGCGACGACGACGTCCGCAGACGCGCCGCCGCCGCCGTCGTCGTCCTCGTCCGCCTTCCCCGCCTCCGCCGCCGCCGCCGCCGCCGCCGCCGCCGCTCGCTTCGCTTTCATCGTCGCGTGCATCTCCTCCATCGCCCTCTTCTGCTCCTCCTTCTCCCGCCGCGCCCTCTCCTTCGCGCTCTCCAGCCTGATCGCCGCCGCGCGCTCCGCGAACGCGCGCTTGTACCCAGCCTCGACGGCCCGTAACACCCGGTCGCGCGGCCACGCGCGTAACCGCGCGTGAAGAAGCTCGTTGTTGAACGTTCGCTGCGCGCTTCGCTTCGCGTTCGCGTGGAGCTTCGCGCGCGCGTCCTTGGTCATGAACGCCAGCGCGTCGTGCGTTTGCGTTTGCGTTTGCGTTTGCGACGAGGACGATGACGAGGCGGCCGCGGCGGCGCCGCTGGAACCGCGCGAGGGGTCGATCGCCGCCGTCGCGCGTCGCAGCTCTTCCTCCATCAACGATGGAAATCGCAACTTGGCGTCTCGCCAAAACTCGCGTTCTCTTCGGTCCACGTACGCCCGCGCGGCGTCTCTGACTTCCTTGTTGAGGATCTCCGCGCCGACGGCCAGGTGCGCGTCCGCGTCGTCGTCCGTCTCGGAATCCGGCGGGTTCGATCCTCCTCCTCCTCCCTCGAACGAGGACGACCTGATGAGACTCCGTCCCGGCCCAACGCCCGAGGCTCCGATTCCGCCGAAGGACTTCTTCCTGCCGAGCGCTCCCCCCGCGCCGCCGCCCGCGCGCCCGTCGTCGCTCCCCGCGATGGCGTCGTCCGCGTCGCGGTTCCCGTACGCGGGCTCGCCGCGCATCGCGTCGGGCGCGAGCTCGGAGGCGAAGATGCGCGCCGCCTCGGCGCGCACGGCGACGACGACGCGAGTCTCCGACTCGGTCGGATCGCGCGTCCTCACGCGGAGCTTCTGTCGCAGGGACGAGACCGAGGCGTCGTAGGCGGCGGACTTCACGAGCTCGGGGTCGACGACCGCGTCCGCGGCGGCGGCGTCGTCGCCGTCCGCGCCGGAACCCATCGCGATCCCGAGCGCGAAGATCGATTCCGGAGAAGCCTCGGCGTCCGCGTCCGTCGTCCTACGCGACGACTACGATTCTTCGCGTCGAGGATGAATGAAACGAATCCAAGGACTACGACGAACGAATCGCGCGCGTCGACGCGACCGCGCGGCGCGACCGCGCGCTCGTATCGACGCGAAGGCGCGTCTCCGCGATCGCGCGCGAGTCCTCTCGGCGTCGTCCTCGCGCGCGCGCGTCGTGCGAGGCCGTCCGCGCGCGTCGGTATGCGGCGGTATGCGGCGAGGCGACGAGAGCCAAAATTGGAAGGCGTCCGCGTCCGCCTCGTCGAGGTCAGCTCTAGCTCTTCGCTCGAGCGAGCGCGAGCGCGAGCAGCAGCGCTGCGAGTCTCGGAGAATCATTCCACGACACGCGGCGGCGGCAGCGGGGCGACGACGGCGCGACGACGCGGATCGGTCGCGCGGAGACCGCGGACGCGATCGTCTCCGCGACTCGCCACCGCAGCGCGACGATCCCGGCGCGCGCGCGGGAGCGGGCGGGACCCGTCGTTCGTCGCGACGAAAGAGGAGGCGGCGCGGGCGGCACCGCGTCGTCCGCATCGAATCTGATCGCGAGGAGGCCGCCGAACGATGCGCAACCTCGTCGCGTCGTCGTACGCGCGATGGCGCGTCCCGCTCGCCCCCGACCCGGAGTCCCCCGACGGCGCGCTCGAGACCGTCGTCGCGCACTGCCACGACGCGGACGCGGGCGTCGCGTACGTCGTCACGAGCGCGTGTAACCTCTACGGCGTGGAGACGCGAATGGGATCGGGTAAATGCGTTCTCGAGATGACACTCGTGACGCCGCCGCGCTCCTCCTCGGACGCGGACGCGGACGCGATCGACGCGGAACCCCCCGCGCTGCCGCGTCGCGCGGACTGCGTCGCCGCGGAGCACGTCGTCGAGCTCGGCGGGCTCTGCCTCGCGATGGCGTCCGGCGAGCTCCTCGTCGTCGCGCCGGAGGATGGCGATGGCGACGACGCGATCGACGCGCGTTCGACGCCGTGGGCGACGGAATGCGTGGGGGAGGTGAGGAGCGGTCTGCGCGCGATGCGATGGTGCCCGGACGGGGAGATCCTCGCGCTCGTCACCGGCGCGAACACGATCGTGTGCATGACGAAGGATTTCTTCGTCCTCGCGGAGGCGCCCATCGGCGGCGGTTGCGGCGGCGGCGGCGGCGGCGGCGGTGAGACTGCTTCCCATACGACCCCGTTCGCGTTGTGAACTTCATTCCTTAAGGACTTTTCCCGTCGTCACTCTTCACCCGCGCTTCCCTTTCAACGTTTGACCGGTGAGACGTTCGACTGACCGATCGCTTCACCCACGCAGGCGGCGGCGTCGGAGACGAGAAAGAAGACGACGCGGAGTCGGACGGGAAAAAAGCGCCGCCGCCACCGCCGACGACGTGGTCGTGGTGGCATCGCGTGCGTCTGGTTCTCCTCGCGCAGCTCGATCGCTTAGACACGCTTCACGCGATCCACCTCGGGAACCACTCCCCGGTCGCGTGGAAAGCCTTCCGCGACGTGTCGGTAACGGACGCCGCGCGAGCGTTCGCGTCCAGAGGCGACGCGCGGTGCGCGGAGCTCATCATGCGTCGGCACCCGCGCGCGGCCGCGCGCGGCTTGTTGGACGTCCTCGACGCGCTCCCCGAGACGACGCCGCCGCGCGAGTACGAAGCGCTGCTGCCGTGGTCGTCGCCGTGGGCCGACGCCGCGCCGCCGCCGCCCGCGCGCGGGACGCGCGCGGCCGCGGACGAGACCTCGGAGACGACGGCGGCGAAGGACGCGTTGCTCGCGGAGGAAGAACGCGAACGCGAACGCGACGACGGCGGCGACGCGACGTCGACTTTGACATTGAGAGCGCTCGCCGAGCGCGCGGGGGTCTCCGACGCCGCGATGGCGGTCGCCGGCGCGTACCCCTCCGCGGCGTGGCTCTTGGACGCCACGGAAGCGATGGCCGCGATGCGCAGACCGTGGTCGCCCGCGTGCGCGAGCGTCCCGGGGGGTGTCGCGGCGTGGGCGACGACGCGCGCGGCGGCGATGGACGTGAGCGCGGGCGCGTTGGCGAACGCCGCGGCGCTTTTATCGCTCGCCGCCGACGCCGCCGCCGCCGCCGACGACGACGACGATGGCGCGGGGGACTCCGAGAGCGATTTGGAGCGGAGCGCGCGTCGCGCGAGCGAGATCGCGGCCGCGGTGTACGCCGCGACGCCGCCCGCGCCGTCGGAGTGCGCGGACGCGTACGCGAATGCGTCGGAGAACGCGGACGACGACGGCGACGGCGGCGGACGCGCGGCGGGGAACGCGTCGGACGACGACGGCGGCGGCGGCGCTCGACGAAACACCGCGCGGCGCGCGTCGTTGTGGTCCGCGTCGTTCGCGGCGTACGCCCGCGCGTCCACGAGCGCGCGGCTCGCGACGGTGCTCGCGGACGTCTCCGGCGAGAGCGACGCGGAGACGACGCGCGCGGCGCTCGAGGCTGCGGTCAGAGGCGGGGTCTTATCCGACGACTGCGACGGCGACGGCGACGCCGGCGCCGCGTTGCGAGACTGGCTCGTCTCCGTCGTTCGTCGCGGCGATGTGCGCGCGTTCCACCGCGCGATCGAGTGGTTGCGCGACGACGCGGACGACTCCTCCGCGGCCGCGGCCGCCGCGCGCGACGCGCTGGGCGGCGACGAGGGACTCGCGGACGCCGCCGCGGCCTCCGCCGCGGCGTGCCGCCGCGGCGACGCCGAGACGGCGGCGGCGCTCGCGGCGGCGTTGAGCGCGCTCCCTCCGTCCGCGGCTGAGGTGCGTTCTGTTGTACACTGGTCCCCATACGACCCCGTCCGCGTGGTGCACGTCGTTCGTTTCTTAAGGACTATACTTCCCGTCGTTCGTTTCTCTCCGTCCACCCCTTGATTTGATTTTAATCGCCGCCCGCGACGCCTGTCAACTCCGTCTGACGCCTTTCAACTCCACCCCGACGTCGCTTTGAACGACGGAACGACCCTGAGACGCCCGCCGCGCGGACCGCGCTCTCTCGCGCGCTCGCGATGCGCGTGTTCGCGTCCCGGGGGATGCCGACGACGTTCGCCGCGCTCGCCGCCGCCGCCGCCGAGCGCGACGCCGCGATGGACCTCGTGAAGCGGTTCGCCGCGCGCGCGACGCGGGAGGGGACGTCGGCGATGCGCGCGAAGAAATCGGCGGGCGGTCCCGCGTCGTTTCGAGCGTTCGCGGACGACCGCGGGCACGCGTGGTCCAGAGCGCTGTGGCGCGACCTCGCGTCGCTCGCGGGACCGGACGGCGTCTTCGGCGAGCACTTTAGCAGGGAAGACGCCGCCGCGGAGTTGCTGTGCGCGCTGTTACGGATCGGCGGCGGCGCGGAGCGGTCGCCGCTCGCGCGAAGAATTTTGTCGAAGGTCTTCTCCGACGGCGACGGCGACGACGACGGCGACGACGCCGCCGCCGGCGCTTCCGCGTCCGCCGCGTCGTCCGACGCTCGAGAGGGTAGTCACGCCACTCACAACACTAACACTACCACTAACGTCGCCGCCGCGCGTGCTGACGTGAGCGTCAGGGACGCCGTCGGCGCGGTCGCGGGCCAAGCCGCCGGGGAGCTCGTCTCCGTCGCCGGCGGCGTCGCGACGGCGTTCGCCGGTCGCGTCGGTCAAGCCGTCGGCGGCGTCGTTCGCGGCCGCGGCGCTGCTGGCGGTCCGACGCCATCGAACATCGCGCGCGCCGTGGGTGGGATCGTCGGCGGGTTAGGGCAAGCCGCGGTCGAGCTCGGCGCCGCGGGCGTCGGCGTCGCGACCGGCCACCTCGGCGGCGGCGGCGCGGGCGGCGACGCGCCGCCCGCGATTGCCTCCAAACGCGCGTCGCGGATCGTCGTCGACGCCGCGCGAGAGGCGCTGTTCGCCGCGTCCGACGCGAGCGACGAGGCGGCGTTGTCGCAAGCGGACGCGGTGCTGCGATGCGCGCCGACGTCGACGACGACGACCATTAGCGGCGAAGCCGACGACGACGCGGCCGCAGACGCGATGACTGAGCTCGACGACGCGCGCGCGTCGCTTCGTCTCGTTCGCGCGCTTCCGTCGTTCGGCGTGTCGATCGCGCCGCTCGAACTGACGAAGATCCGCGATCCGATGGAGATCGTGCGCGCGTGCTTGAGAGGCGGCGGCGACGCGAAGGCGAAGGCGAAGGCGAAGGCGGCGGCGCCCGCGTACGCGAGGGTGGACGAGCTGTGCTGGATCGCGGAGGCGGCGACGCGAGCTGGGGAAGGCGCCGAAGGGCGAGAGCGCCGGAGCCGGAAACAGACGACGCGGCTTTTGGCGACGCGCGCGTGCGCGCGCGCGGCGATGGACGCGGGCGACGTCGCCGCCGCGGCGAACGCCACGGTCGCTCTCGTGACCGCGAACTACGCGGACGCGTGGGACGTCGCGCACGACGTCGCGGTCGCGATGCTCGGCGGTTCGAACGACGACGACGACGACGACGACGACGCGGACGACGACGCACGACGGCTCCTCTCCTTCGCGCTGACGCACTGCCCTCCCGACCGCGTCGCGGGCATCTTATCGCGGTGGCAATCGCTCGAGTCCGACCGCCTCGTCGCCGCCGCGGGGGTGCCTGGGACGCCTCGGACGCGCGCGGGGCGAAGACGCGAGCTCGACGACCGCGAGTCCGCCGCGTGGACGCGCGTCGCCGGGCCCGAAGGTGCGTTCTCATCAAACTGGTTCCCATACGACCGCGTCGGCGGGGTGAACGCCGATCCTTAAGGACTTTTCTTCCCGGCGTGTCTCTCCGCCCACCACCCTTCGCTTTCAATCCCCGCCCTCGACGCCTTTCAACTCCACCTGATGACGCCTTTCAACTCCACCCCGACATTCGTCGCTTCGTATCCATCGCCAAGTCGCCATCGCGCGACGCGACGAGAAGACGCGCGCGTTCGTCCGCGGGCCGCTCGTCGCGCTTCACGACGCGGTCGCCACCTGGCGCGCTGGCGACGCCGCGAAGGCGTCCGTCGCGCTGGCGTACGGACTTGGACTGCGCGGCGTCGCGGCGACGGACGACGCGACGACGCCGATCGTATTTGACGCCGGCGCCGCCGCCGCCGTCGCGAACGCGGCGGTCGGCGGCGGGACGCGGCGTTCGTCTCCTTCTCCCGCGGACGTCGCCGCGATCAACGCGGAGACGCACGCGGCCGCCGAGGCCGCGGGGTCGAACGCGCCGGCGTGGGCGCACGTCGCGCTGGGGATGCTCGTCAACCTGCGGCAGTCGCGGTCGGTGTCGGCGGTCGTCGACGCGTGGACCCGCGGCGGCGGCGGCGGCGGCGGTGGCGGCGGCGCGGATGGAGAGGACAAAGTAAACGGGAGAGACGGGATCGGGGAGACGGACGCGCTGCGGCTCGGCGCGCGCGCGCACGCGCTTCGCCGCGCGCGTCGCGACGGCGACGACCGCGACGCGTTACGACGCGACGCGCTCGACCTCGCGGCGGCCTTCGCCGAGAACGACGAGCTCGACGACGACGACGAGGAGAAGAGAGCGACGCGCGTCGGATTCGCGCGGTGCGCGGCGGGTTTGAAAACGCGCGCGGACGCGGCGTGGCTCCACGCGCACGTCCCGAAAGATATCGACGTCGCGGCGTTCGTCGCGGACGACGCGGCGTCGGGGAACGGGTATCGCGCGCGCGCGATCGTCGCGTTCGCGAGAGCGCGCGGGGATTTGGTAGAGACCGCGTTGGCGTTTTCGTCGAGATACGGCGGGGACGGGGACGCCGTCGCCGTCGCCGTCGCCGTCGCCGTCGCCGTCGCCGTCGCCGTCGCCGCGGCGGCGGGGACGCTCTCCAACGCGACCGGCGGCGTCGTTCGCGGTGACGAGGATTCGAAGGCGCGGGATGCCATCGTGGGCGCGTTCGGGAAGAACCCGGAGCGCGCGATCGAGGGTCTGAAAACGCACGCGTGGGAGGCGTTACCGTCGTCGGGGGCCGCGTTCGGCGGATATTTCGATTTCTTGAGCGCCGCGCTCGCCGCCGCGGGCGACAAGGACGCCGCCGCGACGGCGGCGGCGGCGGCGGCGGCGGCGCGCGCGCTTCACGGCGCGACTTCAAACTTTCCCCTCGGGTCGTTCTTCGACGAGAGCGCGCGCGTTCCGGCCGGAACGACCGCGTCGGTGGCCACGACCGCGGTCGCGACCGCGATCGCGACGGAAGCCGTTCGCGACGGGCGACTTCGGTTCCCCGGTCAAGCCGTGAACGACCTCGCGCGCGCGGTGACGCTCCTCCCTCCGAGCCACTCCGCGCTCGGGATGACCTCGCACAGAGTCTACCTCGCCGCCGCGGTCGCGACGCTGGAGTGCGAGTCCTCTACCCCGGAGCAGCGGTGGGCCGCGGTGGGCGAGGCGCTGCCGTCGCTCGCGCCCGCGGATCTCTTCGCGGTCGTCGCCTTCGCCGCGTTGGACGGTTCGCATCCTCTCGCGAGGGATGGATGCGAACCGCCGCGACCCGAGTCGTCGTCGTCGTTCAACGCGTCCGCCGCGGTCGAGCTCAAGATCGCCGCGATCACCGCGGGGGTGAAGCTTCTCGAGAGCGTCGGCGGCGAGCGCGCGGGGGCGCTGAAGACGTCGCTCGCGCGGTTTTCGCTCGCCGCCGCCGCCGCGGACGCGACGCCGTCGACGACCGACGTCGCCGCGCTCGACCGCGCCGCGCGTTCGCCGTCGACGCCGTACGACCCTTCGCTGCGTGATATCGCGTGTGCGTGGGTCGCGAGCGGCGGCGTTTCGCTGCGGTACGTCGCCGCGTTCGCGGATCTCGCTAGCGAGATTGAAGGGCACGGCGGCGGCGGCGTGGACGTCGCGAGCGTCGTCGCCGCCGCGTTGGACCGCGCGCTTCGCGCGCTGTCTTCCACGGAAACGGTCGCGGATGAAACTGCCGCAGCGGATACGTTACGAAATATATTCCTCGGCACCCTACGAGACGCCCCCGCGCGTCACGGCGAGGTCAAGGCGACGAGGCTGTCGCGCGAGGGGTACGCGAAGGCGCTCGCATCGATTCGCGGCGCCGCGTTCGAGACGCTTGAAAGATTCGCCGGCGGCGACGCGTCGCGGTACGCGCGCGACGTCGCGCTCGATTTATTGGGCGAAGTGAGCGCGTTCGAGAGCGAGAAGGCGCTCGCCGCGAAGAAAGCCGCCGCGGCAAAGGCGAAGGCGAAGGCGAAAGCGGACGCGGACGCGGACGCGAAGAAGAAGAAGGCGGAGACGGAGGCGAAGGCGAAGGCGGAAGCCGAGGCGGCGGCGGCGGCGGCGGAGGAGGAGGAGACGAAGCGGAAAGCCGAAGCGGCCGAGGCCGAGGCGAAGCGAAAAGCCGAGGCCGAAGCCGCCGCGAAAGCGAAAGCGAAAGCCGAGGCCGAAGCCGCCGCGAAAGCCGCGAAGGCGAAAGCGGAAGCGGACGCTAAGAAGAAGGCCGAGGCTGAAGCGGCGGCGGCGGCGGAAGCGAAGAGAAAAGCTGAGGCTGAAGCGAAACGAAAAGCTGAGGCTGAAGCGAAACGAAAAGCTGAGGCTGAAGCGAAACGTAAAGCCGCCGAGGAGGCGAAGCGTAAAGCCGCCGAGGAGGCGAAGCGTGAAGCCGCCGAGGAGGCGAAGCGTAAAGCCGCCGAGGAGGCGAAGCGTAAAGCCGCCGAGGAGGCGAAGCGTGAAGCCGCCGCGGAAGAAGCCGCAGCGA
>Ga0181554_1003055_pt1 | contig 14389 bp, 12 predicted proteins | sample 011ome_16_FD_145602 | JGI IMG/M metagenome (GOLD analysis project Ga0181554, IMG submission 145602) | Coastal salt marsh microbial communities from the Groves Creek Marsh, Skidaway Island, Georgia - 011503CT metaG (spades assembly) | ecosystem: Environmental > Aquatic > Marine > Intertidal zone... | reverse complement strand
GACTGGCGCGACGCCAAGATCCATGTGCTGAGCCACACGCTGCACTACGGCTGCGGCGCTTTCGAAGGCGTGCGCGCCTACAAGACGGTGGACGGCACGGCGATTTTCCGCCTCGAAGAGCACACCGACCGCCTGTTCAACAGCGCCAAGATCCTGCGCATGAACATCCCCTTCACCAAGCAGGAAGTCAACGACGCCCAGCGCGCCGTGGTGCGCGAGAACCATCTTGAATCGGGTTATCTGCGCCCGCTGACCTGGATCGGCTCGCAGAAGCTGGGCGTCTCCCCCAAGGGCAACCAGATCCACCTGATGGTGGCCGCATGGGCCTGGGGCGCCTACCTGGGCGAAGAGGGCATGAAGCGCGGCATCCGCGTCAAGACCAGCAGCTACACCCGCCACCACGTCAACATCACCATGACGCAGGCCAAGGCGGTGAGCAACTACACCAACTCCATCCTGGCCAACATGGAAGCCCTGGATGACGGCTATGACGAAGCCCTGCTGCTCGACAGCTCGGGTTTCGTGTCCGAAGGCGCGGGCGAAAACATCTTCGTCATCAAGAACGGCGTGATCTACACGCCCGACCTGTCTGCCGGCGCCCTGAACGGCATCACGCGCAACACCGTGTTCCATATCGCCAAGGACCTGGGCCTGGAAATCGTGCAAAAGCGCATCACACGCGACGAGGTCTACATTGCCGACGAGGCATTCTTCACCGGCACCGCCGCTGAAGTGACGCCTATCCGCGAGCTGGACCGCCTGGAGATAGGTGCCGGCTCGCGCGGTCCCATCACCGAGAAGATCCAGACGGCGTTCTTCGACATCGTGGGTGGCCGCAATCCCAAGTACGCCCACTGGCTCACCAAGGTCTGACCCGGGTCTGACCCGGGTCTGACCTGGGCCTGACCCACAGCGCCGCCCCCTCTGCCGTACGCCGCCCGCGCGGGGTTGCGGCGCGGTGGTGGCGCTGCGTCACACCGGCATCCCGCCAACCTTCTTCATGCGCATCGTCCACCTGCTGCTGACCCGCAGCTTTGCCGGCAGCGAACGGCACGCCATCGAGCTGGCCAATGCGCAGTCCGAACACCATGAGGTCACGCTGATCCTGCGCAAGTCGGCGCAGAACGGCCGGCCCGGCGGATACGCGCACCGGGTGGACCCGCGGGTGCGGATTCTGTGGGTGAGCAAGTGGCTGGGGCGGTGGCAGGCACGCCGCCTGGTGCGGCGCTTGCGCCCGGACGTGGCCCATGCGCACCTCAGCGACGGGTGCAAGGCTTTGGGCGGGCTGTCGGGGGTTGAGGGCCAGGTGCTTCGTGTGGCCACGCTGCACATTTGCTACAAGCCCCAGCAGCACGCGCGGCTGGACGCGCTGGTGGCCATTGCCAGCTGGCAGATGGACGCCATCCCGGCGCCGCTGCGGGCACACACATCCCAGATCGACAACTGGACGCTGCCCTACCGGCCTGCTGCAGACGCACGCCAGCGCTTGCGCGCAGAGCATGGAATTCCTCCCGATGCCTGGGTGTTCGGCGCCCTGGGGCGCATGGACCGCAGCAAGGGTTTTGATCTGCTGCTGGACGCCTTCGAGCGTGCCGGTTTGCCGGACGACGCCCGCCTGGTCATCGTCGGTCGCGGTGCCGAACTGGAAGCGCTGCGCCGGCGCGGCGTGCCCCGCGTCATCCTGCCGGGGTTCTCCGAGCAACCGGCCGACTGGCTGGCTGCGTTCGACGGCTTTGTCAGCCCTGCGCGCGACGAGCCTTTCGGGCTGGTTTTTCTGGAGGCCATGGCAGCGGGGCTTCCCATCATTGCCACAGAAACGCAAGGGGCCCGGCACCTGAGCGCGGCGCTGGGCGCGCGCATGGTGCCGCTGGACGATGCCGCGGCACTGGCTGAGGCCCTCAAGGCGCAGTACGCGCAACGCCCGCCGCGCTGCGACCGGCCCATGGGAGCGTACAGCGCCGAGGCCAAGACGGCCGAGGTGGAAGCCTTCTACCTCCGCGAACTGGCGCTGGCGCGCGCGCGATAATGCGGCCCGTCCGTGCAGTGTGGCATTGCAGGGCTTGCACCTCTTTTTGATCACTGGAAAACGACGCAATGTCTCAAAAAATCGTTGAACTACAAGCCAAGGACCTCGACGCGCGGGGCGGTATTGCCTGCCCGAGCCCGCAATTGGGCACAGCGCTTTGGAGCAGCCACCCCCGCGTCTACCTGGATGTCGCCCACACAGGCCAGGCCAAGTGCCCCTACTGCGGCACCGAATACCGCCTGCGCGCTGGCGAAAAGGTGTCCGCCGGTCATTGAAGGCTCCTAGAGCCTGGGCAGGCGCCGGCGGTGCCAGGCGTTGCCCAGCGTGAGCGCCATCTTCATGCAGAACTTGCGCCAGCGCTGCGCGGGCGTAAGCTCGTCGCGCTCGTCCCAGATGGAGCTGACCAGGCTGGTGTCATCCAGCTCGATGGCCGCCGGGGACACGCCCAGGATGCGCAGATCGCCGCACTCCCACCAGAACCGCAGGTCCACGTCGATGGGGCGGCCGAAAGGCTGGCGGTGCTCCAGCAGCCGGGCTGCGCCGGCGCGGCTGATCACGTAACCCGCGGTCATGCTCGGCACGCGGGCGTAATCCACCAGCACGGTGTGGTCCGTCAGAGGACGCTGTGAACGCGTTTTTTCGCGGTCGCGGCCCAGCAGCTTGACCATGTCCCACGGTTCTTTCAGCGCGGCAATGGCCTCGATCACTGCGGTGAACTGCGGGGTCAGGCGCACATCGTCTTCGAGCACCACCAGCGCGGGGGCGTCGCTCGCCAGCAGTTGCTGCCAGGCGCCGATGTGGCTGGCGTAGCAGCCCTTTTCGCCGTTGCGCAGGGGCTTGTAGTACTGGCGCGCGTTGAGCGCGTCGCTGTACCACTGCTGCGCCTGCGCGGCAGGCACATCGGCCCACCACACGGCCGGAAAGCGCTGGCTGGGCAGCGGCAACTGGTCCAGTTGCGCCTGCAGCCGCTCGCGCCGCTCGGCGTCGCGGTCGAGGTTGATGAAGACCAGGGGCAAAGGCATGGTGTGCAGCGCCCGCTTCAGCCCAGCAGGCGCCGCCACCAGCGCTGCTTCTTTTTCTTGGCCGGCATGCCGCCGCCTTGTTGCAGCGCCATCGCCGCATCGAGGTACCGCGCGAACTGCAGGGGCCGCTGCGCAATCACGTCGTCGGCCACCGCCACCAGCAGCTGTTCGTAGGCCGGCTCGCGGGATTCAAACAGGTGAAAGAAGTCGTTGTCGCCATAAAAAGTGCCGATGCCGAACACGCCCTCATTGCCCAGCGCAAACTTGGAAATCAGCGTGGCCGTGGGCTTGTGCAGCACCAGCGGCACGCCTTTCTCGCGCGCCAGCACCGACATGCCCTCGGCGGCGTCCCAGGCCGAAGACGATTTCAGGTCGGGCCGGCCCAGCTGTTCCCACACCGACTTGCGAAACGCCATGAACATGGGGCCCGCATAGGTTTCAGTGGTCTTCTTGTGGTTGGAGAACTGCGACAACCCGAAGATTGCGCCTGCCTCGGCATGGGCCACCGCCATCTCGTACCCCGCGCGACTGAGGGGAAATGCATCGATGTCACAAAAAATGACGATGTCGTGCGACTGCATGCGCTCGACCACGCTGTTCATCCAGGTGCCATGCGGAACACGGTGCGCGGCCTCCTGCTGCAGCGGCACACCCAGGCTAGAAAACACTTCGCGCTGCTTTTGCAGGACCACATCGGGGATGTTGTCCCAATGCATGGTGTGGACGGTGGGCAGGGGCATGGGCGCTGTGCACCAGGCGTCTGGCCCGCCGGTGCAATGGATAATGACAAGAGCGTCAATTATCGCGGCCGGGCACAGGCGTTGTGCCAGGCCAGGTGTCAATGTTGTTGCCGGGCTGGCAACAAGGTCTATGCAGTATCCCCACGTATCCTTGCGCGCGCTCGCCGGTTTCTTTGCCGTAGCCGCCTACTTTTTCATCCCGTGGACGCTCGCGGGAGCCAACATCGCCTTGCTATGCCTGCTGGTGTCCTGGCTGCTGGCCGGGGGCTGGCGCGCACGCTGGGAGACGGTGCGTGCCAACGCGGTGACTTGCCCGCTGCTGCTGCTGTACGCCGTAATCCTTCTGGGGGGGCTGCACACGACGGCGGCGTGGGAGGACGTGGCCGACCACTGGCTCAAGTACGACAAGCTGCTGCTCATGGTGATAGCCGTTTCGGTGCTTGCCGATGGCAAGACCCGCGAGCGGTGCTGGACTGCGTTCGCGGTGACGGTGCTGTTCACCGTGGCGAGCAGCTACCTGAGCGTGTGGTGGGTGCTTCCGTGGTCGCGTACCCAGTGGCTGGGCTGGGGTATTGACCACTCCGTTTTCAAGGACTACATCACCCAGGGGGTGCTGGTGTCTCTGCTCATGTTGCGCAGTCTGTACCTGGGGCTGCGCGTGCCGGGGGCTTCGTGGCAGCGCTGGGCCTGGATGGCCGTGGCAGCGCTGGCGTTTGTGTGCAATACGCAGCTGTCCCATGGCCGCACCGGCTATGTGGCCACGGCGGTGGCGGTGGTGACGTTCGTGCTCGCACTGGTGCCCGTGCGTCGCTGGTGGATCGCGCTGGTGCTGCTGGCCTTCGCGCTTGCCGCCACGGCCTTTGTGTCGCCGACCATCTGGCCCCGCGTGGCTCTGGGGCTCAAGGAGCTGGGCGAGGTGCCCGAGACCACCACCTCCATCGGGCCGCGCCTGTATTTCTTGCAGCACGGGCTGGAGCTGTTTCTGCAAAAGCCCTGGCTGGGCTGGGGCACAGGTGCGTACCACGATGAGTTCTGCCGCATCGCCACCACCCCGGCGTGGTGCGCGGCCGGTTCGTTTCATCCGCACAACCAGTTCCTGTTCTTCATGATCGAGCACGGCGTGGTCGGTCTCGCCGCGTTCACGGCGGTGTTCGCGGGCGCCCTGTGGCAAGCCATGCGGATGGCGCGGCTCGACCGTGCGGTCGCCCTGGCCTTTGTGGGTGTGGCGGCGGTGGGCAACCTCACCCACAGCGGCATCTGGCTGGCCAACGAGGGGCTGGCCTACGGTTTCGGGCTGGTCCTGGTGCTGACGGCGCAGCGCAGCGCCCCCGAGCAGGCCGGGCGCGTGGAATAGCGCCGCTTTGCAGCCTCAGCGGCCCAGGCTTGCCAGTTGTGCAGGTTCGAACTGACGCACCCACTGCACGAAATCATGCGGTGCCAGCGCGTCCTGCGCGAGGGCGGGCAGGGGCCTCTCAAGAAACGCGCGGACGCCGTCTGCACGGTCCTCGCCGAGGATGAAAAACCGCGCCGGATCGTAGAACGGCAGCGCTTTCACGGCCGGGTTGCTGGTGATGAGTTTCTTGCCAAAGAACAGCGCCTCCAGGCAGCGCACCGTGAGGCCGCTCTGGTTGGCCTGCGTGATCTCCAGCAGGCAGCGTGACCGGTTGATGGCGGCGATGTTGGCGGTGTAGTCGATGCTGCGGGAAAGGATCTCCACCGCCTGCGTGGCCGGGTAGCTGCGGCCGGGCTCGGGCACCATCTGCAGGCGCGTGCGCAGGCCTGCCGATTGCCACTGCTCGCCCAGGGTGCGCAGCGTTTCAAATCGGTTCTTGTCCTGGCCGAGAAAGTAGATGTCCCATTCGGCGGGCAGGTCCTGCCTGAATTCATCCACGCGGCGGTACACCTGGTGCGTGAGCGTGAGCCCGTACTGCCGTGCATCGTCGGGGTCGAAAGTGAACACCCGGAAACCCAGCCCCTTGAGCTGGCGGATATGCAGCCGCCGGACCTGGTGGTTCTGCTGGTAGTCGATGACCGGGTTCCAGGTGAACACCGCCACGCGCCGTGTGGCCAGGTGCTTGCGCAGGATGCGCAGGTCCTTGATGTTCTCGATGCCGAAGATGAGCACGGCGGCATCGGCCGGGATGGCGTGCAGGGCCTGCAGGTAGGGTCGTGGAAACGGCGCGAATCCGGGCAGCCTGAAGGGGCACCACGCGTCCAGCGCCTTGAGCAGCGAATACCCGGCACCCTTGATGCGCTTGGGGTGGATCTGCACACGCGCACGCTGGTCGGCAGGCAGGCTGTCCAGCAGAAACTCCGTCAGCGTGAAAGGGTTGGCAATGATGTGGAGCATGGGCGCTGGGTGCAGGTGGCGGCGATTGTAGGCAGGGCGCCGATGGGCCCACGCACTGCCGAAATGCCAGTGACCGGGCAGCGCGTGCCGTGCATTCAGCGCTGCCCGGTGCCGCGTGTTTCCCAGCGCCAGGCATCTTCCACAATGGTGCGCAGGTCGCTGCGCTGCGGCTCCCAGCCCAGCACCTCGCGCGCCAGCGCGGCGTTGGCCACCAGGCGGGCCGGATCGCCTGCACGCCGGGGACCTTCCTGCACGGCAATCGGCCGGCCTGTGACCTCGCGGGCCGTGTCCAGCACCTGCTGCACCGAATATCCGTCACCGTAGCCGAGGTTGAAGGCGCGGGTTGCGCCCCCTTCAGCCAGGTAGCGCAGGGCTTGCCAGTGCGCCTGGGCCAGGTCCAGCACATGCACATAGTCGCGAATGCAGGTGCCGTCGGGTGTGGGGTAGTCGCGGCCAAACACGGTGATGTGCGGGCGGCGGCCCGATGCTGCCTGCAGCACCAGCGGCACCAGATGCGTTTCGGGATCGTGGCGTTCGCCCAGCAGGGCGTCGGGGTGGGCGCCGGCTGCATTGAAGTAGCGCAGGCTCACTGCACGCAGCCCGTAGGCGCGCTCGTAGTCAGCCAGCGTCTGCTCCACCAGCCACTTGCTGCGCCCATAGGGGTTGATGGGCTCGCGCGGGTGGCTCTCGTCCAGGGGGGAGTAGCGGGGTTCGCCAAAGACGGCGGCGGTGGACGAAAACACGAACTGCCGCACCCCGTGCGCGCACATGGCCGCCAGCAGCGCCAGGGTGTTGGCCACGTTGTTCACGTAGTAGGGCGCCGGGTCCGTCACCGACTCGCCCACCTGGATGAACGATGCAAAGTGCATCACCGCATCGAACGGCCGGCTGCCCAGCACCCTATCGAGCAGCGCGCGATCGGCCACGTCGCCCACCACGAGTTCACCATGCAGCACGGCGTCGCGGTGTCCGGCGCTCAGGTTGTCCAGCGTGACCACGTTCACGCCGTTCTGGCCCAGCAGCCACACCATGTGCGAGCCGATGTAGCCCGCGCCACCCACCACCAGAATGTTCTTCATCGCGCCATTGTTCGTGTTTTGGACTCCGCCATTGTGAGGGGTGCACGCCTTTACATCTGGCTACCTGGTGTCCCGGGCTGGAAGTTCGTTGATGAAATAAAGAGGTCGAAATCGTCATCAGGCAAGGCGCAAATCCTCCGCATGGCGGCGATTCTCGGCATCTCCATGAAACGAATCTACAACTTGGGACACTAGGCCGCCGCCGCAAGGGCCGCACGTGCAGTACACCATTCCTGCTCCAGCACGGCCACCAGTGCCGCCGCCTGCATGGGCCGCACGGCGGCAACGCCTTGCCCCGCCCACAGCGACAGGTAGTCGGCCCGGCCTGCCTGCGCACAGGCACGCCGCAGTGCACCCGTCAGGGCGTTCTGCACGGGGTAGGCGGGCACATGGGCTTCGTCGGGGTGCAGGCGCTCCATCAGCGTGTTGACGATGCCGCGGGCCGGGCGGCCGGTGAGGGCGCCTGTGGTCCGCGTATCGGTGGCTGTGGCGGCCTGCAGTGCGGCGCGGTACGCAGCGCTGACGCCCGACTCGTCACACGCCAGGAATGCAGTGCCCATTTGCACGGCTTGCGCGCCCAGCGCCTGGGCGGCAGCGATGCCGCGGCCGTCCATGATGCCGCCGGCCGCCACTACCGGGATGCCGCGTGGCGCCAGGGCATCCACGCACTGCGCCACCAGTGGCAGCGTGCCCACCATGGCGGCGGCAAAGTCGGACAGCGATGGCTGCGCGCCCGGCGTCTCGCCCGCTGCCAGAAACGTTCCGCGGTGGCCCCCGGCTTCCATGCCCGATGCGCACACGGCATCGGCGCCCACATCCGCCCAGGCCAGTGCTTCTGCCACGGTGGTCGCCGTGCCGATCACATGGCAGCCCGCAGCGTGCAGGCGCTCGACCTGCGCTGCGGTGAGGATGCCGAACGTGAAGCTGGCCACGGCCGGGCGGGCGGCGACGAGCGCATCCAGTTGCGCGTTGAAGTCTTCACACCAGCGCGCGGGAGCAGTGGCGGTCAGGCCGAACTCGGCATACAGGGGCGCCAGGCGCTCCAGCGCGGCTGCGACCGTGGCGGCATCTGGTGCGGGCGTGTCCTGCACAAACAGGTTCATGCCGAAAGGCCGGTCGGTTGCCTGCCGCACCTGGGCCGCAGCCTCGGCCATGGCGTCGGGCGACCGCATGCCGCAGCCCAGCATGCCCAGGCCGCCGCTGGCCGACACTGCGGCGGCCAGCGCCGGCGTGTCCGACCCCGTCATGGGGCCCTGGATGATGGGCAGGCGTAGCGACAGCGCGGCGAGAAGGCTGGAGGCGGGCATGCGAAAGACTCCTGAAGATGGGGGCTTGAGTGAAGGCGTGAAGCGAGGGAGGGCGCGGGGCAGGTTCACCCGGCTGGGGCCAGCATGTTGCGCAGGGCATCCAGCGCGGCAGACCGGTAGCCCTGCCGCCAGGCCAGCAGTGTGTCGATGGTGGCCAGGGGCTGCACGGCCAAGCGCCGCGCCTGCGGCGAAAGCTGGAGGACCGAGCGCGGCACCACGCCCGCGCAGCCGCCGCCCGCCACGTTCGCCAGGATGGCGTGGTACGAGCCCAGCTCCAGCGGCTGCATGGGCTGGCTGCGCGCGGCAAACCAGTCCTGCGCCATGCGGCGGTAGGTGCAGCCGGGCTCGAACACCGCCAGGTTGCCGGGCTGCACATCATCCGGATGCGCGGCAACGAGGTGGCGTGCCGGCAGCACCAGCAACAGCTCTTCGGTGAACACCGGCAGTGTTTCCAGCGCCGGGTCGGGCGGCAGGCCGGGTGGCCATGCCACCAGCACGGCATCGAGCACATGGGCGCGCAGGCGCTCGACCAGTTCCTGCGTCGGTGCGGTCGACAGCTCCAGCGCCACGCCCGGGTATTGCCGGTGCAGCCGTGCCAGCGGAGCAGGCAGGCGGCTGGCGGCGGTGCTTTCCATCGAGCCCAGGCGCAGCCGCCCTGCGGGCACGCCGGGGCGCAGGGCCTGGCGTGCCTCATCGGCCAGTGCGAGCAGGCGGTCGGCGTAGCCCAGCAGCGTCTGGCCCTCGGGCGTCAGCGCCATGCGCTTGCCCTCGCGCAGAAACAGCGGGGCGCCCACATCGGCCTCCAGCTGCTGCACGCGGGTGGTCACGTTCGACTGCACGCGCTGCAGGCGCTCGGCGGCACGCGTGACACTGCCCTCGGCCGCCACGGTGCGAAAGATGTCCAGCGCGGCAAGGTCCAGTGGCGGGATATGCTGAATCATCTGCAAAAAGGATGAATGTGTGTAATACGATCTTTGTTTAAGATGATACCGGCAACCCTGCCTGCCCGGCCACCGTGTCCCTGCCCGTGATGGATCTTTCTTCTTCAAAGCCCCAAGCCATGAACGCCAGCGCATCTGCGCTGCAGGTGGCGCTGGCCGGCATGGCCGCGCTGGCGGCGGCCATGGGCATCGGCCGCTTTGCCTTCACGCCCCTGCTGCCCATGATGCTGCACGACGGCGTGGTGGACATCCCCACCGGCAGCACGCTGGCCGCCGCGAACTATGTAGGCTATCTGGTCGGCGCCCTGATGTTCATGGCGCTGCCCTGGCTCGCACGGCGGGCGCCCCGCGCAGTGCCGGGCAATGCGGCGCTGGCCAGGGGCGGGCTGGTGGCTACCGCCGTGCTCACTGGCCTGCTGGCGCTGCCGGTGCCGGGTGCATGGCCTGCGCTGCGCCTGCTGGCGGGGGTGGCCAGCGGCCTGGTGTTTCTGGGCACGGCCAACTGGTGCATGGTGCGCCTGGCGCAGCTGGGCAAGCCCGCGCTGGGCGGGCTGATCTTCTGCGGGCCGGGGCTGGGCATTGTGGTGACCGGGCTGCCTGTGGGCGCCATGGTGGCGGCCGGCTGGAGCGCCGCTGCGGGCTGGGCCGCGTTTGCCGCGCTGGCGGCATTGCTGGCCGCGGTGGCGTGGCCGGTGCTGCGCGGTGGCGATGTGCCTGCGGCCGGGGCCGCCGGGGCCGGTACTGGAGCCGCGCCCGCAGCACGCAGCGCACCCGAGCGCACGCTGCTGGCGGCCGCCTACGGGCTGGCGGGGCTGGGCTACATCGTTACCGCCACGTTCCTGCCCGTCATCGCGCGTGCAGCCTTGCCGCCGGGTTCCGTGTGGCCCGACCTGTTCTGGCCCATGTTCGGTGCGGGCGTGGCGTGGGGGGCGTTTCTGGCCACCCGCATTGCGCCCGCGCGCGACCGCCGGCTGCTGCTGGCCGGGGCCTACCTGCTGCAGGCGGTGGCCATCGGGCTCAGCCTGGCGCTGCCCAACCGGTTCGGCTTTGCGCTGGGCAGCCTGCTGCTGGGGCTGCCGTTCACGGCCATCACGTTCTTTGCGCTGCAGGAGGCGCGCCACCAGTGGCCGCGTGCGGCGGCGGGTTTTACCGGCCTGCTGACCGCGCTGTACGGCCTGGGGCAGATTGCCGGCCCGCCCATGGCGGCGGCGCTGCTGGCGCGGGCGCCCTCGGCAGCGCAGGGGTTTGACCAGGCCTTGGGCGTGGCGCTGTCGGTGCTGGTGCTGGGCAGTGCGGCCTATGCCTTCATGGCGTGGCGCTGGCGGCGCTGAATAAGAGCGGCTCACAAAAACCTTCTGGCGTCGTTGCCGCGTCTTGTCGTACTACTCGTACTGCCTGCGACACGACGCCTAGCTGCGCTGGGTTTTGTTATCCGCTCCAAGTCTGCGCGATGCGCTGTGTGCGAGAGGCTTGTTCAGCGTTGCTCGAGGGGCAGTCGCAGCACAAAGCAGGCGCCGCCGCCCTCGCGGTCTTCGCAGTGCACCGTGCCGTTGTGGCGGCCCGCGATGGACCGCACCAGCGACAGCCCCAGCCCCACGCCGCCCGAGCGCTCGCTGGCGCCCGGCAGCCGGTAAAAGGGCTCGAAGATGCGTTCGCGCTGGCCGGCGGGCACACCGGGGCCGCGGTCGTACACGCGCACCTCGGCATGGCCGGGGCTGCGGCGCACCACCACCGTGATGTCGCCCGTGCTGTAGCGCCGGGCGTTTTCCAGCAGGTTGCGGATGGCGCGGCGCAGCAGCTTGGCCACGCCGCGCACTTCCACCGTATCGGCACTGGCGCCGGCGTCCAGGTCGGCGCCCACGCGGGCGCATTCCTCGGCGGCCAGGCCGATCAGGTCGACCAGCTCCACCGTGCCCACATCGGCCTCGCGGGCGTCCAGCCGGCTGGCCAGCAGGATCTCGTCCACCAGCTGGTCCAGCTCGGCAATGTTGCGCAGGATTTCTTCGCGGAAAGCGGGCGAGGGCTGCTGCCCGCCCATCAGCTCCAGCCCCATGCGGATGCGCGTGAGCGGCGAGCGCAGCTCGTGCGATGCATTGGCCAGCAGCGACTTGTGCGACTTCACCAGCGTTTCGACCCGCGCGGCGGCGGCGTTGAACTGGCGGGCCAGGTCGGCCACTTCGTCCTGGCCCTCCTCGGGCACGCGCACCGACAGGTCGCCCTCGCCAAACTTCTGCACGCTGCGCTGCAGCGCCTCCAGCCGCAGCGTGAGGCGGCGGATGATGGGGTACACACCCACGGCCACGGCCAGGCCCACGATGCCCAGCAGCCACAGAAAACCGAACGGCGGCCGGGTCCAGAAGGCGGCGTCGTCCTGCTTGCCGGGCCCACCAGGCCCCCCCGGCCGGAAGGGCCGGTCACCGCGGTCCACACGCGGCGCGCGCGGCGCCATCTGCATGCTGAACACCCGCCCGTCCTCGGTCTCGATCTGGAACTCCACCCCCTCGCCCGGCTGGCTGGGCTGCCGTGTGGACAGCCCGCGCAACACCTCGGTGCCCGAAGGGTCGCGCAGCACCATCTCGCGCGAGGGCGGCACAAACGGCTGGGCGGTCTGCGCCTTTTGCTCCTCGGCTATCCGCCACGCCCAGCCCACCGCCAGCGTCAGCACGGCCATGCCGCCCACCACGGCCAGCCAGATGCGCAGGTACAGACGGCGCGAGAACGGGTTGGTCAATGACATGCTATGGGTTCATCACAGTGGCACACGCGTGGGCGCGACGTTTGCGCCCGCGCTGCCCCACGCCAGGGACGCCGAGCAAGGGCCGCCCCGCAGCGAGGGCGTCGTCCCCCCGTGGGGGGAAGGCGCGCAGCGACTCAGGGGGGAATCCATCAATCTTGCTGCTTGGCAAACACATACCCCACCCCGCGCACCGTCAGAATGCGGCGCGGGTTCTTGGCGTCGTGCTCGATGGCTGCGCGGATGCGGCCCATGTGCACGTCGATGGAGCGGTCAAACGCCTCCAGCTCGCGCCCGCGCACGGCTTCCATGATCTGGTCGCGCGTCAGAACCCGGCCCGCGCGCTCGGCCAGGGCCACCAGCAGGTCGAACTGGTAGGAGGTCAGGTCAGCGTTCTGCCCGCCCACGGTCACGGTGCGCGCGTCGCGGTCGATCTCCAGCGAGCCAAAGCGCAGCGGCTGGGTCGATCCTGCGCCCGACCCGCCGTGGTCGGTGCGGCGGCGCAGGATGGCGCGGATGCGCGCCAGCAGCTCGCGGGGTTCGAAGGGCTTGGGCAGGTAGTCGTCGGCGCCCAGCTCCAGGCCGATGACGCGGTCCATCGGGTCGCCCTTGGCGGTGAGCATCAGCACCGGCACATGGGCTGCGGGCCCCTGCAGCGACCGGATGCGCCGGCACACTTCCAGCCCGTCCATGTCGGGCAGCATCAGGTCCAGGATCACCAGGTCGGGCACGGGGCCGGCGCCTTCGCCCTGCAGTTCGGCCAGCCCACTCTTGCCGTCGGCCCGGTGCGTGACCACCAGGCCCGACTGGCCCAGGTACTCGCCCACCATCTGCGCCAGGCGGGCATCGTCTTCGATCATCAACAGTTGCGAGCTCATGGGAAACCAGTGTAGTGGCAGGGCCACGGCATTCACAGCCGGGCCCTGATGCTCGCCCCGCGGTATCTAGCGGCGTTGTCGTGCCCGTAAAGTTTCGGTAAACCGCCGGGCTTGGCTACAAGCTGTTTGCTACGTAAGTAATAGCAATAGGGGCAATCAAATCAAGCGCTTCGTGCCGTTTTGACCCTGGAAGCCAGCCACACGAGCCCCAGCACCGGCACGCCCAGCAGCGCCGTGGCCGTGAAGAAGTGCGCGTAGCCAAACGCATCGACGTACTGGCCCGAGAACCCGGCAATGAATTTGGGCAGCAGCAGCATCATCGAGCTGAACAGCGCGTACTGCGTGGCCGAATAGCTCACATTGGTCAGGCTCGACAGGTACGCGATGAATGCCGCCGATGCAATGCCCCCGGCCAGGTTGTCGGTCGACACCACGGCGATCAGCGCCGTCACGTCGTGCCCGTGCCCGGCCAGCCAGGCAAACAGCAGGTTGCTGCCCGCACTCAGCAGCGCGCCCAGCATCAGGATGCGCATCACGCCAAAGCGCATCGACAGCACGCCACCCACAAAGGCACCGACGAGCGTCATGATCACGCCGTACACCTTGGTCACAGCGGCCACCTCGTCCTTGGTGAAACCCATGTCCACGTAAAACGGGTTGGCCATGATGCCCATCACCACGTCGCTGATGCGGTACACGGCGATCAGCCCCAGGATGAGCGCCGCGTGCCAGCCGTAGCGGCCCAGAAAGTCGGCAAACGGGTCGATGACCGCGCCGCGAATCCACTCGGCCGCATTTTTGGCGGGTGGCAGGGCCACGGGCACTGGCTCGCGCGAGAACAGCACGGTGACGATGCCCACCGCCATCGACGCGGCCATGGCCAGGTACGCCGCCTGCCACGCCCCGTTCTGGTAGGCCGCCGCGCCCTGCGCCAGCGCCTGCCCCACGGCCGGGGCGGCCTCGGCGCGTGCGGCAATCCACAGCACGCCGGCACCGGCCCAGATCATCGCCAGGCGGTAGCCCGTCTGGTAGGACGCCGCCAGCGCTGCCTGGTGGTTGGCATCGGCCGATTCGATGCGGAAGGCATCGAGCGCGATGTCCTGCGTGGCCGAGCCGAACGCCACCGCCAGCGCGCACCACACGATGGGGCCCAGCGTCATGCGCGGGTCGGCCATCGCCATGCCCACCAGCCCCGCCACGATGACCAGTTGCGACAGCAGCAGCCAGCTGCGCCGTCGCCCCATCACCCGCGTCATGAACGGGATGGGCATGCGGTCCACCAGCGGCGCCCACACCCACTTGAAGGCGTAGG
>Ga0181554_1003051_pt1 | contig 14398 bp, 18 predicted proteins | sample 011ome_16_FD_145602 | JGI IMG/M metagenome (GOLD analysis project Ga0181554, IMG submission 145602) | Coastal salt marsh microbial communities from the Groves Creek Marsh, Skidaway Island, Georgia - 011503CT metaG (spades assembly) | ecosystem: Environmental > Aquatic > Marine > Intertidal zone... | reverse complement strand
CTGGGACTCTGTTATTCTCTTCAGGTGTCTCATATTGCTATATATTAACGAACGGGTTTAGATATCGGCACCCCGCGTTAATATATAAACCATGGAAAGAAGGATAATGAAGTGGGGTGAGTTCTCGGTCACGGAAGCGGCAAAGAGCGACAACCGTGACCCAAGGATGTCCAGGAGGGACTTTCTGACGGGACTAGGCACCACCGCCGTGGCCACCGGGTTGGCTATAACCGGGGCCAAGCGTGCGTATGACCTAATAACTAAGGAATCCCCCGAGGATACCAAGGATCGTGGGGATAGCGAAGATGCACCTTTATGGCTCCCGAGACTCGGGTCCCCCTTCACCTACCCTGACCCATCGACCACCGATGGGTATAATACCTACCGCGCGATCTGCGACGAGTTCATCCAGACCAGGAAGCCCAACCTGCTCAAGATAACCGGCGAAATGCTGGCTGACGGTGCCAGGAAGGCGCACGCCAAGACCGGCATAGTCCACCCCCCGGAGCTCGCGCTGGCACAGCTGGTGTGGGAGGGCGGGATAGGCAACTCAGACCCGGAGTCCCGGCCGAACAAGACCAACAACCCCTTCAACCTGGGCAACGACGACATGGGCAACAACCGGTACTTCAGGACCCCGAAGGAGGGCATCGACCTATACTTCGTGATCATGGCCGAGGACTACCTGAGCAAGAGGACCCCCGAGCAGCTGATGCAGAGGGGCGGTTTCGTCAACTTCGAGGGTTCGAGGTACGCCTCGGCAGCCAACTACGAGAAGGAGCTGAGGGCCACGGCGAGGTCGATCAAGAGGAAGATCTCCAACAGGATCGCCCGGGAAAAAAAGTGATTCCGAGATGGCCATAAACGTATCAGGCAGGACAAGGTTCGGTCCCAACGTCGTCCGCGACGGGCTGGTCCTCTACGTGGACGTCGAGAACACCAAGAGCTGGCCCGGCAGCGGTTCCGTTTATCAGGACATCAGCTCCAGCCGCATAGCCGGCGCGGTAACCGGCGGCAATTCCACGGCATTCGGATCCTCGATGACGTGGTCGAACAACATAGAGTTCATCACCATAAACATGGTATTCGAGAAGACCTCCGCCAACAACGGGTACGCCGACCACCCCATAAACAAGTGGAACTCGAGCTACGCCAACAACGCCTCATTTATCCTGTACCACTTCGGCAACAACAACAACACGACCCCATCCCAGGACGGCGTGCTTGGGTTCTACGGCAACAACACCCCGGAGAACGGGTCGGGGTGGGGCGGGATATCGGGTCAGTACAAGGTGGCCATAGGACAGACCATATTCCTCACCCTCCAGTACAGCTACCTTACCGGCGGGCAGATGTTGGTGAACGGCGAGAAGGTCGGGGGCAGGACCAGGTCCGGCAAGCTGGGCCAGACGACCATAAACTCCACCGTGGGCGACCTCGTGATCCACGGGCCGGGGGTCAACGGATCACACCGGATACACCTCTGCCAGATCTACTCCAGGGAGCTGAGCGACTCAGAGGTTATTCAGAACTACAACGCGATCGGACCCAGGTTCGGCATCTAGAATCCATATGAACGCATCTGATAGGGTTGGGTGGATATGGTGGGCGCCGGGTCGGTGCGCCTCCAGGTCCGCGTACGCCTTCCTTTCACACTTCGGATTCACGGACCGGTCGGCGGGCATGCCGCCAGCGTACCCCGGCCGGGCGGACGGATACACCCACAACGTGGGGGTGCCTGCGGGGTGCGAGTCTTATCCGGTCATGATGCAGGTCCGAAACCCCTACTCTAGGCTCGTGTCCATGTGGCGCCTCGACTGCCTGTCCGACCACCTACCGCCGGATCAGGCCGGGGTCAACTTCGCCAGGTACGTTGAGGCCAGCAACTCGCTAGACCTGGTGGCCGCCCTCCGGATCAGGGTCCCCGATGTGGTCATCCGGCAGGAGACCCTGGCAGAGGACCTGGTGGCGCTGCCTTTCGTGGACCTATCGGACCCCTCACAGATGTCCCTTTTCGACCGACATATAACCAGCAACCGCTATGCCGGCGCGGGCATGCCCGGCTGGAGGTCGCACTACGACCGGCGGCTCGCGGGCATGGTGTACCACGCGAACAGGGAGGTATTCGAGGCCTTCGGCTACGGAAGGGACAGCTGGAAGGGCGGTCGCTAATATATAACTTATGGGAGTAAACTCAGGTCCGCAGATAGCGAGGTCAGGCCTCGCGGCCATGTACGACATGGCAAACCCCAGGAGCTTCAGGGGGGTCTCGGCCACCAACCTGATATACCAGGTCGCGCCCTACCAGATGACGCAGAACGCCTACTACAAGAGCGCCACCGGCACCGAGTTCGCGTTCATACCGTACTTCAACCAGAACGTAGACGTGGTGTACCAGGACGTCTACAACGACTACTCAGGCGGCAGCGGCCACTGCTGCCCGCAGATATTCTACTACCACAACCAGAATGTGGCTGTGTCCGGGTCCACCACCTACACCTACCAGATCATATTCAAGACAGACACCGGGTACTACCACCCTAACTACCTCTACAGATATGAGTACAACTCCGCGGGATCCACCCTCACCGAGGGCGGGTCCGTTGACGGCTCAAGGATGGAACAGCTCGGGGACGGGTGGATACACGCATGGGGGCAGTTCACGACCAACGCGAGCACAGTGTCCCTGTCCCTGTGGTGCTTCCACTACGACTACGCGAAGTGGGACAGAATAAGGATCCACTCTGTGTCCCTTACACAGGGCACCACCATCCACAGGCCCGAGCACTTCCTGCCCCCGAGGACCGCAAGGGGCACCATAGCCGGCCTCGGCGGAGGGGTGGTAGATATGATCGGCGGGAATTCCGGCGAACTCCTCAATGGAGTTGGGTTCAGCACATCAGGTGGGGGGTCGATCACGTTCGACGGTGTGAACGACTACGTGAACACAACCGCGGTGTCAACGCCGTACACCGGCGACATGACAGTGGAGGTTTGGATTTACGTGACGTCCAGTCCATCCGACTGGGTCAGGATCGCGGGCACCGGCGGAAATACAGGAAGCAGGACCTTCGGCCTGTGGTATGGGACGGACAGGAAGCTGCTGTGGCAGAGAACAGGAGGTACTGACCCAGCCATTTATCCCACATCGCCCGTACTTGAGTTGAACAGGTGGCATCACGTGTGCGCCACGACAACAGGCAACACCCACGTGCTGTACCTCGACTCGGTGGCCATAGGCACAAAGACTGCCGCCGGTCCATGGACCGCGTCGGGTGAGAGCATAACGTTGGGCTTCGCGGGTTTCCACACATACATGACAGGCAGGATGTCCTTGGTCAGGCTGTACACTCGCGGACTGACATCGGCAGAGGTGATCACCAACTACAACGCTTTCAAGATAAGGTCAGGCTCATCAAGCCGCAACATCACGTTCACCAGACAGACCCTGAAGGGACTCAACGTAGGCGTCTACCGGGACGTGGCCATGTACCTCGACCCCGCCAACAGGTCGTCTTATTCCCCCGGGTCGAGCAAGATGTACGACATGACCCCCAACCAGAGGACTGTCACCTTCTACACCGCGGGCGGAACAACCCACACGTCCAACCCAGCGGCGGCGCCAACCTTCAGCACCGACGGCAGGGGCTCCTTCGTGTTCGACGGCACCAACGACTTCGGAAAGCTGAGCTCGACCTTCACCACCACAACCAACATCACGGTCAGCGTGTGGATCAAGACCACCGCCACCGGCGAGCGTGGTATACTGTCCCACTGCAGCGGCGGCCCCGTCGGCGAGGGATACTCCCTGTACGACGGGAAGATGAAGTACTGGTACTACTCGGGATCATGGCAGACCCTGGACGGCACCACTCTGATAAACGACGGGGTATGGAAGAACCTTACCTGGGTCAAGACCGGAACCAACATGAAGATGTACGTGAACGGGGTGCTCGACAAGGAGGCCACCCTGGTCGCGAGCGTGACCAGCACCTTCCTGGCGATAGGCACCATGTGGGGGCCGTGCAGCTCGCTGAACTACGGGGCGGGCACAGACTACTATAGCACCTCGTTCTCCGGGTCTATGGGACCGCTTATAGTGTGGACCCGGGCGCTAGGTACCGCCGAGGTGACTGAAATCTACGAAAGGTTCAGGGTGAGGTACGGGGAGGGCATCTCTGGCTCCGGGCTCGTCACGTACGTCGACTCGACCATCTCCGACAGCTACCCCGGCAGCGGCGCGACCTGGACCGACCTGTCGGGCTCGGGGAACAACGTCACTTTATACAACTCCCCCGCGTACTCAGGCGGATTATTGACATTCGACGGCGTGACCGAGTACTTCATATCCAACGTGAACGTCGGTGCGGCCAACACATCGTTCACGTTCGGCGGATTCGTGAGGATAAAGGCCACAACATCCGCAAACTCCTTCATATTCTCCAACTACCACGCAACGTCCGGAGTAACCCCATTCTACGGTATAGCCTACAACGGGTCCGGACCCACCTTCATGTGGTTCAGGGACAGCACAGGCAACACAAACACTCAAGGCGCTGTGGTCAACCTCTCGCTCAACCAGTGGTACTACATCGTCTGCGTCAGGAGTCACTCCACCAACCAGATCCTGCTCTACGTCAACGGGGTGCTCTGCGACACCACCACCTTCGCGGGGTCCCACGCTGTCAACAACGGTCTGAACCTGGGCGGCATCATCCACATCAATGCGACTTACATAAACTGCGACATGGGGTCCCTGAAGGTCTACAACAGGGCCCTGACAGGGAACGAGGTCATGCGAAACTTCATGCTGACCCGGTCCAGGTTCGGTGTCACCGGTACCACAACCGCGATCACCAGCAACTTAATGCTGTACCTCGACGCGAAGATCCAGTCTAGCTACCCCGGAGGCAGTGTGTGGTACGACCTCAGCGGGTCGGGGAACCACGCGACCCTGGTAGGCTCCCCTGCGTGGAACTCCGACGGGTACCTCCTGTTCGACGGTGTGGACGACAGGGCAACTATACCATTCAACTCGGCGAGCATGGCTGCTTGGTCGAGCGCACAGACCGTTATATTCTGGGCGTACCACACGTTCACCACCGAAAGGAGGAACCTCTGGAACCAGGCCTACGGTGGCTACGGCACATGGACCCACGAACCGGGGTCATACTTCAACTACTTCTACGGGGACGGCGGCGCCGACACGGGCCCGTACACGAGCCTGAACTCCTCAGTGGGCACCTCGACCCCCACCGGCGTCTGGAACATGTACGCAATAACCAGGGACACATCGACGGTCAGGTTCTACATAAACGGTGCACTTGACACTTCAATGGCCAACCCGTACGCAGACCTCACCACGACCACCGGCCAGGTCAGCATAGCATACGGATACACGAGCGTCTACTGGGCGGGAAGGATCGCGGTGGTTATGGCGTACACAAGGGCGCTGACAGCGGCGGACATACTCTGGAACTACAACTTCTACAAGGGTAGGTTCGGTAGGACCTAGTCGCAGTCACGGTTTGTACTGCAGGTGGAAGTGGCCGCCGGTGGCCACCGCAGAAGGGTACCTGTACTCGTCGACGTACCTGAACTTGGGGTCCTGGGCCTTGTAGTCCTCCAGGATGTCGATGAACGCGGTCGCGTTCTCCCTGTTGTACGGCCTGATCACCAGGTCCACTGCCAGGCCCAACTTGTGCTGGGTCCGCCTGAACTTCCTGTGGAACATGTCGTTGCCCGCGGTGACCACCACATCCACGTCTGGCATGTCCTGCCTGTACTGCCTGAGGATAGCGGATACCGCCCTTGCCAGGCCCGGGCTTATCTCGCCGCCGCTGGATATCTCCCTGCCCTTCTCCTGGTACCCCAGCTCCTCGAGCGCATCCCTCAATATGTCCGCGCCGTTGCCAGCGGTGACCTTGTCGTCCGACACCGGCCGCATCTTCCTCCTTGACTGGAACAGGTCCCTCTCGAACTCCACTGCCTTCTCGAGGGCGTCTCCCTTGAGAGCGCCACCCTCAAGCCACTGATGGGCTTCAGCCGCTTCCTCCATCTCACCCGCCTTGACGTTGGCGAGAAACGCGGATCGGGACAGGCCCCTGGCCCCCACCCGGACGCCCGCCATGACTATGGCGTCGTACATCTTCTGGGTGACTTCCACTTCCTCCTCGGCGAACTCCCTCCTCAGCATCTCCTCGACCTCCTTGACCCTCGACTTGTACCCCGGGTCAGACTTGTACACGCCGTCCAGGAATTTCCTGCCGGGTTCGCTAAGGGACATCCCACCGGCCAACTGTGCGGTGTCGTCGACGCCCGAGTAGTCGTCGAACAGGGAACGGATGACCCTGTACACGCCCAATCCCGTTATGGGCAGCAGACCGAAGGTGGTTATCACCCCGGTGAGGAAGTCCCTCCTGCTGGTGTTCTTGGCCTCGTGCACCCTGTGCTCGCGGAATGGTAAGATGTTTCGCATATCCTATATATCCGCGGCGACGAGGTGCTTTTTATGTAGTGGCCGCGACAACCATCAGGGCAGCCATAAGCGCCAGGGTCCAAGACAGGACCCACCAGAAGGCGAGCGGCAGGTCCGTGGCCCATCCATATACAATCCTCAATGCCGAGGGCTTCGCCTTCCTCGGGTCCATCGGGGGTGGCGGGGACGGCAGGAACACCGACCTGTACTCCTCGTCGTCCTCCAACTTCTTCTCTACGAAGGCCTTGTTCATCAGCACCGAGTCCACCTTGGCCTGCCTGTTCTCGGCCTTGATCCTCGCCTGTATCCTGTCTAGGGCGGTATTCGATGTGGAGCCGCAAGCGTACGCGACGCCACAGGTGTTGTGGAATCCCTGGTTACCCGTGTTGCCGGTGGTTCCCATACCCGTGTTGCCGGTGGATCCGACTGCGTTGGAGTAAGACACCGGGTTACATGTGCCGGGCTGCGGGGCAGGCGCGGGATAAGACCGGCAGCTCCCTTTGCCCGGCGTCTTCAGTCTAGGGTTTGTCACTTGTTGATGTTTTTGGACAGTTTATACGCCTGGCCACCTACCTTGTTTCTTGGTTCCGGCCGGCGGGGAATAATATATACCGGGATGGAAAACATGAAGCACCTGATGGCGTTCGAGGAGGTAGGTCTGAGGAACCTCCTGTCACCGGGCGGGCAGGACCCGTTGGAGAAGATGGTCAAACACGCCGCCGGCAAGGACTGGTCGGTGTCTCGGCACAACAACGGGTGGTCCATGACCCGGCCGTCAAAGGGCGTCGACGAGCTGGCGGAGGTACAGATACTGGTGGGCCAGCAGTCCGGCAGGATCGAGGCCCAGGTTGTCCTTAGGCCACCCCAGCCGAGGAGCAAGCGGATGAAGGGCTTGTCGCTGCTGCTCAGGTCCAGACCAATAAACGTCGAGCACGCGGGCGACGTGGTCACCGTACGCAGGTGGGCGGCCGACGACAGGAGCGTGTGCGTGCGGGAGACCGTGCCGTCCGACGACAGCGCCCGAGATTGGCTGGCGGACACCGCGGCGAGGGACTGGGAGTCCCTGTTCTCGCACCTGATGGAGGAGGTCGACAGAAACGAGAGGAAGCACCTCCGCAACACCAGCAGGATAAACAGGTTCTTCATGAACAGGTCCCAGTTCGAGTCCGCGCTGCGCCCAGTTATGTCCGCCACCACCGGGTACGCCTTCGAAAAATCCGAGAGCCACCAACTCAGCAAGGGCATAAGGGTGCTGGACCCGACGATGCGGTTCACCTTCGATATCCCCGACCTGAACCTCCTGGTTGGCTCCGAGAAGCACCTCCTCGTGGACAGGCAGGCCCTAAACATAATAAGGTGCATGGCCATAGGCTGCAGGAGGATCTCGGCAGACCACCCAGAGTCCAACCTCATGCTGTACCTCCAAGACAAGGCCGCGTGGGTTGTGGCCAAGCACCCGGACCCCAGGACGGTGCGGAGGTGGGGCTCCGCCGAGTACCTGCCGGACAGCTTCGTCGAGCTGCACGACCTGTCCAGGGAGATGTCCGTGGACCCCCTGTCGGGGTTCTCAAGGGACACCGGGGGGTCCGTGCCATCCGGATTCAACCTGAGGTTCAGCTTCCAGACCGTGGTCACGCACATAAAGGAATCGGCCAGGGTGGCCGACCCCATGCTGATCGCAAGGTCCGCCCCGGACCGGGACGCCCTGAAGGTCCTCGAGCAGGCGGTGGACATCTGCGAGGGAATAAAGGCATCGCACGAGGGCCACAGGGTCGACCTGTGGGTCACTGGCGGCAGGATTATGGTCGAGGTCAGGCTGGAGGTCGACGCGACCTGGCAGGACACCACGGTGGCCGAGCAGAGCCAGGACGAGGGCGACCTGTAGGCGGGGAAAACACGGCGGGGCAGTGTCCCTATAACTTCCAAAGCAACACACAACTATGGAAGGGAAGAACGCATTGATAAAGTCAACTCTGGACAGCCTGGAGGAGATGATCGGATCCATGAGCGACGACCAGGTCATCAGGTTCCGTGAGGAACTTGGTAGGATCAGGAGGTCCATAAAGCGCCGGTCAAGGTCCATGTCCGTGCCGATGCCGAGCCAGACGGTCGCCGCCGCCCACAGGCACTGCTCGTCGCTCGGGGTCGACATGTCCGAGTGGGTCGAGAGGACCGTCAGGAAGGCGATCGCCAAGGCAGACGGCAACGTCGGGGGATCGCACAAGAAGAAGGCGGACAAGGGGCCCAGGAAGAGGATCAAGGTCGCTGTCCCGAGTCAGCAGGACGAGGCCCCGAAGGTCCTTTGACCACCTTGCGTGCGGCATCCCCTGACTTAATATTTCTCCGAGTCGGACGGATGCCGTACCTTTGTGCAAACAAAAGGACACATGCCCGAGAACGACAGAGAGTCCGTCACCATGCCCGGTCCACCGCCGAGGGAGTTCGTCGTGATCAACTCGCAGCTCAAGTACTTCTGCGGATTCGCCAGGGGAGGTGTGACCAGATGGGCCGACGACCACTCTGCTGCCAAGAGGCTGGACGACGTGCGCAAGTTCGAGACCCTCAGGAGGATAACCCACGACGAGATCGCGATGGGATGGTGCGACGAGGACACCGGGGTGTGCAAGCAGGCTAGGAAATCCGTCACGAGAAGGAAGACCAAGAAGGAACCAAACCCCTAAAACAAACAGATGGTAAAGAAGAACTACAACCTGGACGTCTCGGCCCTGGTCGCCAAGGTAAGCCAGCCTGGTTCCCGGGAGGAGGCTTTCAGGGCCTTCTCCCGGCTCGTGACCGGCGAGGTGGACACCACAGACCCGGTAGTCGCCCGCCTTATAGAACTCGGATTCATAACGGAAATAAAGACAGAGCCATGAGCAAGACCATTTTCATAATACGAGGAACCCCGGGCTCCGGAAAGACCACCCTCGCCCGCAGCCTGTGCCCCATAGACGACATCTGCGAGGCAGACAAGTTCTTCGAGCGCGCGGGCTTATACGACTTCGACCCATCCAAGCTGGGGCAGGCCCACTCATGGTGCCGCCGGGAGGTGGAGTCGAGGATGCTAGCAGGGGTGGACCGAATCGCGGTGTCCAACACCTTCACCCAGCTGTGGGAGTTCGAGCCGTACCTCGAGATGGCCAAGCTCCACGGCTACAGGGCGGTCTGCCTGGTCGTCGAGAACCGCCATGGGTCCAGCAGCGTACACTCGGTGCCCGAGGACAAGGTCGAGCAGATGCGCCGGAGGTTCGAGGTGATGCTCTGATAAAAAGCGGCCACGGTCCTGGAATATATACCCCATGGATAAACTGAAAACATTCGATGAGCACTCCCGCCACTTGTCCCCGGACGAGGAGAAGGGCATGCGCACGGCCATGGCCAACTTCCCCCACCTCCAGAAGAGGGAGGCACAGAAGAGGGAGAAGAGGATCAAAAAGTCCCACAGGGAAGACCCCGACGGAATGTATCCAAGGGACGACGAGAGGTACGACGAACCATCCGACAAGGGTGGTTGGCAGGACGGGATGGGTAAGCCATCCTGGATCGATTGAAACAAAGGCCTGCATGATAATAACCAAATTCAGCCACTTCCACCGAGTCTATGAGAGCGGGCCGGCCTCAACGGCCGCCCGCTTAGGCGTTTCCCCCACTGACCCCGACTTCGTCGGGATAAAGGACAGGCTCGCCCGGGAATCCCGCATGGGACTGCTGGACTGGTTCTGCAGGCGGAGGTTCGTGGACGGCGCGTCGATGGATGATATCACCAGGGTTATGGACGCTATAACGACCGACCGGAACACGGTCAGGGAGATGCCTGTCCCCGTTGCCGACCTGCCGTCCATCCGGGCCTTCTGGGAGGAGATGGCCGCCACCAGGGACAGGATGTCCCTGAAGAGGACCATGAACCGGTTCCTCCCCTACCAGAAGAAGATGCTCGCCCCCGAGGACCCCGAGGCGGGATACTGGGTCTACTGGATAGGCAGGCGCCCGGACAGCCTCAAGGGCCTCAGGACAAACCGGCAGGGCAACGCCGCATGGGTATCGGACCGCAAGGTCCTCGAGGACCTGTCCGAGTTCCCGGGCGCGAGCAAATTCTTCGACAACGTCAGGAGGTACAAGGACCGCGAGCAGCTTTTATCGGCGGCGTGCTCCCAGATGTACCTGAAGCCCACCACTTGGGACGACACGATGAAGATCGTGAGGAGGTCGGGGGCCAGGCTCAGGTACTCCTCCATGGAATCGGGCGTGTTGATCATGGACGCCGACTTCCGCCAGACCCAGAGGCTCGCCGCCTTCTCCAACTGGTGCATACTCGAGAGGAAGTCCTGGGACACCACAGTCAAGAACGACCTTTACGTCCAGTGGATCGTGTACCTTATGGACTTCTCGGACAGGTACTTCCTCATCGGGACCACGACCGCCACCACGCCGATTGAAGGCAGGTTCACTCACACCGAGTCTAGGCTCATGAGCGACGACGCGATCCGCGTCCAGGACCTGTATGAAATACTGGGACAGAGGGGGGTGCCCCGCGACTTCTTCGAAAACGCGCACAACGAGGTGATCAGGGAGAGGATAACTAAGAGGCGGTCATGGGACGACATACCCGTCGCCGTCCTTGTCTCTGCAGGGATAGCCGGCACGGATATTGCAAGGAAGAAGAAAAGTTACGACGTCAAGGACCTGGACCACATGTACGGTGAGGTCGGCGAGGCTATCGGCATGGACACGGTGCGCAAGCTGGAGGGACAAAGGGACAGGCTGGTGGCCGACTTCAGGCTGGCCCTGCCGGTCCAGGGCTACCACTCCAAGAGGCGCGGCGTCGACGTGGGGTCCCTCAGGGACGAGTTCGACAACAGCGGACCCGAGCTGCGCAGGAGGGCCGAGGACGTCGTCGTCAGGATGCACGACAGCAAGTTTTATCCATTGGTCATGTCAGGATTCTCCGACTACGGCGGCCTGGAGGACCTGATCGACGCGCTCGAGAGGTCGGGGGAGATGTCTGCCTGATAGAAAAAAAATGCCCGTCGACGCCAAATATATAAAAGAAAAACAGGCGCATGGCAAAGGCAAAGTCGGGGGGCAGCTCAACCCACAAGGTCACTTTCGGAAAGAAGAGCACGGGCAAGGCCAAGAAGTCATTCAACAAGAACGACCGCAAGGAAAGGGGATACAGGGGTCAGGGCCGATAAGGCCCTTTTCCTTTTGTCCCATTGTTTATACCCGTCAGCGTCCCATCCGGAACATCCTCTCGGCCTGGTCGACTGCCTTTTCGTACGCACGTCTGATCTGCCGGAGCTCCTCCTTGTACAGGAACTCTATGTTGTCGAAGTTGGAGGGGTTCTCGCGAACAGACTTCTGAAAGTCATCGTACGCACTCTTTTTTGACCTTTCGAACTTTTCCTTGGCCTTGGCCAGTCCGCTTCGGTACTGCTCCTCTGCCACCCTTGCCCGCCTGGCCTTCTCCTCAGGCGTGGCCTTCTTCTTCTTTTTCCTTGCACCTGCGTTATTGCCGCCATGGTTTGTGTGGCCGCCCTGGGTCCTCGTCCCTTCCTGGCTGCCAGTGTTGCCTTGTGTGTTCTGACCGCCTTGTGTGTTCTGACCGCCTTGGGTTCTTGTCCCCCCCTTGTTGCCGGCGTTGCTTTTCGTGTTCTGGTTGTTGTGGCTCCCTCCGGCAGACTTGCCGGACCCCGTGGACCTGCCGCCCGTCGCGATCCTGACCTGCGCTTCCTTGTACTGCCGGTTTATCTCCTGCATCTCTGCGGTCGAACCGCCCCTGTCAGGGTGATTTTCAAACGTCAGCCGCCTGTATTCCTTCTTCAGCACGTCGGGGTCGTCGATGTGGTCGAAGTATCTGTTCGAGTAGTACTCGAATATCCTGATGAACCTGGTTGCCATGCGTTAAGTCCTTTTGCGTATATATTAAGTGGTGGGATAGATAATCACGGCCGATCAGAGCCCGACAACTGCCCTCACATATTCCCAGTTCACCGCGAGCATCGTCCCGGCGGCGCCTGCGGCCAGTCCGAGCGTGACCCATGCGACCACCCTCGCCCACTTCCTGTCGGCCTTGGGTGGGGCGTAGGAGAACGGGGAGGTCTTCCTGCCCTTCCAGTTCCTGCCCATCTGGGACATGGTCGCGTTGTCGGAGTCCAGGTGGATGGCCACCACCTCCGGTATAAGCTCCCTCAGTCCCCTGGGCCAGCCCTTGGCGAAGATCATGTCGGTGCGGTCGGCCTGCCCGTGCTCCTGCGGATAAAGGGTGGTCCTAGAGGCGCTGGGGTGCCACATCTGGAAGTAGCCTATAGGGGCGTAGCCGTCGCCGTTGTAGTCCGCGACCCTGCTCGCGATCGGGAATGCGTTGAGGTGGACGAATATCCACTTGTCGTGTATAAGCTTCGGGCTCTTCAGGTACTTTGCCCAGCTGTCGTAGTCCGGGCACATCAGCCTGTCCACGCCCTAGATCTTCCTGCTGTCCAGGTCCTTCTTCTCGAGTATGGTCCGGGTCATGGCCGGCAGGTAGATGTCGGCGTCCATGTGGACCACCCAGTCCCGCTTGGAGATGTACATCAGTCCCTCGTTTATACCCTTCGCCTTGTTGAAGGCGTCGCCGCCATCGTAGAACGCGTTCGTCTTCAGGCACTCCACGTTGTGGTGCATGCAGAGCTGCTGGGTGTCCTTGTCCGCAGGGGTCGTCACGACGACTATGTAGTCGAAGTGGAGTTTTGCCTGGGGCAGGGTGTAAGCCAGGAAGTCGGAGTAATCGACGCAAACTATCACCGCCTCTATGTACATCTGGAATGTTTTTTTTTATATATCGGGAATGCGTAACTTCGCAGTCCAAAAAATAACCGAAAATGTTAATTTCCGATGATCTCCCGCACTTGCTGACGGTCAAGGAATACGACCTTCACTTCAACCAGACCATCCACAAGTACTACTGGGACTCCTCGAAGGGGGAGGTGGTCAGGCGTTCCCAGGACCTCTCGGACAGATACGGGCTGAAGTGGTCGAGCAGGCTGACGGGCAAGCAGGCGGAGGAATTCTTCGAGAAGCAGAATGTCGGACCAGCCTTCGACCAGGCGCGCAGGGAGTTCCGGCTGAGGTCACTCGGCTGAGTTTCTCGGGCTTGGTCCTGAACTTGTTAGCGCACATTATCACTACATTTAACGGAACTATGGAGGAGCACTTAATCACGGTCACTCAGGTAACCAAAGAAGGCGAGAGATACAGGCACAACTACTACTGGGACCCTGAGTCACTCACTATCACCCGGAGGTCGGCCACCGCGGACGACGGGGAGCGTCTGGTGTGGTCTACAGTCCTCGATCGTAAGGGAGTGGAGTCCTTTCTGGAGCAATATGACAAGGGTTACGGTCCCACGGTGGCTGAAGCCGCGGCAAGGATCCGCAGGGCTCTCAAGATAAAGGACATCACTGACCCTTAGAGCCGTATCCCTTCTCGAGGTTCGATTTGAACACATCCAGTCCACCCTCTAGGGAACGGTAGAACTCAAGTAGCTCCTGTGGGGTAACCCTCCTGTGCTTGGGAAACTTCGGACGGTAGTACACGAAGTACGGCTCCAGGTAGGATATCCCGTATGACATCGACTTCTGCTCCTCCTCAGTCATCTTGCTCATGTCCTGTATAATAAGTCCCTTGTCATCGACGAACTTGTCGTAGTCTGTGTTCGAGAACACCGCGGACACCCTCGCGGCCTCCTGGTTCAGCGCGGCCCACATGTCCAGGTCGACCCCTTCAGGACATGACTTCTTCATCCCGGACCTCTGGTCCTTGTCATAGGACGAGAAGTCGCTCATCCGCTTCCAGTCGTTCTTGTACTGTGCCACTCGTCCACCACCTGCAGAATATCCACCACCTGCGCTCTGGGCCAGCTTGCACTTCTCCCAGAAGTGTAGG
>Ga0181554_1003042_pt1 | contig 14437 bp, 6 predicted proteins | sample 011ome_16_FD_145602 | JGI IMG/M metagenome (GOLD analysis project Ga0181554, IMG submission 145602) | Coastal salt marsh microbial communities from the Groves Creek Marsh, Skidaway Island, Georgia - 011503CT metaG (spades assembly) | ecosystem: Environmental > Aquatic > Marine > Intertidal zone >... | reverse complement strand
GCCTCGGCCTCGACGTCGTCGTCGTCGAGTCGCATCGGCTCCTCGACGGCAAGCGTAAGGCGACTCCGCTCTCGTCGCCGTCGTCCGCGGTGGCGGCGGAGGCGACCATCGAGAAACTCAGGCGACGGTCGCGCATGAACGAGTCCTGGGTGTTACTCCAGAGAGCCGCGCGGACGACGTCCCGGGACCCTTCGCTGCTTCTCGCGCACCTGTTCGTGGCGACGCTCACGGCGCTTCTGCTCGGCGTCATCTACCTCGACTCGCCGCTCACGCTCGCGGGGTTCCAGAACCGCGCTGGAGGAATGTTCTTCACCCTCGTGTTCTTCGGTCTCGCGTCCATTTCCGCGGCGGATCGCCTCAGCGCGGAGGCGTCGATTCGCTCGAGGGAAATCGGCAGCGGGTATCACGGCTCCGGATCGTACGTCCTCTCTTCCCTCGCGATCGACATCGCCGCGCTCAGGATCCCCGCGGTGACGGTGTACTCAATGATCATGTACTACATGATGGGCCTCAGGGACGACGTCGACGCGTTTTTCGTGTTCTTCGGCGTCCTGCAGCTCTTCGTCGCCGCGACGACGGCGCTGTGCGGGTTCATCTCGATCGCGACGTCGTCCTCCGCGGTGGCCAACTTGGTCTGCACGTTCGTCCTCCTCCTCTCGAGCATGTTCGGCGGCTTCCTCGTGAGCATCGGCTCCGTTCCGAGCGCGATACAGTGGGTCCAGTGGGCGAGCGTGTATCGATACGCGTGGGGAGCGATGCTCTCGAACGAGATGCGCGACCAGACGTTTTTGTTCGACACGACGTTCGAAGGGTCGAGGATCGAGGTCGACGTCTCGGGGCAGACGTACTTGAACACGTTCGGATTACATCCAAAGTTCATCACGCGCGACGCGCTCGGGCTGTTTGGGATATTTGCGCTGCTCGTGCTCGCGTCGTACGGCGTGTTAGCGCTGAGGCACGGCGGGCGGTGGTGGCGGCCGGCGCGGAGAAGGCGTTGACGACGCGACGATGCGAGTCCGCGAGAGGCGCGATTGAAAGGAAAAAAAAAGCGCCGCGAGCGATTGTGCATTTGATGAGACTCGACTCGTTCCCACCAGAACTATTCGCTACTCTGCTAGCCCTACGATACCGTGCCGTCGTCGTCGTCGTCGTCTTTCGCGTCCGCCGCGCGCGACGGCGCGTACGCGTTCTCGAAGTCGAAGTCCGTTTGAAGAAAAAAACGCAACCCCGGCGGCGGCGGCGGCGGCGGCGCGGCCGCGTCGGCGTCGTCTCCCCCCGCGCCGACGCGCTCCCACGCGGGATACACCGACGGCAGCCGCGACCACGACCGCGCGTTCCCCCCCGCGGCGTCGCTCCACGCCCCGCGCTCTCCCTCGGCGCGCTTGAACGCGTCCCACCACCGCGACGACCTCCCGTCGGCCCTCTCCGCCGACTCTCCGCCCGCCGCCGTGGCCGCGCGCCACGGCGGGCGCACGCACGGCCCTTGCCTCTCGTCTTCGGCGGCGTCCCCGAGCTTCATCTCCGGCCCCCAGAATCCGATCATCAGCGTCAGTCGCCGATGTCCCGGGTCGCTCGCGGCGTCCTCCGCGGGCTCGGACGAGGGAAGGACGCCGTGTAGGAGCGACCCGTCGAACGCGACGACGCGGTTCGTCGTCGGCTCCGCGACCCACGCTCTGCCGCCGTCCGCGCGCGCGCCGTCGCCGAGTCGCTGGTCGACGACGACGGTCCCGCCGCCGCCGCCGCCGCCGCCCTGGACGCGCGCGTCCGCGGGCGACTCGAGGAACAGAATCGCGCTGACGATCGGATGCGACACTTCGCCGGCGCCGTCGCCGCGGCGTAACGCACGCTCGTCCGCGTCGAAATGCAACTGGTGCCCCTCGTGCGGCGATCGGGAGTGCGCCCACCACTCCGCGGACGTCGCGGTCGCGAGCTTCGCGGCGATGTCGACGTCGGCTCCCGACAACGCCGCTCGAACGACGTCGATCGCGTCTTCGACGACGGCGGTATCGTTCGCGCCGTCGCCGCGCCGCGCCGTCGCCGCCGCGTCGTCCGGCAGCGGGTAATGATACGAAAAGTACCCGGTCATCGGGTCGTGGTACCGATGATCCGTCCAGAACTTCGACGCCGGACCGAAACAGTCATCGCGCAGCCGTTTCAATAACGCGTCCGGTAAAACGCCGTCGACGACGTAGGGCGCGGGATCCGTCAACGCCGCCGAAGTCTTCGCGCGTTTCCCCGCCGGCGGCCGCTCGTCGTCCACCGCCGCCGCCGCCGCCGCGCGTCTCAACCGCGCGTCGCGCGAGTTCGCGGCCGCGAACACCGCGCGCGACAGCCGCTTCGTCACCCCCATCCCCCGCAACGTCGTCGCGACCGCGTCGAATTCTCCCGACAGGCACCGCGACACGCAGAGGTGGACGCGCGCGAGCGAAGCCGCCGCGTGCGCGTGGACGCAGACCCAGCACCGTCGCCACTCGCCTTTCGCCTCCGCGATGCTCGGCGGGGACCACGCCGACGCGACGGTCAGCGACTCGACGACCGTCGGGTGCGCGTACCCGACGCGTTTGATCGCCGTCATCGCGCGCGCGTGGTGCGCGTCCGGGAGGGTCGGCGCGAAGCTCGTCGCGGCGACGTAAAACGACTCCGCGTTGGCGCGCGACCGCCGCGGCTCGTCGCCGCCGCCGCCGTCCGCCGCGTGGCCGGCCATGCGCTCTTTGATCCAGCCTCTCGCGCTCATCGTCCGCGCGAACGTCAGCGCGAGCTCGTTCGTCGTCGTCCGCGATCCGCGACGGCGCGTCGAACGTTCGTCGTCGTCGTCGTCGTCGGTCTCTTCCTGGCAGTGACGGTCGTGGACGTACGGCACCGTCGGCATCGCCTCCTCCTCCTCCTCCTCCTCTCGCGCGCGGCGACCCGCGGCGCGATCCATCGCGGCTCGCGTCGCGGCCGCGAGCTGCGTCAGCATCGCGTCCGCGTCCTCCAGTCGGTCGTCGTCGCCCCGCGCTTCCGCCATCGCGAGCGCGCGCTCGAGCTTGGACGTCCGGCCGCCGGACGTCGAGCTCGCGGTCGTCCACGCGTTCACGGTCGGGTCCCATATCTCTACGACGCGGACGATGCGCTTCTCCGCCGCGGGAGCCGTCATGGTCGTCGCCGGCGCATGGTGTTGTGACGGACCGAGCTCGGCTCGGTCACAAGTGATGACGAGCTTTCTGTTTGCTTTTCCGAGAATTCAACAACGATAGATCTCAGAAGCGCCCCGCACCCCGCAGGTGCGGGTCCTCTTCCGACCCTCCCCCACCCTCTCACGATGCCCACGTTCAAACACACGGGCTCGCCGCCGCCGCCGTCGTCCCCGAGCGCAGCGGCCGGCGACGTCGACGCGAGCGCGCCGCCGGAGGTGGACGACCACTACAGAAACACGATCGAGCAGCTCAAGCGCGACATCGACGCGGCGCCGCCCAGGCCGAAGGACGCCGACGGCGCCGCCGGCGGGAAGCCGACGTCGTCGTACCCGGCCACGAACCAAAACAATCCCAGGAGCGGGTTCCGAGGCGTCTCGCAGAAGAGTCTGAACTGCTACGGCGCGAGCGTGTACGTCTCGCGGCTCAATCGGAACGTCTTCCTCGGCGTGTTCCCGTCCGCCGAGCTCGCCGCGCGCATGTACGACGCCGCCGCGACGATCGTCTTCGGTCCGGACGCGTACGTAAACTTCCCGGGCTCGGCGACGCACGAGCCGCCGACGGGCGCGCAAGTCGCCGCGATGAAGCTCAAGGTGACCGGGGGAAGGACGGCGTCGTGTAAGGAGTGCGGGCAGGAGTTGCCGGTCAAGACGCGCGTGTGCGGGCGGTGTCGCGCCCCCGTGAAATTCAAAGACGTGCCGTTCAAAGGCGTGCGCGTGAAGCTTCGCGGGAACAACCAGCCGCGGTATCAGGCGGTGTTTTGTCTGAAGGGAAAGGTGGAGTTCATCGGCACGTTCCGGACGCAGGAAGAAGCCGCGCGAGCGTACGACGCGCGCGCGAGGGAGGCGTACGGCGACGAGGAGGGCCGCACGAATTTCGCGACGACGGCGGAGGCGGACGCCGCGTGCGAGGAGGGGCTCCGCAAGCTGTCCGCCGCCGGCGGGGACTTGGCCCCGATCGTCACGAAGCGGAAGTCGGAGCGGAAGTCGGACGGCGACGACTCGGACGACGAGCTCGAGCTGCGGCGGCGGAAGAAGAGACGACGCGAGGAGAAGGCGTCGGGCGGCGGGAATGGAGGCGGCGGGAATGGCGGCGGCGGGAAAGGTAAAGGCGGCGGCTCGGGGAGAGGGCGACGGAGCAACTACTACGACCGGCTTCTCGTCTCGGGCGGCGGCGGGTTCGTCGACGCGGACGAGCGCGCGTGGGGCGGGGGCGCGGGGAACGATCTCTCGAGCACGGGCGGGCTGGACTTTTCCGTGGCGCCGCCGAAGCAGCGGAAGGGGGGGAAGTCCATCGCGGAGCAGCTGTTAGGATCGCTGTGACGACGACGACGCGGCTGGACCGGCGCGGCGCGGACGGATGAACGACGACGAGACTAATTCTCATCGTTCGATCGCAACACTGCACGTACGCGCGAACGCGCTCATCGCACCGCGCCCATCGCGGCTCGGTCGCTCTCGCACTCTGCCGGGTCCACCGCGAGCTCGCACTCGTCCTCGCCGAGCAACCCCAGCCCCCCCGTCTGCCCCGGGAGAATCTTACCCGCGAAACCGCTCGCCTTCAGCCCGCTCCAACTTAACGCGCCGGCTTCGTACTGCGTCGCCGGCATCGTCAGCGCGAACGTGACTTTCGACGTCCCCGCGGGCACCTCGTCCACGTACGCGATCCGGTTGTTCTCGCTCACGTCCGTCACCGCGGAGCCGTTGCCGTCGTACACCCGCCCGTACACGTCCGCGTTGTTCAACGCCTTGCTCGACGGGTTCTTCGCCGTCGCGGAAAACTCGACGCACGCGACGCCCGCGCGGACGTTGACCGCGCCGCCGACGCTGCTCATCGTCCCTCTCGCGCACTCCACCCGCGCGTACGTCACGTCCTCGAACGGGACGGAGACCGGGCCGACCGCGAGCGCGGGAGGCGCGGCGGCCGCGAGCGTCGCCGCGGCGGCGAGCGCGGTGACGCGGCGCGCGATCGCGATCGACCCTGACGACGACGGAAGCGACGGATCTAACGGAGCGGTCGCGCGCGCGGTCGCGGCCGCGCGCGTCGCGCGCGAGCGGTCGCGGGCGCGGGCGCGGCGCGGCGCGACGGTCGCGGGCGGCGATGGACGGGCGGCGAGCGTGATCCCGACGGTCATGTCGGTCGCGCGAGACGAGAGTGACGACACAGCCCGTGCGTTATCTGGTTCACGCTGTGAGTTCGTTGGCGTGTGGCCACGTGCGCGCTCCGAAACTCACCGCACCGCACCATTGACGTCAGCGCCGCGCCTCGAGAAGCCGCCGCGACGCGACGCCGGCCGCGATGGGCGAATAATCGAACGAGCGCGAGAGAGCCGGGCGTAGATGTCCTCCGCGATGCTCGCGCCGGCGGCGTTCGCGCCGGCGCGCGCGATGATGTCGCGCGGGCGAAGCGAGCGGCGGCGACGGGCTGTCGTCGTCGCGTCCGATGATGGCACCACGACCGGCGACGCGTCACGAAAGCGAAACGACGACCGCGCGTCCTCGTCCGCGTCCGCGTCGACGTCCGCGCCGCCGTCGCTGCCCGCGTTCCTCTCCGCGCTCGGGCTGATGCGTCGGGCTGTCCTCGCGGGCGGTTCCGCGCGCGCTGCCCTGGACGCGGTCACCGGGAACGCCCCCGGCGTCGCCGCGAAGGGCACCATCGTCAACGTCCTCGAAGACATCACCGGGAAAAGCGTCTCCGTCGGGACGCTGAGACTGTACCCCGAGGGCGTCGTCTTGCGCGGCCTCAAGATAGGCGACGACGTCCGCGTCGCGAAGCTCGTCGTCCGCGCGCGCGCGGAGCCCCTTCTGAAGGTTGTCCGCGAGTGGAACGGGAAGGATGGTGAAAACGGCGGCGGCGGCGGCGGCGCGGACGGTCGCGCGACGCCAACGACGCGCCTCGGACGGACGCCGAAACCGAAACCGAAACCGAAACCGCCGCTTCTCATCGACTCCATCCGCATCAAAGGCTTACGAAGCGACAACACGACGTGGAGAGGCGTTCGAACCGCGTTCGACCTCTTCGCGCACGCGCCCGGCGCGGTGCTCATCTCGAAACTCATCCTCTACGACGCGCGCGCGGACATCACGCCGCACGCGTCCTACGAAGGCCAGCTCGCGCCCCCTCGCGCGCGCGCGCTGCGTCTCGCGACGCTCGAGATGCGCGACGTGGACAGCCGCGTGCCCGCGGCGAAGCTCGCGGGGAGCGTCGCGCGCATCGTGGAGATGGGAGAGGGCGGAGGACGCGTCACCCGGGGGAGCGGCACGGTGATATCCCCGCGTCGTCCGCCGCCGCCGCCCCGCGCCCCGCCCTCCATCTCCACTCGCGCGCCCTCCCCGCGCCGCCGCCCCGCGGCAAACCGCGACCCGTTCGAGGCGATCCGCGCGGTCGCGCCGCCGTCGCTGATGCGCGTCGTCGACGAGGCGATAACCCCCGAGGCGCTCGCCGTCGTCAACGCGTCGCAGGCGGCGTTTGAATCCCTCGCGCCGCTCGTCGCCGCCGACGCGGCCGCCGCGGCGGCTCGAGCGGTCGAGATCGCGCGCGGCGCGAGCACCGGCGAGATGGCGTTGGACGCGGGCGTCGTCGCCGCGCTCCTCGCCGCGGGGCTGCCGCGGCGGTTCCTCGCGGACGGCGGCGCGCTCCTCGTGAAGCTCATCGAGAGCGGCGTCGCCGTCGTTCTTCTCGAGCGCGCGGACGTGCTTCGGGTGCTCGTGGAGCGGCGGCTGTTAGAGCGGCTGCTCGACCTCGACCTCATGGACGCGCTGTTGGACCGCCCGGAGCTGACGAAGGCGATGTTTCGGTCGGGGGTGGTGAAGGGGGTGCTGAGCAACGGGGTGTTGGAGGCGCTGTTGAAGACGCGGAGCACGGAGATCGCGACCAAGGTGTTACGCGGGGAGATGCTCGAGGTGCTCATGGACACCGGGTTGCTGCCGGAGATGATGACGTTTCGGGGGGGGGTGGACCGACCGGACTGGACGCCGCCGACGGGGAGCGTGGACTGGGAGGCGTCGATCGACTGGCAGTAGGATCTACGTATAGGACTATCGTCGCTAGACTAGTCTTCGCGAAATGATCATCGCGTCGCGTCTCTCGAAAGAGACGACGGAGCGCCGCGGACGCGTCACGTCAGAACAACCCCCGGAGAGGGTTATTCGCGGACATGTCCCCCTCGCCGCCGCACTTATCGCGCTCCTTCCGTTTCCTGAGCAGCGGGTTCGCGTCCACGGTCGGCTCTTCCTCTTTAAACGCGCGCATCAACGCCGTCGCCCTAGCTTTGTCCTGGGCGTCTTTCGCCATCGTTCGCACGCGCGCCGTCACGACCTCGGGGGGCAGCGGCTCGGCGCCGTCGCCGCCGTCTCCTTCCCCTCCCGCCGCCTTCGAATTCGTCTTCTTCTCTCGCTTCGGTCTCTTCGACGCGCCGCCCTCCGCGTCTGGGTCGCCGACGACGTGCCCGACGTCGCTCTCGGTGCCGAGGCCGCGACGATCCCCTTTTTTCCACACCCGCAGCGGCTCCTTCGCGCCCTGCTTCTCCTTGCCGAGACCCTCGCCCTCTCGCCATCCCGCGGCTCGAAGCATTCGAAACCCGACGTTGGACGACCCCAGTTTCGCGCCGATGGACGCGTTCGCCCTCGCCGCTCGAGGCACCGCGCCCGCGGCCCACGCGGGCGGTCGTCGTCTCGCGCTCGCCGCATCGTCGTTCGCGCGCTCGCCGCCGCCGCTCGCGTCGTAGCGCGTCCCGTCCGCGGAGGGGTTGATGACGCCGCCGGACTTGAACCGGACGCCGCGCGATGGCCTGTCGGCCATGCGCGCGGTGTGACCCCGCGCGGCGACGCGGCGAGTGAGTGAACCACACAGCAGGCGTAGGTGTGCCAACTTCAGACGATTGCGCGCGCGTGGACGAGTTAAAGTTTTCTGCGGTCGTCGCGTCGTCGTTCAAACGTCACCCCCCCGTGCGCACTTCGCGACGCGCCGGGCGGAAAGACCTCCCCCTCCGCGCCTCGCGCGAGCACCGCCGCGATGGGAACGAAAGAGATATGCAAGTACTACCTCCACGGCGCGTGCCGCAACGGCGCCGGGTGCCGGTTCTCGCACAGCATGGACGCGCCCAAGTCGACGGTGTGCGCGTATTACCTCGCGGGGAACTGCGCGTACGGGGACAAGTGCCGATACGACCACGTCCGCCCGCCGAAGGTGCGAAGACGCGCGTTCGCTCGTTTCTGCGCCCTCGTCCCTCGCTGCGCGCCGAGCGGGAGGATCTCGGCGCGGCGGGCGACGACGCGCGGGGGATCTCGCGACGACGACGCCGCGCCGCGCGAGATCTCGACGCTCAATTATTCTTTCCGTTCCTCTCGAAACTTTCGTCTCGGCGCAGGAATCCGCGGGCGCGCCGCCGCCGCCGCCCGGGCCGCCGCCTCAGGCCGCCTCGCGCGGCGCCGGTCGCGGAGCGGGATTCATGAGCGCGAGCGCGTCGTCTTTCAACCCCAACGCGAGCGCGTTTAACCCTTTGGAAGGCGCGATGAACAGGATGCACCTCGGCGGAGGAGGCGTCGTCGGCGGCGGCGGCGGCGTCGTCGTCGGCGGCGGCTTGTACGCGCCGCCGTTACCCCCGAGCGCGCCCGCGTGGGGAGGGGCCGGGTATCACCATCAACAGCCCGTCGTGGGCGACGGCGGGGGCGAGGGCGATGATGACTGGGGGTACGAAGACGAGCAAGGGAACTGGATCTCGTTCAACGAAGGCGGCGGCGACGAGGTTGAGTTTTTGAAGTCGCAGCTTCCGGACGAAGACGACCTCTTAGACGGCTTAGGAGCGGAACCGCCGCAGCAGCACGGCGGCGGGGGCGGCGGCGCGGATGACGAGTGGGGGTACTACGACGACGCGGGTAGGTCCCTCGGTGGTCGCGTTCGCACGCTCGCTCCGTCCGTTATCTTTCCTTCTGTCGACCGACGACGTCCGCTGACATCTCTTGCGTTTTTTTCTCTTCCACACCACAGGCCAGTGGATCTCTTTCGGCGGAGAGGTCGACCAATACTTGCAGGCCGCGCAGCCGCACGAGTACCAGGCAAGAAGATACTAATCCGCTCGTCTAACTATACGATTTATTCCTTTCACGACGGCGACGCGCGCGGCGAGCGCGGCGTCGTCGTCGTTCGGTCCCTTCTCCGACGTAGCCGTCGTTGTCGTCGTTGTTGTAATCATAATTTCAGACGCTCCCGCGCTCACGAATCCGCCTCCTCCCGCGCGTCCCCAGGCCGCCCCTCACGCGCCGCCGCCGCCGCCGCAGCACCACGCGTACCAGCACCCACCACCCGGCGGCCCGCCTCTTCGACGCCCGGACGCGTTCGCCGCGCACGCGCCGGGGGGCGCGCCGTCCGCGGAGGAGGAGCGCAGGACGCGCGAGGACGAAGCCAGAGCGGCGGCGAGCGCGGAGGTCGAGTGCGGCATCTGCCTCGAGGTCGTGCACGAAAAGCCGCGCATCGGCGACCGACGGTTCGGGCTCCTCTCCGGGTGCGACCACGCGTTTTGCCTCGCGTGCATCCGCGACTGGAGAGATGGCGGCGTCGCGGGTAAAGACGCGGCGACGGCGTCCGCGTTGGATCAGGCGAGGAAGTGTCCGATCTGCCGCGCGCAGTCGCATTACACGGTGCCGTCGACGTATTGGCCTCGGGACGAGATCGACAAGGCGATGATCGTCGGCGAGTACAAGCGGCGGATGGACAAGATACCGTGTCGGAATTTCGACTACGGCGACGGGCACTGCCCGTTCGGGAGCTCGTGTTTTTACGCGCACTTGCTGAGGGACGGCTCGCGCGCGAGCGAGGATGTTCGCAAGACGACCGACGCGGAGGGGAATCTGAACATCGTCGGCGGGATTCGCCTGAGCGACTTTCTGGATACGAGCGCGGGTCGAAGAGCGTTGCGTTGAATAGATTGAGCGAACGATGTGACGACGTGACGATGTAACGACGACGACGAGTCATAAACAAAACGCGTGTGTGTATGTGGTATTAAAGAATGAAAGACGGCAGCGTCCCTGCGTGACCCCGAACCCGGGGGCACCGCCGCCGTCGCGCGATCGATCGTCGTCCGCCTCATCACGGCTCGTAAGAGAGAATGGGCGACAGCCACTTCTCCGCAACCTTGTAATCCTGCTTCTTGCGGTCCGCGTACTCCTGTACCTGGTCCGCGGTGATCTTCCCGACGTTGAAATACTGCGAGCTCTTCCCCGCGAAGTACAACCCGGACACCGACGCGGACGGAAGCATCGCGAACGATTCCGTGAGCTCGACGGAAATTTCCTCCTTGACGTTCATGAGATCCCACATCGTCGCCTTCTCCGTGTGATCCGGTTGCGACGGGTACCCGGGCGCGGGGCGGATGCCCTGATACTTCACCTTCAGAAGATCGCTCGCGTCGAACTTCTCGTCCTTCGCGTACCCCCAGTGGTCCTTCCGCACTTGCTCGTGCATGAGCTCCGCGAACGCCTCCGCGAGGCGATCCGCGAGCGCCTCTGCCATGATGTACGAGTAGTCGTCGTTCGCGGCTTTGTACTCCGCGGTGAGTTCGTCCAACCCGATCCCCGCGGTCGCGACGAACATCCCGAGGTAGTCCTTCACGCCACTCTCTTTCGGCGCGATGAAATCGCTCAGCGCCATGTACGGTTCGTCCACGTCCTTCTCCGCTTGCTGACGCAGCGTGTGGAACGTGTGCGTCTTTTCGCCTCTGTTTTCATCCGCGTACAACTCGATGTCGTCCCCGACGGAGTTCGCGGGGTAGAAACCGATGATGCCGTTGAGTTTCAGGCGCTTCTTCTCCATGATCATCTTCAGCATCGCGTTCGCTTCTTCGAACAGTTTCTTCGCCTCCGCGCCGACGGTTTCGTCGTTAAAAATCTTCGGGTACCCGCGATTCGGATACCGCCCGCGGAGCTGCCAAACCTGGAAAAACGGGTTCCAGTCGATGTAATCGATCACGTCCGCGATCGCAACGTCCACGAGCGCTTTCACGCCGCAGAACTTCGGGGTCACGGGGAGGTGCTCCGAGGAGGAGAAATCCACCGCCGCCTTCTCCGCGGTCGCCCTCGCCTGCGAAATTGTGAGGTACCGACGGTCCTCCAAGCCGGCGTAGAATTCCTCGCGCATCTCCGCGTACGTGTCGAGAATGTCCTCGAGGAACTCCCCGCGTTTGTTCATGTCCATCAGCGTCTGCGCGACTGGAACCGCGCGAGAAGCGTCGAGGACGTGCACGACGCCGCCGCTGTAATTGGGCGCGAGCTTCACCGCGGTGTGCATCTTGCTCGTCGTCGCGCCGCCGATGAGCAGAGGAATTTTCATCCCCTCCGCCTCCATCGCCTTTGCCATGTCCACCATCTCGTCCAAGGACGGGGTGATGAGCCCGGAGAGGCCGCAGATGTCCGCGTTGTTATCCTTCAGCGCGGCGATGATCTTATCCTTCGGGCACATGACGCCGATGTCGATCACCTTGAAGTTGTTGCACCCGAGCACGACGGCAACGATGTTCTTGCCGATGTCGTGGACGTCGCCCTTGACCGTCGCGATGAGGAACACGCCCGCGTTCGCCGCCTCGCCTGTGCCGCCGTTCGCGAGCCTCTCCTCCTCCATGAACGGAATGAGGTGACCGACAGCCTTCTTCATCACGCGCGCGGACTTGATGACCTGCGGAAGGAACATCTTCCCGGCGCCGAACAAGTCGCCGACGACGTTCATGCCGTCCATGAGCGGGCCTTCGATAATCTGAAGCGGCCCCGGGTAGTCGCCGCCGACGCGGCACTCCTCCGTGTCGGCGATGCAAAACTCGTCGATGCCCTTCACGAGCGCGTGCTCCAGGCGCTTGCCGACGGGTTGGTTCCTCCACGCCTTGGCGTCCGCCTTGCCGCCGCCGGCGGCGGCGCCAGCCTCCGCGCCCTTCTTACGAAGCGCCGTGGGCTTGGACTTTGGGTCGAGCGTCGCCGCGAACTCGAGCATGCGCTCCGTCGCATTGCTGCATTTGTTCAGCAGCACATCCTCGACGTATTCGAGAAGCTCCTTGTCGATCTTCTCGTAGACGTCCTCTTCGACCTGCGCGGCGTTGACGATGCCCATGTCCATGCCCGCCTTGCACGCGTGGTACAAGAACGCGGAGTGGAACGCGCGGCGCACGGGCTCATTCCCGCGGAAGGAGAACGCGAGGTTCGAGACGCCGCCGGAAATTTTCGAGCCGGGGCAGAGACGCTTGATCTCGCGCGTCGCGTTGATGAAATCAACAGCGTAGTTGTTGTGCTCCTCCATCCCGGTCCCAATCGTGAGGATGTTCGGGTCGAAAATGATGTCCTGCGGATTGAACCCAACCTCCTCCACGAGCAGCTTGTACGCGCGCATGCAGATGCGCACCTTCTCAGACTCCGTCGCAGCTTGGCCTTCCTCGTCGAACGCCATCACGACGACGGCGGCGCCGTGGCGCTTCACCGTCCTGGCGTGCTTCAGGAACTCCTCTTGGCCGCCCTTGAGGGAGATGGAGTTCATGATGCACTTGCCCTGGGAGCACTTTAGCCCCGCCTCGACGACGTGGAACTTCGACGAGTCGATCATGAACGGCACCTTGGACACGTCCGGCTCGGACACCATCAGGTTCACAAACCGAATCATCGCGGACTCGCCGTCGATGAGACCGTCGTCCATGTTGACATCGATCACGTGCGCGCCGTTCTCCACCTGCTTGAGCGCGATGGCGAGCGCCTTCTCGTAGTTGCCGTCGACGATGGCCTTCTTGAAGATCGAAGACCCTGCGACGTTGCACCGCTCGCCGAGGTTGATGAACGTCTTCCGGTAATCGTTGACATCCGGGTCGTAGTTGAACGGCTGAAGACCGGAGAGTCGCATGATGTCCTTGACGCCGTGCTTCTCTCTGGGCTTGAACTTCGACACCATCTCGGCCAAGCACCCGATGTGCTCGTCCGTGGTGCCGCAGCACCCGCCGATGGCGTTGATGAGGTTCATCTCCGGGAACACGCGGCAGTCCTCCGCCATCTCCGGGCCCTTCTGGTCGTACCCGCCCATCGCGTTGGGAAGCCCGGCGTTGGGGTAGCAGAACACCCAGCAGTCCGCAGCCTTGCTCAGGTTCTCGATGTACGGCACCATGTCCTTCGCGCCGAGGGCGCAGTTCAGCCCGATCGCGATCGGCTTGGAGTGAGACATGGAGTTCCAGAACGCCTCGTTCGTCTGGCCGGACAGCGTGCGCCCGGAGTTGTCGACGATGGTGCCGGAAACGAACACGGGGATCTTCTTGCCCCACTTCTCGAAGAACAGATCGATGGCGAACATCGCCGCCTTCGCGTTCAGGGTGTCGAAGATCGTCTCCACGAGGAGCATGTCGACGCCGCCCTCGACGAGCGCCTCGACTTGCTCCATGTACGCCTCGACGATTTCGTCGTACGTGCACCCGCGGAATGCGGGGTTCTCCACGGACGGCGACACGGAAAGCGTCTTGTTCGTGGGCCCGACCGCGCCGGCCGCGAAGCGGGGCTTCTTCGGGTTCTTCTTCGTGAACGCGACGCAGCACTTCTTCGCGAGCTGCGCGGCGGTCTTGTTGATGAGGTAAACCTCCTCCTTCTTGTCGAGCTCGTAGTCCGCCTGGGAGATCATCGTCGCGTTGAACGTGTTCGTCTCGATGATGTCCGCCCCCGCGGCGAGGTACTTGGAGTGGATCTCCTCGACGACGTCCGGGCGCGTGATGACGAGGATGTCGTTGTTCCCCTTGAGGTCGTGCGTGTGGTTCTTGTACCGTTCGCCGCGGAAGTCTTCCTCCTGAAGCTTGTACTTTTGCACCGCCGTGCCCATTGCGCCGTCGATGACCATGATGCGCTCTTTCATGATCTTGTTGATCAGGTCGAACGCGGGGGAGGCCTCGACGGGGTCGACCCACTTCTTGTACTTCGGCACGGGCATGAGCTCGGAGGCGGGCTTGGGCGCGATCTTGTCCACGGTGCAGACGTTCTGGCGGGGAGTGGCCACGAACGCCGGCGCCGCGGGTCCACCGGAGCCGTCCTTGCGCTTCAGCGCGCACGGCTTAGACTTCGGGTCGAGCGTCGCCGCAAAGTTGAGCATGTTCTCGGTCGCGTCGGGAGAGCGGTTGAACATGACATCTTCGACGTATTCGAGAAGCTCCTTGTCGATCTTCTCGTAGACGTCCTCTTCGACCTGCGCGGCGTTGACGATGCCCATGTCCATGCCCGCCTTGCACGCGTGGTACAAGAACGCGGAGTGGAACGCGC
>Ga0181554_1003034_pt1 | contig 14450 bp, 10 predicted proteins | sample 011ome_16_FD_145602 | JGI IMG/M metagenome (GOLD analysis project Ga0181554, IMG submission 145602) | Coastal salt marsh microbial communities from the Groves Creek Marsh, Skidaway Island, Georgia - 011503CT metaG (spades assembly) | ecosystem: Environmental > Aquatic > Marine > Intertidal zone... | reverse complement strand
GCCGTTTCGATGGCCTCCTCATTGGTCACCTTTTCAATCCGATCCACCAGATCGAGATCGAGAATGTCCGGCACAAACCCGGCGCCAATGCCCTGAATCTTGTGCGGCGCCGGTTGTAACGGCTCACCCGCCCGGGACTGGCTGAGGATCGGACTGGTTGCCGGTTCCACCGCCACCGACAGAATCGGCTTGCCCTGTGTCTGCTTCAGGTAACGAGTGACCCCGGTAATGGTGCCGCCCGTGCCTACCCCCGAAACGAAGATATCCACCTGGCCGTCGGTATCGTTCCAGATTTCCGGTCCCGTGGTCTTTTCATGAATGGCCGGATTGGCCGGATTTTTGAACTGCTGCAGCAACACATACCGGGACGGGTCCGACGCGGCAATCTCCTCCGCCTTGGCAATGGCGCCCGGCATCCCCTTGGCGCCCTCGGTCAGGATCAGCTTCGCCCCATAGGCCACCAAGAGTTTTCGCCGTTCGATGCTCATCGTCTCCGGCATGGTCAGCGTCAGGGGAATCCCCCGTGCCGCCGCCACAAACGCCAGAGCGATACCGGTATTACCACTGGTCGGTTCCACCAGTTCCTTGCCCGGCCCCAGCAAGCCCCGCTCCTCCGCATCCCACACCATCGCCGCCCCGATGCGGCATTTCACCGAATAGGCCGGATTGCGGCCCTCGATCTTTGCCAGCACCGTAGCCCCCGCGCCCTGGGTGATGCGATTCAGTCTGACCAGTGGCGTGTGGCCAATGGAGCGGGAATTGTCTTCGTACCAATGGGGCATGAGGGTCTCCTGAATGATGGGTTAACTGCGGTCCTGTGAATGAGATCACACCGAGGATACTTAACGTATCAAGCCTCTTCAAAGGGCATCGAGAGGGGCACATCTTAAAGAAATATTCGAACGAAGTCCTGACGCGAAGGACATTCCCCGAGTCATTACACACGGTCGATTTCGCTCTTTCAGCCCCTCATTCATGCTGATCGTACCTGCGGTACATGAGGTTAACCATTGATTGCCGGGTTTGCGGCAAAATGTGCCGTCGGAATCTTTCTGGCACATCATTTACCTTCCAATGCGAGGATTTATCCATGCGTAGATTTTTTTTCGCGGCTGCCTTGCTGACCACTTTTTCCGTTTGCGCCGATGAGCAAAGTAACCTCCTTAAGAGCACACCGGCGCAACGCGCGGGGCTCCAGTCGCAATACATGACCGAGCATCTGGGTTTGTCGCCCGATGTGGTGGCCAAGGTTCAGGGTATAAACCTCAAGTACGCCCAGCTGATGGATCCCATCATCAAGGGCAACGGCGGCAAGCTCGAAAAAATGCAGAAAAGTCGCAGCGTGATGGCTGACAAGGACAAGGAGCTGCAGGGAATCCTTACCCCGGCGCAGTTTGAAAAATATGACGGTTTAAAGGACGAGATGAAGAGTGCCCTGGAATCCAGCCTGGGTCAGTGATGAGAGTTGGTGGGCCTGCCGGGTATGCATAGCTGCGTGTTCGCGAATCTGGCGGAGTTGCTTTAAGGCGTCGAGAGTTTCGGCGGGATGACAGCGGTCAATGCGATCGTGAATAAATAAGAGCGTTATCCACTTTAAGTGTAGGGAAAAACCGGTGGTGGACTTCCAGTCGGCCACCGGCTTCACCCTGTAGCTATAACTGCATTACTCCTTGTCCTACAGTCTTAAAAAATAGGAGGGAGATGCAGGATGCGCCTGCGGACAAATCGGTCTGGACCATTCGCTTTGACTGGTACGACTTATCAGCAGTTGAGCGGGTTTTCAGTCTTTACCCGGTGTTCGTGAGGCCCATTTCAACTGTGCTTTGGCTGCTTTCGTTTCCGTTGCCTGCAAATCTCCCAAGGCGTAACGGTAGTCGGCCAAGGATTTGTGGAAACTGCTGTAGGCATCGGCAACCAGCACGGCTGCATCGCCACTGGCCAGTTCCCGCTGATTGACGAACATCAGGTTGCTGTCTCCGAGTTCGTAACGGGAGCGTTCGCCTTCCTCCATTTCCAGGGCAGTTTCCCGGTGCCTTTGGGCAATTTCCAGACGTTTGCGCGCGGCCTTGATGGCCGACAGTGCATCCTTCACTTCCGCGGCGATGCGATCACCCAGCAGCTGCGAATCTGCCTGAATACGTTCCAGATTGGCCTCGGCGCTGGCAATCCTGCCGCTGGCCACTCGCTGTTGAACCGGCAGGTCGATGGAAACGCCGAGATACATTTCCGAGCGATTGATCTGGTAATACTTGGTTTCGGGGTTGACGCCCAGGTCCTGAGCGCCGCTTAGCGAGAGATCGACACCCGGCTGACGTTGATTGCGAGCGAGGTCGCGATCAATTTCCGCGTTTTTGCGTTGTTGCTCCAGCCGCTTCAACTCAGGTCGCCGACTCAGTGCCTCATCGATCATTGCATGCAAATCCATTCGTTGCGGCAAGTTTGGTTCAGGAAAACCCTCAGGCAGATCCTCCGGCTGTGGTAGTTGCGGCTGACCGTCGGGGGTCCTCAAATACAGCGACAGCTGGATCGCGGCCTGTTCCAACAGACGTTCCGCCGCCACCACCCGTTCGCGCCGTTCGAGGATGGCGCGTTGATTGTCGGTAGCGTCGATGGCCGGTAAATCGCCGCCGGCAATGCGCGCCCTTAAGCCGGAATCGCGGGTTTCGGCAACACTCAGTAGATCACGTGCGGCGGCCAGCCGGCGGCCTGCCAACACCCAGTCCCAATAGCGTTGGGTGGCTACCCGCTGCAACTCAAGCAATTGGGCATCGTAGTCATGATGGGCTATCAGTTGCGACAACTCGGCCTGGGCCAGGCTGGCCCGGCGCCGATCGATTGTTCGGTTACGCCAAAGTGGAATGCTGACACCGGCCCGAAATTCGCCCGCATCGGCCGTCTGGCTTTTACCTTCGTAAACCGGAAAGTTGCCGGAGCCCAATCGATAGCCGCCGAAGAAAGTCGCACCCCAGTATGGGGTAGGTTGCTCGAAACCTATGTCCACCATCTCGTTCTCGTAGATGCCTGCCACCGACGAGCGGCTCAGCAGCTTCAGACTGGTATCAAAACCACCCTCGGCGGCCAGCTTCTCTCCCGCTGCCATGTCCTTGCGTTTGGTGGCTGCGATCAGTGAGGGAAAGCTCTCCAATGCCGATTGGACGACGGTTTCCAGAGTCAGTGCTCGGGGTTTGACCGGCAATGTCACCTCTCCAAGCTCCAGCGCCTTTCGATGTCTGGAACCTGATCCCGGATGATGGCCGCTTGCTGCGGCCTCACTAATGGCCATCAAGATGCAGAGGCATCCGCTTAGCCAGAATGTCAGGCGCCGGGTGGTCATTTGGCGTCCTTTTCACCGTCAATTGATTTGGATTTGTCGCCGCCTGAATCAGATTTCTTCAAGTCGGGGTGGCTGGGCAGATAGATGGGCGGGAAGCCGTTGAATATCCGCCATAACTCATAACCAAGCCGTACCTGATTCAGTAGAACCCAGCCGTTGACCCTCACGCCCTGACGGATAAAACGGTCGGTAGGCCAGGGCAGGTCATCGGGATCAGGCAGCACCAGAATGCGAAAATCACCCTTGCCGTTGTCGGTGGCGTCAATCAGCGATACTTCGCCGCCAAACGTACCCACCGCGACCTCCGGCCATCCAGAGAATTGCACGGCGGGGTAGCCCTCGAACTGCAGTCGCACCTTGCGACCCGCCGTTATCAGAGGAATGTCATTGCCATCCATCCATAATTCCACCGCCCGTTCCTGTGTAGTGGGAACCAGAACAGCCAGGGGATCGCCGGGTTTGACCACTTCGGCCTGCGAGCTGACCGCCAGGCGCAGGATGGTGCCGGCGCGGGGTGCCGTGACCGTTTGCGTTCTTTGTCTAGCCAAACGAGTGTCGAGCTTCAGCTTTTCGGCTTGGGCATAAGCCAGTTCCTCCCGGCTTTTGGCGAGATCGGCGTTAGCCTTGGCAATGGTGGATTGGGTATCCGCGTTGGATTTTTGACGGTCGGCGCGAATTGCGTCCACTTCGCTGGTCGCCGCTTCAAGCGAGGCCCGGGCACGTTCCGTTTCGGTTCGCCGCTGAGTCACCTCGAGAAGCGCGAGTTCATAACTCCGGGTGGAGGAGAGTCCCTTTCCCTGCAGAGTTTCCTGCCGCTTGAAATTTAGTTCGGAGGTGGTCAGCGCGGCCTCGGCTGCCTCCAGCGCATGACGGGCAGCCTTCAGACGCTGCTCCGCCATGCGTATGCGCGAATCGGCCCCTGAAAGGGCCATTTCGCGTGAATTCATCGCCATGGCAGATTGATTCTGCAGTTCCGAGATCCGCGTCTGTATGGTGGCGATACGGCCGGCCAGGGTTTTCTGCTCCGCCTCCAGGCGCCGCATCAATTCCGGATCATAGTCGCTGATATCCGCAATGCGGTCACCTGCATTGACGATGGAACCCTCCTTGACCCACCAATTAAGAACCCGGCCCTCTACGGGAGCCTGCAAGGTCTGCTGGCGTTCAATCGGTGCAAACGCGACCACACGGCCATAACCCGCGACGTTTTGCTGCCAGGGTGTCAGGCATAGACCTATCAAGACCAGCAGAAGCAGACTCATGAGCGATCTTGCCAGCCAGCGGGCAGGACCTGTGGTCAGGGTTAGGTTGAGGGCAGGGAGAGCCGGAATCAGCTCATGCTCATCATCTTCGGACCCTGCATGTTGCGGGGGGACACGTCCGGTCTTCATGCGGGCAGCTCCAGCGATAGAGGGTTGTCAAGCTCCCCCAGCAATTGCTCGGATGTCATTTCCCTCACTCCACCGTGATTAATACGCCAGACGCGATCACACCGCCGAATGACCGAGGGGTTACGCGTGGCAACTACGGCTGTCCAGGGCGCATCATTACGCAGAACCCAGGCAATGACTGCGTCGCTCACCCGGGGGTCGATTGTATCGAGAGCATCATAGATCAGCAGCAGGCGCGGCCTACCCGCCAGTGCGCGGGCCAAAAGCAGGCGGCGAACCTGTTCGGGGGGTAAGGGCATGCCCAGAAAGTTCAACCGGGTATTCAGTCCGTCGGGCAGGGCATGGATCGCCTCATCCAGACCGACACCCCGCAGGGTCTCTCGCAAGTCTTCCAGCTGGATGTACTCACGACCCATGCGCAGATTGTCGAGGACTGAGGCTTCCAGGACGCCCTCATCCTTGACCAGTGCCAGCCGTTCCCGAAGATCGCTTACATTAAGATCACGCAAATCGTGTCCGTCCAGCAGCAGCGCCCCAGAACCCGGCATCCGCAGGCCCATCATCAGTTCCAGTAAGGTACCCCGGCCCGATCCGCTGGTCCCAACGAGGGCTATTCGCTCGCCTGCTGCAATAGTGGCGGTGACATGTGTCAGTTCCGAGTCGCTGTGACGTTCTCCCGGATAGGCGTAGCCGATATCCTGAAGGCTTACCGCCATCGGGTCCGTTCTTACGGATAATCTCTCGCCCTGATCGGATTCGAGTGGCAGGTCAAGCAGGTGTCCCAGCTTGTCCATGCCCGCCATCAATTCGTAGTAGCTCGTCAACGACTTGCCCAGGCGAGTGATGCCGCCCAGCATGGCGCTGACAACCAGCTCCGCAGCAATCAGCTGGCCGAGCGTCAATTGACGCTCGATCACCAGCCAGCCGCCCAATCCCAGCAGCAGGGTGCTGGCCAGAGTCTGCAGTGCCAGGATGCCGACCTGTTGCCGCAGCACAATCGTGAAATGTCGACCGGCAGCAGCCAGATATTCCCGGGCCAGGCGATCGGTGGTGGCGGATACGAAGGCGGCGCCGCCTGCCCATTTCACCAGGCTGACGTTGCGGGCGAGTTCTTCAAGCCATGCAGCCACCGCATATTTCGTGCGGGATTCCTGAACCGCCGTCGGAATGGCATGACGTCCCATCACATAGAAAATGAACAGCACGGCCATGACCAGCAGCAGGTCGAAGGTCAGCAGAATCGGGTGATAAAAAGCCAGCAACAGCATGCCGATCAGGGTTTGCAAGCCATACGCCAGTCCGTCGAGCAACAGTACGGAGGCGGCTTTCTGGACAGTCACGACATCGAAGAAGCGATTGACCAGTTCCGGCCCGTTTCGCCCATCGAATGCCTCCAGCCTGACTCGCTGCAAGCGACCGGCGATATCGCCCAGCAGACGGACGAAAATGCGCCGCTGAAGCATTTCCACGACATAGATTTGAAAGGCGATGAGGAGATTGTTCAACGCCAGACAACCCAGCAGAACCAGAACCAAGACCACCAGCGGCTGCAGTAACATGCCGAAGGCGATGGTGTTGACCAGCGTCTGAACGGCAACCGGAGTTGCCAGAGCCATCAGCCCGGCACCCAGGGAGAATGCCACGAGAGCCCACAGATCCAGGCGCTCCAGACTAATGAGCCGAATCAGGTTATCCCGGGCATGGTGGTTATGACGGTCATCCATGGTCATTGAGTCAGAGATCGATGGCTGATGCTGATCGTGAAATCACTGTTGCTGGCATGACCGTCAGCCGGTATTGCGCATGCCGGCGGCAATCGCATTGATGCTTCGCAGCAAAGGCTTCATCCAGGGGCTGGCCGCTGGCTCATCCGACTCCCGTACCTGTCGGATCAGACGAACCTGGAGGTAATTCAGCGGACCCAGGTAGGCGTCCCGGCGTTCCAGGGAGGCGGCCAAAGTCGGATTTTCCGCGACCAGCCTCTCTTGCTGGGCCACTTGCAGCACCCAGTCTACGCTGCGTTGATATTCAGTCGCTATCAATTCCCAGATCGCCTTGCCGGTATCTTCGTTTTCGCACAAGCCGGCATACTCCCTCGCTATGATCATGTCTGACTTGCTCAAGGCCATCTGGGCGTTACTGAGCAGGTTGCGGAAAAATGGCCACTCGCGGTACATCTCTCGCAACAGTTCAAGCCGGTCCGCCTTGCCTGCACACCAGGTCCCCATGCTGGCACCTATGCCGTACCACGCGGGAAATGTCTGGCGAGACTGAGCCCAGGCAAAAACCCATGCGATAGCTCGTACCGAATTTTTTGAGCGATCAAGCTTTTTGCGGTGCGAGGGGCGTGAACCGATATTGAGCTGTCCGATTTCGCCGACCGGTGTGGCTTCGTAGAAATAATCCAGAAATTTGTCGGTTTGCTCGGTGAGGTCGCGATAACTCCGTTCGCCCAGTCGGGCCAGTTCACCCATGACTGCCAAATGTGCCGGTGAGGCTTTCGCGACCGGCTGAACAAGGCTAACGCTGGCCTTCATCAAGCCGGTCAGTCCCATCGTCAGTTCATAGACAGCGGTTTCCATGTTGTTGTAGCGATAGAACAGCACCTCACCCTGCTCGGTGAATTTGATCTGTCCGCGGACCGTGTCTTCAGGTTGCGCCAGGATCGCCTCATGGGTAGGTCCGCCGCCGCGGCCAACGGTGCCGCCGCGACCATGAAACATGCGGCATTTCAGGCCATGGCGTTCGGTGATGGCGATGACCTGCTGTTGTGCCCTGTAAAGGCCCCATGCCGAGGCCATGATCCCGCCGTCCTTGCAGGAGTCGGAGTAACCCAGCATGACTTCCTGTCGCTCCTTGGAGGCTTCCAGAAGGTCACGATAAACCGGCTGATCAAGCAGGTTGGAGAGCACTTCCTCAATTCGATTAAGGTCATCGATGGTCTCGAACAGCGGACTGATTCCGATGTGACAATACCAATGACCGCCCAGGCGGCCAGCCAGGCCGCACTGGGCTGCCAGCAGCAGCGCTTCCAGCACGTGACTGGCATGGTGGGTCATGGAGATGACGTATTTGTCAAAGCAATCACCGCCGATCTCCCGCCGCATGCGGGCCATGGTCTCGAATACGGCTAGGGTGTCCCGGGTCATGGGTTGGAGCAGCGAACGGTCGAACAGCAAACCACCGGGCGCTGCGATTGTCTCGCCCAGCAACTTCAGACGCTCGGTTTCGCTGAGCGAGGCATAGTCAACATTCAGCGTAATCTTCAGGATGTCTGCCACCGCTTCGGTGTGGCGGCCGGACTCCTGTCTGACGTCTAACTGCATCAGGTGGAAACCGAATGTCTCGACCAGACGGATCATGTCATGCAGTTCCTGACCGGCAATATCGGCGTCGTTGTGGCTGCGAAGAGAGCTGTCTATCGTCCGCAAATCGGCAAGAAATTCGGTGGCGGACGGATAGGCCAGCGTGTCTGGCGGCTCATTCTCACCGGCAATTAACCGATTCACCCGGCTCAAACTGCGTTCCATGCGGAATTTCATGAGCACCAGTTTGTGACGATAGGGTTCCTGCAGAAAGGGTCGCTCCAGTTCGGTGATGGCACTGCCAAGCTCGGCGCGATCCTGCTCCAGGCTTTCACGGAATTCCGGCGACAGTTCGCAAAACCCCCATGAATGCGATAACTGCCCATGCAACTGATCCAGGCGCTGCAAATATTCCTGAAGGATGGTGCGTGCCTGCAGGCGAATGGCCAACGCCGTGGTCTCGGGCGTCACGTTGGGATTACCGTCGCGATCGCCACCGATCCACGAGCCAAAGCGGAGAAAACTGGGGACCCGGATCTGCTCGGCGGCCTTTTCGCCGTAAACATCACGCAGCGAGCGTTCAAAGTTGCGATAGACCCGTGAGGTAGCCCTGAACAATGACAATGGGAAATAGAACAGTCCCGTGTCGATTTCGTCAGCCACACCCATGCTGCGGAGCCGCACTTCATCGGTCCTCCAAAGCAGCTGTATTTGTGATTGCAGGCGCTCGATGGCCTCTTTGCGGAAATAGCCCCGGAGCCGGCCATTGGAGAGCGCCTCCTGGGAGACGAATACATTGCGCAAAGCACCCTTGACCGTCCGGCGTTTTGCTTCGGTGGGATGGGCGGTCATCACGGGCAGGTACAGCAGTTGATTCAGCAGTTCCTGTAGTTGGCCCGCTCCGACGCCGCTTTCCCGGAGCATGAGCAGGGTATCGTGAAATGATCCTTGCCAGTAATGGCCGCCTTGTTCAGCCTGGCGGCGTCTTTGCCGCAGGTAATAGGATTCCTCCGCAATATTCAGCAAACTGAAGTAATGGTTAAACACCCGAATGACCTCTCCGGTGCTTTCGTGGTCAAGATCGTCCAGCGCCTCCACCAATTGCTGACGTCGAGCGGGATGATTGTCACGCAAAATGCTGGCGTAGCGTTTCTGTAGCTGCGTTACCCGGTCAACTACTTCAGCCTTTCCCTGGATTTTAAGAACACGGATCAGGACAGAGTTGAGCAAGCGCAACGCGCGGCGTAGTTCGGTTTCGTCGAATTTTTGTGTCATGGATAAATACCGGTTTGAAAGTGGCGCGTTGGTGTTAAGGGATCCAACCCGATTGACTGCGACCGAAAAGTGGGACGCCCAACGGTTGGGGGACTCGCTTGACGGAAAGGCTACCTGAGTTCATATGATTAATATAATTGAATGTATAAAAGCTAAGCATAGGCAAAATCTATATATAAGATCATCATGCAAAGACTTAATTATCATCACCTCCTCTATTTCTGGACCGTTGCCAGGGAAGGAAGCATTTCCCGTGCCTCTGAGAAACTGAATCTCACCCAGCCCACCATCAGCGCTCAAATCGGTCAGTTCGAGGCTGCGGTCGGGCAAAAGCTTTTCGAGCGTGTGGGGCGGGGACTGGCTCTCACGGATACCGGACGCGGGGTGTTCGAATATGCCGAGGAAATATTTGCCCTGGGTCGAGAGTTGACCCAGTTCCTGAATGGCCGCAACGTGGGGCGAGGCATGCGTCTCAGCGTTGGCATAGCCGAAGCTCTGCCCAAGTTGATGGTTACCCGCCTTTTGGAGCCCGCACTTCAAGGCCCCGAACCCATTCATTTGACGTGTCATGAAGACAAATCGGAGCGATTGATAGCAGATCTCTCCGTTCATGCACTGGACATGGTGCTGTCCGACGTACCCGCCACGCCCCATTCCGGGGCAGGTTTTTTTAACCAGTTGCTGGTCAAGAGCGAGGTCAGCGTATTCGGTACATCCGAGCTGCTACAGCGCTATGGGGCTGATATGCCGCAATCATTGAACGGCGCACCGGTGTTGTTGCCCAGCTCAAATCAAGCGCTGCGACGGGTGTTGGATCAATGGTTTGAGAGCGAGGGCGTTTGGCCCGATGTCCGTGCTGAAATTGCCGATAGCGCCTTGCTGAAAACCTTTGGCAGTTCGGGCGCCGGGTTATTTGTTGCGCCCAGTCTGGTTAGTGAAGCTATTTGTCGGCAATATGGTGTGGAGAGGGCCGGCACACTGGCAGGCGTGTATGAACGGTTCTATCTGATTACAGCCCAGCGCAAAATCCAGCATCCAAGCATTGTAGCCATCCTTGAGCAATTCAAAAGAACATCGGGAGGTTCGCCCGATGATTCAGATTCTAGCCGTGTCATTATCTGATAATGCGTTGTGTCTAAATTGTTATCGTAGGCATAACGCATTCTGTATAAATAAATCTTATTTTATGATATTGGCTGTGGGATTATCGTGCTTTTTTGATTCCTATTTCATGGGTTGCAGGTATTGCAAAATCTTGGGTCTTCAGTGCTTTTGTTGTGGGGGTAGATTTTTTCAACTTTGTGCCGGCAGTGCTGGCAAATATAAATGTAACTAAGAGTCGAGTTGGTAGGTGAACCGCAGAATCCGCATTTCAAGCCGTTTTTTACCTCGGCTATACCAAAGCCCGGCATGTGGCATTGAGGGCAGGTGGAATTTATTTTATCAGCCAGCTTCATGGTCGCTTTTTGAATAATGCGCATTCGTGTTGGATTGCGCATGGCTCTCATGTCGGTTTCTATATAAGCTGCGGAATGTCTTGATATCAGTGCACGGAACGTATCATAAAGATAATTATGATCGGTAATATTCTTGTACACGTCTTCATTTGAGTGCTTTGATTTGCGGAGGATTAGCCCGTGTGTGGGAAAATCGGCAATTTCAGCAAACTCGGAAAGCTCTGATTCATTAGTAATCTCCTTGCCGCTGAAGTTGGTTGTTGTGCTCAATTCTCTAACGATAACCTCCAACCCATGCAGGCTATCGATAAAAATCAAAAACTCTTCATCGGCTGGTATTGAGAAAATAGATGGGTGCGGTCCGAAGGAGCCCTCGCTTGCAATCCCTAAATCGCAATTGTTGGACTGCATTGCTTTCAGGCACTTTTTTCTTGCCGTTGATATGGGGTCATGCAATCTTTCGATTTCTCCGGTAAATGTACCAAACTCGTCACTGTCAAAGTCCTGGTCTGTCGTGCAAATCACACCAAGACTCTCCTCAATGATGGGGGCAATGACACATTCCTTTTTATGTTTTGTGGCAATTATTAGTTTTCTGTCCTTAAACATGGTATGGCCGGGATTTGCTTTGCAATAAATCTCCATTTAATCTGATTGTTGAAATATATTTTCTGACTGTGTCTTTGTTGATTGATAATTCGTTATCTACGCGAAATATAACCGGGAGGCCGCTATAGTTGGCAATGAAATCCTCTGTCTGGGGTAGGTATTCACCATTAAAAACCAGGCCCAAAATCGGGATTTCTCTTCGCTGTAATTCTTGAATGGTCAAGAGTGTGTGATTAATGCTCCCCAGGTAATTTCTGGAGACAATGATCACGCTGGCATTCAGAAACTTTATCAAGTCTGCAATTGTTGATTTTTTGTTGATCGGGACCAGTAGACCGCCTGCACCCTCAATAACCAAATGTTGGTTGTCTGTTTTTGGTGCAATAAAATCCTCCAGCTTCATTTCAATCTCATCTATTTCTGAAGATGCATGAGGGGATAAGGGCTGTGTCAGTCTGAACCGCTCCTCATGAAAAACTGTTTTTTCATTGGTAACTAATCGTCTTACGGTCATCGTATCTGAATTATCCAGATCGCCTGATTGGATTGGTTTCCAATAGTCTGCCTGCAAATATTCTGTGATGATCGCTGATATAAGTGTTTTGCCAACACCAGTCCCGATGCCCGTAACAAAAATTCTTTTCATGACTATGCTTGTGGTCGCTGTCCTGTTCGTGCCATTTAATTGATAGTGGTTTACACACGGCTTAAGCCGATTTTTTGAGGAACAATATTTAAATAAAAGAGGGTGCAAGCGGATGGGGAGTCTTCAAAATCCATTTATAAATGTGAATGGCTAGATATAAATAATGTGATGGATTTAAATAAATGAAACACCTATGCTGAGTGGAAGTGGATAAAGTCATTTTTATCTGCCAGTCCTGGTTAACTGCATGAAGCAGGCTTTGTGTGCATATTCAGCAAGAAATGATGAACCAATGTCCAACACAAACATCGGTATGAAGTCTCCTTGGTGCCGGGTCAGATGGAGTGAAAATCTGCGCGATCGAAAACGAGTGGCTCTTATCATCAGCATTGGCCTGCTGGTCGTGTTTCCTGATGTGGCCATTTTGATCGTGCTGAAAATGCTTTACTTTGCCGTGAGTTGGCTTTCACTTATGTTCAAGCATGCCTTGCAGGAGGCCTTCGATATTTCCCGCCATAGTGCACAGATGATCACAGCCTGGATCGAAGCCGCGGCTCTGATCACCTTCAATATCTGGCTGTTTCGCAAATTGAATAAACGCGTCCAGGACTGGTACCTTCGAAGATTTGACAAATCACGGGGATAAATCCTTGAATCCTCAATATTAGTCGGCCAGGACAAGCGGCTACGCATTCATCAGCCGACCGGGTGTCGGGATTCAACTCATACCGTGGCTATGATGCCGGCCGCTAATGTTGCTCGCGTTATCGGATCAATGACAATAAAGCTTCCTGTGGTGCGGTTCTGACCGTAGGGGTCTATAAATATTGGCTGTTGAAGACGTAGACGGACCCGTAATATGTCGTTCATCTCAGCCGTTGTGGGGTCTGGCTCGTGCTCCAGCGTGTTGACGTTGGTTCGATATTCCAGACATGAAAAGACACCATTAACCGTCCGCGTGGTGTGCTTTATCAGGTACTTCCGTTCGGGTTGCAGGGGTTCCTCCGCCAACCAGCATAGATCTGCCGTGATTTCGCGCCGGGTTACAGCAGGATTTTCTGGGTCAACCAGCATGTCTCCGCGCGAAATGTCGACGCTATCCTCCAGCCCTAGCACAACAGCCTGATCCGCCATTGCAGTTTCCAAGGTCTGGCTCGACAGCTTGATTGTGCTGATGCGAGTTATGGCCCCGGATGGAAGAATCTTCACCTTGTCACCCACCCGTAGCTCACCGCTCGCCAGAGTTCCTTGATATCCCCGAAAATCCTTTTCCCATTGCTTTGCATCATGAATGTCTTCATCAAGGCGTGTTACGGCGGCATTTCCGAGCATGACCCGCACGACGCGTTGTACTGGTAATCGCATGGGACCACTCACCATGTCCCGCCGTGCCGGCACTTCGTGCAAGTGCTCAAGCAGCGTCGGACCCTGGTACCAGGGCGCTGCCTGCCCAATCAACACAACATTTTCGCCGGTCAGCGCAGACATCGGGATGGCCTGGGGTCTGATACAGCCCAGCCTGTCGGCAAAATGGTTGAATTCGTCAACCATGCGATCGAAGTCCTCCTGACGCCACTCGACAAGATCCATCTTGTTGATAGCCAACACCAGATTTCTAACCCCAAGGAGCTGAGCCAGATAGGCATGGCGGCGTGTTTGCGTGACGATGCCCTTACGAGCGTCGACCATGATGATCGCGAGGTCGGCCGTCGATGCCGCCGTGACCATGTTTCGCGTGTACTGCTCATGTCCCGGCGCGTCGCCAATGATGAACTTGCGCCGGGCGGTGGCGAAATAGCGATAGGCAACATCGATGGTGATGCCTTGTTCGCGTTCGGCTTGCAGGCCATCGGTCAGTAGCGACAAGTCCAGCCCGGTAAAGCCACGCCGCGCAGAACTGGCGCGGATGGCCTCGACTTGGTCAATGGCGACGTTGCCGGTGTCAAAGAGCAAGCGGCCGATCAGCGTGCTCTTCCCATCATCCACGCTGCCGGCGGTGATGAAACGCAAAAGGTCGCATGTGAGTTCCGATTGGACATCCTCAGTGCGTTGCGGCTGGTTGGCGACTGGGTTCATCAGAAATATCCCTCCTTTTTTCTATTTTCCATAGCCGCCTCGGTGGTCCGGTCATCCAGACGAGTGGCGCCACGTTCGGTCAGTCGGCACTCGGAGGTTTCTCTGATGATGGCATCCAGCGAATTCGCCGAGGATTCCACAGGAGCGGTGCAGGAAATATCACCCACGGTACGGAACCGGCATATCACTCGCTCCACCACTTCACCGGGCCGGGCTGGTGTCAGTTCAGTAACCGGGGCCAGTACATCCCCGCGACGGACGACTTCGCGTAAATGAGCGAAGTACAACTCGGGAAGAGGAATTTGCTCCCTCTGGATGTACCGCCAAATATCCAGCTCCGTCCAGTTGGATATCGGA
>Ga0181554_1003033_pt1 | contig 14450 bp, 8 predicted proteins | sample 011ome_16_FD_145602 | JGI IMG/M metagenome (GOLD analysis project Ga0181554, IMG submission 145602) | Coastal salt marsh microbial communities from the Groves Creek Marsh, Skidaway Island, Georgia - 011503CT metaG (spades assembly) | ecosystem: Environmental > Aquatic > Marine > Intertidal zone >... | reverse complement strand
AATCACTTGAGCACTTGCGCAACTACGAAATGGATTGCGTGCGCGACCCCGAGGCCTGGCTGGCCGTGCGACAGGAAGAGCTGGCAAATCCCGGGAACGAGCCCGGCAACGTGCTCCGGTCTCGGCTACATAGACTACAGCGGCTGCCCGCCATCACCAGTGAAGATGCGGAGGTCTGCGCCGAGACCACCGAGGCGCTCAAAGTCACCATCACGGTGCCAACCCTACGCATGAACTCGATGGATCTCTATGTGCCGTTTGATCGAGATGATTTCGATAACGCGATGGACTTGATCCCGGCGAGCGTCAGTGACGAATGGCGTGCGGCCCGCGATGCGTTGGCAGCGTCTGAAGAGCCGGTCGATACAACCTTTGCCGAGTGGTCACTGCGCCGCACCGGCGAGCTGCATGCTGCGGGCGCACCGATTGCAGCCGGCACCGATACACCGATTGGCTGGAGCATTCCGGGTTACAGCCTGCACACAGAGCTCGAGCAGTATGTTGAGGTGGGCATGACACCCCTTGAGGCCCTGCACTCTGCCACAGTAAAACCGGCTGAGTTTTTTGGGCTGGAAAACGAGATGGGCCAAATCAAGGTCGGGGCGATTGCCGACGCCGTGCTGCTTAGTGCCAACCCTCTGGAGGACATTACAGCGACCCGCAGCGTGGAAGCCGTGATCAATCGTGGCGTGTTGCTAACGCGCGATCAGCTCAATGCGCTCGTCATGATGAACTAATGACAGCCGCCAAGATCGGCGCAAAATCGCCGCCCGTACGGTGTCTCACTGCCTTGTGCTCGACCGTTTTCCTCATGCAGAACCCGCGTTATACTGCGCGCCCCCTAGGACCATAGCTCAGTTGGTTAGAGCGCTACCTTGACATGGTAGAGGTCGGCGGTTCGAATCCGCCTGGTCCTACCAAATGACAAACCCTCGCCATCGGCGGGGGTTTTTCGTTTGGAGGTGTAGGTTGGGATGAAGGTCGCTGTTCGACAAACGCGACCACAGGAGCGTTTGGTCCGCCGCAGCAAAGCGAAGGCGCCCGCAGGGTTCAATCGCCAGAGGCAATGGCGATTGAAGACAATCCGCCTGGTCCTACCATATTTTTAAGTCGCTGTTTTTACAGCACTTTATTTTTTCATAATCGTGCGTTTTGGCGTGTTTTTGCGCGTGGACACTACCGCCGAAAGGTAGTGATCGGGTAGTTGCCTTGTAAAGTTAGCGACCAAAGCCCAAGGGGCGAAACTCATGCCAATTTCACCAGGCTTATTGCCGTCTCGGATTTGACCTCTTCAATTACGACGTAAGTATGGGTTTGATCAATCAAAGGGATCATCGCCAGCTTCTCGCCCAAAAACCTTTGATAGTCCTGCATGTCTGAACAGCGGATCTTCAATAGAAAATCAAATCCGCCAGCCACCATGTGGCAGCTTTCGACTTCTGGGAGAGACATCATTTCGCGAGAGAATTCTCGAAGATTGGCCGTGCTGGTATTGGTGAGAAGAACCTGAATGAATGCCATTGTTGAGGCGTTGAGCTTGCGAGCATCAGCGAGCGCAACATAGCCACGGATATAACCCTCCCGTTCCAATCGACGAACACGGTCCAGACAAGGAGTCGGACTAAGACCAACTTTTGATGCGAGTTTCACGTTGGATAGACGACCGTCTTTCTGCAGAAGTTCAAGAATTTTTCGATCAATGCGATCTAGAGACATAGATGACAATCCTTCAGCATTAAATATCGCTATTTCATTTTTTGAAATATTTTAAACTGCTTATTGTGCATTTTTGGAGAATAAAACTGCACTATTTGTCGATAATACAGGCTTAAGTGTTTTAAAAAGAGGGCTTGGTCACGATGGAAGAGTTAAGGCATTCCATTCGCGCTCAAACCAGTGGAGACGAGACAACATTAGTTAATGAGCTGTTAAGTCACGACTGCCTGGATCCGGTAAAACAAGCCTCGATTTCCGAGCAAGCGACCTCACTCGTCAACGCTTGTCGTGCATGCAGCCATCAGGCAGGCACCTTGGATGCGTTCCTCCAAGAGTTTGGACTGTCTAACAAGGAAGGTGTCGCGCTCATGTGTCTCGCTGAGGCCCTGCTTCGTGTGCCGGATGAAGCAACGGCTGATCAGCTCATCGCAGAAAAGATCCGCTCGGGAGACTGGGGGTCGCATCAAGGCGCATCCTCATCTCGCTTCGTGAATGCCTCTGTTTGGGGACTCATGCTGACCGGGCGGGTGGTAGCACTTGGAAATGAGACCACCGAAGACACGGGCTCCTGGGTACAAACCCTTACGAGAAAACTGGGAGAACCTGTTGTCCGGCGAGCAATCCTTCAAGCCATGAGAATCATGGGAGGTCAGTATGTGCTGGGGCGCACGATTGAAGAAGCTATCCGTAAGGGTCGCGCAGCCAATAGCCCCGGCACTCGTTTTTCCTTCGATATGCTTGGCGAAGGGGCTCGCACCGCCAGCGACGCGCAACGCTATTTTGATTCCTATGCCGAGGCAATTCGTGTGCTAGCGGATGCCAACGCCGAGGGCGACATCACTCTAGCGGACGGCATATCCATCAAACTCTCTGCGCTTCATCCACGTTATGCCTTCAGCCAGTATGACCGTGTCATTGGAGAGCTACTGCCTCGGGTTAAGCAACTGGCCACGATGGCAAAAGCAGGCGGTCTCAGTTTAACCATTGATGCTGAAGAGTCAGAGCGGCTGGATGTTTCCCTTGATCTTTTTGACGCTCTGGCTCGAGACACTGATCTCTCTGATTGGGATGGTTTGGGATTTGTACTACAGGCCTATCAGAAACGAGCGGTAGCCACATGCAACTGGCTTATCGCTCTGGCGAGGGCAACCGATCGGCGTTTGATGGTTCGGCTGGTAAAGGGCGCTTACTGGGACAGGGAGATCAAGCATGCACAGGAATTGGGACTGCCCAATTACCCGGTATTTACTCGAAAGTGCAACACCGACCTTTCCTACCAAGTTTGCGCGGCAAAGCTATTGAGCGCGCCTGGTGCCGTATTTCCACAGTTCGCAACCCATAACGCGCATACCGTCTCAATGATCAAGGCGCTAGCCCAAGACAATAGCGAATTTGAATTCCAGCGCTTACACGGTATGGGTCAATTGCTTTACGGGCAGCTGTCGAAGTCTGACGCAAGTACGCCAATCCGTGTTTATGCACCCGTCGGTAATCACAAGGACCTGCTTCCCTACCTCGTCAGGCGATTACTAGAAAATGGTGCCAATAGCTCCTTTGTGAACCGATTTCTGGATGCGAGCGTGCCGACGAGCGAACTGAACCGGGATCCAATCCAACAGGTATTAGCCGTGTCCCAGCGCCGGCACCCAAAGATTCCGCTGCCGAGACAGTTATATGCCCAGGAGTCCGCGCCCTGGCTTAATGCGATCGGGTTCGATTTAAACGATGCCTCCTTAGTAGCAGAACTCCTACCGAGGCTGACCTCACCGTCGACGAGATTGGCAGCGAGACCGATTGTCGGTGGCCAGTCTGTCACGAGCGAACTGAGCCCCGTTATCAATCCCGCGTCCGGCAAGACTGTCGGTTTCGTTGCCTCAGCCGGCCAAGAAGAGCAGGACAAAGCAATCGAACTAGCAGTATCAGCCCAGCCTCATTGGGATCTGCGCGGCGCTCGTCATCGGGCCGAGTGCCTGGAGCGTGCAGCTGAGCTCTTGGAGGCGCAAATACCGGAACTGATGGGAGTCATCGTATCCGAGGCAGGCCGAACCCTCGAGGACGCGCTCTCTGAAGTACGCGAAGCGATAGATTTCTGCCGCTACTACGCGCAACAAGCAAGAGAGAAATTTAGCAACCCAATAAGACTTCCAGGTCCGACCGGAGAAGTTAACGCGCTTAGTCTCCACGGAAGAGGCGCCTTTCTCTGTATTAGTCCTTGGAACTTCCCCCTAGCTATTTTCGTGGGACAGGTAAGTGCCGCCCTGGTTGCCGGTAATGCGGTCTTAGCAAAACCTGCAGAACAAACACCCCTGATTGCTTTCGAGGCAGTCAAACTATTGCATGAGGCCGGAATCCCCGAGGACATCCTGCATCTTCTCCCCGGCGGCAAAAGCGTAGGGGCTGCCCTGGTGGCTGATAACCGTATTGCAGGCGTGGCGTTTACAGGCAGCACAGAAACCGCAAAGCGCATCAATCGGCAGCTCGCTGCCCGCGATGGAGCCATCATTCCACTCATCGCTGAAACCGGCGGCCTAAACGTGATGCTCGTGGATGCAACGGCGCTGCCTGAGCAAGTTGTCGATGACGTTATCGTTTCGGCGTTTCAAAGCGCGGGGCAGCGCTGCAGTGCCCTGCGCGTACTTTATCTACAGGAGGACATCGCCGACGCAGTGATCGACATGCTACGCGGAGCAACGCTGGAGTTAAGGGTTGGCGATCCAATGGAACTCCGAACCGATGTTGGACCTGTCATTGACCCTCAGGCCAAGCAGCTCATCCAAGAGCACACAAACAGAATGCGCCGGGAGGGGCGGCTTTTGTCGGAGGCCTCGCTCGATCCCAACTTAACCAACGGTCATTTTGTTGCGCCGCAAATCTACGAAATAGATCGCCTCTGTCAGTTAGAACGCGAAGTCTTCGGACCCATCTTGCATGTAATTCGCTACAAGAAATCAGAGCTACGCGATGTGCTAGCCGATATCAGGGCGTCAGGCTATGGACTCACCTTGGGCATTCATAGCCGGATAGACGGCTTTGCCCAAACGGTATTCGAAAATACCCGGGTGGGTAATACCTATATCAATCGCAATACTGTGGGCGCTGTCGTTGGAGTGAACCCGTTCGGAGGCCAAGGGCTATCAGGCACCGGTCCAAAAGCTGGAGGGCCTCACTATTTGCATCGATTTGTTTCGGAGCGAACGCGCACAGACAATGTGGTGGCCAAAGGCGGTAATACGGATCTATTTACGCTCTCGGAAGGTTAGGTTTGGTAGATTCTTGCACACCCTTCTATCAGTAAGTCTCAGTTCGCTTCTTCTCTGGTGAGAGGAGGAATTGCAGACACGGCCGACTATTCCGCTGTGACCTTCTTCAGATAGCGATCGAACCAATCGATAGTCCGCTTCAATGCGTCAATCTGGTTTTCTCGCTTTTGCCAACCGTGTCCTTCCTCGACGTATATCGTAGAGTCGACAATCTTGCCGGCCTTTTGCAAATACTCGACCACTTGCTCGGCCTCATAGGCGGGTACGCGAAGGTCGTTCTCACCGTGCAGCACAAGCAGCGGGGCCTTCACCTGGTCAAGATAAGTCAGCGGGCTGGTTCGATCATAGACTTCGGGATGTGTCTCAGGCGATCCCAGCAGCCCGCGCTGATATTCGCGTAGGGCCGGCGAGCCTCGTTCCCACATGCTGCGCCAGTTGACGATACCGTACAGCTCGACCGATGCTGCCCAGAAATCGGGCATACGTCCAACTGCGATAAGGCTCATGTAGCCGCCATAGGACCCACCGGTTATCCCGACCCTCTTCAAGTCGCCATAACCAGACTCGGCAACAAATTTTGCAGCCCATGCCTCGTCTTCCAGGTCCCGTCCCCCCAGATCGTAGGTGTTGGACTCCATGAAGGCGCGGCCATATCCGGTCGATCCGCGAACATTTGGGGCGATCACGATGTAGCCACGCGACGCGAGCGCAACTGCCGTCGCATCGAATGTATCGAAGGTCTGGCCGGTCGGTCCGCCGTGAGCGATGACAATGATTGGAGCGCTGCCATCCCGCTTGAGATTGTAGGGCATCCACAGGATCGCGCTGATAACGGTGCCGTCGGCGCTCTTGTAGCTGACGGTCTGGCTCGTCGGCAGATTGGCCTCGTTCACGCTGGCAAGGCCAAGCCGGGTTATCCGCCGATTCACTCCGGTTGCGAGTTCGTGTGTCCAGTAATCGAATGGGACGCTGGCCGAGGAATGCGGGAAAAGAATGTATTTTCCGTCAGGAGAGAATTGCGGTAAGTCGCCCCAGTATGAAGTGGTCATGCCTCTGGGAACTTTTAGTGCGCGTGCCTTTCCCGATTCGATATCGTAGGCCAGTATTTCAAAACTGCCATCGACATTGTTGATCACCAGCACGGTCTTGCCGTCAGGCGAGATCTGACCGGCCGCTTGCGGCCATTCGCTTGAGACCATAAGGCGGCGCTGGCCGGTCTTCAAATCGACGAGCATGGCTTGGTCGACGCCATCAGGCGCCTCACTTGTCACCGACAGGAATCGATTGTCACTCGAAAACCCGACTGCCTTGTCCGACTTGCCCTCGCCAGACGCAATCCGGGTCATCTCACCGGTCGCCACATCGATCATCCAGATCGAACTGCTCAAAAGATCGCCGCGATTACCGATCAGCTTCTTGCCGTCGGCGGTAAAGCCGACCGGCGACCAGTAGATGCCGGGGTCTTTGTCGCGGGTAAGTTGCCGGACCTCGCGCGTTGCAAGATCTAACAGCGCGAGGTCGAAAGTGGGTGAAGCGGCTTCGCGGCGCACGAATGCGAGCTGCTTGCTGTTAGGTGAAAAGACATACATACCGGCTTCGGAAACATCATCGGTCGATGTCAGATTGACCGGCTCACCACCACTGTCCGGCATCGCAAATATGTCAAACAGCTCGTTGCCACCGACATCAGATGCGTAAAGGATAGCCCTCCCATCAGGCGACACCGCCGGATAGAATGCCCTGTTTTCTGACTGATGCAGCTGCTGCGGAAACCCGCCTGCATGCGGGAACCGCCACAAATTCATACGCCCCGTCAGATCGGACGAAAACACAACGTCATTCCCGTCCGGCGTCCAGGTAGCAAACCAGCTGGTTCGCAGCGAGAGTACATCCTCGACCGAAATCGGCTTGGCATCTGGGTTGTGGCCCGAGACAAGGCTGCCAGGATCGGTCAGTTCCCGCTCGGGGACTCCAGTCAATACCGCAACGCCCGGCCGGTTCGGGTCAAGCGGGGCCTCCTGTGCGAGAAGGGGTGAGCAGAGAAACCCCAGGGCCGCGATGGTCGCGATGAGATGCCGAAAAAAAACTACGCTAAACATTTCCTATCCTTTCCTTATACATCGAAATCTGCCGACCAGCTAATTCGCAGGCGTGCGGGGATCGAACCCGTCCATCAACTTCTGGAGGAGGTAGACGGTCTGGAGCGCCGAATTGAAGGCTCGGCCCTCGTCATTTACCGCCATGCCGTGCCCCCCTTCGCGCGCCTCGTAGAACAGCGCCGGGTGCCCTTGGGCCATAAGCCGTGCGGCCATCTTGCGCGCATGACCAGGATGGACGCGGTCATCGCGCGTGGACGTCATCAGCAGCATTTCCGGATAGTCACCGTCGGGCTCGATATTCTGGTACGGCGAATAGCGCAGCAGCGGCTCGGCCTCGGTGGGTATCTCGGGATTACCGTACTCCGGCATCCAGCTCGCGCCGGCCAGCAGCTTGTGGAACCGCGCCATGTCTAGCAGCGGGACAAGCGAGATCGAAGCGCCGAAGAGATCCGGTCGCTGGGTCGCGAGTACGCCCGCGGTCAACCCTCCGTTCGAGCCACCGACGAATCCGATCCGTCCCGCCCGCGACAGGCCGCGCGCAATCAGATCCTCGGCCACCGCAGCGAAGTCGTCATAGGCGATCTGGCGCGTGGCACCACGCGCGGCGTTGTGCCAGGCCGGGCCGTATTCGCCTCCGCCGCGGACGTTTGGAAGGACGAAGCGCCCGCCGCGTTCGAGCCAGATCTGATGCATAGGCCCGATGTATGGGACTTCGAAGCTGGGTAGCATGGGAATGCCGAACGCGCCATACCCGTACATCAGCGTTGGAGCGGCAGCATCCCACCCGCCTTTTTTGCCGACAACGAAATAGGGAACACTGGCCCCATCCTGAGTTTCGACGAAGAACTGCTTGGTTTCGAAACCCTCAAGGTCAACCGCAGCCTCGGCCTCCTGCACCTTGGCGAGTTTACCCGCCTGAGAGAGCGCGAACATCGTCGGTACCGTGGTGAAATTCTCGAATTTGAGGAGCGCGCTGTCTTCCGAGGGATCCATGCTTGTCAGCAGCGTCAGCGTGCCGCCCTGCCGACCAGCGGGAACATTCACGTTATCGACCTGCCATTGACCATCCGCACCGCGCCGTGCGCGTTTCAGCGTCGAAACGACATTGTCCAGCACGACAAGGTATGCACTGGTATCGAGGATCGCCGGTGGGCTACCCAGCGGAAGCGCTTCGCTCGCATCGGGCGTGAAAACCGTGCGATAGGTGTCCCCATCCACATTACCCGCGAGGATCCTGGGAAGGTTTGCCGCGATGATGGAGCCTGCACTGAACACTTTGCCGCCAACATCGAAATCCGTGTCCAGCCGTAACAGCAGTTCATTGCCGATTCCGGTCAGACCCATAAAGGACGCCATGAGATCCACCGGAAGGGGTAGGGTCTCGGGCGGCTGGCCGGACGCGACGCGCAGAACGGTCAGATCCGTAAAGCTTCGGGCTGCCAATACCAGAAGCTCGCGTTGCGTATTGGTCTGAGCCAGGAAGGGCGCGAGTAGGAGATGATCGGAGGGAATGCTGTGCAGCACTTCCGCCTCGGAGACCCCGGTGCCGCGATGCCATTGTCGCAGAATGCGCGGATAGCCCGAAGTGGTTGCCTCGTCGGGTTCGAGCACGATGGAGATGGCCAGCGTATTCTCATCGACCCAGGCGATCATCTGTCGGGCAAGCGGTGTCCGGAACCCGTCCGGAACAAATTTCTTGGCCGCAAGATCGAATTCGCGCATGCTCACGGCATCGCTCCCGCCATCGGACAACGGGATGAGCGCTTTCGCGCCGTCCGGCGAAAACCGGATCATCGGCGCATATACATACCAGTTATGGCCTTCGGCTTCGGCCAAGGCGTCTATGTCGACAAGTGTCTCCCAGGCGGCCTCCCCAGCACCGAACGAAGCCGGTTTGGTGCGCTGGAGGAGGCCTCTTGGATGGTCGGGCCCCTGAGCGATCCGATAGACGAAGCCATCTGCCTGCGTGAGCGTGTACATCTCCGGAAGGCGGCCTTCGCTCTGATAGCTCGCCAAGTAATCGGCCTTGAGCTGGTCGAAACGCGGGTCCGCCGCCAGTCGGGCAGCCGTGCGTTCGGACTGTTCTTCGGTCCAGGCAAGCGCACGGTCCCCCTCGATCTCTTCCAGCCACAGATACGGATCTGCGGCATCAGATGCTACGACAGAAAACGAATAGGTGATGCCTACTAGCACACTTGCTCGGATTCTATTTCGGATGGTCATAATATTTGGCAGCACAATGCCCCTCGATCTGAAGTCTTGAAAATTTTCAAGAACTACCCAGGCACCCAATTCAAACTATCTATACAACTGTACGATTGCGATTTATCGTTTTAATTTTTAGAAAAAAGTTATAAAGATGCTCCATTACAGCAAATCGCAATGGAGCATCTGTTTAGGTTTTGTGTGGATTAGTAAGTCAGTTTGAGATTCAGGCCTACTGTGCGAGGCCGCAGAAAGATTTGTTCACCGGAAGCGCCTGCTGTAACGGCACCGTCATCATTCAGCAGGTTATCTGCAAACAGGAAAAGGCCCCAATGCTCTCCTTCAACACCAATGCGAGCATCAACCTGAGTGAGGTTATCGGCAGGGAGCCATGTGGGAAATGCCGGGTTACTCTGGGCGGTACGATATTGCGCACCTAAGCGGGCAAAACCATTCCAGCCGTTGTTCAAGCCCCAACGATATTGGGCCGAGGCGTTGAAACTGCGATCAGATGTGCCTTCAATCTCATCACCGGCCATTATCGGAGTACCAGGGATATCGGCGGTCACAGTTGCATCCAGGAAGTTACCACCGGCTTGCAAAGTAAGTCCGTCAAACGGCGCATAAAGAACATGGAATTCAATACCCCATGTTTCGGTGCCTTCTGAATTAGCGAGGCCATTAAACGGGGTACCTGGAAGCGTCGCTCGAACTACACGGTCTTTCCAGTCAAGGAAGTAAACAGCACCTTCAACTACCATTTGCCCACCCAGCAGAGTGCCTTTGGCTCCAAGCTCATAGCTCCACAGTGAGTCCTCCGACAAAGCGGAAGGTAGTTCGATACCTAAGGGTTCTGCGATAGCAAGAGATGCCGCTGGCTGCAATTGACCACTGCGAAACCCTTTCCCGGCAGAGGCATAGACCATCCAGCCCTCATTAGGTCGGTAGCTCAGGTTGACGCGCGGGTTAACGCTGCTGAATTTCTCATCTAGCTCAGTATCGGGAACACCAACAACACCACTGGAAGAAACGGCCTGCAAGTCATCTTCAAAGTAGCGAACACCCAATGACAAATCTAACTGATCAGTAAACGACCAGGTGCCATCTACAAAGGCCGCAGAGGCGTCCGTCTCCTGTTTATCATCAGCATAAAAACCAAACAGGGGAAAATCGAACACGTCTTGCCGTTCGGCAGTGCGGTGGTAAAGGCCAGCCGTCCATTGCAAGGAGCCTTCGTTATCACTGCTGAAGCGCAATTCATGAGTATCAATTTCAATATTAATGGTAAAATCAAGCTGCCCACCGAAGAGAAGGCCCGACTGGGCCAGCAGAAAATCCGTGGTACCGTACGCATAACGTAATGTACCAACGCCATCAAAGTCGTAACTTCCTGTAAACGTGTATTGATCGTAAGTAGATTCAGCAGCGAGTCCCCCAGGAGATGTTGTAAGGGCGTCAGTACCTCTGGGCTCACGATCTGCCTCATTCTCATAACTCCAACCGGAGATAGTCAGATCTAAATTATCACTGGGTGTGATACGCAATTTCCCACGGTAACTGCTAATTTCCGTCTCATTTACGTCTTCTTCTCCGCCATCCAACTCATCAAACCAACCACCCAGATCTTCTTCAACAGCCGTTAAGCGCAACGCTATTACGTCCTCAACAATGGGGGCGTTAATCATGGCCTTGATGCCCTTGTTATCATCACCGTCCTGAACGGACGAGGCGGTGAAGTCGGCGGCGGCCTGAAACTCACTCATATTTGGATCTCTGGTCAAGATCCGAATAGTTCCACCCATGGAGCCTTCACCATAGAGCGTACCTTGCGGCCCACGCAGCACTTCTACACGATCAATATCCCAGGCACGCACATCCGGGTTCAGTGGTACCGTGACACCGGTAAAGGGTAATTCGTCCAAATAATAACCGATGGCATTACCTCCCAGATCCGTGGAAACGCCCCGAATTGCTATTTGTGAAATACCTATGCCCCAATCGTTTACGTTGACACCAGGAGCAGTTTCCAGAAAATCCGTTAAGTTTGCTGCGCCAATATCATCGATAAAATTCCCCGTAAAAGCAGAAATGGCGATAGGTACATCCAAGACATTCTGCTCGCCACGCTTCATTGCCGTCACCAAGATCTCTTCCAGAGCTTGATTCTTTTCAGCACCCGATGCCCCGACTGTGCTCCCTGAATCCTGAGCACCAGCCCCCGCGGTGAAAAAAACTGCAATCGCTGCCAAAAACCCTGTCTTCTTGCTGATCATTTGTTCTTCCCTAGTAACCGGCGCTTCCACCAGCGCAATATTGATGTGGCCATCACTGCTGAACGTTGGCTTGAGTCCGGTCCCGTCAAGGAGTAATTGAATCGCCTCATTCGGGTGGTACGAACCAACTAACCGATTTGTTGTCTGGTCACGCGCAAGTTCGAACGTGAAGATCAACGTGATATCGGCCTGTTCAGCAAACGTGATGAGCGATACGTCTGCTTGCTGCTGAGGAATGTCGAAATATTTCGCTTCTTGTCTGTCTGAATCAGCCGCATCCGCTACCGATGGTCCAATCAACAGCAGGCATGAAATAGCCAACAAGAGAGCGACGCCTAGGCAAGCCCCAACCTGGCGCAAAAAAGACGCCTGTTCTTTAGACAAAACAAAACCCCTTTTCCCCCATACCGGCTTTTGGTCCAAAGCCTTGGCGATGAACTTTTTTCGGTTTGGGGTCAAGAATCTGTGCTCTCCTCCGCGACTCCGAGGAGGATTCGATGCTCACCTTGCCGCTCGTAAGCAATATTGAAATGGTTTCTCAGTGCTGCCAGCAATCCCTCAACGTCGCCCGCTTTGAAGAGGCCCGCCACCCGCACTTCCCTCGTCTCCTCATCGAGAAATACAAATTCAACCGCCGTGTATCGCCCGACTTCATAAACTGCATCCTCAAGTGATTCACCACGGAAGATCAGATTCCCCTCTCGCCAGGACAGCTTTACGGCGATCTCGTCTCTTTCAATTAGCTCTGGTTTGATGGAATCGGTGTTTTGATCGTTGGCTGAAAGCAATACTGCTTCACCAGCGCCAACTATTGTCGAGGGCTGTGACAGAATTTGAGGTGTTTCCGCCGAGGTTTGCTCATCACTAGCATCGAGAACACCGACCATAACGACGCCGTCTGTCACCACCAGTTCTATGCTTTGATCCTCGGTGATTTCGACATTGAATTCTGTGCCGACCGCTCTAACCACCTTATTGCCAACGGCAACACTCAAAGGTCTGTCTGAATCGTGGGCGACCTTAACGTGTATTTCGCCGCGATCAAGCATGAGCAAACGTTCGCTTGCTGTGTAACTGACTCGAACTCGACTGTTCGTATTCAGGGTAATGGTAGAACCGTCTGATAGCTGATGGGTTGCGTGTTCACCAATCACAGTATGATAAGAGCGGCTATCTGTAACAGGCGTAAATTTCTGGATCGCGATGTCCTGCATTTGAACAGCGGCAAACAGAAAAATCCCCACGACCACACTTGCAGCTATACCGGATAGCACTCGATTCGAAGGGTAGCGCCGCGCCGGCTGTGATTCGGGGAAGAGATCTGACAAGCGGCTAAGCACCTCCATGTTGTCCCAGAGTTCGGCAAGTTCGATAAATAGCTGGTAATTGGCCCTGCTGAGTGACAGCCAGCCAGCCAGCTCCCGCTCTTCTTCCTCCGTAAGACCGCGTTCGATGGCGGCAATCCAATCGGCGGCCTCTTGAAGTTTACGGTCCTTGCTGAAGAGGAGCTCTCTGATATTGCTCATGCGTGACCTCCACGCTGTTCGTCCAGAGCGGACAAATGACTGCGACAGAGGGTAAGACCTTTCGATATGTGCTTTTCCACTGTCTTTTCGCTGATCTGTAATTTTTGGGCAATCTCGCTGTAGGAGTACCCGTAGACTTTCTTAAGGACAAATGCGCGACGACACTGAAGCGGAAGACTCCTCACAGCATCGCAAAAAAACGCAAATTCTTCGAGGCTGCAAACCCTGTCGAGCGTGTCGCTGCCGGGATTGCGCCAAGCCTCAGCGTGTCCATCGCCTATTGCCTCAAGGCTCTCTGAGAGTCGAGTTTCTGCCTTATTTGCGTGGTTCAGCGCAATATTCATAGCAGTGCGATACATAAATGATCGAGGTGATCGGATTTCGTCTGTCACATTTGATTGGCATACGCGAACGTAGGTTTCTTGAACGATATCCTCTACCTCGCTTGGAGGCACGATTCGGCGAACCATCCCCGCCAGTCCGCTGCTGATAGAGAGAAACACACTCGTTAGCTTGTCATCGATGTTTGGCAAAGCTCAGACCTTTACACCAAGAGAACGCAATTGGACTTTATTAAAGACAAATCAGAACAAATTTTCCCCCACTCCTACATACGGATTTTCGACAACCTTCTGGCTGTAACCGCAGGCCGAGTTCCAATCAGAGCGCCATCAATCCGATTTGTGCCCTGCGAGTGGTTGATTTCATAATCACTTACCACTAATTTTGAGGAGTCCACGCGTGTCTTGGTGCGGCCAATCGGCCTTGACATGGTAGAGGTCGGCGGTTCGACCAAATGCGACCCTGGGAGCATTTGCCACCGAGCGCCCATGGCGCGAAGCCCCTAGGGACGAAAAAGGCTTTAGCCTGTTTCGGGTAATCCGCCTGGTCCTACCAAATTCTCAAGCCTCTGTTTTTATTCAATTTTATTTTTCAGAATCGCGCGTTTTGGCGTATTTCTGAGCGTGAACGCTACCGCCGAAAGCTAGTGACCAACGATTGGCTTTCTCTCCCAAAGCTAGTCCATGGGGTATTAGCCCGTTACTGATGGTTACGTCGCTAGTTGGTGCTACACTGTCACCCGTTTCTTCTGTCTGACTCTGTACGTGCGGATGGTCATCACCACCACAGGAGTCAACGCTATCGCTATATTCCTTCAGAGCTTTGCTTCCCTACTAGAGCCTCAGAAATGAGGAAGACCAATTACTCCTTTGAAAAAAGGCAGCGCGAGATTGCCAAGCAAAAAAAGAGAGAAGCCAAACGCGAAAGAAAAACTGAGAAGGCTGGCCAAAGTGATAAAGAAGAAAACTCTGAAAACGTCGTCTGAAGCGAAGCGTGACGCGATAGCCGAAGAAACTGAAACGTTTCTGA
>Ga0181554_1003025_pt1 | contig 14462 bp, 11 predicted proteins | sample 011ome_16_FD_145602 | JGI IMG/M metagenome (GOLD analysis project Ga0181554, IMG submission 145602) | Coastal salt marsh microbial communities from the Groves Creek Marsh, Skidaway Island, Georgia - 011503CT metaG (spades assembly) | ecosystem: Environmental > Aquatic > Marine > Intertidal zone... | reverse complement strand
CGCGCCCGCGCTCGGGACGAATCGAATCAACGCGTCGGCGGCGAGCGGCGACCGCCCGGCGTCTCTCTCCTCTTCCTCCAGCGCGTCCCACTTCCTCCGCGCGGTCGCGCGATCTGTCATCGCGCGCTTCGCCGCGAGCGCGGCGAGACTTTTCGCGCGGCGCGCGGACAGGAGCGCGCGTTCTGTTCGCGCGGTCGCGAGTTGGAACGCGGCGCGGCGCCATCGAACGATCGATCGTCGCAGCGTCTTTTCCCGCGCGCGTTCGTCCGCCCACCACGACGCGAACATCCCGACGTTGTCGTCGTGTGTCTTCGGGGTCGTCGGCATCGGCGACGGCGCGGCGAATCCGGCGGGCCGCGGCGGCGGCGGTGCGCGGGAGGACGTCGACGGCGTCGCGCCCCCGACCGCCGCGTTGAAATCAAAATCCAAATCGCGATCCGCCGCGTCGTCGTCGTCGTCGTCCCCGCGCAACGCTCGGACGCTGCTCCGCATGAACGCCATGTACGCGTCGTGCGCGGGCGACGCCGCGGCCGTCGTCGTCGTCGTCGCGGCGGCGGCGACGGCGACGGGCCCGTGGACGGGCCCGGGGACGGGGACGGGGACGGGGACGGGGACGGAGGAGGATCCCGCGCCGTCCCCTTCCCCCCGCGCGACTGACCGCTCGAACAATCGCGCGGCGGGCCACCGACGTTCGAACGGCGACGGCGTCGGCGACGCCTGCGCGCCGATCGCGGGCGCGCTCGACGACGACCGCGGCGGGCGCGTCGTCCCCGGGGTGTGGAACACCGTGTGCGGGGACGCGAACGTGAACCCGTCGTCGTCGTCGTCGTCGTAGCGCGGCGTCGCCGGCGCGGGTTCTCGACGATGATGATGCCGACGGGTCCACGCGTCGTCGAGGGCGGCGGGCGGCGCGCCGCCTTTCCCGTCGTCGCCGCGCATGACGGAGACGGTGTTCCACAGCGTCTCCGCCTCGAGGACCCACGCCTCCCACGAGGACGGGTCCGACGACGCCGCCGTCGCGGCGTCCGACGCGCCCATATCGATCGCGCGCCCGGGTATGCTGCGTGAGGGCCAGTCCTGTCGATAACATCAGATACATATTATGTTCATCGGTCACTCGAAAGGGGACGCGATCAAGTGCTGAAACCGGGCGATGGGTGAAAAACGCACCGTTGACCGGATGACGCGAACGCGCGCGTGAAATCCAAAATCCTGCCAAAATCCAAAAAATCATAACAACGACGACAGAAGAGCAGAGCGAGAGCAGAGCGCCGCGGCGGGTCGAGCGTCATGTCGTCGCCGTCGAGGTGCGACGCCGCGCCCGCGGTGTTCGGCGGGACCGCGGAAGGCGGCGGCGGCGGCAAGGGGAAGAGCGTCTACGCCGTGCAGGCGCGCGCGCGGCGACCTCATCCCGCGTCGCGTCGTTTTTCCTCGGCGCGGCGCATCATAGGCATCGCGAGCCGCGATCTCGCTCGCTCGCTCGCTCGCTCGGATCTGACTCGTCTCCGCTCGTCCCTCGTCCCTCGTCCTCCCTCGCAATAACAGACCGCGTCCTTACGCGGCGAGGACCGCTACTTCGCGGAGCCGGACGTGCAATCGCTCACGACGCGCCGACGCGACGCGGGGAAGCTCGTCGACGAGACGGACCCGGACGACGACGCGGACGCGGAGTTCAGCGGCGACCTGCTCGGTGAGCACGACCGCGCGTCCTCTCCGAACAGAACGTCCTCTCCTCCGCGCCCGCCGCCGTCCCCGGCCGCCTCCTCCGTCGCGCCTCCGAACCCTAAACACGCGAACATTTCAACCCTAAACCCCGCCGCCCTCCCTCCCTCCCGCCCTCCGTCGCTAAACCCTCCTTCATCAGGGTGCTTCGCGGTGTTCGACGGCCACGTGAGCGCGAAAGCCGCCAAGTTCGCGCGGCGGCGGATCCTCCCGACGTTGCTCTCGCACGGCGCCGACGCGCCGGGGAGCCCTCTCGAGACGTCGTGCGTCGCCGCGTTCCACGCTCTGGAGGAGGACTTTCGAAGGTCCGTGGCGTCGCCGTTCAGCCGATGCCTTCCGTCGGGGGGCGGCGGCGCGGCGTCGAGGAAGAATTTGAAAAACGCGAAGAAGAAGACGACGACGACGAATCCGTCCGGGTTGACCTCCGACGGCGTCGGCGGCGCGCAGACGACGCAGAAAAATCTCGCGAGGAACGCGCACGGCGGCACGACCGCGTGCGTCGTCTTCCTGCAGCGCCGCCGCGGCGGCGTGATCCCAGGGTACAAAGGGCATCACGCGCGGCGGAGCGACTCGGTCGTCGCCGAACGCGTCGACTTGGGCGCGTTCTCCTCCTCACACCGGTCCCCATACGACCGCGTTCGCGTTGTGCACGCCGATCCTTAAGGACTTTCTCTCCCGGCGCATCTCTCCGCCCAGGGTCCCTCGCTGGTTTCAATCCCCGACACACCGCGACGCCTTTCAACTCCGCTTCTGACGCCTTTCAACTCCACCTCGACGTTCGTCGCTTCGTACCGTGGACCCTCGACCCTCAGTCGCCGCAAACGTCGGCGACAGCGGCGCCGTGTTCGTCCACTTCGACGACCCGGACGCGGGCTCGGGCTCGCGCGCGACCCCGCCGCCGCCAATCAACGCGTCGGGACCCGGCGGGAGCGTGAACGACGGCAAGCGCTTATCCGGCGGGTTCGCGGCGTTGCGCGCGATGGCGGACGGACTGGCGGGATCGGACGGCGGCGGCGGCGGCGGCGGCGGGACCGACGGCGGCGGCGTCTTGGTCACGGGCGAGGGCGCCGGCGTCGCCGCGAAGGACGACGACGACGCGACGATCACGGCGGACGTCTCGGAAGGCGTCGGCGGGAGCGGCGCCGTAACGGTCGCGAAGCCGCCGTTACATCCGCGCTCGGCGAGCGTGTCTTTCGCGGCGGCGGCGGAGGTGAGACTGCTTCCCATACGACCCCGTTCGCGTGGTGCACGCCGTTCCTTAAGGACTTTTCCCGTCGTCACTCTTCACCCGCGCTTCCCTTTCAACGTTTGACCGGTACATAAGACGTTCGACTGACCGATCGCTTCACCCACGCAGGCGCCGCCGACGCCGCCGACGAACAAAGTCGTGTTCAAACGCCTCACGCGCGAGCACAACCCCGACGACCCGCTCGAGGCGAAGCGCCTCACGGACGCGGGCGCGCGGTTGGGCCGCGCGCGCGACGGCCGCGAGGTGACGCGTCTCGGCGGCGAGGAAGAGGGCCCGATGCGCGTCTACCCCGGCGGTCTCGCCACCTCCCGCGCCGTCGGCGACTTCGACTCCCCCGCGGTGATCTGCGAGGTGCGTTCTATACACTGGTCCCCATACGACCGCGTCGGCGTGGTGAACGCCGATCCTTAAGGACTTTTCCCGGCGTGTTTCTCCGCCCACCCCTCGCTTTCAATCCCCGACCGCGACGCCTTTCAACTCCAACTGACGCCTTTCAACTCCACCCCGATATCATCGCTCGTACGATCGTCAGCCCGAGTGCACGCGGGTCTCGCTCCCGCCCCACGGCGGCCGTCTCGTCGTCGCGACGGACGGGCTGTGGAACGCGATGAGCGACGGCGACGTCGCCGCGATCGCCGCCGCCGCGGACTCGGCGGACGACGCCGCGGACGCGCTCATGCGGACCGTCGTCGAAGAGCGCGGGTTGCACGACGACATCACCGTCGTCGTCGTGGACGCGCCGCCGCCGAAGGAGATGTTGCGCGCCGCGAGCAAGGTGCAGCCGTCGCCGTCGGAGTCCCCGGGGGTGTCGGGGAGGGGCAGGAATACGGCGTTCGGGGTGATCGGGAGCCCGGGACCGGGAGGGTCGGGGGGCTCGGGGCCGGGTTTGGGGCTGTCGGGGCCGGCGCCGCACGACGCGCATCGACGCGTCGCGGGCGGCGAGACGCATCGCGGCCCGCACGATCCGCCCTTGTCGCCAACGGTCCGGCGGTCGCTCGACTTCTCCCCGACGTTGGACCCGATCGACCAGTCCCCGAACCCGTCGCTCAAGGGCGGGAGCGTCGGGTTGGGGAGCGGGAGCGCGGCGCGGCCGGGGCGAGGATGCGATATGGACGCCGTCGCGGAGCGTCTCGAGAGAGCGGACTCCGGCGGAGAACGCGCCAACCCGCCGATCGTCCCGGAAAAGTTTGACTACCTCCAGGACGACATCACGGTGCGGCGAGGCATGTTAGTGCTCGACGAGGGCGGGACGACGCCGACGCCGTGGGGTCATAGAGGCGCCGCCGCGAGGGGGCCCGCGAGCGGCGTCGACGCCGCGACGCCGAGTGAAGACACGTCGTCGTCGGGCGGCGGCGGCGGCGCGGGGGGCGGTGTTTTCTCGCGACTGTTTCGCGCGTTGACGTGCCGCAAGCGCTCTCCCGTGATCGAATCCTCGACGCTGCACGACGACTACGTCGTCGGGAAGCTGTTAGGGCGAGGCACGTTCGGGTCCGTGCGGATCGCGACGCTGCGGCTCGGACGCGGCGACGGCGGCGTCGCGTCGACGACGCGCGCGGTCAAATCCATCGCGTACGACGGGAAGAGCCGCGACAACGCGCTGCACGAGATCGAGACTATGCTCGCGGTGAGCGGCCGGCACCCGTGCCTGCCGACGCTGTACCACGCGTACAAGGAGAAGGCGCGCGGGAGCAAGATTGTCCACCTGGTGTTGGATTACTACCAGGCGTGTTCGCATTCGTACTAGTCCCCATACGACCGCGTTGGCGTGGTGAACGCCGATCCTTAAGGACTTTTGCCGGCGCATCTCTCCGCCCACTACCCCTCGGTTTCAATCCCGACACGCCTCGACGCCTTTCAACTCCACCCCCGACGCCTTTCGACTCCATCGACTGACGCCTTTCGACCCTGGATTACTACCAGGGCGGGAAAGTTCTCGACGCCATCTCCGAGCGCGGGCGGTTCACCGTCGCGGACTGGGAAGCGCTCGCGGTGCAGCTCCTCGGCGCGGTGTCGTTCATGCACACCGTCGGCGTCGTTCATCGCCACGTCGTCCCGGACAACGTCATGCTGAACCGCGAGTGGAAGAAGTTAGAGCCGCCGAGGGTGGTCCTCGTGGACTTTGGCAGCGCCGCGTTCGCGCGCGGAGAGCGAAAGGACACGCTTCGCGATTTCCCCGAGGGACTGAAGGGCGCGAAACTGTTCGCCGCGCCGGAGATGTGCCGCGGCGACGCGTACGGCGCCAAGTCCGACGTGTGGTCCGTCGGCGTGCTGCTCATGGTGTTACTCACCGGGCTGCCGCCGCCGGACAAGGAGACGGCGGTGCACGAAGAGATGCAGCGGGGGACGCTGCCGCGGATGCCGCCGTCGACGCCCGCGCGATTCACGCGCCTCATCGCGTCTTTACTCGCGCCGAACGACGCGCTGCGGCCGACGGCGTCCACCGCGCTCGCGAAGCACCCGTGGCTCTCCGAGAGCACCCGAGGAGGCGGATCGAGCACCCGGGAGCGGTCCAAGGCGCGACGGAAGTCGACGGACACGCGGCTGGTGGGCACCGAGCGCATCGCGGAGATTGAGTCGGCGCGGACGCGTTACGCGCGCGCGGCGGCGTTTATCCTCTCCGTCGCGCTCGACCCGAAGCAAGTGCACGGACTCGTCTCGAAGCTTCGCAAGCGCGGGATCGACGACACGGACCCCGTGCCCGCGGGGATGTTGGAGCGGACGCTGTGGAAGATGGACGCGAAGGAGGCGGCGATACAGCTCGAGCTGCTGCGGTCGCAGTCGTTCGCGCAGGCGTTCCCGGACGAGGAAGAGGACGCCGACGTGGACGCCGACGTGGACGCCGACGTGGACGCTGACGTGGACGCGGACGTCGTCGTCGACCTCGACGACGTGGGCGTGGAGAAGAATGACGTGAACGACGTGAACGAATCAGAAGACGCCACGTCGTCGTCCGCGGCTCGGCCGAAGGCGCTCGTGAGCCTGCTCCACGGCTTGCCGCCGTCGCGGGAGAACACCGACAAGTCCGGGATCTCGTTGTTGTCGACGTCATCGGACGAAACGCACCTCATGAAGACGTTTCACCCGAGCTTGCCGCCGTCGCGGGAGAACACCGACACCGACGGGTCCCTGAACCTCTCGGACCAGGAAGGGAGCGCGCGGGACGCGTCGTCGCGGCCGCCGTCGCGGCTCAGCCATTCCGCGACGGGCGGCGGCGGCCAGGGCGCGATGGAGTCGGACCGCGAGCACGCGCGCGAGCGGTTCGCCCGCGCGAGGTTCGGATCTCGCAACCCGAGCGAGGTTTCGATGCGCAGCGACGGCGGCGGCGACGACGACGACGAGTCGGATCGCCGGACGTCGTTCAACTTCACGTCGCACGACTCCCTCTCCGTGGAGATGGCGTCGCTGCTCACGCTCGCGGAGCTCCACGCGAGGCACAGGCGGGTGTACGAGGCGGTTAACTTGTCGTGCAGCACGTTGCGCACGGAGCTCCTCACGAAGGCTGGCCGAGGCGCCTCCGGGAATCTAGATCTCAGCGCGCGCGGCAAGCGAATCAGCGACGGCGTCGTCAACGGAGGGAACGCGAACGGGAACGACGCCTCCGGCGAGGGGAGCCAGAGCGGCAGCGGCCGCGCGCGCCGCGCCGCGGCCGCCGCGAACGAGAACGCGGCGAGCGGCGCGGCCGCCGGCTCGAAGGCCGGGTCCCTCGGGAGCCCCGGGGGCCCCGGGGGCCCGAGCTCGCCGGAGCAAAAATCGACGAGGAAGAGCGGCGGCGGACAGTCCAACGAAATTCGCGGCGGAAGCATCCACCGCGGCATGCTGATGGCGATGCTCACGCGCGTCGGCGACGGACCGTCCATGGCGAACGTGCTCGCGGGCGGCGACGACGCCTCCGGCTCCGCCGCGGGCGGCAGCTCGGTCGACCTCTGCGGCGGCGGCGGCGGCGGCGACGACGAATCCCCGGGGGATAGCCGCGGCGGCGGCGGCGGCGGCGGCGGCGCGCGGCGGCGGGCGCCTTCGAGGTCGAAAACGCCAGAGCCGAACGACGACGACGACGGCGCGCCGTCCCCCGGCCGGAGCCTGCACCGCGGGTCCTCGTGGGACAAAGGCCTCGCGGACGCGGCGGACGCGGCGCGAAATGCGGCGGCGGCGGAGGGGGAAGAGGGCGAGGCTGGGAAGGGCGGGAAGGGACGCCAGCGGCGCCCTTCGGACACGGACGTCACGTGGGCGGACGACGCGATGAAACTTCAAATCGCCGGGGCGGGCGCGAGCGAAACCTCCGAGACCGAGGCCGTCGTGACCCCGGGCGGCGGGGTCAAAGTCGGGCGGTTCAACGTGAAGAGCGACAAGGAGAGCGTCGACGCCGCCGCGGCGGCGGCGGCGGCGGACGCGAACCGCCGCGACGCATCCGCGGAACCGGGGAAGTTCCGCGCGCAGTCGCCCGAGTCGAGATCGGGGGGCGACGACGCGGACGGCGACGCCATCCCGCGCGCGCCGTCGTGGTGGGCCGAGGAGTTGGAGAGCTCCGTGAGGAAGGAGCAGCTCGCGCTGAACGCGCTGATCATCGACGGGTTAGAGGAACACCACGCGTAGCGATACGTCGAAGGTACGCCGCGGCGAATAAAAAGAATAAGTTGAAACGCATAGGTCATCCCGAGCATGGAGTACTCCGCCCACCGCGTCTACCTACGGCCCCCGCGGGCGCACTTTCGCGTTCTTCTTCTTAGCCCGCCTCGCGCGCCACCCCGCGAACTTGGCCTTCATCTTCTTGAACGGCGCCGCGATGGCGGCGAGGTACTGAGGGCCATTCCATACAAAAACAGTTCACCGGTCAGTTGAAAGGGGACGCGATCAAATGTTGAAACCGGACGATGGGTGAAAAATATTATATGTATAGAACGCACCTTATTCCGCTTCCTCGGCGCGCCGCCGCGCGCCGCCGTCGGCCCCACCCGGCCCTTCCGCCGCTTCCTCCACACCCTCCAGCCGATGAACGCCAGCACCGCGAGGCCGATGAACGCCATCACGGCGGCGATCGTGATGGCGATCGTGATCCAGTTAAGCCCGAGCGTGACGTCGAGGCAAGAGTAGTCGTAGTCGCCGGAGCCGTACGCGGAGCAGTCGTACGTTTCCTTGCTGCAATCGCTCCACACGCAGCCGGCGTACGTGCACCCGCTCGGGCCCATGACCGTGTCGCTGGCGGTGCACGATTCGCCGTTACCGCCGTCGCCGTCGTGCCCGAACCCGAAGTTGTGGCCCATCTCGTGCGCGACGATCATGGAGCTCAACGTGTGCGGAGGAGATTTGACTTCGTTGACGGCACTGTTATACGCCGAGTTGCACACGACGCCCAGGTACGCTCTCCCGGCGACGCTGGACTGACCTGAGGGGGATGAGTCATCATTCCACGCGATGCACGTTCAGCGACGTTCATAGGTCGCTCGAAACGACGGCGACGCGGCGCGGCGCGATCGAACGTTGAAACGAGCGAGTCTAACGAGGGGGTGGGCGAAACCAAAACGACGAGACGATAAAACGCACCCTGATGCACGCCGATGTCGTATCCGGTGAAGAGGTGCGCGACGTTGTGCGTCGGCAGCGACGCCTTGTTGGCCCTTTGCCACGCGTTGAACGACTCGATCAGACTCGGGTTGTTGCTGTCGTACAAGTACGGGTCGGTCGAGAAGTCGTACTGCCCCGTGAGCACGATGGTCGGCTTTATGTCGGACAAGAGGTCGTACAACGCCTGCGCCATGTTCACCACGGTGACGGAGTCGTCGTTGGTAGACGAGACGGAGCCGATGAGCGCGATCCTCGCGGCGTCGTTGACGACCGCGAGGTTGAGCTTGATCGTACCGGTCGTGTACGCGCGGTCGACGACGCTCTTGCAGTCGCCCGAGCCGGAGCCCAGGAGCTTTCGCGACGCGCCGCCGCCGCCGCCGCGAGGGCGGAGACGGCTGGCGGGTCTTCGAGCGACCGCGCGCGCGAGTCGCGCGAAGACGCCTCTGCGAGCCGCCGCGGAGAGAGCTTCGTCTTCTTCGTCTTCTTCTTCTTCGTCTTCTTCTTCTCGCGGCGGCGGCGTCACGGCGTCGATCTCGTCGTCGTCGTCGTCGCGACGCCCCGCGCTCTCCAAGACGGCGTCTCTGTACGCCAGAACGTCGCCGCTGAGGGTCGAGGGTCCGCGCGACGCGACGTCGGGGTGGCGTTGAAAGGCGCGTCAGTTGAAGTCGAAAGGCGGCGCGGTCGGGTATTGAAACCAGCGAGGGACCCTGGGCGGAGAGATGCGTGCGCCGGGAGAGAAAGTCCTCAAGGAACGGCGTTCACCACGCCGACGCGGTCGTACGGGGACCGGTGTGATGAGACGGGACGGGACGCGCCCGAGCGGGTCCGGGTGCCGGAACGCGTCGGCGTCCTCGGCGTCGCCGTCGGCGTCTCCGTCGCGCGCGGACGGCGGCCTCCACTCGCTCTCGTACCCCGGGAGGTGCGCGCTCGCGGGCTCGAGGGAGATGCGCTCCCGTTGCGTGATGATCTTCGCGGTGACGCCCTTGCACAGCGACATCGCGACGGTCGATTCCCCGACCGCGTTGGAGACGACGCCGCGGTAATGACAGTGGTTCCGATTCGGATGAGAGCCCTCCACTTTCGCGAAGCTCGAGTCAGCGCCCACGGACCACGTCCGGTAGTCGCGATGAAACAGCGCGTCGTGGCGTCTGAGATCGAGCTCGTAGCGCGTCCCGAACGCGTCGAGCGCGAGCGCGAGTCGCGCGGGGTACCGCGCCGGCGTCGGCGCGCTCGACGCGTATCGTGGTCGCCTGGTGACGCGCGTGATTTCGTAGGCGCCGTCGAGGTCGCGCAAGAAGGCCGTCGGCGTGGAGGGCGCCGCGGAGGAGACGTTGAGATCGCGCGCGTCGACGCGTCTCGCAAAGCACGTCGCGACGAGAAAGGCGAGGAGGAGGAGCGCGAGCGCGCGGGGGGGGGCGCGGCGCGCCATCGCGCCACAGGTTTCTGCGAAAAGATTGAATAACCTACCTTGAAGGTACCTTCGTAAGTTACAGCCGATTAGTTGATAGGCCCGAACCATTTTTCTCCGCGATCGCCCGAAAGCAATTTGACCTAATTTGAACGGCAGGCGCAGAGCTGACGAAATTCCCAGTTTCTCGACGTTAACCAGTGGACGCCGCGGCCCCCGTCGTCGTCGTCAGAGTCGACGGCGCGGCGGCACGTCCCCGGCGAATCCACGCGACGGCAGCGGGCGGCGACCGCGGACGGAGGCGGAGGCGCGCGCGCGCGCCGCGCCGCGTCGCGTCGCGGACGGCGGCCCGGCGCATCGCCCGCCATGGAGCTCCCGCGGAGCACGCGCCGCTCGACCGTGGTGGGGAATTACATCCTCGGAGACGAGATCGGCAAAGGCGCGCACGGGCAGGTGTACCGCGCGATCGACAAGCGCGACGGGCGCGTCGTCGCGGTGAAAGAGATCCCACTGCGCGCGACGAGCGCCTCCGACGTCGACGCGATCGAGTCCGAGTGCGCGCTTCTGCGTTCGCTGTCGCATCGCAACGTGACGCGATTTCTCGGCACCGTGCGCGCGCCCGAGCACCTGTACATCCTCCTCGAGCTCGCGGAAAACGGCTCGCTCGCGGGCGTTATCAAACCGTCGCGCTTCGGGCCCACCCCGGAGCCGCTCGCCGCGTGCTACGTCGCGCAGCTGCTCGACGGGCTGATATACCTCCACGCGAACGGCGTCACGCACAGAGACATCAAGGGCGCCAACGTCCTCGCGACCAAAGACGGAGTCGTGAAGATCGCGGACTTCGGCGTCGCCGTGCGCGTGCACGGAGGAGCCGCGAACCCGGCGGGTTCGGGTTCGGGCGCGGGTTCGAAACCGGGGGGCTCGAAACCGGCCGATCGCCCGGTGAACCCCGCTCACCACCCCGCTCGCTCGGTCGACGACGACGACGACCCTGGCGCGTCCCCGGTCGGGACGCCGTATTGGTGGGGCCTATCTAGTTCTCCCGCCTGTTTCCCCTCTTTCATCCCCTGTGTATTCGTTCGTTCCATTACAATACAGTACCAGTCAGTCTGTTCCGTCGGACGGACGTTCTCGTCATCCATGACACAAACGTATATTTGTCGATGACTCACCTGGCTTTGATGAATGCACGTATGCGACCTTACGTATCGGATGGCGCCGGAGGTGATCGAGATGCGCGGGCCGGGCGACGACCCCAAGTCGGACGTCTGGTCGGTCGCGTGCGTGGTCATCGAGCTCCTGACCGGCGCGCCGCCGTATTTTGAGATGCAGCCCATGCCCGCGCTGTTCGCGATCGCGCGCGGGGACGCGCGCGAGCGCATCCCGCCGGGGGTGAGGCGCGTTCTATACACTGGTCCCCATACGACCGCGTTGGCGTGGTGAACGCCGATCCTTAAGGACTTTGCCCGGCGCATCTCTCCGCCCAGGGTCCCTCGCTTTCAATCCCGACACACCTCGACGCCTTTCAACTCCGTTTCTGACGCCTATGAACTCCACCCCGACATCGCTTCGTATGGAACGACCCTCAGCGACGCGTTGCGCGATTTTTTGTCGCGGTGTTTCGAAAAGGCGCCGGAGAGAAGGCCGAGCGCCGCGGAGCTCCGGAGGCACGCGTGGCTGAGGGACGTCGCGACGCCGGGGACGACCTCGGACGCGGCGAGTCGCGCGATCGACGACGTCGTCGTCGAGGAGACCGTCGTCGCGAGCGTGTCTCGGGTGAACAGCGGCGGGTCCACGAGCGGCATGAGCGGCGGCGGCGGCGGAGGAGGAGGAGGAGGGGGGAAAACCAAAAACCAAAACCAAAACCAAAACCAAAACCACCGCGGCGACGCGCCGTCGAAACCGACGCCGCGTCGACCGAGCCCCTCGAGCCCGTTCCAGGACGTCGGCAAAAAGCAGCCCGTCCGGATCGTCCGCGGCGTCGCCGCGAACCTCGACGACGTCGTGGTGGCGCTCCGCCCGGAGGAGCGGTCCGCCTCTCTCGCGGCGTCGTCGTCGTCGTCATCGTCCGTCGCGTCCGACGGTCTGAAGACGGCGAAATCGCCGACGGCCGCGCCGACGGAGGAGGAGGTTCGCGCGGGCGACAGGCTAGCGTCGACGGTGAAGCGAATCGCCGCGACGCTTCGCGCGGGCGGGTCCGGGTCCATCGACGACACCGCTGGTAAAGGGAAGGGGGCGCGAACGCCCGACGCGCTCGCGGGCGGGTTCGCGCGCGCGTGCCAGGATCTCGTGGACGCGCTGGCGAGGGAGAGAGGCGCGACGCGCGCGGCCGTGGACGCGTGCGTCGCCGCGAACGGCGTGATGGGCGCGCTCGTCGGAGCGCTCGAGGCGTCGTCGCCGGCGGCGGCGGCGACGGCGGCGGCGACGGCGGCGGCGGCGGTGATCAACCGCGCGAACCGCGGCGGCGGCGGCGGCGGGAGCGGCGGCGGCAGCGAAGCGCTCGCGACGTTCGAGCTGCTCGGCGGGATACCGCTCATCATGGAGCGGCTGGCGCGGCAGACGGGGGAGGCGCGCGAGTCGCGCGTCGCGTGCGCCAAGGCGGCGCGGTCGATCGCCGCGGGGGGCGCCGTCGCTCGGCGGTGTCTCGCCGCGTGCGGCGCGCCCAAGGCGCTCGCGGCGACGCTGTCGTCGCCCGGGTTTTACAGCGGCGAGGGGAACCGCGAGCTGACGCGCGCGTGCGTGGAGACGTGCGCGGAGATGATGCGGGCGCACGAGGACGAGGAGAGAGGCCGCGGCGGCGGCGGCGAGGGGGTCGACTTTTCGGGACGACGGAAAAAACCCGACGCCGCCGCCGCCGCCGCCGCCGCCGCCGCCGCGACGACGACGACGACGGACGACGACGCGATAGAGGACGTCCCCGCGGGCCGCGCCGCGGGCTGGGGCATGCGCGTCGCGATCGCCCGCGCCGGGCTCCTCCCCCCGCTCGTCCGCGCGCTGTCGTCGCTGCACGCGGCGTCGAACGAAGAAGCCGGCGTCGGCCCGGGCGGCGGCGGCGGTTTTGGCGGGCTGGAAAAGAATTCTGCCGCCGCCGCCTCCAAAACCAAAACCAAAAGTTCGCCTCTCGCGGGTCGAAACGCGAACCCCGATCTCCCACCGCACGTCGCCGCCACCGTCTCCGGGACGTGCCGCGACCTCGTCGCGGACATCCTCCTGAGCGCGACGTCGCCCGGGCACGGCGCGCGCGACGCGATCGAAGCGCTGTGCGAGACGTCGACGCTACACGGGCTTCTCGCGCTCGTCGGCGCGCCGCTGCCGGCGTCGACGTCGAAGAAGATTCTGGCGCTCGTCCGACGGCTCGCGCGCGAGCGGAATGCGCACGAGCCGATGCAGCGCGCGGGCGCGATCCCGAAGCTCGCGCGGTTTCTTCAGTGGGAGGACGACGATCACCGAGAGACCGCGATGGTGGCGTTGTTTCACCTGTGCGGCGGCGGCGGCGGCGGCGGCGGCGGGGAGGACGCGGGCGCGGCGTCCTCGGCTGCGGAGGACCCGGGCGTCGCCGCGCGAAGGGAGCAGGCGGCGATCGCGGGCGCGGTGCCGCACCTCGTCGCGGTCGCCACCCCGGAGATCGCGCACGGCGACGCGACGGTTGACGTTTCGTCTTCCGCCGCGTCCGCCGGGCGGGGCGTCGTCAACGGCTTGCACGGCGACGGAGACCACTGGCGTCGACATCCCCTCTCCGCCGCCAAGCTCCGCGCGCTCGCGTCCTCCATGCTCTGCGCGTTCGCGTACTCCTCGCGCAAGACGCGCCTTGAGCTCTCCAAGCACCGCGCGCTCGACGCGTACCTCTCGCTCGTCGCGTCCGGCGAAGGCGGCGCGGGGTCAGCTACAGCGTTGCGCGCCGTCTCCGCGTGGCAACGCGACGAGCCGTGGGCGGCGGAGGCGCGACTGATGGAACCCGACGCCGTCGCGTCCATCGCCGCCGCGCTGCAGCCGCGGCCGGGCGACGTACTGCTCCCGTGCGACGCGTTCTTGACGACGCTGTTGGGGTTGCTGAAGCGGTCGCCGAGGGTGTGCGCGGGCGTCGCGCAGGGTGGGGGGATGGCGCCTCTCGTTGAGGCGTTGGGGCCGCCGAGCTCGAGCGCGGCGGCGGCGTCTGGACTGTCGCGGTCGTCCAGCGGCGGCGCGTTCCGCGGCGGGCTGTTGGATACGCACCCGGGGCGCGCGCTGCTGTTCTTGAGGCTCCTCGCGGTGGTGTACGAGCATCATCCGCGGAGAGAAGAGGCGGCGGCGGGGTACGACGTGCGCGCGCGGTTGCGGGGGGTGTTGGAGCGCGGCGGGGGGGGTGGGAGGGAGGCTGCCGCGGCCGTGGACGTCGCGGAGGAGCTGCTGCGTAAGATCCGGTGATGTTAGGTACGCGTAGACGCGTTAGATGCGTGTTCACTTACTTCGGTATCGATCGTCGGGCTCGTTCGTTCGCCGCCCTCGCGGCGCGTTTTCGGTACGGTTTCGTCAGCCGGCGGCGTG
>Ga0181554_1003024_pt1 | contig 14468 bp, 10 predicted proteins | sample 011ome_16_FD_145602 | JGI IMG/M metagenome (GOLD analysis project Ga0181554, IMG submission 145602) | Coastal salt marsh microbial communities from the Groves Creek Marsh, Skidaway Island, Georgia - 011503CT metaG (spades assembly) | ecosystem: Environmental > Aquatic > Marine > Intertidal zone... | reverse complement strand
CAGCCGACGGGGCTCTATGCGCCCACCTCGCGCTTCGGCGATCCAAGCGGTTTCGCGCGCTTCGTGAACGCTGCGCACGCGGCGGGGATCGGGATCATCCTCGACTGGGTGCCCGCGCATTTCCCGACCGACGAGCATGGGCTGGCCCGCTTCGACGGCACGGCCCTCTATGAACATGAAGACCCGCGCCAGGGCTTCCACCCCGACTGGAACACGGCGATCTACAATTTCGGGCGCCGCGAGGTGTCGTCCTTCCTGCTCAACAACGCGCTGTTCTGGCTGGAGCGCTATCACGTCGATGGACTTCGCGTCGATGCCGTCGCCTCGATGCTCTATCTCGACTATTCGCGAAAAGAGGGCGAGTGGATTCCGAACCGCCATGGCGGGCGGGAGAACCTCGAGGCCATCGCCTTCCTGCAGCGCGTGAACCATGAGTCCTATGGCCAGAATCCCGGCATCGTGACGATCGCCGAGGAATCGACGGCGTTTCCCGGCGTCTCGAAACCGACCTCCGCAGGCGGGCTGGGCTTCGGCTTCAAGTGGAACATGGGCTTCATGCACGACACGCTGAACTATCTGAAGCGGGAGCCCGTCCACCGCAGACACCACCACGGCGAACTGACCTTCGGGCTGCTCTATGCCTTCTCGGAGAATTTCGTTCTGCCGCTCTCCCATGACGAGGTGGTGCATGGGAAGGGCTCGCTGCTGAACAAGATGGCCGGCGATGCCTGGCAGAAATTCGCGAGCCTTCGCGCCTATTACGCCTTCATGTGGGGCTATCCCGGCAAGAAGCTCCTTTTCATGGGGCAGGAGATGGCGCCGTGGTCCGAATGGTCGGAAGCAAGGGGGCTGGACTGGCACCTGCTCGACGAGGCGCCGCACCGGGGCGTGCAGGCGCTGGTGCGAGACCTGAACGGCCGCTATCGCAGCCACCCGGCCCTCCACGCGCGGGACTGCGAGCCGGAAGGCTTCCAGTGGCTGGTGGTGGATGACCGCGAGAACTCCGTCTTCGCCTGGGCCCGGTACTCCGGCGGGGGTGATCCGCCCATCGTGGTCGTGAGCAATTTCACGCCCGTGCCGCGCGAGGGCTACATGCTGCCCTTGCCGGCAGCCGGGCGCTGGCTGGAGATCATCAACACCGATGCGGCGGGTTACGGCGGCAGCGGCATGGGCAATCTGGGGGCCGTGACGGCGGACGCAGGGCCGCTGCAAGGGCAGCCCGCAAGTGCGCGGGTGACCTTGCCACCGCTCGCGACCTTGTATTTCATGCAGGCTGGATAAAGGGGAGGGCGAAGGAGATGGCGCAACACCGCAAGACCGGGCCGCTGGCGCGCGATGCCATGGCCTATGTTCTGGCCGGCGGGCGCGGCAGCCGCCTGATGGAACTGACAGACCGGCGCGCCAAGCCCGCCGTGCCCTTCGGCTGCAAGTCGCGCATCATCGATTTCGCGCTGTCGAATGCGCTCAACTCCGGCATCCGCCGCATCGGGGTGGCCACGCAATACAAGGCGCACAGCCTCATCCGCCACATGCAGCGCGGCTGGAACTTCTTCCGCCCGGAACGCAACGAGAGCTTCGACATCCTGCCCGCCTCGCAGCGCGTCTCGGAAGACCAGTGGTATGCGGGTACGGCGGATGCGGTTTACCAGAATCTCGACATCATTCTCGGCTACGGCCCGAAATACATGGTGATCCTGGCGGGCGACCACATCTACAAGATGGACTATGAATTGATGCTGCAGCAGCACGTCGATTCCGGTGCTGACGTGACGATCGGCTGCCTCGAAGTGCCGCGCATGGATGCGACGGGCTTCGGCGTGATGGCGGTCGATCAGTATGACCGCATCACCGCCTTCGTCGAGAAGCCCAAGGATCCGCCTGCCATGCCGGACAAGCCGGACATGGCGCTGGCCTCGATGGGCATCTACGTGTTCGAGACCGCCTTCCTCGCCGACGTGCTGCGGCGGGACGCAGCGGACCCGAACTCCAGCCGGGATTTCGGCAAGGACGTGATCCCCTATCTCGTGCAGCACGGGAAGGCCATCGCCCACCGTTTCAGCGCCAGCTGCGTGCGCTCCGAGCACGAGACGGAATCCTACTGGCGCGACGTAGGCACCATCGATGCCTATTGGGAAGCCAACATCGACCTCACCGAAACGCTGCCCGCGCTCGACCTCTATGACAATTACTGGCCGATCTGGACCTATGGCGAGGTGACACCACCCGCCAAGTTCGTGCACGACCTTGAAGGGCGCCGTGGCTCCGCCGTGGCTTCGCTCGTCTCGGGCGGTTGCATCGTATCGGGTGCATCGATCCGGCGCACCATGCTCTCGCCCAATGTGCGGGTGAATTCCTTCTCCTTCCTCGATGAGGCCGTGGTGCTGCCCTCCGTCCACATCGCGCGCAATGTGCGGCTCCGCAAGGTGGTCATCGATACCAGTGTCATCATCCCCGAAGGGCTCGTGGTGGGCGAGGACCCGGAACTGGACGCCAAGCGTTTCCGCCGCACCGCCTCAGGGATCTGCCTCATCACCCAGCCGATGATCGACCGACTGACCGCATGAAAATTCTCTCCGCCGCGTCCGAACTCTATCCGCTGGTGAAGACCGGCGGGCTTGCCGATGTGACGGGCGCACTGCCCGCGGCACTCGCCGGACACGGCATCGAGGTGACAAGCATCCTGCCGGGCTACCCGGCCGTGATGGCGGCACTCGAGGGTGCGAAGCCGGTGCACTCCTATGACGAGCTGTTTGGCGGCCCCGCGCGCCTCCTCCGGGGCCGCGCGCACGGGCTCGACATCGTGGCGGTCGACGCTGCGCATCTCTACGCGAGGCCCGGCAACCCCTATCTGGCGCCCGATGGAAAGGACTGGCCGGACAATGCCCAGCGTTTCGCCGCGCTCGCGCGCGCCGCGGCGGACCTCGCCGCCGGACGCGCGTCATCCTATCGGGTCGACATCCTGCACTGCCATGACTGGCAGACGGCGTTGGGTCCCGTCTATGCGAAGTTCCTCGGCGGCCCGAAGACGGTGATGACGGTGCACAACATCGCCTTCCAGGGGCAGTTCCCCGTCTCGGTCTTCGGCACGCTCGGCCTTCCGGCGCAGGCCTTCGCCATCGACGGCGTCGAGTATTACGGCAATGTGGGCTACCTCAAGGGCGGGCTGGCGCTGGCGGATGCCATCACCACGGTCAGCCCCAGCTACGCGCTTGAAATCTGCACCCCCGAATATGGCATGGGCCTCGACGGCCTGTTGCGGGCCCGGCGCGAGGTGCTGAGCGGCATCGTCAACGGCATCGACACCACGGTGTGGAACCCCGCGACCGACACATCGATTGCCCAGCGCTATGGCGCTGCCAGCCTCGCCGATCGCGCCGCGAACAAGCGCGCCATCGAGAAGCGGTTCAAGCTGTCACCGGGGGAAGGCATCCTGCATGGCGTGGTGAGCCGCCTCACCTGGCAGAAGGGCATGGACATTCTGGCTGCAAGCCTCGATTCCCTCGCCGCTTCCGGTGCGCGGCTGGCGCTCATCGGAACCGGTGAGCCCGCCATCCAGCAGGCGATGCTCGCCGCGGCAGAGCGCCACCCCGGCCGCATCGGTGTGGTGATCGGCTATGACGAGACGCTCTCGCATCTCCTGCAGGCGGGCTGTGACACGATCCTCGTGCCCTCGCGCTTCGAGCCCTGCGGCCTCACGCAGCTCTATGCGCTGCGCTATGGCGCGGTGCCGGTGGTGGCGCGCACCGGCGGCCTCAATGACACCGTGATCGACGCCAATGACGCCGCCCTGCAGGCGGGCGTTGCCACGGGCTTCCAGTTTTCGCCGGTTGACCAGCTGACGCTGGACCATGCCCTGCGCCGCGCCGCCGAGAGCTTCGCGCAAGCCCCGCTGTGGCGGCGCATGCAGGAGCGCGGCATGGCCTCTGACGTATCCTGGTCGCGCAGCGCCGCGGCCTATGCGCAACTCTACGAGTCTCTTCTGAAAGCTTGAGAACAGCGATGATCCTGACAGTCGCCACCACGCCCTTCGACGGCCAGAAGCCGGGCACCTCCGGCTTGCGCAAGAAGGTGAGCGTGTTCCGGCAACCGCATTATGCAGAGAACTTCATTCAGTCGATCTTCGATGCGCTGGAGGGATTCGCGGGGCAGACGCTGGTGATCGGCGGCGACGGCCGCTTCTACAATGCGGAGGTGATCCAGACGGCAATCCGCATGGCGGCGGCCAACGGCTTCGGCCGCGTGCTGGTGGGGCGGGCCGGGTTGCTCTCCACGCCGGCAGCCTCGCATGTGATTCGCAAGCATCGCGCCTTCGGTGGCATCATCCTCTCCGCCAGCCACAACCCGGGCGGGCCCGAGGGCGATTTCGGCATCAAGTTCAACGCCGCGAATGGCGGGCCAGCGCCGGAGAGGCTGACCGATGCCATCTTTGCGAAATCGCAGGCGATCAGGGATTACCGCATCACCGAGACGCCCGACATCGACCTCGACCGGCTCGGGGAAACCATGGTGGGCAGCACGCGTGTCGAGGTGATCGACCCCGTGGACGATTACGCCGCGCTGATGCAGACGCTGTTCGACTTCAGCGCGATCCGCGCGCTGATCGCCTCCGGCGTCACCATGAAGTTCGATGCCATGGGCGCCATCACCGGCCCCTATGCGCATCGCATCCTCGAAGAGATGCTCGGCTTTCCGAAGGGCACGGTGATGAACGGCACGCCGCTTCCCGATTTCGGCGGCCACCACCCGGACCCCAACCTCGTCCATGCGAAAGAACTCGTCGATCTCGTAATGCCACCCGGCGGCCCCGATTTCGGCGCGGCATCGGATGGCGACGGCGACCGCAACCTCATCATCGGGCGTGGCATGTATGTGACGCCCTCCGACTCGCTCGCCATTCTCGCAGCCAATGCCACGCTGGCGCCCGGCTACGCCAAGGGCATCGCCGGCATTGCACGCTCCATGCCCACCAGTGCCGCAGCGGACCGCGTGGCGGAGAAGCTGGGCGTTTCCTGTTTCGAGACGCCGACGGGCTGGAAGTTCTTCGGCAATCTGCTGGACGCGGGCAAGGCCACGCTCTGCGGCGAGGAGAGCTTCGGCACTGGCTCCAGCCATGTGCGCGAGAAGGACGGGCTGTGGGCGGTGCTGATGTGGCTCAACATCCTCGCGCGCCGCCGCCAGAGCGTGGCGGAGATCGTCACCGCGCACTGGCGGGAATTCGGCCGCAACTATTATTCGCGTCACGACTATGAGGAAGTGGATGCCGCAGCGGCCAGTGGCCTGATGACGGCGCTGCGCGGAAAGCTTGCCTCACTCCACGGGCAACACGGCATCACACAGGCCGACGACTTCGCCTATGACGACCCGGTGGACGGCTCGCGCACCACGGGCCAAGGCATCCGCCTCATCTTCGAGGATGGCGCCCGCATCGTCTATCGGCTGTCAGGCACCGGAACATCTGGCGCGACGCTTCGCGTCTACATCGAACGCTATGAGCCCGATGCCAGCCGCCATGCGCTGGAGACCCAGGCGGCACTCGCCGATCTCATCACCCTGTCGCGCGACATCGCCGAGATCGAACCGCGCACCGGCCGCGCAGCACCTTCGGTGATCACCTGAGCAAGACTGCCACCCCATTCGCCCTCGGTGTCACGCTCACGCCGGAGGGTGCGAATGTGGCCGTGGTATCGCGCCACGCCACGCGCATCTCCCTTTGCCTGTTCGAGGGCGAGGCGGAAATCGCGCGTATCGCCTTGCATGAGCGGCTGGGCGACGTGCATTTCGGTTTCATTCCCGAACTGAAGGCAGGCATGGCCTATGGCCTGCGCGCCGAAGGCCCGTGGGCACCGGAACAGGGGCACCGCTTCGACCCGTCGAAGCTGCTGCTCGACCCTTACGCGACCCGCATCACGGCACCCTTCCGGCATGTGCCGGAGCTCATGCAGTTCGGCACCAGCAGCGCTTCCATCGTTCCCAAAGCGATCGCGGCGCATGTGCCTGAAGATGCCCAAGCCCTGCCGCCACGTCGGCCGGATGTGATCTATGAGATTCCCGTCAGGGCCTTCACTCGCCTTCACCCGGAGGTGCCGCCGGAGAAGCGCGGAACCGTGGGGGCGCTGGCCGAGCCCGCCGTCATCGCGCATCTGAAACGGCTGGGTGTCGACACGGTGGAGCTCATGCCGCTCTGCGCCTTCATCGACGAGCGGCACTTGCCCGCACTCGGCCTTTCGAATGCGTGGGGCTACAACCCTGTGAGCTTCCTCGCGCCCGACCCCCGCCTTGCCCCCGGCGGACTGGGCGAGATCCGCGCCACGGTCGAGGCGCTGCATGCGGCAGACATCCGCGTGATCCTCGACATGGTGCTGAACCACACGGGCGAGAGCGACGTTCACGGCACGACCCTGTCGCTGCGCGGGCTGGACCATGCGCTGTATTTCTGCCACGCCCACGGGCAGCTGGTGAACGATACGGGCTGCGGCAACACGCTGGCGCTCGATGAACCGCATGTGCTGCGGCTCGCCATGGACGCCTTGCGAAGCTGGGCCATGCGCACCGGCGTTGATGGATTCCGCTTCGACCTTGCCACGGTGATGGGGCGCACCCCTCAGGGCTTCAGCGCGAACGCGCCGCTCCTCGCCGCTATTGAACAGGACCCCGTTCTCTCCCGCCTCACCATGATCGCCGAGCCTTGGGACGTGGGGCCGGGCGGCTACCGGCTGGGGCAGTTTCCGCCGCGCTGGCTCGAATGGAACGACCGCTACCGTGACGAGGTGCGCTGCTTCTGGCGGGGTGATGCCCATGCGGCGGGCGCTTTCGCCACGCGCATCGTCGGCTCTTCCGATCTCTTCGGCGGAGCACATCGGCCACCCTCGGCCAGCGTCAACTTCCTCGCCGCGCATGACGGCTTCACGCTGCGCGATGCGGTGACATACCGCCACAAGAACAACCATGCGAATGGCGAGGAAAACCGCGACGGGCATGATCATGAGCCCACATGGCCCGGCGGCGACATACGCGCACTGCTTGCCACACTGTTCCTCTCGCGCGGCACGCCCATGCTCACGGCGGGCGACGAGTTCGGCCGCACGCAGCAGGGCAACAACAATGCCTATGCGCAGGACAATGAGACGACATGGCTGGACTGGACGGCTGCGGATGAGAACCTGACCAACTACACCGCGGAACTGGTGAAGCTGCGGCGGATGCTACAGGCCTTCCTCGCGGACAGTTTTCTCACTGGCACTGCAGCCGATGGACAGCGCTTCGCCGATGCCGAATGGCTGGGTGCCAACGGCCAGGCGATGAACTGGCAGGACGGCGATGCCAAGGCTGTGACCTTGATCCTTTCACAACAGGATCAGCGGCTGGCCATCGCCTTCAATCGCGGCGCTGACGGACTGGCGACAGATCTTCCACGCCGCGAGGGTCATCGCTGGACAAGGCTCTTCTGTTCCGCGGAGGGCGAGGGACTGCCTGCTGCTTCCGTCTGCGTCTTCCGCGAAGAGCGCATCACCCAGCGCGGCATCACGGATGAGGAACTTGGGCACCTCGCCACGCAGGCAGGCATCTCGCAAGACTGGTGGGAGGTGGATGGCACGCACCACCGCGTGAGCGCCGAGACCCAGCGGGCCTTGCTCGGCGCCATGGGTCTTTCCTGCACTTCAGCTGATGACGTGGCAGACTGTTTGAAGCTGCTCGCGAAGCCTGGGCCGGTTCTCGCCCGCGCGAACATCGTGTCCGAACTGCTGCCCGCTGCCGAATGGCGGCGGCATATGCTCCTCGAAGCTGAAGACGGAGAGGCACAGGCCCTCGACCTGCCACCGGGGGAGCCGCTGCGGCTGGCGCTGCCGCCAGGGCGTTACAGGCTGCGGAGCACGGAAGGCGATGGGGCGGAGCACATCGTGCTGGCGAGCCCCAGGCAATGTCACCTGCCGGCCGACCTCGCAGATGGCGAGCGCGTGTTCGGGCTTGCCGCGCATCTCTATGCGCTGCGGCATGAGGGGAGCGACGGCATTGGCGATTTCGAGACGCTGCGCCGCTTCGGCGACCTCACGGCGCGCGCCGGCGGCCGTTATGCGGGGCTGAACCCGCTGCATCACCTGTTCCCGTCAGACCGCAGCCGCGCCAGCCCCTACCAGCCGTCTGACCGGCACTACGTCGATCCGCTCTACATTAGCATCGAACAGTTGCTCGAACAGCACAGCCTGCCCGGAACGGCGCGGCTCGCACAGGACCAGCGCGCGGCCTTCGCAAGGCTCGAGGCTCTTTCGCATGTCGACTATGACGCGGTCTGGACCGCCAAGTCCCGCATCCTCGAACAGGCCTTCCGCGAATTCGCCGGAAGCCACGATTACGAGGCGTTCATCAAGGAGGGCGGTGCGGCTCTCGAAGCACATGGCCGCTTCGAAGCTCTGCGCATGGGCGAGGAGCCCACGCCGCAGCGCATCGCCTATCGCGGTTTCCTGCAATGGCTGGCGGAGGCGCAGCTGGCGCGCGCCGCCGCGCACCGCAATCTCTACCGCGACCTCGCTCTGGGCTGCGCCTTCGATGGCGGGGAGATCGCGGCGAATCCTTCGGCCTTCGCAAGCGGTGTTTCCATCGGCGCGCCGCCGGACCCTTTCTCCGCCGCGGGCCAGGTGTGGAACCTGCCGCCCTTCTCGCCCATTGCCCTTGAACGGGAGGGGATGGAGCCCATGCGCCGCGTGATCGCTGCCAACATGCGCCATGCGGCGGCACTCCGCATCGACCACGTGCTGGGTTTCGCGCGCCAGTTCTGGGTGCCGCGGGGGGCGGAGGGCCGCGACGGCGCCTATGTGCGCTTTCCGCTCGATGCGCTGATCGCCGTCACCGCCATCGAAAGCCAGCGGCAGAAATGCCTGGTCGTGGGTGAAGACCTCGGCACCGTGCCCGATGGCCTGCGCGAGCAACTCGCCACCGCCAACATCCTCTCCTACCGCGTATTGTGGTTCGAGCGGGAGGGCCCCGGCTTCATTCCACCCGAACGCTACCCTGCACGCGCCCTCGCCTGCCTCGCCTCGCATGACCTGCCGACCTTCAGCGGCTGGCGCGCGGGCCGCGACATCGAGATCGCCCGGCAGATCGGACAATTGGCAGAGGCGGAGGTCGCGCAGATGAAGACCGCGCGGGCAGCGGAGATCGAGGCACTCGACGCGCTCTCCGGCGCCGGCGGCGATGACACCGCCAGTGCGGCAGCGCATCGGCTTGTGGCGCGCACGCCCTGCTCGATCATGCTGGTGCAGGCCGATGATCTGGCGGGCGAGCACGACCCGCTGAACGTGCCGGGTACGGATCGCGAATGGCCCAATTGGCGGCGGCGCGTGAGCGTGCCGGTGGAGACACTGGCCGATGCCCCAGCAGCGCAGGCCATCATCCACGCCGTGAAACAGGAGCGGCCGTCATGACGAAGCGCGTGACCATCGAGAAGGTGGAGGCCCTGTCGCAGGGCTGGGCGAAGCTCGACCGCTATACGATCCGCTATGTGCGCCAGGACGGAACCACTGACACGCTGGTGCGCGAGGTGCACGACCATGGCAACGGGGCGAGCGTGCTGCCCTATGATGCGCAGCGCGGCACGGTGCTGCTGGTGAAGCAGTTCCGGCTTCCCGCCTATCTGCAGGATAGCGACGGCTTCATCATCGAGGCCTGCGCCGGGCTGCTCGACGGGGATGATCCCGCCACCTGCGCGAAGCGCGAGGCGGAAGAGGAAATGGGATTCCGCCTCTCAAACCTGCGCTGCGTCTGCCAGCCCTTCATGTCACCCGGTGCCCTGACGGAGCGCATCTCGCTGTTCCTCGCCGATTACGATCATGGTTCCCGCACGGGCGCGGGTGGCGGCCACGCCCATGAGGGCGAGGACATCGAAGTGCTGGAGATCCCCTTCGCCACGATGCGCGAGATGGTGAACGACGGGCGCATCTCGGATGCCAAGACGGTGATGCTCAGCCTGTTCCTCGAGCGTGAACTTGGCCTTCCGCCGTTATGACGCCGTCGCTGCGGACGATGCGGGTGCGGCCCCCGTCATGGGCCACGCCGAAGGTTGTGCCACTGTAGAGTTGCGCCAGGCAGCGGTAATCGAAGCGGCGCGGCACATGGTCCAGCTTCTGCGAAGCGAGGTTCAGCATCAGCGCCGCCTGCATCGGCCCATGCACCAGCAGGCCCTGATAGCCCTCCTCCGCCGCGTAGGAGAGATCGTAATGGATGCGGTGCCCGTTGAAGGTGAAGGCCGAGAAGCGGAAGAGCAGCAGCGCCGAGGCATTCACCTGCCAGTCCGCTGCAAGCGCCACGTCAGGCCCCGGCGCGGGCGGTGGTGCGATGGCAGCCGCACGGAAGACGAGATCCTGGCGTTCGCGGATGGCGAGCCCGGCTTCGTCCGAAATCTCATGCATCACCGAGGCGACGTAGAAATCGCCCGTGCTGCCCTGCTTGAAGCGGAGATCCGCCAGGGACGAGTGGCGCGTGACAACGGCATTCAGCTTCAGTGGCCTGATCGTTTCGATGGAGCCGCCCGCCCACATGCGGCGTGGCTGCGGGATGGGCGGCAGGAAAAGACCCTTGCGCTCGGCACCGTCAGGCCCCGTGTCCTGCGTCTCGAGGATGGCCGGCGCGAGGCCGAAATGAAAGCCGGGCGGGGCGATGTCTTCCGCGGGTTCGAACAGAAAAGGCGACATCGTCGCGCGATATTCGGCGAGCAGCCGCTGGGTCACCAGATCGCCGCGCGTCACGCTCCGGCCGATCCAGTCCTGGAAATGCTGTTCCATCAGTAGGACCTCGGAAGGCCCAGCACATGCTCGGCCAGATAGGAGAGGATGAGATTGGTGGAGATCGGCGCCACCTGGTAGAGCCTCGTCTCGCGGAACTTGCGCTCGATGTCATAGTCTTCCGCGAAGCCAAAGCCGCCATGCGTCTGGATCGCCACGTTCGCGGCCTCGAAGCTGGCATCCGCCGCCAGCATCTTCGCCATGTTGGCCTCGGGCCCGCAGGGTTCCTCCGCCTCGAAGCGGCGGAGCGCCTCGTCCACCATCAGGCTGGCGGCGCGCATGTTGGCATAGGCCCTGGCGATGGGGAACTGCACGCCCTGGTTCTGGCCGATGGGACGGCCGAACACCACGCGCTCTTTCGCATAGGCCGTGGCCCTGTCGATGAACCAGCGCGCATCGCCCACGCATTCCGCCGCAATCAGGATGCGCTCGGCATTCATGCCGGAGAGGATGTAGCGGAAACCCTGACCTTCCTCGCCGATCAGGTTTTCCGCCGGCACCGGCACGTCGTCGAAGCCGATGGTCGTGGTGGCATGGTTCATCATGGTGCGGATCGGGTCGATGGAAAGTCCGTTTCTCTTCGCCTCATGCATGTCGAGCAGGAAGACCGAGAGGCCGTCCGTGCGCTTCTTGCCTTGGGCGGGCGGGGATGTGCGGGCCAGCAGCATCATCAGGTCGGACTGCGCGGCGCGGCTCGTCCAGATCTTGCGGCCCCGGATGATGTAGCGGTTCCCATCGCGGCGCGCGGTGGTGGTGATGGAGGCGGTGTCCGTGCCGCTTCCGGGCTCGGTGACGGCGAAGGCCTGCAGGCGAAGCGCGCCGCTCGCGATGCCGGGCAGGTAGCGCCGCTTCTGGTCTTCGTTGCCATGGCGCAGCAGCGTGCCCATCACATACATCTGCGCATGGCAGCTGGCGCCGTTGCATCCGGCGGCCTGGATCTCCTCGAGGATGGCCGCTGCCGCACTCAGCGGCAGGCCCGCGCCGCCATATTCCTGCGGAATGAGGGCCGCGAGGAAGCCGGAGCGCGTCAACTCATCCACGAAGGCCGATGGATAGGCGCGGTCGCGGTCCAGCCCGCGCCAGTAGCTGCCGGGATAGGCTTCGCAGAGCTTTGCGACGGCAGCGCGAATGTCAGCATGTTTCATGGGCATGAGGTTAATGTGCGAAGGCGGAAGGCTTCAAGTGGGGGAAGCCGCATGTTATGCGGATTCGAACAGGAGTGACTGCGATGAAGAAGCCAAAGAAGATCCTCAACGACCCGCGCCGCGCGACGGACGAGATGATGGAAGGCCTGCTTCTGGCCTATGATGGCCAGGTCGACCGCGTGGCAGGCTATGGCGCCTTCTTCCGCACGAACATTGCCGAGGGCAAGGTGGCACTGCTCGTTGGCGGCGGCAGCGGGCATGAGCCGATCTTCGGCGGCTTCATCGGCCCCAACCTTGCTGACGGCGCGGCCTGCGGCGAGGTCTTCACCTCGCCGTCGCCGCAGACGATCTGCGAGGCGGCGCGCGCCATCCATCGCGGCAAGGGCGTGCTGTTCGTCTACGGCAATTATTCGGGCGACACGATGAACTTCGACATGGCCGCCGAGATGCTGGCGAGCGAAGGCATCGAAACGCGCACTATTCGCGTGCGCGACGACGTGGCAGTGGCTTCCCGCGCGCAAGCGGATGACAGGCGCGGCATTGCGGGCGATGTGTTCGTCATCAAGGTGGCGGGCGGTGCGGCGGCGGAACTGGGGAGCCTCGAAGAGGTGGCGCGCGTCGCTGCGAAGGCCGAGGCCAATACCTGCTCCATGGGTGTCGCCATCGCGCCGGGCTCGTTGCCGGAATCGGGCAAGCTCACCTTCGAACTCGGCGACGATGAGATCGAGATCGGCATGGGGGCGCATGGCGAGAAGGGCGTGAAGCGTCAGACGCTTTCCACCGCCGACGACATCACCGACCAGATGATGGCGCCGATCCTTCGCGACTTGCCCTTCGCCACGGGCGACGAGGTGGCGCTGCTGATCAACAATCTCGGCGCGTCCACCATGTTCGAGCTGCTGATCGTGAACCGCCGCGTGCGGCAGATCCTGGCGGAGGAGGGCATCCGCGTGCACCGGACGCTGATCGGGTCCTACCTCACCTCACAGGAGATGGCGGGCTTCTCGATCTCGCTGATGAAGCTCGATGAGGAGCTGAAGCACTATCTGGACCTGCCCTGCTCCTCCTTCGGCTTTACCACCGCCTGATCAGCAGGAGCCGTCCAGCTTGTTGATCGCCTCGACATTGGCGGCGGAGGCCCCCTTGGGATCGAACTCGGAAGCAAGCCAGGTGTCCACGATGGCCTTGGCAAGCTCCGGCCCGATCACGCGCGCGCCCATGGTGATGATCTGGGCATTGTTGGACTTCGCCGCGCGCTCGGCCGAATAGGTGTCATGCGTGAGGGCCGCGCGGATGCCCGGCACCTTGTTGGCCGAGATGCACACGCCGATGCCCGTGCCGCAGATGAGGATGCCGCGATCATATTCGCCGTCCTTCACCTTGTGGGCGAGGTTGGCCGAGAGATCGGCATAGAAGCCCGACTGGCTGAGATTGGCGATCTGGTGTTCGGGCTTGGATTTGAGATGCGCCTCGATCACGTCGAGGAGCGGCTTTCCGGCGCTGTCGGCGCCCAGTGCGATCTTCATGGTGTTTCTCCCAGTGCGGTGGTGACGGCATCGAGGATGCCGATGAATCCGGCAGCGTCCCAGGCGGAGCGGCCGATGAACAGGCCGTCGATATCCGACATGGCCGCGAGCCCGCAACAATTCTGCGGGTTGACGCTGCCGCCATACAGGATGGGCAGCGGCTCGCCCACGATATCGGCCGTGAGCGCCTTCAGCTTGCGGTGCTGGGCATTGGCGAAATCGGGATCAGCCGGAATGCCGCCCTCGCCGATGGACCAGACGGGCTCATAGGCGATGATCACGTTTCCCGCTGCCGCCTTCCCCACGTCGCGGAGCGCATAGCGTGTCTGCTTTGCCAAGACGTCCGCCGTGGCGCCCGCCTCATATTCGCTGCGCGTGTCGCCGATGCAGACGAGGGCGGTGAGGCCGTGCGTCACGGCGGCGGCGACTTTCTTCGCCACCGTCTCGTCCGTCTCGCCAAAATATGTGCGGCGCTCACTGTGACCGAGCTCCACGATCGTGGCGCCGCAGTCCTTCACCATGAGCGGCGAGACCTCGCCCGTCCACGCGCCCTGGGTTTCCCAATGCATGTTCTGGGCACCCACCTTCACGGTCGTGCCGGAGAGGATGCCGGCCACTTCGGCGATATAGGGAAAGGGGGGAATGACGAAGGGCTGCGCCCGGGACGTTTCAGCGAAGGCGGAGGATTTCAGCGCTTCCGCGAAGGCACGCGCCTCGGCGCGCGTCTTGTTCATCTTCCAGCTTGTGCCGATCCAGGGCGTCTTCATCAGTTGTAACCCGTCTTGCCGTGGGGTGCCCAATAGGCCACGGATTCCTTGATCGCCGCCACCACGCTGCGGTCCGCCGGTTCGCGCTCGCGGAATGCGAGTTCGAGGCAGAGCTCATTGTCATGGCCGCCGCCGGCCTTCACGGCCGCAAGCAGCTTCTCGGGGGTGATGCGGCCGTCGGCATTGTATTGCGCGGTGAAGGGCCAGTGACCGCCCTTGTTCATGCTGGACTGCTTGATGTGGATGATGGGCGAC